>ERZ808037.605-NODE-605-length-31168-cov-4.974076_pt1 | contig 31168 bp, 31 predicted proteins | sample MGYA00380190_ERZ808037 | MGnify/ENA primary metagenome ERZ808037 (study PRJEB31490, sample SAMN06133399) | mouse gut metagenome | isolation source: J9 | host: mice | place: China: Chengdu | collected 2015-05 ...
AAAATTCATTGATAGAATAATATTTACTCATAATTAAATTCCCCTTATAATGTTTATACTTTATTCTATCAACAAAATTTATAAAAATCAACATATACTTATAATTTTTTATAATTTTATTTTAACAGTTATTTACCCCTTTCCTCTTCTTAATAAAGCAATTCTCCCACACATATTCAATTGTTTTCTGAAATCGCCTAAAAACGCAATTCATCCCGCCACTTTTAGAAGTGAGGGACTTCTTGCTGAATTTGGCTAAAATACACTCTCCGCATAATTCACCGAAGCCATCGCATCCCGGCAGTAGCAGTCCGCGCCGATGGTATCGGCGTATTCCTGGGTTAGCACAGCCCCGCCCACCATAACTTTTACCCTGGGAGCCTTTGCCCTTAACTGCTTTATGGTTTCTTCCATACTGGGAACGGTTGTTGTCATTAATGCGCTTAATCCAACCAGCTTAATTTCTTCCTTCACTGCCGTTTCCACCACAAGTTCGGGGGGAACATCTTTTCCCAGATCCAGCACCTGATACCCGTAATTTTCCAGAAGAACCTTCACAATATTTTTCCCGATATCGTGAATATCCCCCTTCACTGTCGCCAGGATAATTCTTCCTTTTACTTCCTGCACCTGCCCGCTTCTTCGCATCTGCTCTTTAATCACATCAAAAGCGCCCTTGGCAGCTTCTGCGCTCATTAACAATTGCGGAAGAAAAACCGTTCCCTGTTCAAATCCTTTTCCTACCTTATCCAGGGCAGGAATCATTTCCCGGTTAATAATCGTCAGAGCATCTTCCGTCAAAAGAAGCCTGGAAACCGCACCTGCCGCTCCTTCTTTTAATCCGCGGGCAATGGCGTCCCCCAGTTTCATTTCTTTTTTTTCTGTGCCGGATAAGCCTGCATTCGATCGTTTTCCTGTACCGGATAAACTTCCGCCCGATACATCTCCTCCACCGGATAAGCCCGTATTCTGTCCGCCCTTTTTCAGCGTATTGCCCAGTCCCTGCACCGGATTACTTCCATAGATTTCAATATAATCCCTGCACTGCAAATCGAGATTAGAAAGGGCGCGGAAGCTATAGTAGGCACGCATCATCGCCTCGTTATTCGGGTTAATGATGGCAGCGCTCAAACCGTCATGAAGCGCCATGGTAAAAAAGGCCCCGTTAATAATCTCCCGCTGCGGAAGACCAAAGGAGATATTAGAAACGCCCAGGATGGTTTTTCCGCCCAGCTCGTCCCGCACCCGGCGCAGCGTTTCCAGGGTCGTCAGCGCCCCCTTGCTGTCGGAACTTACTGTCATGCATAGACCGTCGATCAGGATATCTTCCTGCCCAATCCCATAGCGTTCGGCCGCCTTATAAATCTTTTCTGCCACATAAAGCCTGCCCTCTGCCGTTTCCGGGATTCCCTCTTCGTCCAGGCAGAGTCCCACCACGACGCCGCCGTATTTTGCAACCAGGGGAAATACCGCTTCCATCACCTCGGCCTTTCCGTTCACCGAATTGACCAGAGCCTTTCCGTTATAACAGCGCAGCGCCCGTTCCATGGCCTGGATATTCGAGGTATCAATCTGCAGAGGAAGATCCAGTACTGCCTGCAATTCCTTAACCACCTCTTCCATCATGGCAGGTTCGTCGATTTCGGGCAGACCCACGTTGACATCCAGAACATGGGCACCATTGTCCTGCTGGGTCAGACCTTCCTGAAGGATGTATTCTAAGTTGTGATCGCGCAGGGCCTGTTTAAACTTTGCCTTTCCCGTGGGATTAATCCTCTCTCCAATCAGCACCGGGTTATTTCCAATCACTACCGCCTGGGCATAGGAAGAAATCACGGTTCGGTGCTTTTTCTCCGGCCAAACCACAGGATAATCTTCACACGCCTGCACAAGCTTTTTGATATGCTCCGGCGTCGTCCCGCAGCAGCCGCCCATCATCCACACGCCCATTTCGGCAATCTCAGCCATTTCCCGGGCAAACTGATCCGAGTCGATATCGTAAACCGTTTTTCCCCCTTCACTGCGCGGAAGCCCGGCGTTGGGGTTGACAATCACAGGGATGGAGGAAACTTCCAGAAGCTTTTCGGCAATGGGCTTCATCTGCACCGGCCCCAGCCCGCAGTTTAAGCCCAGGGCATCTACCCGAAGTCCCTCTAACAGGGCGACAATGGATTCCACATTTCCGCCGGTCAGAAGCTTTCCCTTTTCGTCAAATGCCATCGTGGCAAAGATCGGAAGGCTGCAGTTTTCCTTTGCCGCCAGCACAGCCGCCTTTACCTCCAGGCTGTCGCTCATCGTTTCAATTAAAATTACATCCGCACCGGCCTGCTCGCCTTCCCGGATAACTTCCCCATAGAGTTCAACGGCCCGCGAAAACTCCAAATCCCCCAGAGGCTTAAGAAGCTTCCCCGTCGGCCCCAGATCCAGGGCAATAAACGAAGGCTGTGCCTTCCTTCCCCCTTCCCGGCATTCTCTTTCATATTCTTTTCTGGCCTTTGCCGCATTTTCCACCGCCGCAGTAACCAGGGCGGCAAGATCCCATTCCCCGCCCGCCGGAAATTTCAGCCCGTTAAGACCGAAAGTATTTGTCGTTAAGATATTTGCGCCGGCCTGAAGATAATTCTTATGAATCTCCACCAGCGCTTCGGGATGAAGCAGGTTCCAGGTTTCCGGCAGTTCCCCCGGTTTAAGTCCCCTCTCCTGCAAAAGACTTCCCATCCCCCCGTCAAAAAATACTCTGTGCTCTTTGAACCACTGCAGCAGTTTCATCTTATCCTCCTGTTTGTTTGTGTCAACCGTGTTGTCACAAATTCATCTTTTTATCATGCATTCAATTATTTCCCCATGTTAAAACATTTCTTTATCCATCCCTACCTCCGATAAAGACAATCTTCCTTCAAACATACTTCACACCCCTGCACCCTGCATTTTCCGGGAATTTTACTGACGCCAAGCACTGCCGTTACCGACTTGGAAGGGAGCATTAAAAGGCTGTCCGTCAGCTTAATCCCCAGACGCTTTCCTGCCTCTAACGCATCCAGCAGCTTTGGCTGTACTTCTAAGGAAAAATCACCGTAGCCGGGGCTGAATCTCGGGCGCAGAAAACGTTCCTGTTTTTCATATTCCTTAGAAAGCTGCCTGCAAATCCGGTCGCAGTATTCCTCTAACAGGGCTGTAGCCGCCGCCTGCATTACCACAGCCCGGCTCATCTTTATCCGGCTATAGCGTCCCAGAAGGTAGTCCGCCCCCGTTCCTAAGGTCGCTGCAAAGAGAATTATACTTTCACAGTCTTTAAGGTTTTTCCCAAGCGCCTTACTCTTCGTCTGAAAACAGCCGCCGTCAATGGTTTCACCGCTTACCTGCAGGGGAAATTCCCGGTAAATATGCTTTGGGGAAATCCCCGCTTCCAATTCGGCGACACAGGAAGAAATCAGTTCCAGCACAGCTTTATCTTCCTGCTCTTTTCCCTTTTGATCGCCCAGATAGCGGAGGATTTCCCTTGTCCTTTTATCGGGTTTTACCTCGGATTCCCCAGCAGATTCTATGCCGGATTCCTCTGCAGATTCTCTGTCAGATTCCGCACCTGGTTTTATCTCGAATTGCAGATTTAATTCTCTCTCTGTGTTCATAGATTTAAAATCTCCGACAAATTTTCCTGAATCTTTTCTGCCACATCCGGTTTATTCATGGAATAGACGTGGATTCCATTGACGCCATTGGCAATTAAATCAATGATCTGCTCCGTGGCATAGGCAATTCCTGCCTGCTTCATTGCCGCAGGGTTTTCGCCGAAGCGATCCACAATGGCTTTAAACCGGGAGGGCAGATAGGTTCCTGACATCTGGCAGATCCGGCGGATTTGGGACACGTTGGTCACGGGCATAATTCCGGCAATTACGGGCACGGTAATTCCCTTTTCGCGGATACGGTAGAGGTAATTGTAAAGAATATTATTGTCAAAAAACATCTGCGTCGTCACAAAATCGCATCCGGCTTCCACTTTTTCCTGCAGATGCTGGATATCCTTCGTCTTATTCTCCGATTCCACATGACCTTCGGGATAGCAGGCAGCGCCGATGCAGAAGTCGCCGATCTCCTTAATTTCCCGGATAAGTTCCGACGCATAATGGTAATCCTTTTCCACCTTTCCGTCCTGGGGAATGTCCCCACGCAGGGCAAGCACATTTTCCACGCCGCGAAGTTTTAACTCTTTAAGCACCTGATGGACTTTTTCCCTGGTCGAAGAAACACAGGTCAGATGCGCTAAAGCCATCACCCCGTACCTCTCCTGAATCTCGGCGGCAATTTCCACCGTATAACGGCTGGTTCCCCCGCCCGCCCCATAGGTTACACTCATAAAGGACGGTTTTTTTGCGGCAATCTCCATCGCTGCTTTTTCTACACTTTCATATTTATCTTCGGTTTTCGGCGGAAAAACTTCAAAAGAAAGGGTTGGTTTTCCCTTGCCTAAAATATCTCGAATTTTCATTGGTGATGGCTCCTTTTTTGTATTTACAGTGTTCTTTGTATTTTCTGTGTTTTCTTTGTTTATTCTATCTTTCTATCATTACTGCCCCATAAAAATCTGTGCCAGCGGCGAATTTCCCGGTAAAATCAAGGTATTATTTTCCCCGGTCAATGCATTTTTGGCGGCATCAAGGGCGCGGATAAATCCATAAAATTCGGCTTTTTCCGGTGAACCGTAGGCTTCGGCTAAAATCCGCATGTACTCGGCTTCTCCCTCGGCGGTAATGGCGGCAGCTTTGGCCTGGGCGTCGGAAATCTGGATGGCGATTTCCCGGTCGGTGGTGTTTTGGATAACCTTTGCCTCCGCCTGCCCCTCGGCGGTGTAGGTTGCAGCAATCTTATCGCGCTCGGAAATCATTCGTTCATAAACCGCTGCTTTGTTATCTGCCGGAAGGTCGAGCTGCTTGGTTTCTACGGAGAGAAGGGTTAAACCGTATTGATCCATGGTTGAACCAATGTGCGCCATAATAGATTCGGAAAGCTTTCCGCTTCTTCCGCTAATCACCTCGTTTTGATCCATGCTGCTGATTACATTTTTAATGGAGTTATAGACGGCAGTATCAATTCTTCGCTCGGCGTTGGCAATGGAGCCGTTTAAAGTCTGGGCAAATTTCTGCGGGTCGGTAATCTTCCATAAGGCATAGGAATCACAGAGCATGGTTTTTTTATCTTTGGTAATCACATCCGACGGGGCCAAATCATATAGAAGAATCTCCTTGGGAAGAGTGTCGGCGTTCTGGATAAAGGGGACTTTCAGGCTTAATCCGGCAGTACTGATAATCCGTTCAATACGGCCGAACTGACGGATGAGCTTATATTCATTTTCCTGCGTTACGACCATGGCACCGGTTAAGGCTATCAGGGCACAAAATACAAAGATGACGGCGAAGGTTCGCAATAAGGCTCGTTTCATGATCTTTTTCCTCCAATTTATTCTTCGCTATTTGCGGGATTGATTACGAAAAAACTTTCTATGTTTATTGCAGTTTTTATTCAGCTTCTTCCATGATTGTATCCTCTTCATTGATTTCGTTATTTGTATTCCTTTCGTTTGCATTATGATTTGTATCGCTGTCATTCATTGCATCGCTGTTTACCCTACTGCTTTCTGCATTTTGGCTGTCTGTATTTCCTGCCAAACTTTGGAAAAAGTTATCCAGAGGAAGGATCATATCGGTTTTATCCGTGCCGTCGATAATCACTTTCATCTGGGGAAGAACATCTTCCATGGTTTCGTAGAACATTCGCTTTTTTGTCACTTCGGGATTTTTTACATACTCGGCGTACATGGCGTTAAATTTTGCTACTTCGGCATTTGCCTCATTTACCCTCTGCACTTTTGACGACTCGGCTTCCTGCATAATCTGGTCAATCCGTGCTTCGGCCTGGGGAAGCTTTTCGTTGCGGTATTTATTCGCATTATTAATAGAAGTTTCTTTTCCCTGCTTTGCGGTTTCCACGGCTTTAAAGGCTTCCATAACTTCCTGGGTGGGCGGTTCGGAATCCTGGATGGTTACGTTGATGATCTGCAGGCCAATATCGTGCTGTTCCAACATCAGGATAATCCCGTCCTTGATTTTTGACTGGATTTCATTCTTTCCGGTCGTCAGCACGGAATCAACGTCATAGCTTCCGATAACGGTGCGGATGCATGCCTGGCTGATGTTCTGCAGAATCAACAGGGGATCTTCGGAGGCGTAGACGGCTTTTACCGGGTCGGCTACTTTATATTCGACGAAGAAGTCCACATTGACAAAGTTATAATCGTTGGTAATCATCAGGGAATCGTCCTCGAGGGTTTCATTGTCCTCCACCTGATAGCCGATGGCAAAACCCTGGATGGTGGTGTTTACCTTGCGCACGCGCTGAATTACGGGAATTTTAAAATGCAGACCTGGCTCGGTTACGGGCTGAGCCACACCGAAGGTAGTAACGATGGCCTGTTCCTGCTCGCCGATATTATAAAAGGAACCGCCGCCAAGGATGAGTGCTAAGAGAAGCATAAGAACAGCGAAAGAACCGTTTTTCATGGTTTGCTTAAACTTTTCCGCCCGTTTTCTGGCTTCTTTTTTCATTTCTTCAAATTTAGGATCATAGGTTTCCATATGCTGCCGCCTTTCTGCTTGTGAAGATAAGTTGCCGGTTGCTGAAATATTTTTTTATTATAGCAAATTTACCACGCAACTACAAGCAGGGTTCCTGAAATTCATCTAAAATATTCCTTAAAAATATCCTTGATTTGCAGCAAAGAACGCGCTATATTGATTGACAATCGCAGAGTTATTCCCGTATATTTAATGATAGTTAAAAGCTCAAAAATATGAAAAGTCGCAGATACGCAGGTGAACAGACATGAAAAATATCCATAACATTGCATTTTATACCGGAAGCAAGGAAGAATTGCTCCCGGATTTTGAAAAAGATTTTCCCTATATTGCTTCGAGGGCAGAACTGGACAAGTATATAGGGCGTTATGTGCCGTGGCACTGGCACAAGGCGGTGGAACTTTTTTATATGGAAAGCGGCAGTGTTGAATACAATACGCCGGGAGGAAAGCAAGTGTTTCCTGCCGGAAGCGGCGGCTTGGTAAATTCCAACATACTTCATATGACAAAAGCCGCGGCGCAGAGAGAAAAGAACCTGCAGCTGCTTCATATTTTCGATGTTTCCTTTCTTGCCGGGGAACAGGGGAGCAGGATCGAACAAAAGTACATTGCGCCAATGATAACAGCCCCGCAGATGGAGATAATCCCTCTTTTTCCGGGCAATGCAGCAGAAGAAAGGATTTTAAAGCTTATTGCGGCATCCTTTCGTTTGTCCTGTGATGAATTTGGGTATGAAATAAAGCTGCGGGAAGCCCTGACAGAAATATGGCTGGCGCTTTTTGAACTCTCCCGCCCTATGCGTGAAAAAAAAGGAGAGCATAACAAAAACAACGATAAAATAAAGTTGATGATGATCTACATTCATGAACATTATGGAGAGAAAATCTCTGTCCCGGAGCTTGCGGCGGCAGCCTACTTAAGCGAAAGGGAATGCTATCGGGTATTCCATGACTGTCTGCATATGACACCTGTAGAGTATATAAAGGCTTACCGTCTGCAGGCCGCCTGTCAGAGGTTAGCAAAGGGACAGGAATCCGTTACCGTTATCAGTCACGACTGCGGTTTGGGAAGCAGCAGTTATTTTGGAAAAGTCTTTCGGGAATACGCACATTGTTCACCCACAGAATATCGGAGAAAATGGCAGAATAGTGATAAATAAGGGCAGAAATGAACTATTTTCCCCACGCCCGCTGCATTATAATGATATCGGTAAACGAAATCACTTATTTACAGGAGGTGCGTGCAGCGTGGTAAAATTAAATATTCTGAACATGAAAAATTTTTTAGATACGGTCAATGCCTGTTCCGGCAAAGTAAATATGCTCTGCCCGGACGGTAAAAAACAAAACATTAATGGGGAAGAATCGGTGCAGAGCCGTTTGCAGCGGCAGTACTTCCAAAACAAAAATTCTCTGCAGCTTGTTTTAGAAATCCCTAATCCAACGGACTATATGCGCATTGTTTCATACTATGCGGGGGATTGCTGATTTATCTGTAACGATTTTATTCTGAAGGGGCTGGACGGTTTATCTACTGGCCCCGCCCTTTTGGAAAGCCGTTTTTGTCAGGGAGGTGAACTTGTGTATTACGAAGAGAGTGATTTTTTAGAAACTGCAGACAGCGATACATTAAAGCGTATTGCCCGCACAAGGACATTGACAAGAGAATATTATTTTTCTAATTACGAAGATACGGAAAAAAGGACTGCCATTCTCCATGAATTGCTGGGCGAAATAGGGGAAAATGTGGCAATCGACACGCCTTTTCATTGTGATTATGGAAAAAATATTTTTTTGGGAAATGACGTGATCATCAATATGAACTGCACTTTCGTAGATAATAAGCCTATCCGTATCGGCGACCGGGTTTTAATTGCATCAAACGTGCAGATTTATACCTCTTCACACCCGGTTCTGCCGCAGGAAAGGCTTGTGCCGGATTGGAAAGAACGCCGGACAACATTTTTTAAGACCTATGCACGTCCGGTAGAGATAGAAAATAATGTCTGGATTGGGGGCGGCTGTATTCTCCTGCCGGGAGTAACCATAGGGGAAAACAGTGTAATAGGGGCTGGAAGTGTGGTAAACCGCCCTATCCCGTCAAATTGTGTTGCGGCAGGAAATCCATGCAGAGTGATACGTTATTTTGACGCGGACAGAAAAAGGTAAAGGTAAAAATGCCGGACTTTTTACATATTTTGATGTGTTCTGTATACTCTTTTTCCATCCTGCGCCTCTTCCCTGCCCCTCAGCTACAAGCAGGGTTCCTGAAATTCATCTAAAATATCATTGGTATCCGGCACGGTAAGGCTTCGGTTCAGGGCGAACAGGATAATCGAATCTCTCCGCTTTCTTGCATCCAGAGGCGATACTCCCGCCACACGGAGCAGATAGTTGGTTTCTTCCTGATTTAACTTCATTCCCATGGCAATGCAGAGAACCACATCGCGGCTTGGACGTTTAATTCCGCGAAAAACCTGGTAAATATATTCTCCCTTGTTCGACGCATCTGCCACCTGGGAAACCCGCATTTGCTTTTTTTCCAGAAGCTGCTTTAAATAGACGTGCAGCGGCATTTCTAAAAATTCTTCCTGGTTGGTGTTAAGGTAATGGTTCATGGTTTTGCTGGAAATAATCTCATTGACGAGATCATCGGTTTTTTTCTTCATGTTATCCTCCGTTTTTTGCATATAGGCACAGAATTTGTTTATTCCTTTATTCGTTATCTTAACCAATCGTTCCTCTTTGCTTAACCGTTATCTTAACAGAAAAACCGATTTACTGCAATGCAAATCTATGTTAGGATGAAAATGTTAGGATGAAAATGGAGATAACAAACGGAGATAAAAGAACGAATACCCAGACAAACACAGGTACAGAAAGAGGGCGGCAACTATTTGAACACCGAATATTCAGCGTGGACGCAGGAATATAAGAAGGAACAGTATTCAATCCTACAGGCCCTGGGGGAGCGTGAAAATCTCTGGCTGGTTAAGGATTGCCTATCCGAAAAGATTCTGGTGATGCGAAAGCTTCCTCTCTTGATGCAGGAAGTGATGAAGGAACTGGCGTTGATTGACCACCCGGGGATTGTCCATATTTTGGATGTTTTTTCTTTTGAGCAGGAGCTTTATGTGATTGAGGAATATCTTCAGGGCGATAACCTTGCTTCTTTTCTGGAAAAAAATGGAGAATTTGGGTAAAAAACGATTCGGATTGGAATACAGCTTTTAGAGGCACTCGTGGTTTTGCACCAGCACCATATTCTTCACCGGGATATTAAGCCGGAAAATATCATAATGGACAGACTGGGAAATGTAGTGCTGATTGACTTTAGCATCGCACGGCTGTTTTCTGAGGAAAAGGATGGGGATACTTCGCTGAAAGGGACGAAGTCCTATGCGCCGCCGGAACAGTTTGGCTTTCATCAAACGGACGCCCGCACCGATATTTATGCACTGGGAATTACGCTGAATGAACTGGCTGCCGGGAAACTTCCCGAAGAAAAAAACTGCCGGGGTGCGCTGGGAAAATTTATCCGCCGGGCTACCGAACTCGATCCTAAGCGCCGCTATTCTTCGGCGAAAAAAGCACTTGCCCATCTCAAGTGGCTTAGACAGCGGCAGATCGTTCTTTTTTCTGCGGTATCTGTCCTCGTTTTATCCGGCTTGTTTTTGGGCGGCAGGGTTCTTTTTCGCGGCGTCACTGTGGTAGACGGAAAGCTGCAGAATTATTCTTCCTTTGCCGATTACGCCCTCCCCGAAACCGGTCAAACACACCTGCTGTCCAGTTCGTTTTCTGTACTGCCCTATCCCGCAATCCGTTTAGAAGATGGGGAAAGTATTACCTTTATGGAAGAATTGTCGGTTGAACAGGAAGATGTATCAGATGCACAGAAAACTTTATCCACTGCACATCCGGCCATCATCACCGCCGAACAGAGCGAGGAACAATTTTATCTTACCTGTTCCCTACTCTCCTCCCCGCAGCAGACGAATCCAACCGTTTTTACCTTTACGGACAGCTTTTACCCGGCTTATGGAGAGGATACGGCAGCACAGGGCTATATCCCGGAATATGAACTGCTCTGCGGCGATTTTGACGACGACGGGCAGGAGAAGTTTTTAATGATTATGGCAAGGTGTAAACGGATTCTATCGCCAGTCCAGGAGGAATACGACTATTATTTTACCCAGTACACCTGCCTGTGGGTGATTGATCTGGATGAAAAAGATCAATTTGTCTGCACGGAACCATTGCTTATTTTCGATGACCGCCCCCCCTCCTTCCAATATCATTTTGTTCTTTCTGATGAGCAGTGGATGCTGTATTCCTATCAGGACGGAAAATGGATAGGTTCTAATTGGGACGATAGCTATTATCTGGAAAATGGGGAGTGGTATCTTAAAGAATAATGGTTCTTAGTGTTGGAAAAGTTCTATTGAAAAGGTGCAGCAAATTATGTTATAGTATTGAAAAAGATATTAATGGAGGTAAATGGTATGCTCTGTTTATATGCCAAACATCATCTTCCTGAACATTTAATCGATATTAAGGTTCCATGGGATACTTATTTTATACAGAAAAAAGTCACGAAAACTTTAGATACTACTGATATTCAAATCGTAAAAACAGTAGAAATGAGTAACTTGCTCAACACCAGCACAATTTATGGAAAATTTTCCGATATGCCCATTGGTATAGGCGAATTATCTGAAGGATGCAAAACATTATTATGTATCAACCATGCGATAAAATACAATAAAACGGCGGAATATCTATTTAATATTACGTCATGTGGCGGAAATGCAATAAATTATCTGATAACAGAGATGGCTCGCAGCGTAGATATTTATTGTTATTGTGAACATAAAGATTTTGGAAAAAATAAAAAAAATGTAGAAATAAAGCTAGGGGATAAACTTGCAACAACAATTTTAGATGCAAAACAAATCTATATGGATATATGCAGGGAAGATTTTCTTTGGGAGGATACAGATGCATAAAAATTTAAAATTCAGGTCAGATGATGGACTAGAGATAAGATTTTTTTTAAGAGGAAATAGAATCATCATTGAAGGCGATTCTGCCACAGGAAAAACCTATGTCTGGAAACAATTAAATGCCCAAAATGCAGAAAATGTATATCCAATATGTTATGAAAATATAAAAAACAATAACAGTTACGAGGCAATCATAAAATTCATTGCTCAAAAAAAGGAAATGATCATCGTTATTGATCAGGCAAATGACGTATTTCAATTAAGACCAGATTTTATTCCATTTATTGACTGTGATGAAAATAATCAGTATATTTTATTTGGAAGAGATTTGGAAATTGATTATAATTTAAGTGAGATAGCTACTTTAGAAATCAAAGATAATCAGGCAACTTTAAATTATAAATACCCAGATATTGTGAGGTGAACTATGGTTTATCTGTATAGCGAAGATGATAAAGGTGGTTATCATCTTATCCGTTTATTGAATTCTATCTATTTTGAAAACAAATTTACGGTCAAACGCTTAAAAGGAATCTATAAATTAGGAAATAAAATAAAAGAAATTGTAAATACAATGGGAACACATGATATAGCTATTCTCATCTATGATGACTCTCCCGGAAATAAGGAAGTTAAAAACGAATTAGATATCGCATATGAAATAATCAATGAATTAGAAATAAAAAATATTTATTTTATTGCTATCGTATGTATGGAATACGAGGTTTTATCAACTTATGGTATAAAAACATTTGCAAATAAAAACATTCATCCGATTATTGACGATTTATCTGAGTATAGGAACAAAACAGAACTTTTAAAAAATCACTTAAAAACAAATGAACAATATAAAGCTTATAAGAATAGAGTAGAAAATCAAATTCAAAAAAAATATTTATTAAGAAGCAAAAAATTAAATAGATTTATTCCTCTTACTGAAAAGGAATTAAATAAAAGAATTACCATGGATTCCATCTGCAAAGTAATCATGGAAGACGGGTTTCAAAATGAATTAATCATAGATAAATCAGATAATTTAGGAAAGTGTTGGTTAGATCAGTGTTGTATAAGGAAAACTACAATATGTAATATAGACCATAAAGAAATTACTGACAATCAAATTGATGGTATTGATAAACAACGATTTCTAATGTATTTCTCAAGATATCATAAAGTAGCAATGAAAATAGCTGAAATTACAAACATAGATACTAAAAATATAAATGAGGCAGATGTAGAAAAAATAATGAAATTTACAAAAATTTCTAAATCCATAATTCCATGGGAGCTTTATTAGATCACTTTTTCTACTGTGCTGGCAGTACAGGACAAACGGCGCTTTCCTGATCTATACTTGACGGGAAAGGGCCTTTTTTATGTTTCAACCATGCAAAAATGAAAGAAATACATTGAAAAACGCCTTCTTTCAAGTAGGATTCGGGCCAAATACAGCTATTTGTTTTATTTTACCTATCTATTAGTTGTATTTTTCCTGTAATCATGCTATACTTTATCCACCAGCACTATCTAAATGGAAAAATAAACAAAGTGAAAAATCAAGGGAGGAAACGAAAATGAAGATAAAAAAGAAAAAATATGCAAAAAATCCCAAAAACACTATCCATCGAATATTTATATTGGGAACTGCACTTATTTTTACAACCGGACTGGTCGGATGTTCCAAGTTAGCATCCTTAACCGCATCGCCGGAGCAGAAACAGGATATCCAAAACGAAGCTGTACAGGATAGTAATTCCAAAGATTCTTCGGATACTTCGGAAAAATCGGGAAAAGAAGAAAAGGCAGAAAATCCAGACACTTCCGAAAAAGCAACTGCAATGGAAGACGGAAATCTAGTGGTTCTTCTGAGAATGTCATTGAAAGACGTAGAACAATTCCTGGGGAAATATGACGGTAATCTGGATGCGGCTGCAAAAGTTGGAATTTTGACCGATTATCCGGGACTGACTATCGAAGGCTGGGACGGTGCTAGTGAAATTTACTCGGTCACACTTCTGGATGCAGAAAATCCCGAATGGAATATTTTTGACATCCGCCCCGGAGATAGCATGGACGAAGCAATCAGCCATATCACTTCCCTTGGCGCGGTAAAAGAACCATCAGCTTCCATGTATGATTCATCGGAAATATACCGTGTTCCTTATCAAGAAGAAAAGGTTCATGTAGAGCTGTCTGACGGAGATTCCGGCAATCAGGTCGATGCGATAAAAGTCTTTTTCGATGCCAATGATATGCTGGGAATCGATGGTTCAGATGAACCGGGAATGGAAGGAATGGAAATGTTTGATGCAGCAAACAATCCCCACATTGCCCAATTACAGGAAAAATACCCCAATGCACTGGTCAGCCTGGACGCTGTTACAAAACAAATCCAATATCAGGAAGAATGGCTGGAAGCAGAAGTCTATTTCGTCGATGATATGGCTAACGGAATGTATAGTTTTGCCTACACAACGGACGGAAAACTGTACCAGATGATCGATGGAGAATGGAAGCCGGAAAATTAAGATAGAGGATGAAGATCAATATAAAAATACATAAAAAATTAAGGAGAAAATCATGTTCTGTACAAAATGCGGAAAAGAAATAAAAGAAGGAATGAAGCACTGTCCTTTCTGCGGAGAAATCGTTAAAAAAGGGAATACTGCCAAAGCGGCCGTTTCCTCGAATGAAAAAAAGAAATTGAAAAAAACAAAGATCATTCTTATCATTATTGCGCTTCTTCTGATTGGAGGATTGTACAATGCGGTGACGGAAAATGAAGGCGGGAAATCTCTTGAATATTCTTTTGAAGTTTCTGACGATGACTTGCTTAATCTATTAGGAATGGCAAATAAAGATGTAGAGAAATTAGTTGGTGAACCCCCTCGGGGGGGAAGTCCATTAATATGGATGAAAAATGGCATTATGATCATGAGTAAAAATAAAAATAGTGTAACCAGCGTTCATATCTCTGGGGAGAGCACGGGAAAAATATGTGGTATTTCCATCGGGGATAAAGAAAATGATGTTATCGAACAAATGAACCTAATTGGAGCAAACTTAGATGAAAAAGAGAAAATGGACGAGTATGGAGATCCTGAATCTCATCGATTGGGATATTCTATAAAAACAGCTAACAATATCACACTTAAATTTAATTGGATCTTTAATTCATATACCAAAAGATTCACTACAGGAAGTGTAAGTATAGAATAACAATAGAATAAAGTAAATTCTCTTTCTCCATCCTATAACTACCGGCAATCAACCCCATCCCCCTTCCGGTAATTTTTCACCACCTTCACCAGTTCAATGACCATCTCCTTCTCCTGCTCGGATAAATCTCGTGTAAGCTGCACCCACAGATTCATCAGGGCCGGAGAAGTCGGGGTGAGGGATTCCCGCAGGAGATAGTCGATACTAACCCCCAGGGTATTGGCGATACAAATCAGCGTATCCAGTGTAGGACAACGCCTTCCTCTCTCGATCTGACCAATATATGCGGTGGAAACATTAATCGCCTCCGCCAGTTTTTCCTGCGTCAGGTTCAGCTTCTGCCGCTCTTCCCGAATCCGCCGTCCTAAATCGGTATAGTTCATGGTTCATCCCTCCTGTTGATTTGGCCTTTACCCAGAGCAAAAAGTAATTTTCAAACACGCTCGAACAAAAACAACCCCATTTTATGATTGTACACAGCTTATCTTCCCTCTACAATTGACTATTAGCTTTATTTTACATATCTATTAGTTGTATTTTCTGTCAAATTATGCTATGATTATTCTTAACCAAAGGAAAAAAGAAAAAAATTACATAAAAAGGAGAGGTACTATGGCAGATTCAAAAATTTTCAAATTAATTGATGGCATTGACACCGACTTAATTGCGCATGGAATTGAAGGCTTTTTGCGGGATAAAAAGAATCTTACAACCGAAAGCTTAAAGACGCCGGAAGGATGGCTGATTCAGGCCAAGCAAACCGAAAGCTGGAAGAAATTTGCAGGCATGGATACGGCAATCCAGGTGCAGCTCATGCAGACCGGGGAACTGCTAAATGTATCCGTAGGTTCAGGAAAATGGATTGACAAGGCGGGCGCAGCTACCGTAGGCATGGTACTTTTCGCCCCGTTAGCCGTGACTGCCGCCATCGGTGCATGGGGACAGAAAAAGCTTCCCGAAGAAATTTTTGATTTTACCGAACGATTTATCCAGACCGGAGGGAAAAGTGCGATTGTCACCATGGGCGCATCCCAGGCATTAAAAGACGGACAAGTCCTGTGTCCCAACTGCCACGTTCCCAATGAAAAAGGGCAGAAATTCTGTTCCTCCTGCGGCACGAAATTAACGGCTGTCTGCCCCGGATGCCAGGCTGACGTCCCCTTAGGCATTAAATTCTGCCCAAACTGCGGAACTTCCATGGAACCCGCAAAGCAGGAACAATCTTGCACAAACTGCGGTTTTTCGATCCCCGAAGGCGTAAAATTCTGTCCGAACTGCGGCGCACCTGTTACACCCGCCAAAAATCTGTGCCCAAGCTGCGGCCATGAAATACCCCAGGGAAGCAAATTCTGCCCGGAATGTGGAACGACAATCATAAAATAATCAAAAATCCTATCCAATAGTCATGGAAAAAGGCAGACGCATGGACAAGGTCTGCCTTTTTGATTTCATGATTTGATGAACACTGCTCAGAATCAAACCATCGCCCCACTTTACTGAAAGATTTACTATATAATCTACAAATCTTTCACTATTACTGAAAGATTTGTTTGACATTCAGTAAATCTTTCACTATAATGATTAAAGAGGTGATGTTATGATCTACAGGGAACATTATATTCAGTCCATCCGGGAATTTTACGATTCGGATTTGATTAAAATTATCACAGGTATTCGCCGTTGCGGCAAATCAGTGATTTTGGAACAGATTATGCAGGAAATCCGCAAAAAAACGGATAATCTTATTTTTATCAATTTTGAAGACAAACGTGCATCATCAAATATTATCAATGGATTAGCCTTAATTGATTATGTAGAAAAAAATAAAAAAGAAGGAAAATGTTACCTGTTTTTTGATGAAATACAAGTTCTGGATCATTGGCAGGATGCCTGCAAAACACTACGTCTTTATGATTACTCACTCTTTATTACAGGGTCAAATTCAAAACTTCTTTCAGGGGAATTTACCAAAGAACTGAGCGGAAGATATGTTTCATTCTGCATCCGACCATTTGTTTATAAAGAAATTTTAACCTATGCCGAAGAACTTGGCAGGGAAGTTTCGATTACGGATTATTTAATCTGGGGCGGATTCCCCAAAAGATTTGAATTTAACAGTATGGATGCACAGCGCAGATATCTTAACGATTTGGATGACACAATTATTATCAATGATCTGGTTCGCCGTCATAAAATCCGCAAAGAAAGTCTGTTTAAACATTTGGTGAATTTTATTTTACGCTCGAACAGCAGAATCGTTTCAGCAAAATCTATTCACGATTATATCAAAAAAGAACATGCGTCCTGTTCCATAAATACGATTATGAAATACCTTGATTATCTTGAAGAAGCCTATATTATTGAATCGGTAAAAAGATATTCTACAAGAACCAAAAGAGAACTCAGCTATTACTATAAAATATATGATACGGATGTTTGTTTTAATTCTTTGCGATGCATGGATAACCGCTTTGAGCTTACACATAATTTGGAAAATATCATTTATAACGAGTTGATTTATATGGGATATACTCTATGGGTATATGACAATGCCGGAAAAGAAATTGACTTTTTAGCCCAGAAAGAAAATAAAAAATACTTTATTCAGGTCGCCTACAGTGTCGTAGAAGAAAAAGCTTATACAAGAGAATTTGGGGCATTTCATGGTATAGATCATTTATCTCAAAAAATATTAATCACCAATGATGATATCGACTATTCAACAAGTGTAGTTCGGCATATTAAGTTAAAAGATTTTCTGTTGATGAACAGCCTGGATGATAAATAATATTCAACAGTTCAGAGATAAGAGGTTGTTGCAGTAATGGTTTTTACTCATCACTGCAACAACCTCAAAATGTAGGGTGGATTATAAAAATTAAACTTTCACATTAAATTATACTGAAATTTACTACAAAGCGTCTGCGTTTTTATATGCGCTGATAATATACACAGCGCGTGGTTCCCCTCTGTCGCTTCCCAATGTTTTTCACCAAATCCGCATTTTCTTTTCCAAACACCCGCGTTAATTTGCTGATTTCAACTGCCGAAAAACCAAAATTTGCAAAATTTTTATCCGACGGGAGATGGAACAAATCCAAAATGCAAAATTCTTCGCCCTTTTCCTTTTTTCTAGTTTCTTCCCTGCTATAATCCTTCAAAAATTGTAAATGATCAGATGTTATTATCATTTTCTTTTCTCCTTTCGATGTCATCCCTACTTATTTAAATAGGAACGAGCACGAAAAAAGTAAAGTGAAATTTATACACCGTGTTTGGATATTATTTCTGCTATTCTTCCCCACTCCTCTCCCGCTCCATCTTCCGGATAATCCCCATACAGATCACCACAGACAAAACAATCGAAATAAAGTCCGCTGTCGCCTGCGCATAGATTACGCCGTCGAGCTGGAAAAGGCTGTTTAAGATAAATACCAATGGAATAAACACCACGCCCTGGCGGCAGATGGTCAGCACCAGCGAAGGCAGGGCTTTTCCCATTCCCTGAATCGTATTAATGCAGAGGAACAATATCCCAATCACCGGCCCGGAAATCTGCAGGGCAATCACCATCTTAATTCCGTATTCAATAACCTGGGCATCGTTGATAAATGCGCGGATAACTGCCGCTCTTGCAATCACCATCAATACCGTAAGTCCCGTTCCCATCAAAACCGCACACATTCCGGTAAAGAAAAAGACCTTTTTTAACCGCTGGCTGTTTTTAGCGCCGTAGTTATAGCCAATCAGCGGCTGAATCCCCGCGCATAAACCAATCTGCAGAAGAACCACCAGCATATTTGCCTTCATCGCCACGCCCATGGCGGCTACCGGGGTATCGCCGTATCGGGTCAGAACATTATTCAGAACGATATTTGCACAACTCATTAAAATATTATTGAGGGAAGCAGGTATCCCAATCGACATAATTCCCGCCGCTATCCTGTCGCCCATGCGAAAATCCTTTAACCGGATGGAAAGGCTGGATTTTTTCTTCAGGAAATGAAAAAGGAAAAACAGACTGGCGGCAATATTGCCGATAACCGTTGCCACGGCAGCACCGGTCACGCCCCAGCCCAGCCATAAAATCATAATCGGGTCAAGGATAATATTCGTCACCGTGCCAATCATATTGCCAACCATGGATTCCTTCGCCGCGCCCTCACCCCTTAAAATATTGCCGAACGCCGTGCTGAACATAATAAACGGGCCGCCAAAGGAAATATAGGTCAGATACTGTTTTGCATAATCCCAGGTATTTTCACTGGCACCAATCAGGCGCAGGATGGTATTCATCCCCGCCAAAAAGAGAACCAGCATAATTACCCCAAGTCCTAACGAAGCATAACAGCAAAACGAGGACATCTGCCTTGCCCGTTCCAGGTTTTTTTCACCCAGGGCACGGGAAATCGCCGAACTTCCGCCGATGCCGAATAAGTTCCCCAGCGCCATAAACACCATAAACACAGGCGTTGCCAGGGACACGGCTGCCACCTGCATGGCATCATTGGTCTGCCCGATAAAAAAGGTATCCGCCATATTATAAATAACAACAACCAGCATGGAAATAATCGTAGGTATTGCCATCGTAGCGACGGCTTTTGCTATAGGTGCTTCTTCAAATAAATACTTGTTTTTGTTCATTCATTTTCCTCCTGTCAATGTAATGTCGTGTAGCGTCACGGAAAAAAGAAAGCCATGGGGCTGGATGGTAAAATGCTTGTTCAACTTAAGATGAACACCGCATAAAACCTTCCAGTACTCCCGGCTTTCGCTGTAGATATGGAAATATGCCATTTTCTTCGCTGTTCTTTATGTTAATCTTTATTTTGGAAAATGTCAAGTATTTTATTTTCGTCTGATTTTCTTTTGCGGAGCGAGAGCGCGGTGACGACAGAATATTCTCCCACCGCAGCACCCCCGTAAACAGTAACCGATTTTTCATGTTCGATTTCCCATGCCCGGTTGCCCAAATACAAAATCAATGCTATAATATCCTGGAAAATAAAAGTATTCTACCGAAAAATAAGGAGTTTCTATGAACGAACCTGCCAATGCCATACGATTGAATAAATTCTTAAGCGAGATGGGCATCTGTTCCCGCCGGGAGGCCGATCGACTGATTGAATCCGGGATGGTTTTTGTGGATGGGCGGGCGGCGCTGACGGGAGAAAAAGTCTGCGCGCACCAGAAAATCATCTGCAACGGCGTGGAAGTCGGTGCTGAAAAAAATAAGCCCGAACCCGTATGGCTGGTGGTGAATAAACCAAGGGGCATTGTCTGCACAACCTCGGATAAGGACAGGGCAGAGAATATTATCGACTTTATCGGCTATCCGCAGCGCGTCTTTCCCGTGGGGCGACTGGATAAGGATTCCGAGGGACTTCTTTTGCTGACTAATGAAGGCCGTCTTGTCAATCCCATGATGCGCAGTGCAAATGCCCACGAAAAAGAGTACCAGGTAAAAATTGACCGGCCCGTGACGAAAGAATTTCTTAAAGTCATGGCGCGTGGGGTGGAGATTGCCGAACTGAACACGCGCACAAGGCCCTGTAAGCTTTGGGCCACGGGAAAAGATCGTTTTCAGATTATCTTAACCCAGGGACTTAACCGTCAAATCCGGCGAATGTGTGAAGCCTTGGGCTGTAACGTGCTGGAATTAAAGCGAATACGGATTATGAATATTCATCTGGGTACATTAAAGACAGGAAGCTGGCGGAAAATGACCGCCGATGAATACCAGGAGATGTTATCCTTACTGCGTATAAAAACAGACCGATAGAATCCGCATTTGGAATACCTGCATTTACACCGCCTATTTGGCTATGGACTTTTACAATCAATCAGGAGGACACAAAAATGGAAGAAAAAATTCTTCGGATGAAAGAACTGGTGCCCATGCTTTCACGGGCTGCCCGGGCTTATTACCAGGAAAGCCGGGAAATCATGAGTAATTATGACTATGACAGCCTTTATGACGAACTGCTTCAATTAGAAAAGGAAACCGGAACCATTCTATCGGGAAGTCCCACGCAGAAGGTCGGCTATGAGGTGCTCAGCGAACTGCCCAAGGAAGCCCACGAAGCCCCGATGCTTTCCCTGGATAAGACAAAAAGTGTGGACGATCTTGCCGAATGGCTGGGCGAACAGGAAGGGCTGCTCTCCTGGAAGCTGGACGGACTGACGATTGTTCTGACCTACGAGGGCGGGAAGCTTGTCAAAGCCGTTACCCGGGGCAATGGGGAAATCGGCGAGGTTATCACGCCCAATGCCCGCGTATTTGCCAATATTCCTTTAACCATCGGCTTTCAGGGAGAGCTTATCCTGCGCGGGGAAGCCGTGATCAAGTATTCGGATTTTCAGCGGATTAATGAAGAAATCCCCGACGCCGACGCCCGGTATAAAAATCCCAGAAACTTATGCAGCGGTTCCGTGCGCCAGCTCAACAGCGAGATCACTGCACAGCGAAGCGTAAACTTTAAGGCATTTGCCCTGGTTCGGGCTGTCGATGCGGATAAGACTGGTTCCGATACGAATCAGGATGTTTCCGATGCGGATAAGGGCGATTTTGAGGGAAACAAAAATACCCAGGCCGCATCTGCCGTTGACTTTCACAACAGCCGCGAAGAACAGTTTATCTGGCTGAAAAAGCAGGGCTTTGATGTGGTGGAATACCGCCGGGTGACAAGGGAAACTATCGCCGAAGCGGTTTCTTCTTTTGCCGAAGCAATTCAAAGTTTTGACGTTCCCTCGGACGGGCTGGTGCTGACCTTTGACGATATCGCCTATGGGGAATCCCTGGGACGGACGGCGAAGTTTCCGCGCAATTCTATTGCCTTTAAATGGGCGGACGAAATTCGGGAAACGCATTTATCCTATATCGAGTGGAGCGCTTCCAGAACGGGACTGATTAATCCGGTCGCCGTATTTGAACCGATTGAACTGGAAGGGACGACCGTAAGCCGGGCAAGTGTGCACAATATCAGTATTATGGAAGCCTTAGAACTTGGCGAGGGGGATGAAATCACGGTTTACAAGGCAAATATGATTATCCCGCAGATTGCCGATAACCTCACCCGCAGCAATACCATCAAGGTTCCCGAAACTTGCCCGGTCTGCGGCGGTGCCACGGAGATCCGCCAGGTGGACGAGGTTCGCTCCCTCTACTGCACTAACCCCGACTGTCAAGCCAAAAAGATTAAGAGCTTCACCCTCTTTGTCAGCCGCGATGCCTTGAATGTAGACGGGCTTTCCGAAGCTACGTTAGAGAAATTTATCGCCGCGGGATTTATCCATAAGTTTGCGGATTTATTCCACTTAGATCAGCACCAGGACGCCATTGTCCAGATGGAAGGGTTTGGGCAGAGGTCTTTTGACAATCTGATGCATTCGGTGAAAAATGCTGCTCACACCAACCTTCCCCGGGTTATCTACGGACTGGGCATCGCCGGGATTGGTCTGGCAAATGCCAAGATGCTCTGCCGGAAATTCCGCTTTGATTTCGACGCCATGCGGCACGCCTCCTATGACGATTTGATTGAAATTGACGGAATCGGCGACGTGCTGGCAAAGGCATGGATGGAATACTTTGCTTCCGAGAAAAATAATGCGCTGGTGGATGAACTGCTCGCTGAACTTACCATAGAAAAGGAAGAACTTCCGTCGGAAGAAGAGGCGGTATTTGCCGGGAAAACCTTTGTTATCACCGGATCATTGGAACATTTTTCCAACCGCAAGGCACTTCAGGAGCTTATAGAGTCTAAAGGCGGAAAGGCCGCAGGGTCGGTATCGGCAAAGACCAGCTACTTAATTAATAATGACACCACCAGCAATTCTTCCAAAAATAAAAAGGCAAAAGAACTGGGCATTCCGATTTTATCCGAAACGGATTTTCTGAAACTTTTGGAGGAATTGGGCCAGGAGAAAAATCAGGATAATCATTCGGATGACACAGAAAATAACAGCCGGGAAGAAGACCAGGACAGATAAAAAAATCACGAAAAAATAAGAAATAAAAATCCCGAAAAAATAAGAAATAAAACCAACCCGCAAGGAGGAAATGGCCATATGCCGATTAAAATACAGAAAGGACTGCCTGCAAAAACGGTTCTGGAATCGGAAAATATCTTTGTGATGGACGAAGATCGGGCGTTAAGTCAGGATATCCGTCCGCTGGAAATTTTGATATTAAACTTAATGCCCCTGAAGGAAGATACGGAAACCCAGCTCCTTCGGGCATTGTCCAACACGCCTTTACAGGTGGACTGCACATTTTTAATGGTAAAATCCCACGAGTCAAAGAACACATCCCGCAGCCACTTAAATAAGTTTTATGTCTATTTTGACGAGATTAAACGGCTGCGCTATGACGGTATGATTATCACCGGGGCACCGGTAGAGCATCTGGATTATGAAAAAGTAAATTACTGGAAAGAATTAACCGAGATTATGGAGTGGAGCAAAACCCATGTCACTTCCACCATGCACATCTGCTGGGGAGCGCAGGCGGGACTTTACTACCACTATGGGATTCCCAAATACAACCGCAAAGCCAAGCTTTCCGGCATTTACGAACACCAGGTGCGGGATCGGAAAATTCCTCTGGTGCGAAGCTTTAACGATATTTTCCAGGCCCCCCACTCTCGCTTTACCGAGGTGCGCCGCGAGGATATTGCAAAATGTTCGGATTTAATCCTTGTGGCGGATTCTAAAGAGGCCGGGATCTTTCTGGTGATGAGCAAGGACGGTCGGCAGATTTTTGTTCAGGGCCATCCCGAATACGACCGGATGACCTTGAGCACAGAGTATTTCCGCGACCTGGGCAAGGGAATGAATCCCATAATTCCCTGCAATTACTACCCTGACGACGACCCAAACGAGCGTCCGATATTAAGCTGGAGAAATACCGGAAATACCTTATACAGCAACTGGCTGAACTTCTATGTTTACCAGATTACGCCTTATCTTTTGGACGAATCGGAAACTTGAACACGCACCGATCATCGTTTAAAAAAGCTTTCCTGTACATGAAATCACATCCTGCACAGGAAAGCTTTTCTTCTGCATCTCTATCAAATAATAAACGTGCTAAAAGGTCTTTATCCTTTTTTCTATTCCATCACCCGAATTGCATGATAACCTTCATGGATTGCCGTAAGGATTTTCCTTGGGGCAATGGCGTCGCCTACCACAACCACATCTTCTGCCATCTCTTCAAGCAGGTTCTCAAGTTCATTATTTGTCTTAAATCCAACAGCATTGAACACCGTATCACAGGTTAAGGTGATTTCTTCTCCATCTCGTTCAAATGTTACCGTTTCCGGAGTAATTTTCGTTACTTTGGCATTCGCCTCAACCTTAACGCCGCGATCTTTTACCATCTGCCGTAAATGCTGGTCATTATTCAGACAATGGGCCGCTGCTGCAAGAATATCCGGCAGCATCTCAACAATCGTTACGGACTCTGCATTGACCGCAATAGCACAGGCTGCCTCCGTTCCTGCCAAACCGCCGCCGATAATAACCACATTCTTTCCGGCCTTAACCTTGTGTGTCAGATAATCACAGGCCAGCTTACTGTGTTCAATTCCTTCAATCTTTGGCACTACCGGAGAAGCCCCCGCGGCAAGGATAACCTTATCATAGTCTTTGGCGTTCAGATTCTCGGCCGTTACCTCGGTATTCAGACGAACGTTGACACCCAGTTTGTAGCACTGTGTTTCCAGATACTTCACCAGCTTCAGCACATCCGCCTTAAAATCCGGGCCTCCTGCCGGCCATAAGGTTCCGCCCAGACGGTTGGTCTTCTCCAGCAGATCCACGTCAAACCCACGCCTGCGTGCCGTAACCGCTGCTTCCATTCCCGCAGGGCCGCCGCCGATAACCAGAACGCGCCGCTTTGTGCCGTCCGGCTTTGGCAGGGCATATTCTTTTTCTGCATAGCAGGTCGGATTCACTGCACAGTAATAATGTTTTCCGCTGAACCCGGCAAGCAGACATTCATTACAGCCCACACACGGCGTAATATCCTCGGTATGCCCGGATTTTACCTTGTTTGGCCAGTGCGGGTCCGCTAACATCTGATGCCCCAGACCTATGTAATCCAATGTCCCGTCCTCTACGGCCTGCTTTGCCCGTTCAGGATGAAAAAGCTTCCCGTCGCCCAGCACCGGCACACTGACAATCTCCTTAATTGCTTTCTGCACATCCAACTTGTGTCCCTCGCTGCTGTAAACCGTCGTGATGGCCTGATACCATTCCTCATAGCATCCCGTATCGACATGAAGAGCGGTCACGCCTGCTTTTTCCAGGATCTTTGCCATTTCCTTACCTTCATCTAAGGTGCGGAATCCCTCCACCCGATGAACCGGGGTGAACTTCACCAGAACCGGGAAGTCCTTTGGCACATTCTTTTGAATTGCGGCAATACATTCCAGGGTAAAGCGCATCCGGTTTTCCAGAGAACCGCCGTATTCGTCCGTCCGGTTATTCCACTGTGAGGACTGGAACTGATCCAGCAGATAGCCGCCGTAGGCATGAAGTTCCACGGCGTCCGCCCCTGCATTAATCGCCAAAGACGCAGAATAGCCGACCTTTTCCACCAGATAGTGAATATCTTCCTTTGCAAACGGCTTGCAGATTAAATTCGGAAACCAGAAAGAACCTACACTGCCTGCGCTGTACGGCGGAGTAAATGGATCGGTAAACTGCTGCCGCCCAAGTCCCGGAGATAACTGCACGCAAACCTTTGCCCCATAGTGATGGCAGCGGTCAATCAGCATGTTCAGACGCTCAACATGGTGAAAATCCGAAAGTTCCGTACATGGGCGCGGCTCGTACTTTGTGGAAACAACATTCGCCCCGGTAATAATCAGTCCCGCACCGCCCTTGGCACGCTCCATAAAATAATGGATGCCGTCAATATTATACGCCCCGTCACTCTCTCCTGTCGTTCCCATCGGCGACATGAAAATACGGTTTTTCAGCCGCATCGTACCTAAAGTTGTCCGGTCAAATAGATGATTTGCCATTGCTCTTCCTCCTTGATGATTTTGTTTTTATCTTTATTTTTTATTGCTTTCCTGTTCTTATGGTTTCTATTTATTTTACTAAGGTAAATTTTTTATTTACTTAGGTAAAATATACAATCATTTTTCCTTCCTGTCAAGTAAATCCGGCATATTTTTGATAAATTTTTGTCATTAATTCAATAGAAGAACAAAAACGACAAAAACAAATCTGTTTGACAAATAATTTCTAATCTTTTACAATGGATATTGGCAGAAAAAACGCTCAAAAAACAAAAAGGAAACCCTACATGAATCGAATAAGCAAAGAAGACATCAAGAAACAGGCATTGAAGCTATTTCAGGAGCACGGATACCAGCAAGTAACCATTGTCGATATCTGCAATGCCTGCCAAATCACCAAACCAACATTTTATAAATATGCCGGGAGTAAGGAAGAACTGGTGTTGGATCTCTATGACACCACCATTTGCAATATTTTAACCGATCCCCTGCTGTTTATTTCCGTCGATACCCACTATGAACAGCTGCTGTTGATTTTCCATCATTTAATCAAAGAAACGGAAAAATTTGGAAGTGATTTGTTCAGCCAAATGTTAATTTCCAATCTGAATGAAAACCATCACAGCTTTGATATGCGAAACAATATGACCAAACTGTGCACCTTAATCTTAAAAAAAGCCCAGGAAAAAGGCGAAATTCAAAATCCAAACAACGCCGATATCCTCTACCGCACCCTAGCCTACAGCTTTATGGGCTTTGAAACCAACTGGTGTATTTCCAATGGTAAACTAAACTGGGTCGAAGAATTTTTCCAGGGAATGAATGTCCTTTTATGTGTCAATGAATCATTAAATAAACTATATAAAAACTACTTAACGGTAAAAGAGTAAATGTAAAAAACACAATCGTAACGCAACACTGCCACCTGTGTTGTCAATGGTTTTACGGAAAGTTTTTTCGGAAAATTTCAAAAAAATAACCCGGCAGGTAATCTCTCCTGTCGGGCAACTCTGATTTCATATTTTAAATGTATTTCACAAAACCGCAAAATCGGTTCAAAGAATAAGCATCGCATCCCCAAACGAAAAAAACCTGTACCTCTCTTTAATCGCCGCCTGATACGCCGAAAGCACATGCTCTCTTCCTGCCAGAGCAGAAACCAGCATAACCAGCGTGGATTCCGGCAGATGGAAATTTGTAATCAGTCCGTCCAGCACCTTAAACGAATACCCCGGGTAGATAAAGATATCCGTCCACCCGCTTGCCGCCGGAACTTTTCCGTCTTCCCCGGCCGCCGATTCAATCGTCCGGCAGCTTGTGGTTCCCACACAGATAACCCTTTTGCCGTTCTCCTTTGCCTGGTTAATCTTTTCTGCCTCTTCCGGTTCAATCCGGTAATACTCCGAATGCATATGGTGATCCAGAACATTTTCCACCTTCACCGGGCGGAACGTCCCCAGGCCCACATGAAGCGTTACACGGGCAATAAAAACCCCCATCTCCTCTACTTTTTTCAGTAAATCTTCCGTAAAATGCAGGCCCGCCGTAGGCGCTGCCGCCGAGCCCTCATGTCTTGCATAGACGGTCTGGTAGCGGTTTTTATCCTTTAGCTGATGGGTAATATAGGGCGGCAGGGGCATCTGTCCTAACCGATCCAAAATCTCCTCAAAAATCCCCTGATAAGAAAACTGAATCAGCCGGTTTCCATCCTCCACCGTATCCAAAATCTTCCCGGTCAAAAGCCCGTCCCCAAAGACAATCTCCGTTCCCGGCTTTGCCTTCTTCCCCGGTTTTACCAAAGTTTCCCAGATATCCTTTTCCCTGCGCTTTAATAAAAGCAGTTCAATCTTTGCCTGCGTTTCCTTCTTTACGCCAAACAGCCTGGCCGGAATCACCTTTGTATCGTTAATCACCAGACAGTCCCCTGGCTGCAGATACTCCAAAATATCCGCAAAATGCCGATGGCGAATTTCTCCCGTTTGCCGGTCAAGTACCAGAAGGCGGGAAGAGGAACGATCTTCTAAAGGGTCCTGTGCAATTAACTCCTGCGGTAAATCAAAATAAAAATCCTTAACATTCATCCGTTCTTCCCCCTTATTCTCCCGCTGCCCCATCCTGCGGACTGCCCGGCAAAGCTACCGTGCTGCCGCCGCTTCCGCTTTCAGGCACGGCCGCCCCGGCATTTTCTGCTTCTCCCGAAGCGCTTCCTTCAATATGAATCTCTGTCCCTTCGCTTTCTGCGCCTTCTGCGCCTTCTCCACCTTCTCCATTCTCATGATTTTCATCGGCAGGCACAGTAATGCCGTCAATCTGCACATTGGCCTCATGCTGTTCGGTCTGCTTTGCTCCGGCAGATCCGCCCTTTTTCTCCAAAATCCCGTAACTTTCCGCCAGTGCAGGATCACTTTCCAGGGCCGCACGGAGCTTTGCATAGATCTCCACACGCAGAAGTACAATCTCATCCGCCTTTAACGCTTCCTGGACAAATGCCTTCTCCGGCTCGCTCAGTTCATCTTCCACGGTTAAATATAAATTTCCGTCCGCTCCCGTGCGCACATAACTCCACTGAAATCCCGGAGCCAGCGTCAGAGAATTCTTAACCTTTAAATCGTAGCTGACACACACCAGATAGGTTCCGTCAATCTCTCCCGGAGCCGTGTAGCAGACAATATTTCTGTAGCCCTCCGTATAGCGGGCATCGTACTGAAGCTGTCTTTGCAGCCCGTCCTGCCCAATCTCCTCCGTCCATCCAAAAAGCTGGTAAATCGTCGCCGCGTCGGAGTTTTCTTTCGCGGTAAAATACCGCTGAATCAATTCATTCACCTGCGGAACACTGTTTGCCGTAAATAACTGCGGCGACGGCTCGGGAAGACTCTCCGCCGGCAAGCTGCTCTCCTCAACCGCCAGACCTGTACTTTCCTCAACCGTATCCTGATTCTGCGACGGGGGATCTTTTCTTTTATCCATAATTAAAATCACGGCAATTAAAATCACCACAAGCAGGGGAAGAAGGAAAAAACGGGCAAAACGCATAACTTCCTCCATCGACCAGGCACTGTATCCGTATTGATTATCTTTATTTCGCTTCATTGATTATCCTCCATATTGATCTTTCGCTGCTGTGAACATGAAAACAGCAACGATTTTTTCCCTGTTCATGAATCCTGCATCAATATTGACGAACGCCTCCTTTTACTCCTGCCTATTTTAGCAAAAACCGCACTAAAAATCAATCACCGTAAGATTTTCGTTGGATTTTTAAGCTTTTGCGCCTGGAATAACCTTTTTTCTGCAATAAAAAAATGCGTCTGAGAGGAATCGAACCTCCGCACATGGCTCCGGAGGCCATTGCTCTATCCACTGAGCTACAGACGCATTGGTGTTATTATAGCGTAAAATCAAAAAAACTGCAAGTATTATTGAAAAATTTCTTTGAAAAATTTCTTTAAGAAATTTCTTTAAGAAAATTTTCCTAAATTTTTCCATCTTTTAAACTGAATATCTTCGCCCCTATCCCGTTTCCCGCAATCATTACCAGAAGGCAGAGAAAGGATTTTGAACTGTATACGCCTGCCAGATGAAAATAAAACATATTGGCAATGGAGTGTTCAAATCCGGATAAGATAAAAATCATTACCGGTGCAATAATAAAAACGATATTTTTTGTTTTCTGGTAATTATCAATGGCCAGATACATCATCACTCCGCAGAACATCGACAGCAGAAAAACATTTCCCAAGGAATTTCCCAGCTTTGCCTCAACCAATACCCGGCTGTCAATCTTTAGATGAGCTGCATTAGCCATCCATGCAGCAATCAGAGTTCCCAGATAATTGCCCAGAGCAATCACGGCCATATCGAAAAGTTCTCTGCCCTTTTTTATAAATCCAATCTTTCCCGTGTACAGAAAAAAACCCTGCGCGACGATGGTTAAGAGGCCAAAAGAAAATAAAACTGACCCTGCAATTTTATTTTCCACCGATAAATAGACAATCCCGCCCAGCCCTATCATAAATCCTGCATAAACGGCTTTTATCCCTGTCTGAAGTTTATTGTTCATCCGATTTCATCCTTTCTCTTCTGCTAACGGTTTAACTGTCCCTTTGCAGCCCTGTCTTTCCGGTATTTTCTATCTCTCCTATACCATTTTCCCTAACTTTCTCCTGCGTCCTAACCTTATCATATCCCCAGGGTAAAGTCAACTGCACAGATCCTAAATACTTGCGCAAAAAAAGCCGTCATGCTATAATAAATCCAGATAATAACCCTAAACGATAATAACAAACTCAGAAAGGCAAATTTATGGAATCCATCTTTACATTATACCGGCAATGGCGGGAAAAAACCGAAAAGATTCAGGACAGCAATCCGCAGGAAACCGATGATAAAAAAGCATTTATGCGCTATGCCAAGTTAAGACGGCTGGATGATGATGACTTTGAGGAATTAGAGATGCAGTATGACGAGTACCTGATTGAACAGGAAACCGAAGACTAAGTTTTAAAAAGATAGCTGCTGTGGCTGACTCAGATACCGCAAAACAGAAAGGAAAACCATAATGCGTGCATTAAAAGAGGAATCTTTTTATACCATTGACGACATTTACGATCTTCCGGACGGACAAAGAGCAGAGTTAATTGACGGACAGATTTACAATATGGCTCCGCCAAGCAGAACACACCAAAAACTTGTTAATTTATTTTCATGGGCTATTACCAATTATATTCGTTCCCAAAAAGGCAGTTGTGAGGTTTATCCTGCTCCATTTGCAGTATTTTTAAATAAGGATGAAAAAAATTATGTTGAACCTGATATTTCTGTTATCTGTGATCCATCCAAACTTGATGAAAAGGGATGCCATGGTGCCCCCGACTGGATAATTGAAATAACATCTCCTTCTAATCCGCAAATGGACTATGGAATTAAACTTTTTAAATACCGCTCTGCTGGTGTTCGGGAATATTGGATTGTCAATCCTCAAAAAAATACAGTCATTGTTTTTGATTTTGAAAAAGATCAGCAATCCAACCAATATGATTTCAGTGATGATATACCCTCCTGTATTTATAAAAATTTCATTATTAATATAAATTCCATGTAAAAAAGTTTCCTGTAAAAAAACAAAAAAATTTCTGCAAAAAGTTTTTTTAATAGTTGACAAATGGATTTTCTTATGGTAATATATCTAAGGCTTGAACAAAACAAGTCAGATGCTGCTGTGGCTCAGTCGGTAGAGCGTCGCATTGGTAGTGCGGAGGTCACGGGTCCGATTCCCGTCAGCAGCT
>ERZ808037.606-NODE-606-length-31118-cov-15.853838_pt1 | contig 31118 bp, 33 predicted proteins | sample MGYA00380190_ERZ808037 | MGnify/ENA primary metagenome ERZ808037 (study PRJEB31490, sample SAMN06133399) | mouse gut metagenome | isolation source: J9 | host: mice | place: China: Chengdu | collected 2015-05 ...
TGCACAATCAGGCGGTGGTTCCGAGCGTGGCGTTCTGCATCCCTCTGCTTGTTCAGCAAAATCTTTACCTGGTTCTCGTATTGGGCGGCTTCCTTTTTTGCTTCGTCACGTTGCTTCAACAGGGATTCTTTTTTATCCATTGACATTACTCCATTTCTGTAAAATTGATTTGAGAGAAAAAGTGGAAAACAGGATTTAATCAGGCAACAGTGACTTTCATGTCGAACAAAAAATGACCGCTATCCCGTTTCTTGGGATAGCGGTCATTCGCTGCTTGTTCAAAATTGGAGGCGGTGTCCTCATGTGAATACTCCTTTCCTGTATGATGGAAGTATTCTACAATACAAGCCCTACAGAACTCCTACAAAAGTCCTACAGAACTACTACAATCATCGCAAGTTTCGTCACGATACGCAGTAAAGCGGTAACCAATACGGGGAATCGTTTCGATGTAACAAGGATTCGATATGTCTGGTTCAATGCCCTTTCGTAAAAGAGCAATCGGGCCAGAAACACCCCGGTTATAGCTGCCCTCCATTTCCCATGCGTGTTCACATATCTGCTCTGCGGTCAGCACGATTTTGGGGTTTTGCATAAAGTATAGCAACAAAGAAAATTCGCGGGGACGGAGATCTACAGATCGTCCTTGAACCATTACAATGCGTCGTGCTGGGTCTATGAAAATATCACCTACTTGGAAGGGAGATATTTCAGCTCCACCGGGATCTCTGTAATGATTATATTCTGTGTAACGCCGCAGTTGAGCGTAAGCTAAATCTGCTATCATGGAGTAGGGCCATTTTCCAGAAACACACATATCCGCTCCAAGTTCTATCATTCCCTTCATATCTTTTTCTGGTGTGTCCGAGATGATAATGACTGGCACAAAACTGATACGCCGTATTCCTATCAACCAGTCCGTTTGCTGGATGCTTCGTAGATATTCCAGGTTAACCATCAGCAAATGAAAAGGCTGGTGACTTAACATCTGGCCTGCCGCATGAACTGTGGGGGACATAATAAAGCGCAGACGGTATTGGACTATCAGCTTTTTCAAATTAGAAAATAACTCCTCGGGTATTCCGATAGTCAATACACTGTACTCCATTCAAATCTCCTTTAGGATAGCTACAGAAAAGCGACGGATAAACTTTTGTGCTTCTCGCTTATATTTAAGTTGCGGTTTTCTGCGTTCAAGACGGTACCCCCTTAGTATTGATACCGCTTCCGATATTTCACGAGCATTAACACCGATAATACCATCGCCATCGTCTCTGCTACTGGTGTAGCCAGCCAGATGCCAGTTACACCCAAAACTGCGGGAAGAATCAGCATGGTAATCAGCATGAATACAAAGGAGCGAGAGAAGGCGAGGATTGCGGAGACAATACCGTTGGACAATGCGGTAAACATCCCGCTGGCAAAGATATTAAAACCGATAAAGAACAACGCCAGGGTACAGATTCGATTTCCAGTGATAGCCAGATCGTAGACTGGATTATCCGGTCGGGCAAAAATAGATACCAGGGGCTTTGTTGCGGCAAAGGACGCTGCCACTGTCACAAGAGAAATGACAGCAATCACTTTCAGACTGGTGGAAACCAGCTTTTTTAGCTTCCCGTAGTTCTCCTCACCATAGTAGTAACTGAGCATAGGAGCGATGCCATAGGAATACCCCGTGTAAAGGGAACTTGCGAATACCAGTATATATGTGATGATGGTCACGGCGGCAACTCCATCTTCACCAACATAATAGAGCATGGCCCCATTGATCATCATTGTAATGATTCCCATGACCAAAGTGGTCGCCATTTCTGAGCATCCGTTTGTAGCCGCACTTGCAAGAACCCTTAATCGGAAAGCGGGCCTTGTAAAGTGAAGGAGGCTTTGTTTGTTTCCGGACACAACCAGACCTACAACGGCAGTCACAGAGTAGCCCAGGCCCGTGGCGATGGCCGCACCGCCGATTCCCATGTCCAAAAGGCCGATAAATACATAGTCAAGCACGATGTTCAGTACGCCACCTGTCACGGAACAAATCAGGGACAGGGTTGCTTTTTCAGAGGCGATCATATACAGAGCAAAATTGTTCATCAGCAGGATTGGGATTGTAAAGAGAAGATAGCGGCTGAGATACGAGGTACAATAGCCTGCGACCTCCGGGGACAGCCCCATGCTCCCAAAAATAGTTTCCATCAGAGAGTACCCAAGCACCGTCATGACCAGGCCAACAACCACATTCACTAAAATCAAGAACGTGAAATCTTCCCTTGCCTCTTTTTGCTTTTGCTCCCCCATCTTTTTCATGATGACCGCACTTCCGCCAGTTGCCAGCATAGTGGAAATTGCTGTAATCACTTGAATCACAGGGGCTGTCAGATTGATTGCAGACAGTGCGGTTGTACCGATCAGATTTGATACAAACAGGCCGTCAACCATAGTGTAAAAAGACATAAAGACAGCCATTGCAATGGTGGGGACTGCGAATTTGAGGATGTTCCCCAACGTAACCGGCTTGTTATAGGCGTTTTCATTTTCCATTATTTTTCTCCTTTTTTCTTGTGTTTCTCCGGCATATGCGATATAATAACCCGTACAGTAACTGTACAGTCAAGAGGTATTTTGAAAAATGGAGAAAAATAAAAAATTGCTCACAATCGGTCAATTTGCGTCCCTGCATAGCATAAACAAAAAAACTCTGATGTGGTATGATGAAATTGGCCTTTTCCATCCAGCGTTTATCCATCCCCAAAATGGATACAGGTATTATAGCTACGAGCAAAGTCCTGTTTTGGAAACAATTCTGCTGCTACGGGAGCTGAATTTGCCAATTAGCGAAATTCAGGATTTTATGAAAAACCGTTGCGCCTCCAGCATGGAGCAGCTTATGCAAGAGAAAATTGAAGATATAGACCGCAATATAGCCCATCTAAAGGCACTGCGGAAAACGTTGTCCTACCATTGCCAGAATATGCAGACATTATTGACAATGGATTTATCGAAAATCGGTATTGTGCAGAAAAAGGCGCGCAGTTTAGTTACCGTGGACATCAATCGAAACACTACGTTCGATAAACAAGTGGAGATAATTTCAGCCGAAAGGAAAAAGTACCAATTATGCAACTTGCATGATTTTTCTTATGGGACAATGATTACGGTAGATAGCCTGAAAAATGGAAGATTCGAGGATTATTCTAAACTTTTTGTTGAAATTCCGTCTCCCACAAAAAGCGATGAATTACACATCCAACCAGCCGGGAATTATGTGCGGGCGTTTTATAGAGACGCGGCGGAAAGCCCTGAGCTGTGTTACCAAAGGATATTTGATTATGTTAAAGAACATGGTCTTGTTTTATCAGGATTCTCTTATGAAGCCGTTATCAATATAAACGTAATCGACCAGATTGAGGAGTCTCTCGTGCAGATTGAAATACCTGTGAAATCAAAATGACTCATTTAGCGCAGACAATAAGAGGTCGCTACTCAAAATAAGCAACGACCTTTTATTGTTAAAATTGTAAATTCAGAGGATTTCAAATATATATCAGTTCTGTGAAAATAATTTCTTCGGCCCTGGCCCTGCAATTATTTACCAACCCTAACCACGCCATCTGGTCGCGGGCTTTCAGTTCCTCAGTTGCACCAGCGACCTCCATCATCTGCGGCAGCATCTTGTCCATCCTAATTTCCGCCAGCCGCTCGATTGTGGTCAGGTGATCGTCTAGTCTGCCGCTGTTCACCAGGGATGCCCACAGCGCGGTCCGATGCTCCCGGATGTACTCTCGGCGCAGATCGCCGTACTTGCCATAGAATTTCTCTGCTTCTGGTTCGGGGTCAAGTAGCAGATTGGGGATGTAGTAGTCTCCAACTCTCGTATAAGTCAATTCAGCCATTTCCCTCATTCCTTTCACCAGTCATATCATTCTGCCGCAAATGAGCTGACTGTACGTTGTATTTGATGCATTTGAAATACATCGCTTACAGCATACATCGTCTGTTGATTTTTTCTTACAAATGTCCCGGCCCATTTCCGCCCGGAATCGGGTTCCGGGCGGAAGAGGGGGCCGGTTCTGCCGGCGGGGAAGGGGAATGTCAGCCAACAGCGGCCTGCGCGGCATCCACCAGGGTTTTGGCTTCGGGAATATCCTGGCAGTACTGGTCGATCAGAGGCTGCACGGCGGCGTAGAAGGGCTCCATATCCGGTGTGCACAGGGTCATGCCATTATCCTGCATGTTCTGAATATGGAAGTCGTTGGCCTCAATGGAGGTCTTCAGGGAGGCGGCAGCGGCCTCGGTAGCGGCGGCCATACAGACGGCCTGATCCTCGGCGGACAGGGCGCCGTAAGAGGTGTTGGACATCAGAAGGACCATGGTGTTGTTGAAGTGACCGGAGATCGTCAGATAGTCGGCCACCTCGTAGAACTTGGAGGCGGTACCGCCCATGGCGTCGGACTCAAAGCCGTCGATGGTGCTTTGCTGCATAGCGGAGTAGATGTCGTTATAGGGCAGGGAGACGGGCTTGCATCCCAGAGTCTCAAAAATGGCCATGTGAACGGGAGTCTGCATGCAGCGCAGTTTCAGGCCCGCCATGTCGTTCAGGGTCTCAATGGGCTTGTTGGTGTAGAAATGCCGGAAGGGCTGATACAGGAAGGACAGGCCGACAATGCCGACCTCCTCCTGCATCCGGTCCAGAAGCTGGCGGCCGATGTCGCCCTCGGTCAGGACGCTGTACATGGCCCGGAGGTCGTTGTGCCAGATATAGGGCATGTCGCAGCCCACCAGCACATCGGTGAAGTTGGCGATGGTGGGCGTAGAGGTGACGGCCACATCCAGTGTACCCATCTGGAGCATTTCCATCATCTCCGCATCTCCGCCCAGCTGGCCGCCGGCGTAGAGTTCAACCTTGACGCGGCCGTCCGTGTTCTCCTCCACATATTTTTTGAAGCTCTCGGCGGCAACGGTATAGGGGTGGTCATCCTGATAGGCCACCGTCCAGGCCAGGCGCAAAGTTGTGCTCTCCCCAGAGGGCGGTTCTGCATCAGGGCTCGCGGAGGCGGCTGGGGGAGCGGAAGCGCCGCCGTCGGGGGTGCCGGTGTTCCCGCCGCAGGCGGCAAGGGACAAACTCATGAAGAGGGCCAGGATCAGAGTGCAGATTCTTTTCATTTCATTACCTCCAACTTTTTTGTTTAATAAAGCGCGGGCCCGTCAGCGGATAAGCTCCAGCGCAGTATTACAGATGCCTGCGGCGTCCATATGGTAGGAGTCCCACAGCAGTTCAGCGGATGCCACGCCGCCAAATACATCGGGAATGCCCAGGATTTTTACGATGGCCTTTTCTCCGGGCATGGCCGCCACCGTCTCCGCCACAGCGCTTCCCAGGCCGCCGAAGACGTTGTGTTCCTCCAGGGTGATAATGGCCCTTGTCTCCCTGGCCGCCTTTTCCACCGCCTCCTTGTCGAGGGGCTTGATGGTGTGGATGTCCAGAATGCGGCAGCTGACACCCTGCTGTTCCAGCGCCTCCGCCGCGGCCACAGCCCGCTGGAGCATGACGCCCGTGGCGGCGATGGTAACATCGGAGCCCTCCCGGTAAGTGATGGCCCTACCGATACGGTAGTCGTCCAGATCTGCGTAGAGCACCGGCGCATCGCCCCTGCCCAGGCGGATGTAGACGGGGCCGTCCATCTCCACGGCGGCTTTGACCGCCTGCATGGTCTCCAGATAGTCCGCAGGTGCGATGACAGTCATGTTGGGGATCGCCCGCATGATTGCCAGGTCCTCCTCACAGAAGTGGGTAGCGCCGGCAGTGCCGATGCTCAGACCGGAGTGGGTGGTGACGATTTTCACATTCAGCCGTGGGTAGGCGACAGAGGTGCGGATCTGCTCACCGGAACGCAGGCTGGCAAACACGGAAAAGGTGCTGCAGACAGGGATCATGCCGCAGGTGGCAAGGCCTGCTGCCGTACCCATCATGCTCTGCTCCGCAATGCCCATGTTGAAGAACTTCCCTGGGTACTTTTCTGCGAATTTGCAGGTCATGGTTGATTCGGAGAGGTCCGCATCCAAAACGACGACTTTGTCATTTTCCCGCCCCAGCTCCAGCAGCGCGTCGGAATAAGCGGTTCTGGTGGAGCGCACCAGCGTTTTGTTGCTCTCGATCCTCATAGTCTCAGCCCTCCATTTCTGCCATCGCCATGGCGGCCTGCTCTTGTGTGATGGCCTTACCATGGAACGCAACGTTGTTTTCCATAAAGGAGACGCCCTTGCCTTTGACTGTCCTGGCTATAATGATAGAGGGCTGTCCCTTGGCGGCCTTGGCCGCGTCAACGGCGGCGCTCAAAGCCTCCGTGTCGTGGCCATCCACCTCCTGGACATGCCAGCCAAAGCTTTGCCATTTGTCTGCCAGGGGCTCCAGCCCCATGACCTGCTCGGTGGTCCCGTCAATCTGCAGGCCGTTGCGGTCCACAAAGGCGATCACGTGATCCAGCTTGTAGTGGGCGGCGGCCATGGCGGCCTCCCAGATCATGCCCTCCTGCAGCTCTCCGTCTCCCATCAGGACATAGACGTCATAGCTCTTGTTCTGAAGGCGTCCGGCCAGGGCCATGCCGTTGGCCGCGGCTAGACCCTGGCCCAGAGAGCCGCTGGTCATGTCGATGCCGGGAACTTTGTTCATATCGGGGTGGCCGGGGAGCCTGCTCCAGTTTTTTCGGAAGCTCTTCAGCTCCTCCACGGGGAAGTAGCCGCGCTTCGCCAGAACAGAGTACATCATCAGGGTGGCGTGGCCCTTGCTGAGGACAAATCGGTCCCGGTCCGGATCCCTGGGGTTGGCGGGGTCCACATGCATCTTGTCGAAGTACAGCTCTGTCACGATTTCCACGGCGGAGAGGGAGCCGCCGGGATGGCCGCAGCCGGCGGCTGCCAGGGTGGTCACAATGTCCTTGCGGACATTGCGGCAGATTTCCTGAATGTTGCTCATGATCTTCTACTTCCTCCTTATCGTTTGTTCAACAGGGCATCGAATGGTCCTGATACTGCATTGTGATCCATTTCAGCTCGGTGAATTCCTCAATGGAGTGGTGTCCGCCCTCCTTGCCAACGCCGCTGAGTTTGAAGCCGCCGGAGGGGGCCACGGTGCTGCTGACGAAGGTGGTGTCGTTGACGTGGACCTTGCCCACGTTCATCCGCATGGACAGGGAAAAGGCCTTTTGCAGATCGTAGGTCAGCAGGGCGGAGGAGAGGCCGAACCGGCTGTTGTTGCAGATGGCCAGCGCGTCCTCTGCGTCCCGGGCGCGCAGGATGGAGGTGACAGGCCCAAAGCTCTCCTGATCGAAGATGTCCATTTCCGGTGTCACATCCGCCAGCACGGTGGGCTGATAGAAGGGACCCTGGTGGGTTCCGCCGGTCAGCAGCCGTGCGCCCTTGCCTACGGCGTCCCGGACCTGCGCGTCGATGACGGCGCACTGGGCCTCCTCAATCAGAGGGCCGATCACCGTGTCGTGATCCCGGGGGTCGCCCACCTGGAAGCCCTGGGCTCGAGCGGTGAACTTCTGACAGAACTCGTCGTACAGAGGCGCTTCCACAATGATGCGGGAGGTGGCCATGCACACCTGCCCCTGGTGGAAAAAGGCGCCGTAGCCCGCCAGATGGACCGCTTGATCGACGGAGTAGTCTTTCAGGACGATCATAGGATTTTTGCCGCCCAGCTCCATGGTGTAGCGCTTGAGCTGCGCCGCCGCCTGCTGCGCAATCACCAGCCCCACGTCGCTGGAGCCGGTAAACGTCACCATCCGCACCCGGTCATCCTGGATCAGCTGACTGCCTACGAGTCTGCCGGAACAGGGGATCACGTTCAAAACGCCGGCGGGCAGACCTGCTTCGTGGAAAACCCGGGCGATGATATGCCCGGAGATGGGCGTGGCGGAGGCGGGCTTGAGAAGGAAGGTGTCTCCCGCTGCCAGGGCATAGGCCACCTTCTTCATCGCCAGCAGCAGCGGGTAGTTGAAGGGGGTGATACCCAGGACCACACCCAAAGGACAGCGCATGGAGAAGGAAAAATTGTCCTGGGTAGTGGGGGCGAACACCTCGCTGCTGATTCGGCGGCACTCTCCCGCGGCGGTCCGCAGGATTCCGATGGTGCCGGCAACCTCCTGCGTGGCCTTTTTCCAGGTGGAGCCGCTTTCGGTGATCAAAAGCTCCACCGCTTCATCCCGCATGGTCTCCAGACAGCCGGCGGCCTTCAGCAGGATCTGCTCCCGCTGGGCTGCCGGGGAGACTGACCAGGAGGCGAAGGCCGTCTGGGCGGAGTCCAGCGCCCGGTCCAGGTCCTGGGGCCCTGCGGTCTGAATGCGGGCGACAATCTTGCCGTCTGCGGGATTCAAATCGTCTGTCCAGGCGCCGTCAATCGCCGGTACCCATGCCCCGTGGATATAGGGTGTGTATTCTCTCATTGGGGACACTCCTTTTGAATCTGTTTTTGATATTATCGCACAACGTTCTGAAATAAGGCTTGCAAAACTTCGGCTTCTTTTACAAAGGAGTATAGCAAACGGGAGATGACGCCGCAAGAAGTGACTTTTTACACACCTGATTGGGTAACGACAATTTACTTACCAAAATGTAACTGCCGGAAAAACCTGCGAAAAACCTTGAAAAATGGGACTTCTTCACAGATAAGAGGATATTGTGCACAGAAAACACGCTGTCTGTCCTGCTGAAATTTTTCGCGGAAATTCGTTGAATCATCCAAAAAATTATCAGATAAAAAGCTGTTCCAGGGCATTATAACGGCGGCGCCGGAGGAGGACGCGAACGGCTGTGACGGGCCCGGCGGAGAGGGGAGACCATCCGGAGGGCTCTGCGTCTGCAGGGCCCTCCGGAAAAGGCAAACGGGAAGCCCTTCCCGGGCTCCCCGTTTGTGATGGTTCGCCCTCCGAAGGGAAACGACATCCGATGTTGGGACTATGGCCGCCAGTTCTCCTCGTAACAGGGCCGGCTCTTAGGTGTACGGGGCGCCTGGTCCTCCGGCAGCCCCCGCACGTAATTCAGTCCCCACTGGTGGGCCACCTGGATTACGGGAAAGAGGCTGGCCCCAAAGGAGGTTATGGTGTATTCCACTCTAAGGGGCACCTCTGGATAGACCGTGCGGGACACAACTCCGTCCAGCTCCATGGCGCGCAGCTGCTGTGTCAGCATCTTGGGGTTGACCTGCGGCAGACATTTCACCAGCTCGCTGAACCGCAGGGGACCTTTCCTGGCAAGGTACCACAGGATTGCGCCCTTGTATTTTCCGCCCACCAGCCGAAAGCATACCTCGACAGGGCTGAGTTCTCTTGGATTTTGTGTTTTCATAGCAGACACTCCTCCCGTACTGTTCACAGATGCGGCCCTATTAAGGAACCACGGAATGAATCCCCATGCACGCCTTGCCGCTAAATTTTCCGTCTGGACCGAGCTAAAAACCTCGAGGGCGGAGACAGGGCGCAGCGCCTTCCGCACCGGGGGAGTAATTCCGCCGGTGCGGAGCGGCCTGAGAGCGTGCCGGATTCAGACTTCGTTATAGCTCTTTTCCAGCCGGACATAGGTTTTATAGCGCTCGTCCGCCTCCCGCTGGGCCCGGGCGAAGAGTGCCTCCGCCGCCTCGGGGTGCTTGATCTTCAGCCCGGCGTAGCGAACCTCGCCGTTCAGGAATTCACTGACCGGGACGGAGGGCTGCTTGTAGTCCAGGGAGAAAGGCCTCTCTGCCTTGTCGGGGTTGTACCGGTACAACGGCCACAGACCGCAGTCCACCGCCTTTTTCATCTCGGCCTGGACACTGCTCATGCCGGCCTTGATCCCGTGGTTGATGCAGGGCGCATAGGCGATGATGATAGAGGGGCCCTTGTGGTCCACCGCTTCGGTGACCGCCTTCACCAGCTGGCCGGGGTTGGCCCCCATGGCCACAGAGGCCACATACACATTGGGATAGGTCATCATCAGCCGGCCCAGATCCTTCTTGGCGGTGCGCTTGCCGCCGTCGGCAAACTTGGCGGAGGCGCCTACGGGAGTTGCCTTGGAGGACTGGCCACCGGTGTTGGAGTAGACCTCAGTGTCCACCACGAAGACGTTGATGTCCTCCCCGGAGGCCATGACATGGTCCAGTCCGCCATAGCCGATGTCGTAGGCCCAGCCGTCGCCGCCGAACAGCCAGACCACTTTCTTGCTCAGCTGATCCTTGTGGAGGAGGATGTCCTCCGACAGGGTCTTGGCCTCGCCGGAGAGGTCCGCATGCTCAAGAGCCCTCACCAGGGCCTTGGTGTCTTCAAAGTTGGTGTCCAGATCGTCGAAGGAGGCCAGCCATTTGCTGCAGATGTCCGCAAGGCTGCCGTCGATCATGGGCAGCCACTGTTCCACACGCATCTTCACGTTGCCACGGCGTTGCTTGACTGCCAGCACCATGCCCAGGCCGTTCTCTGCCTGATCCTCGAAGAGGGTCGCATACCAGGAGGGGCCATAGCCCTCCTTATTCACCGTGTAGGCCAGGGAGGGGAAGGCACCGGCCCAGGCGGTGGAGCAGCCCACGCCGTTGACCCAATACATCCGCTCGCCGTAGAGCTGGGTGAGGAGCTTGGCGTAGGGCGTCTCGCCGCACCCGGCGCAGGCCCCGGAGAACTCCACCAGGGGTTGATAGAACTGGCTGCCTTTCAGGGTCTTCCGGCCAAAGACGCCGGGCTTGTCGGAGAGAGACAGGGCGTAGTTCCAGTTGGTCTCGTCATACATGGAGTCGTCCACGGGCTTCATGGTCAGGGCCCTGTCCTTGGCAAGGCAGGAGGCGGCGCAGCTTCCGCAGCCGGTGCAGTCCAGGGTGCTGACCTGGAGGCGGTATTTCAGGCCCGCCCCGCCCTTGGCGTCCACCATCTCAAATCCAGCGGGGGCAGCCTGAGCCTCCTGCTCGTCCACAAGATACGCCCGAATGGCGGCGTGGGGGCAGACGAATGTGCACTGGTTGCACTGGAGGCACTTGGCCGGGTCCCAGTTGGGAAGGCTGGCGGCGATGCCCCGCTTGTCATACTTGGAGGTGCCCATGGGGTAGGTGCCGTCCTGATAGGGCACCAGGGCGGACACGGGCAGGTCGTCGCCCCGCTGGCGGTTGCAGGGGATGACGATGTTTTTCACCACGTCCGGCAGGCTCTCGTCCACGGCACGGTCATCTACGGCGTTGGCCCAGGCGGCGGGGACACTGACTTTCACGGGGCTGTTGACCCCGGCGTCCACGGCGGCGCAGTTCATGGCCACAACCTGTTCGCCCTTCTTGGCGTAGGTCTTCTGAACGGCTTCCTTCATGTACCGCATGGCATCCTCCGCCGGCATGACGCCGGAGAGCTTAAAGAAAGCGGCTTGGAGGATCATGTTGGCGTGGTTCCCCAATCCCAGCTCCTGGGCGATGCGGTTGGCGTCCACAGTGTAGAACTGGACATTGTGGTCCGCGATGTACTTTTTCACGTCTCCGGGGAGCCTGGCGTCCAGCTCCGCCCCGGTCCAGGAGGTGTTCAGCAGGAAAATGCCCCCGTCCTTGACCTCGTGGATCATGTCGTACTTGGTGATGTAGGACTGGGCGTGGCAGGCCAGGAAGTCCGCCGCCTTGATGAGGTAGGTGGAGCGGATGGGACTCTTGGAAAAGCGCAGATGGCTCTTGGTGATGCCGTAGGACTTCTTGGAGTCGTACTCAAAATAGGCCTGGATGTACATGCCCGCATGGTCTCCGATGATTTTGGCGGAGTTTTTATTGGCGCCCACGGTGCCGTCGGACCCCAGGCCCCAGAACTTGCAGGAGACCGTATCGGCGGATTCGGTAATCAGAGGCTCCGTCACGTCCAGGCTCAGGTGGGTTACGTCGTCGTTGACGCCGATGGTGAACATCTGCTTGGGAGACGGGGCATCCATGTTGTCGAAGACGGCCTTCAGCTGGGCGGGGGTCACATCCTTGGAGGCAAGGCCGTAGCGCCCACCGAAGATCTCCGGGGCATTTTTGTCGTTGGCATAGGCGGCGCAGACATCCAGGTATACGGCCCCGGCAATGGCTCCGGACTCCTTGGAGCGGTCCATGGCGGTGATTTTCTTCACCGTCTTGGGTATGGCGTTGAGGAAATACCGTGTGTCAAAGGGCCGGAACAGGTGAATTTGCAGCAGGCCGACTTTCTCGTCCTTGGACCGGAGGTGATCCACCACCTCCTTGGCGCACTCGCAGGCGGAGCCCATCATGACGATGACCCGCTCCGCGTCCTCTGCGCCGTAGTAGTTGAAGATGTGGTAGTCCCGGCCCGTCAGATTGCTGATGCTCCGCATGTAGCCCTCCACGATGCCGGGGATGGCGTCGTAGGCGGCGTTGTTGGCCTCTTGGCTTTGGAAGTAGACGTCGGGGCCCTGGACCGTGGTGCGGTGGAGGGGGTGCTCCGGGTTCATGGCAATGCGGTGGTAGGCCTCCAGGGCCTCCCGGTCCATCAGGCCCGCCACGGCGTCCAGGTCGATCAGCTCGATTTTCTGGATCTCGTGGGAGGTACGGAAGCCATCGAAGAAATGGATGAAGGGCACCCGGGTCTTCACGGTGGTCAGGTGGGCCACAGCGGCCAGGTCCATGACCTCCTGGACGCCGGAGGTGGCCATCATGGTGACGCCGGTGGCCCGGCAGGTCATCACGTCCTGGTGGTCACCGAAAATGTTGTTGGCGTGCTGGGCTACGGACCGGGCCGCCACATGGAACACGGCGGGCATCCGATGCCCCGCCATGATGTACATGTTGGGGATCATCAGCAGCAGTCCCTGGGAGGAGGTGAAGGTGGTGGCCATGGCCCCGGCCTCCGCCGCTCCGTGGAGAGCCCCGGCGGCCCCGCCCTCGGACTGCATCTCCACCAGGGAAACGCTTTGACCGAACATGTTCTTCCGTCCGGCGGCGGCCCACTCGTCCACCTTCTCGCTCATGGGAGAGGAGGGCGTGATGGGGAAGATGCCCGCAACATCGGTGAAATGATAGGCAACGTGGGCACAGGCCTCGTTGCCGTCCATGGTTTGCATGATTTTATTTTTTGACATAGGATTTTCCTCCGTTAATTACGGACAAACGTCTATGCACGATTTGTATATCAATTTGTCTGCAATTCTCTGTTATTGGTAAGCGATGCTTATGCAATATCTCCGTAAATAAGCGCAATTATCATATTTGTCATAGGCGCCTGTGCCCCACTCCCTGAAAATGATTCATGCTTCTGGGCCATTCCAGCGCTTGTAAAGCTGATGTGCAATGTGGAACTCATCCAGTATTTTCCCCACAATATGGTTGATAGCCTGGTTTAGATCTTTGGGCCTGCTATAAAAGCCGATACATGGCGGCAGCAGAATTGCTCCATCGTTGGATAGAGACAGCATATTGCGTAGATGTATGGATGACAGCGGAGTTTCCCTGGGCACAATTACCAGCGGTCGTCGCTCTTTCAATGTTACATCCGCGGCCCGAGCGATTAAGTTGTAGGAAAATCCATTTGCGACAGCGGCAAGTGTTTTCATGCTGCATGGAACCAGTGCCATTCCATCTGTCTGAAAGGAGCCGCTGGAGATGCAGGCAGCCATATTTTCCTCTGAATGGACGTAGTCCGCCAGATGACAGACATCCTCTGCCGTATACTCTGTTTCCAGTTCGATCGTCTTTTTTGCCCAGCGGCTTAGAATTAAATGCGTCTCTATGCCGGCTTTTTGCAGCTCTTGCAATAGACGTATGCCTAAAATCGCGCCGCTGGCGCCAGACATTGCGACAACTATCCGTTTCTTTTCCATAGAGTATCCTCGTTTTATACAGTCTGCATGAAGGGGGGAGAGTGCCGGTTCAAAACAGTCCCCGGCACTCCCTTCGCAAGTCAAGATGAGTTTCCGGCGCTTTGCTTAGAAGAACATCCCGATAACGAAATAAAACGCTGCAACTACAAATGCGCCGATGACGCCCATGAGCATCTGTTTTGTATAAAATTTTCCGGCTTTTTCCTCTCCAAACTGCTGGCTGAGATTGCTCATGATAAGAGCGCCATTGGCAGAGAGAGGCCCGATGCTGGAGGCAAAAGCACCGGCGCAGGTGGCGGCAATCAGCAGTGCCGGAGAGACGCTGGGGAATGTCTCCAGAATGCCCGGGATCGTGGGTACCAGCGTAATGACAACCAGACGGGAAATTGTGAACAGGCTCAGTGCGCTGGCAGTCAAAGTCATCAAAGGCGCGGATGTGGCGGAATTCATGATCTTGGTCAGACCGGCGCTCAGAAGTTCAAAGCCGCCCATCTCAGAGGTCAAATTCACCAGTGTTCCGACACCGCAGATCAGGATCAGGGAGGGCAGGGAGACTGTCTTCAGTGCCTCCATGCATTTGCACGCGCCCAGAAGGACGCACAGAATGCCCACCAGGAGACCGGCCCAGCCGATATCCATGCCAAAGATCGCCACCAGAGCCACAATTACAGGGATGCCTACCAAACTGATCAGCTGACCGTGGGAGAAAGCGGGGATGTCTTTGACTACCTCTGCCTCCAAGGTACCCTTTCCCTTCAGGCCGCCCATCAGCAGGTAGATGACCAGGAAGCTGAGAGAAAATCCCACCAGGTTCAGCAGGTAAATGCTGAACAGATTGTATTCCAGACCGATCCCTTCGCAGGCGGAGATGATATTTGCGGTATACTCATTGATGGGGCTGTAGCAGCCGCAGGCAATGCCGTAGCCGCCCGCAATACCGTAAAGCAGAGGATTGTTGCTGGAAGCGACCGCAAGGGAGATGCCGATGCCGGATAGGATCGCCATACCGGCCAGACTGTTGATTCCGATAGAGCCAAGGATCACGCCGGTGTAGAACAGGAAGAACGGCATCAGCTTGGCATTGCGGCCGACCTTGGAGATCATCTTTTTTGCCAGCAGCTCAATTGCGCCGTTAGACTGTGCGATAGCGAAGAAAAACATGATGCCGAATACACGGACAAACATGGTTGTGGGGAAATACCCCATGATCGCCGTGTCTTTAACACCTGCGAATTTTCCGATCAGATAGGTGACTGCCATTGCCAGTATGCCCAAATGAATGGGGTTCTTTTTGATGGCTCCGACAGCAAACACCACGACAACCGCCAATAGAGAGATCGCAGCAAAGTCCATTTTCTTGTCTCCTTTTTCAAAATTTTATAATCCTTGAATTTAGAGATAGTTTTCCAGATCAATATCCTCAATTCCGTCGATATGGATCTTCTGGAACCGCTCCCGCCGATCTCCCATGGGGATTGTGGCATCAATGCCCATTTTGTCACTGGTACCGCCGCGGGAGGAGGGGTCCAGCTTATTGCCCATCGCATTGGGGATGATGAAAATATCCCGTGCCGCCTGAACACGGTTGGAGATGGCCCACTCCACATCCTGCATGTCGAAAATATCAATATCCGTATCGACGGCAACGACATGCTTCACCTCCGTACTGCTGGTAAAGGCGGCGAATATGGCGTTTTTTGCCTCTCCGTCGTGCTTTTGGTCCAACTGGATGACCACATGATAGCGGCAGCCGCTGGCGGGAGTCAGGTGTACCTTTTTAACGTTGGGTGTGGCCTGGCGGATTGTCTGCATCATCGTGGCCTCTCTGGAGATGCCTCCCAGCAGAAGATGTTCCATTGTGGCGGGGATGATGGTGTGATAGATTGGATGATTACGGTATGTGATGGCTGTCACTTCGATCACATGGCGAGGTGCTTTGGCGCCGTAGGTTTTGGGATATTCGCCAAAGGGACCTTCGTCCTCGCGGACATCGGGCAGAATCTTTCCCTCAATGATGATCTCGCTCTCCACGGGAACTTCCAGATCGACGGTCTCGCATTTTACGAGTTCAATGGGCTCGCCCAGCAGGGTACTTCCAATTTCAAATTCATCCACGCCCAGCCGGGTGGTCGCCTGAGAGCTCAGCAGCAGAGAGGGATGGACGCTGATGGCCAGAGCAATTTCCAGGGGCTTGCCCGCAGATTCCGCTTTGCTGAATATCTGGTTTGTATGGCGGGGCAGAAGCAATGCCCCCAAATGGTTGCGGTCCTTGATCTCGTGCCGGTGGATACAGACATTCCGGATTCCGGTCTCAGGGTCCTTAACGATGCAGAGGGCTGCCGTCAGATAGCGTGCACTGTCTTTTTCATGGTGCAGGCAGGCAGGTAGTAGACCAAGATCCACCTGATTTCCCACCAGAATGTTTTCTTTCACAGCGAAGGGCCCCTGGCTTTGGTCCAACACTTTGCAGGGTGTGGGGTTGTTCAGCGCGTCATTGAACCGCTGCAGCAGCTCCTCATAGCTCATGTGCATGGATCTGGCCATGGCTTCCCTGGATGTTATCAGGCCGGTTACGACAGGAATGACGCTGCCCCGCACATGTTCAAAGAAAGCGCCGTACTGAGGCTCCAGCTTTTTTCCAACGCCGGCCAGCTCATGGATCGGGTCGACCTCCTTGGAGATCCGTTTCATCATCCCGCTGCGCTCCATTTCCGCCAGCCACTCGCGTAAAATTGGTTTCATGCTTTTTCCTCCTGAATTTCTTATAATTGATCCGTCGTTGAACTGCCGGGCAAGCTGCTATTTGCAGACCGGACCGGCCGGGAAATCCGACAGGAACTCTACGCCGTTTTGTTTGATCCAAATCGTATCTGTAATCCTGGGCCCGCCGATGCCGGGAATATAAATGGTGGGAAGCAGCAGGTCCACCACCATATTCTCCTGCAATACCGTTTTACTGTCTTTTGCAATGATTGGGTAGAATTCAGATTGGCGGATGCCGACACCGTAGCCGATATGTTCCATGACCCAGTTCTTTTCAAATCCATGGTCCGCAATACATGCGGCAGCCGCGTCATAGAGCTCTCCGCAGGTCACACCGGGCCGCAGCATCTCTGCTGTGATTCTCTGCGTCTCTTTAAGAACCTCATAAATTCGCATGCTTTCCGGGTTTGGTGTTCCCAGAAAGACAGTGCGGCACATTTTCGCCGTATATCCCTCGCAGGAGGCGCCCAGGTGAATGACCACCGGGGCGTTGCCTTCAATGGGCGTCCGGCTGGCGTAGGGGTGCAGGTTCAGCTGGCGGCTGTGGGTCAGCACCTGCATCCGGAAGGGAGAGCCCATAGAACCGGCCTTGGTCATGGCGTATTCCGCCTCTGCCAGAACCTCTGTCTCCAGCATTCCGGGCTCTACGCAGTTGATGGCGGCCCGCATACCGGCGGCCAGTGCTTTTCCGGCTCTCCGCATCCGTTCGATCTCCTCTGGAGTTTTGACGCTCCGAATTTCATAGCAGGGAATGGCAATGTCGCAGACCTGCATATCCGGAGCGGCCTCCCGAAGGCACTGATAGTCTTTCAGGCTGATAAAATAGCGGGTAAAGCCCAGCCTGGGAGCGTCCCATCCCCTCGCCTTTAACCATGCACCCATCATGGTGCTCTGGCTGTTGGCGGGGAACATATAAGGTGTTATCCTCTCAATGCCGCTGTCCTTCCGGACGTGACCCGCCTCCATCCACAGGCAGAACAGCTCCGGCTCGCCCACTGTGGGTACCGCCAGAGCTCCGCCCTCCAAATCATCGACTCCGGTAAAGTAAATCAGATTTTCCCGGTCATAGATCATGGCTGCGTCCAAATCCATAGATTTTAATCTGGCCTGCAATGCTTTAATACGATCAGAAATCATTGGTTTCATGATGGTGTTCCCTCTACATCTGATGATGGGCGCTGAATCAGTCCTTCAGCTTTTCCAGCAGGGTGATGTCCACGCCGCGCTGGCGGAACCACTTGGGCATCAGTTCCTCATCCACCCGCTTGCTGACAATGGGGGCCTGACGGATCAGCAGCTCCGCCAGGGACTTGGAGCAGTTCAGGCCGCCCATAGCCCCGTCGAAGATAATGACCTTGTCGGTGCCGGTGGTCCGATAGGCAAATTCCATGGCGGACTCCGCGGTCTTGGCAACAACGGCGTGATCCATGTATTTGATGTTCATGGGCTCCATGTCGAACATGTCTGCCTGCTCCTGACCCACCACCACCGTGGGCACATGCTCGGAGAAGAACGCGGATGGATAGCCCGTCCAGGCATAGTTGTGGACACACATTTTGATGGCCGGATTCAGAGGCGGGATGCTCTTCTCGAAGGGTTTTCCGTCCTTGCCGTAGAAGGCCTCCGTATACCAGGTGTAGGCCGGCAGAGGCGTTCCCTCCATGTCGTACAGGTCCTGATTGGCGCCGGTAAAGTTGGCGTAGATCACGCCTGCGGAAAACACATAGGGGACAGGACAGGGGAAGTCCAGCACGGCGATGCACTCGTCGATATCGCTGAAGAGGGTCATGATTTTGCCGTACAGCTGACAGCCGATAAATGTTGCACGGTCGTTGATGGCATACAGATCGTTATCTGCATCCACGCCGATGACGCCGTGGGGGCCCACGTTCAAAAATGCACCGAAGGCAAATTTCTTCTGTACAAATTCGGATTCGAAGATGGCGCGGGCCGTGAAGTTGGCGGCCCGTGGGCCCAGATTCTGATGGTAGGTGGAGCGGGTCTCAATGCGGGCGTAGGACATGCCGAAGGGCTTGACGGCCTTGTCGATCTGGCGGTGGAAGTGGACCTCCCGCACGTCAGTGTGGTGGGCGTGGACGATCCAGTCCGCATCGTATACGGCCTTGATGCCGTAAAGGGTGCCCACCTCCGTCTCAATGGGGATTCCCTCGTCCACCGGAGCGACGCCCTTGGTCTTTCCGGGGCCGTAGTATTTATCCAGCTCATAGCGCTTGATATACTCCTCTGTCTCCCGGAAGCGCATTCCAACGCCGGCTCGGAGGCGGATGTTGTCGGTACCGGTCTTCTCGTGGAGCACATCGCGGATGGCCCTCAGCAAAATCGCGTAGGGCTGGCCGCCCAGCAGGGTGAAGCCATGGTGGGACGCCAGGACATTTACGCTGTCCGTAGGCTGGATCATGGACATATCCACCTTGCGCAGTTCTTCCTTCGCCAGCTCGTACAGCTGGTCCAGAGCATCGTCCCCGCCGGGGTAGATGACCTCCGGAAGCTCGGGGAACAGCTCTGTCAGCCGCAGGGAGCACATATTGGGGAGCTCCGCCACACGTGTTTTCACCAGAGAGGGGTCGATGCCGTACTGCGAGGCCTTCGGGGCGATGGGCATGATCGGTGCGTGCATCAGATTGTTGTCAGCCATGGGTGGCGCCTCCTTCTTCATCGGTCTGGATCCCGGCAATTTTGTCCAGCAGGGCGCGGTCCTCATCAAAGTAGAATCCGCGGCTGCCGTATTTCTCCTTCACCTCCTGGGGCATGTCCCACGCTGTGACCGTGGTGCCGTACCACTGGAAGCCGCTAGGGTCGGGGTGCAGCTCGTTTCCGGCGGCCTGGACCATGCGCAGCATGGGCTGGATGCACTCAATGGTGCAGCCGGTGCGCATGCCTGTGCGGGCAGACACCTCCTCCGGCGTCGTGGCCCCGTCCAGCAGGCAGGCGGCCACCTCCTCCGCACGGGTTCCAACACAGTAGCACAGAACCTGCTCCGGATTGAAGTGGGCCTTGGCGCACAAGTCGCGGATCTTCTGCCTGTCAAACCGGGAGACATCTACCCCCACGTCAAAGGGCTCCTCCCGTTTGACCATGGTGATCGCGTAGAAGGGGCAGCGGTCGGCACAGTTCGCGCAGGCCATGCACTTCTCCGGATCGGAGCGGGCCTTCTTGTCCGTGACGTGGATTGCGTAGACAGGGCAGACCTTTTCACAGATTCTGCATCCACGGCAGATTTCCGGGTCCACCTTTGCCATCATTGTTACACGCTTCATAAAACGCTCCTTCCCGTCCTTTCGGTTCATAAATTAATATCTCAGCCGTCCCGGCGGGGGATTGGGCCGATCTATTCCATAAATCTTACCGTCACGCTGCCCATGCCCTGAAAGCTGGCCGTCACCGCGTCTCCGGCCTCCACGGGAACGGCGGCGGTCAGCGCCCCGGCCATCACGATGCTGCCGGCCTCCAGCACGATGTCGAACTCCGCCAGCATGTTGGCCAGACACGCCACCGCGGCGGCGGGATTGCCCCATACCTCGGCGGTGGTCCCGCTGTTGACCAGCTCTCCGTTCTTTTCCAGCGTCATGCCTGTCAGGCGCATATCCACCTGCTCAATGGGGGTCATCCGTGCGCCTACCATCAACCGGGCGGAAGAGCCATTGTCCGCCACCGTGTCCTGAAGCTTGACTTTCCAGTCCTGAATACGGGAATCCACAATCTCAATGGACGGCACAACATACCGAACCGCCTCGTACACATCCGCTACGGTGACACCGGGGCCCTTCAGCGTTTTATTCAGGCAGAAAGATAACTCGCCCTCCGCCTTGGGCTGGATCAGCTGGGAGACATGGCAGACCTGCCCGTCGGTCAGGAGCATTCCGTCAAACAGATGCCCGTAGTCCGGCACATCCACATGCAGCAGTTTTTGCATCCCCTGGCTGGTGAGGCCGATTTTCATGCCGATCAGCCGCTGGCCGCTCTTCAGCCGCCGGTCGACATTCTCCAACTGGATCCGGTAGGCGTCTGCCACGGTCATCTCCGGAAAACGGTCCGTCAGCCTCTGGATCTGTGTCCGGTTTTTCTCCGCTTCCCAGAGTTGATCTGCTAATTCATGGTAATTCATTCGCATTTCCTCCAATCAAAATTGAATTGATGTTATCTTTTGCAGGGGTGATGGTGCATTTCTTTCTTTTTCCACTTCTCCGCCAAAACAGCTGCAAGGGCATTGGCAAGGCGGGTCTTGTCCCATGACTCTGCCAGACCCTGGAGCAGAACAGGGACTGCCAACTCCACCTCGTCGTGGGGACCCGGCAGGGAGACTATGGTGCTCAGTCCCTCATTTCCCACGGCGATTCGGACGCCGTCTTTCACGTGACGTCCCGTTCCCTTGGGAAACTTCACCACGTAGGGGGCGGCCGCCGCCGGGTCAATGGCCAGAATGCCCTCCACAGTGCAGTCCTTGTCCTCTGCACCCACGCCGCCGCTGGTGACAATCAGGCCAAAGCCCCGGTTCAGCGCGTCCGACAGGTTCTCCACCATGTCGGGCAGGTAATCCGGGATCACTCGTCCCACGGTTACTCGGTATCCGGCCCGCTCCAGTGCGGTTTGCAGATAAGGGGTATTGGTGTCTTCAATCAGCCCCCGCTCCAGCTCGAAACCCGTGGGGAAAACGATAGCCCGGCAAGCCACATTTCTGCGCAGATCCTCCGCCATCTCCGCCACCCGCTCCAACATGGCGGGCTGATCCTCCACCTGGGCACAGATCTGGCCCAGAATACCGTTGGAGTGGAGATGGGACTCCGGGTACAGCGTTACCCCCGGCAGTGCGCCCACCGCCTCCAAAATGGCGGTCTCCCTGCCGACGATGTTCTCCTGTGGAATATCTGCCGCCAGTACGTCCAGGGTGATGTGGCGGGGCCGCACATCCACCACCAGCACCTCGCCCTCCGGCAGCCCCAGCACCTGGGCTACCGTGTTGGCAAGAATCGTGAGATTGGTGTGGTCCAGGGTAATCTCGTTGATCCACAGCTCTGTTTTTTCCAGCAGATTCAGTCCCATCCGGTCATTCCTCCCCCAGTACGTCCAGTTTCATGTCCAGCAGTTTCGCGTCCACAATCTCCTTGCCGATGCACAAAATGCCAGCGCCCCGTCCGGCCAGCTCCGGGATGTCGGTCAGCCGCACATTTCCGGCGAAGGCGACCTCTGCCGGCCTCTTGCCGTCCATACGGTCCAGCGCAGCCAGGCAGCAGTCCAGATCTGCCGGGTCTCCGGTGTCCACCATCAGGATGTCGGCGCCGTTCTCCACCGCCTGAACCGTCTCCTCCTCAATGCCGGCGGTGATTCCCCGAATCTGTACCACCCGGCGAAAGTCCGGCAGGCGCCGGCAGGCGTTCAGCGCCGCCGGAATGGAGCCGAACATCCGGATAAAGTTTTTATCCAGATAGGCCATAGGCGGCTGGCAGATGCGGAAGGCTGCGCCGCCGGAGGCGGTGGCGGTCCGCACCATGTCCTTGATCTCCGGCGGCATCTTCTTCCAGGAGCCGGAGACGATCTGTACCTTGCCGTCCGCCAACTGCACCGCCGTTCTGGCGGCGGTGGCGATGCCGGAGGATTTTGCCAGTGTTCCGATGATTTGCTCCTCCGCCATGGCAATCTGCTTGGGCGAGGCCAGCAAGTTTCCAAACCGCTCCCCATGGGACAACTCATCTCCCTCCGCCCTGCAAAGTTCCAGAGTGATTCCCAGGGCTTCAGCCCGGGTACGGGCCGCTTCAACGCCTGAGAGCACGCCGGATCGCTCCGCCGTGAGAACCGCCCGGAACCTTTTGGCCTCTATGTCCTGGAAGAGAACATCCCGAACATCCATAGATATCACCATTCCTTTCCGCTGCGCGGCGTGACACAAAGATGGAAAACACCATTGCCCCTGGCGCAGCAAGCTGCCATTTATTAGATGATTGATTCTGGGCGGCCGAGTCGGAGCCTGCCCGACGGGCCCAACTTCACGTGAATATTCTATATAAACGAACAGCGTTCGCAAATAATGGAAACAGAGAAAAGTACAACCTGCCAGCAGGTGTATTTATAAAATCAAAGGGTATATTTTCAATATTATCAAATCGTGTTCATAAATTTGGCATCCCAAATAGGGCCCCCGGATGGCTTTTCACCCCCGGTAGCCCAATCTGGTGGATAGAGTCCGCGTGTGCATCAGCAGCTCTTCCTTGGCCTCTTCGATATTGATATTTTGAATTCTGCCATAGGGAAAGGAGAGGCTGATGGCAAGTACAGGCTCACCGTTCCGCTGAAAAATCGGCGCCGCAATGCAGGAGAGCCCCGCCTCGATCTCCTCCTGGTCCATGGCAATCCCTGTCTGGCGGACACGGTCCAGTTCCTCCACCAGCTGCTGGCGGGTGGTGACAGTATTCTCGGTGAACTTTTTCAAGGGAAACTGGAGGTACTGATCCATATATGTCTCCGGAAGGTGGGCCAATATGGCCTTGCCGACACCTGTGCAGTGCATGGGCAACCGCTTTCCGACACTGGAGGCACTGATGAGGGAGGATCCTGCGTCCAGCTTATCGACGTAGATCACCTCGCCCTCGCTGTGGGTGGCAATATGTACGGTGGCCGGGTACTTTTGTACTAGAGGAGCGCACAGCTCCTTGGACTCATTCCGGATGTCAATACGGGAGAGAACCAGGTTTCCCATTTCAAACAGCTCAATCCCAAGCCGGTATTTCCGGTTGCTGGAGACCTGCTCCAGATATCCGTATCCGGCCAGCGTATTGACGAGGCCGAAGACTGTGCTCTTGTTGAGGTTCATCTCCTCGGCAATCTCAGAGATGCCCATTTCGGGTACGTATCGAAAACACCGGAGAATCTCCATCGCCCTGGCCACGGACTGTACCTGTACACCACTCTTTTTCCGATCCATCAAAAGCCTCCTTGCCTGTTATGCCGACAGAAGCTCATCTCCTTCATCGTTCAGAGGCGACGTTTTGGAAATTTCCCTGCAGACAGAGAACATTTTGGCAGCCCTTTTCGGGCGCAGCGCTTCAGCGCATCCTGTGTTGTTAGAGTGGTATTATTATAGAATTCACAGTTCGTTTTGTCAACTGTTTTTGCCGATATTGAATGAAGTTTGTCAATGCCGCACAATTTCTGCCTGCTTTTTCCGTACGACGGGTGGCGTGCAACTGCGAAGCTCGATCTGCCCGGCGGCGCAGCCGTTTTCGCGGGCAGCATAATGCAGAATTCCAGTCATGTCCAGCAAAAATTATCCGATAGCCACAGACCACTAAAATATCCAGGTTCGTGACAGACTGCGGTACACATTTAGAAACTGCGGAGATAGACTTTCAGGGCAGCTTCGGTGTTAGAGCGCCCATGACGATGCCAAAAGTGGACTGTTAAGCGGCAGGCAAAACTGGTTCGTAGAGTTTGTTGTCTCTCATGACCGCAAAAATGACGGACGTCATCTTCTTGGACACATGGCCGATGATATTCATGTAGCGCAGCCCCTCCGCCGATTTCTTTTCGTAATAGGCCTTGAACATCGGATCGAACTGTACCGCAATGGCACCAGCCATCCAGATGGCCCGGCGCAGATATGGCGAGCTACGTTTGGACATATGGACGGCGCTGGATTTTTTGTCTCCAGACTGTTTCACTTTTGGATTCAGCCCCGCATAAGCCGCCAGTTTATCCGCCGAGGCAAAGCAGGAGATGTCCCGAATCTCGCTGAGGATAACGGCGCCCAGCACAGGGCCAATACCGGTGATGGAGGTGAGAGTGGAGTCAAACTGGGAGAACAGTTCCGCAATTCTTTTCTCCAATACGGCTGCTGCGTCCTGAAGAGACTGGAACTGATCCAGATACAGCAGAAGCAGCGCGGAGTAAGCGCCCTCGCAGTCCGGGATACCGAAACTGTCCCTGGCAAGCTCCTTGAGCTGTCTGGCTTTCCACTCCCCAAAGCGTCCGTTGCTGGCCGCCTGGAGGACCTCGGTCAGCTTCCCGGTCTGCGCTCTGGACAGCTTCTCCGGCGTGGGATACTGACGCAAAACGGCGAGGGCAGTTTTCCCGAAGATCGTACTGAACTGGCTTTCAAACCCGGGGAATACCTGGTCCAAAAGAGTGGTGATCTTCCGTTTGAGATCGCTGCCCATGTCGATAAGGTAAAAGCGGTTTCGGCAGAGCTCCCGCAGCGCCAGCAGCTTCTCCTGCGGTACGCTGCTGGCCTTGTACCGGCCAAAGCGGATGGTCTCCGCAATGACCAGGGTGTCGATCTTGTCCGTCTTGTTTTCCTGCATCAGCATCTCCCGCATGGCGTCGGTCTGGATGGGATTGAGTACCACCACCTGGTATCCCTCTTTCCGCAAGCGGGTGTAGAGGGCCAGCCAGTAAAGGGATGTGGACTCCATGGCAAAGAGGAATTCGCTCTTGTGGTTTGTGAGCTTCCGCAGCCGCTCCAGCAGTGTGTTATAACCGGAGCAGCTGTTACGGATGGAGAAGGGCCTGCACACGGTCCGTCCCTCCGAGTCTACGACACGGACCATGTGGCCGCGCTTGGCGATGTCGATTCCTACGATAAACATAGCAAACACCATCCTGCTGAAATTTGCAGACAGTCCTCGCGCTCTTATGAGTCATATCCTGCTTCGAGATGAGCGGAGAGCTGCCGCTCCCGCATCCGGCTCAACAATGACCCCATAAGATAGAGGTCCCATGCTGCATAAAGCGGCGAACGCCGCAGGGATAAAAGAAGGGAACCTCTGTCTGCGGGGAAAGTATATCACCGCCGTACCCGGCGAGGATACCAAAGTGGTTGAATCAGCCGGTGTATAACTGGTGGATAATCTTCCGCTGAACCCACCGGTCGAAATTATAGCAGGATAAAGGCGCGACGCCTTGCGCCGCCACATCGGATGACGTTGCCCCGCAGAGCGGGTCGGAGCTTTTCCATAGATGGTCGGAATTTTCACTTTTTGCTGGGGCGGGGGGCCGGTATCAGAAAATTCAGAGAGAAAACCACAGTGTTTCGCCATTCCACAAGGTGGTCGTCGCGGGTGGTTTTCTGGCATTTCACAGGAATCAGCGCGGGGGTCATTTTTTACCCCCTGGGGTCAGGCCGGGAGTTAGTTTTTCCTCTGCCCTTACAGCCACCGCAATACTGGCGGGTCAAGGCGGGGATATTTACGAACTTCAGGAAGAGCATCATGTCAGGAGAAAAAACAAGTTTGTGTGCGAACCTCCCCTGAGACACAGCAACTCGTCAAAGAGATGTGTCCTCTGAACAGCGGCCGTCCGCTCTTCGAGCTGGCGGTGGAGCAAGACATGGTGATGAACGTGCTGGCTGCGGGGATAGAGATTCCCGATGAGCAACTCCGTACACTGCGAGGCAGGTGCGTCCAAGACGTGAAAAAGACCGGCGGCAGTATCTCACTGGACGACGCCGTCCGCTATCAAAGAGGCGGTCTGTGATCACTCGTGCCCTGTTCAAATTCTGCGTTGCAAAACAAAGAATAAAAGTCCTCGAAAAAAGTGGTAGCTATTCCCGACAAAGTGTGGTATGTGTTGGTGTTGCAGAATCCGATTGAGAGGAGATGAGGTATATGGCAAAGCGCAGACCGTCCGACGGCGGCATGGTACGCAAGCGGAAGGACGGGCGCTGGGAGGGCCGCATCGTAGTAGGGCATAAAGAAAACGGCGACTCCATCTTCCGCTACGTCTACGCTCCTACACAGAAAGAGCTGTCCAATAAGTGATTGTCTGGCCAGCGGCACAGTACGCCGCATCCACACCACGCTCCACAGTGCGCTGAAGGCGGCGCAGCAGGCTCACCTGATCGTCAGCAACCCCACCGAGCAGGTCACAGTTCCAAAGTTCACTTATGGCCGAAACAGGTGTTGACAGACGAGCAGTTGGATGTATTCATGAAGGTCATCGCGGAGGATAAAATCTGGTGTGACTTCTTCTACACCGAACTGACCACCGGCCTGCGGCGGGGTGAGATCTGCGGACTCAAGTGGGAAGACTTCGATGAGATCAATGGCACACTGAAAGTCTACCGCACCGTCTACCGGGAAGATGGTGGTGACCTGACCTCCGGGGATACCAAGACCAACGCCGACACTCGAAAAATCGTGCTGCCCTCCAGTACAGCGTCTCTGCTCAGCAAGAGGAAAGCATCGGCGCTGACCGAGTGGATATTCCCCAATCCGCTGAAATCGGAATAGCCCGCCAACCCTGATACTGCCTACAGCCATCTGAAGACTCTGCTGAAGCGGGCTGGTCTCCCCAGCATCAGGTTCACGACTTGCGTCATATCTTCACAACGCACGCTCTGGCGTCGGGCGTGGATGTGAAAACATTATCGGGTATCCTCGATCACACCAGAGCGGCGTTCACACTGGACACCTACACCCACACCACCGGCGACATGCAAAGGCGGGCCGCCGAAGAAATCGACCAGAGCTTTGGCAAAGTAGAGGCTCCCACAGCCCCCCAGGTAACCGCCAGCCGCACCACGACGAGCTTCAAAGCTCAGCGGGGCAAGCACCGATACTGAGGCAGCGGGTTCCTGGGGCAGGTCAGGGGAGGCCGATGGGCTGGGCGGTACACAGTGAAATGGCCAGATGGGAGGAAAGAAACCAGAAGCGTCTACGCCAGCACAGAGGAGGAATGCGAAAAGCTGCTGGCGGCAATGATAACGGAGATGAAGATGGAGGCAGCCGCCGAAAGGGAGCGGCTGAGGGCAGAGAATAGAGCAAGCTGAGAACTGCGGCCCACCAGAACAGTCCTGGTGGGCCGCAGTTCTCTGTCTGTGGGCAAATATGTGGTCAGAGAGTCGATGTCCTTGATGGACAGGCGAAAGGAGTTGCGGAAATGGCAGGTTCCGGGGAGTTATCAAAGGCTTTCACGGTTATAAATCTGCTTATTTTTCAAGGAATACTGTTTGCGCTGACACTTTCAAAGAGAGAGTGGCTCACCCGTTTGTCCATCCCAAACCCATATTGATGGGTACAGGCCGTGCAAAAACTGCGTTGACTAATCAAAGAACAGACCGTTTTTCTCTCTGACTTTCCTCACAGCGGACGGTGAATTTTCTGATAACACTCTCAAAAGTTACTGGCTATTCAGAGAGGTTACTGGTAATGTGTGTCGCTGAATAGGAGGCGATATGCAATGGCAAAACGAAAGAATTATATTGTAAAGCCAATTTTTCTTTTTTCGGGCCAAGGGCAATCACGCCATTGGCCGTTGTCCTGCTCTGCTTTTCCGGTCAACAGGTCTATAGCGGCATCTGCAAGATAAACCAGATAACTTTCCGCGGAGCTGTCGCCGCACAGTAATTTCCACATCAGACCGCCAAAAAGATATGACTGGGCAAATTCACGCCAGCTATGCAATTCCTCCACAACCTTTTGAGAAAGATCCCAAAGAATACCGACAGCCTCGCTTTCCGTGAGCCAGCCTAAATAGCATCCCCAGCGTGTCAGCATTGCCGCCCGGCCAACATCCCACCCGGCCATAAAGCCAGGGGCATATTGATTTTTATACCGCTGCGCAAATCTCCATGCCCGGCTGGCAGACGCACGATCATCCTCGTCCATCGTTTCGTCCATCAGTTCCTCCGGTGAAGACGCCTCACTGTAAAATTGATACCGCAGGATATACCCCTCCTGTGCCAGATAACGGATCATGTCCAGCAGATCGCTGCGGCCGTCTATTCCCCAGGAGCGGCGCACAAGGGACACGATTTTCTGCTCCATGACAGGGATATGTTCCTCCACATCCATTCTATCCAGATGATGGCTGTTAAGAGTTGATAGAATACCGGACAGCAGGATGCCAAAGCACTCCCATTTTGCATCGTCTTTTTGGTACGGGACCGCTTCCGGCTCAGGCATGGACTCAATCCGGGCCATAGCTTCTTCCAGGGCAGTATAAAGGCTTTTTTCCAGGTCCAAATCGAATGGGAGTTCTTCTTCGTCTGAATCTTCCGTGTCCAGCATTTCCAGCGCTGCCGCAAGCACGCCCATATCTTCTCCGAAAAGGTGCTCCATCAAGTCCCCGGCAGCAGATGAAGCTGCTTCGGCAACTTTGTCATTCACCATCTTTTGCAGCAGTTCTTCCTGAACAGCTATTTGCTCCATACTCTCCGGCCCAAACATCTGGCCGAGAATTTCCACTTGACGATTGGTATTCACGTTGATCTGCTCTTCCGTTTCGGCAGCAGATATAGATGGTTTTTTCTCAGAGCCTGGCGCCTCGATTTTGCTAATCAGCTCCTCACTTTTTTCCATAGTTTCTTTCACGGAATCGAGCGCCTGCCCTTTTGCTTGCTGTGCCTGTTTCATAATCTCGTTTATATCGAACATTTTTAATCCTCCTTGTCCGGGGGGAGCGGGTGCCATGCCCGAGGTTCTTTGTGGCGCGTAAATATCTTTTTGATCCGGCTCAGGATTGTTTCTATAAAACGAAACCATATGTTGCCAAATATAAACACAGCCACCAGGAACAGCAGGCACACTCCAATTTCTCCAAAAGGCATCTTTGTCTCACTTTGTTGCAAACCGATTCATAAAGAAGTCGGTAAAAGCGGCCAACTCATCATCCTGTGACACATAAACATACAGCTTTTCATCGTCCAGCCAGTCATAGGCATTGATGCCAATGTACCCTTTTTTGTCCGGGTAAATGATGAACGCATCGGTGGGGTACTTATTGCGATAGGCTTTCAGAATTTCAGACCGGCGATAATAGGTCGGATCGCCGCAGCCAGAAAGATCGGGGACTGTGGGAACGACCACAATCGTCTGACCGGCTTCGTCCCATCCGACAATTAGATTGCCAATTTTGGTTTTGCTTCCATGAACAAATCCATAGTTGAAACGGCCTACATCCTCGGTATATCCGAAAATCAGCCTGTATTTGTCCCCCTCTTCAACGACCTGGTTAAATAGAGTTCGCATTTTCTTCGCATTTGCGCCGCTTTTTTCCATGTCAATTTCGGGCCCCTTAAAGATCTTACTAAAGAATCCCATTATTTTTCCTCCTGTATACTTAGATGTTTTTATATGAAACTGAATGGGGCAGTACCCACAGTATCATAAATGAATCATGTTTTCTCTTTTGCGGTCTGTTTGATTTCCACCGGCCCAAATAAGAATAAATTATCAAAATTGTTTTTATTCCGATTAAAATAAAATCCGTCTGAATAGAAGGCAAACTGATATTCAGACGGATTTTCTCATTCCCGTTACTCAAGATGCAGGCGCTGTTTTTAATCTCTCCAGAGCATCCACAATAGCGTTTATTTGAAAGTCAACTGTTTCATTGGCGGCCTCGGGAACAAACAACGGTAACGTATCGGGAATCGCCTTACGTACAACCATCACGGTCAAACTTAAGTTCGTGAATAAATTGATCCTTGCCGTGTCTGCCTTTATACCAAAGTTTTCTAAAATTTCTCCAAAAAGGCGGCGCTGTTTTTGACGGAACAGTTGATAGCTTTCCTTTGACAGACGCTTGAAAATAAGTTGCTGCTCTTCAATCGTTAGAATAGCAATTCCATTTTTTTCTCCGTAACAACAGGCATAGAGAAATTGTTTTACAGCATTACGCCAGCTTAAAGCAGGATCAGCCATCAGCCTTTGCACTTGCTCAATAATTTTAGGCTGCTGCAAGTACAGGGTTTCAACGATCAAATCTTCTTTTGTTGCAAAAAAAGAATAAAAGAAAGTTCGTGAAATACCAACTTTTTTATATATTTGCTCTACAGTAGTATGCTGTATACCCTGTTTTGCCATCAGTTCAAGGCCGACTGTAACAAGTTCCGCTTTGATACGCTCTCTATCCTCTTCAGAATAAGCTACCTTTGGCATCCCGCCACCTCCTCCCCCAAAAATAAAAACAAACTTCGGAATTTGAATTTATTTTAACACATCCAAATAGCATAATGCAAGAGTGAACTGTCATAAGACCGATGTTTTCGGACTCGGATACGTTCGAGACACGCACGTTCTGGCAAGCAATTCGGAAGGGGGCGCACTCCGAAATTTTAGTTGGGAGCCCGCAAAAATGCTTATATGGTATAACTATAGCTGGGAGGGAGGCGAGGATATGCAGTTAAACTATCACAGGGCAATCTTGTTCACCCTCTCTGAATTGTCTGTTGATACGGTTGATTTCCCCAACAAACAGTTCTTTGCTGTAATTCCTGGGAATTTTCTTTATGCTTTTCACAATATCATCGGCTTTTCGCTGTAACCGTTCTATATCTGGTGTTTTTTGTGATATAGCCTGTTCTGCTGTTTCCCAGTACCATTTTGAGTTTGTAGCCGAGAATCTGTGCTGGCGCAGACGATTCGGGTTTCTTTCCTCCCATCCGGCCACTTTACTGTATGTATACCGCCCGGCCCATCGGTCTCCCTTGATCTGCCTCAGGAACCCGTTGTCCCAGTATCGGTAAGTGTAAAATAGGGCGGTACCTATTCCCCTATGTTAGAATGGGAAAAGGGGGAATAGGGAATGAAAGAAGAAAAAGAATG
>ERZ808037.608-NODE-608-length-30997-cov-5.727393_pt1 | contig 30997 bp, 23 predicted proteins | sample MGYA00380190_ERZ808037 | MGnify/ENA primary metagenome ERZ808037 (study PRJEB31490, sample SAMN06133399) | mouse gut metagenome | isolation source: J9 | host: mice | place: China: Chengdu | collected 2015-05 ...
TTCGCATTTCGGAAAAGAAAAACCTATGGGACTATCATGGTAGACATTGACACGCACCGGATCATTGACCTGCTGGCATCCCGGGAAACTGCGGATGTGGCGGAATGGCTGAAAAGCTATCCGAATCTTGAAGTTGTATCCAGGGATGGCTCAGTTTCCTATAAAAGCGCCATTGAACAGGCTGGAAGCCATCTGCAGCAGGTCAGTGACCGTTTTCACCTGCTGAAGGGGCTTACGGACGCGGCAAAGAAATTTTTGTCACGTCTTCTGGCAGCAAATTTCATTCTCCCAACGGAAGCATCCCATTATGATGGAAAACCTACGGGAGATTACTGGGATAAACCTGTCAAAGAAGACGCACCTGCCGCTGAGCACAACGCAAATGTTAAAAAGAAAATGAAGACAGTAGAACAAGTACGGGAATTAGGGAAGCAGGGATTGAACAAAAGTGAGATTGCAAGGATTGCCGGAATAAACAGGGCGACAGTTGCAAAATACCTGAAAGATGATTTTAACCCTTCCAGCGCTTATTACAATTCGACGATCCCCAGTAAAATAAAGCCCTATTCTCAGGAGATAAGAAATATGCTCAGTGACGGGAAAACTTTCAAGCAGATCAGCGTGGTGATTCGGGAAAAGGGATATGATGGCGCGGATGGAACGATCCGTATGTTTGCTACAAGGGAACGGAGGCTCATGAAGGAAGCTGCCAAACAGGGAGGAACTGGAGAAAAGATCGAACGGAAGTGGCTGGTCAGCCTTTTGTACCACCCTGTTGATGAGGTTAGTTCCCTCAGCCAGGATCAACTGGACAGGGTAATAGAAGAATATCCCATCATAGGGCGTGTTTATGATGCTGTGACAGGATTCAAAGGGGCACTGTTTGGCAAAAAAGAGACCGAGCTTGATACATGGGCAGAAGAAACCGAAGCACTTAAGATAGATGAACTGGAGAGTTTTATAAACGGAATCAAAAGGGATATTACCGCAGTAAAAAATGCCATTCATCTTGATTACAATAATGGACTGGCAGAAGGAAGTGTGAACAAGCTGAAAGTTGTCAAAAGGATCATGTATGGCCGCAACAGTTTTGAGTTGCTGAAAGGGAAAGTGTTGCGGCTTGAATTAAAACGCAAAATCAACTAACTTTGGAAAGATTCGACTTTTTAATCAAATTCACAGAAAATTTACATTTGAATGGCTAAGAAACAAACTGGTCAATAATCTAACCGAAAAATCGCACGAATTTTGTAGAAATGTGGGCATACTTGTGATAAAATAAATTTGTCATATAGTCCAATAAATGGAAATAGGTGCTAGGTTGCAGCTACATTGCATTACTTTTATGAATCACAAAATATGAAGGAGATGAAATTATGGCTAAACGAGTTTATATTAGTGCTGATTATTCGTTTGATAGTGGTGATAGAAATGTCGTTGCTGTTCTTAATCAATGGGGTACTGATAATTTGCATAAAGTAGATTTTATAGATATGGCTAAAGTGGTTTCTGGTAGTATTTCAAACGATCCTGATTGTCGCCCTTGTGACTTAAAACAGGAGTTTAATCAACAGATAAATGCGTCTTCTGCTGTTATTTTTGTGGTGGGTGATATGACCGCCTATCGTAAAGCAGGCAGTAGCTGTTCACGGGCAACGGAAGAAAGGTTAAACTGTAGTTGTACTCCATATAAGCATAATGCTAATGGTTCCAAAATGTGCAAAGTATTTCAAACCTTTTCACGAGAAGAAGATAGTGACGTTGGCAACATAAATTCATTTTCATATCTTCGCCATGAATTTGAGCAAGCCAAAAAACGTAAAAAACCAATTATTGTGGTTTATAATTCGTTACGTAAAGAAACAAGTTGGCTCCCTTCATACATGAAAGATTATGAATCAGATGCACAGCCTTTTTGGATAAAGAATTACCTTGGTGAAAAAGTTGGTAACTACACCTACATAAAAAGGGTTCTTGGATATGCTTAAATTTTTAAGAAAAAGTGGTACATGGGCACTTAGCATAATTACAGTGATTTTTACGTTTGTTCCTGAAGCAATTTTTGAGAAATGTAAACTACTTCCATTTTTCTCTAATGATATGAATATTGTATTAATTCGTGTTTTGTCTTTTCTTATCGTGCTTTTATTGACGATAGGGATAAGTATTCTATATTTATATCGTCGAGAAAAGATTTGCATAAAAGGAAACAATTATAGTATTCAAATTGAATATGGCGATTTGCTTGAAATGAGGGATTGCAAAAAAGTAATTACCTTTGATGAATGTTTTACGACAAAGGTAGGTGATTCTCCTTCAGATGTAAAACCAACTTCTATATGTGGACAGTACCTTGAAGAAAATCCTATACAAGATATGCAAAATTTAATTGATAACGCACAGCTAAAACCCATGAAAAGCAAATCAAAATATCGCAACAAAGCTAGATATGAATCTGGTATGATACTACCAAATGGCGAGTATTTATTGATGGCATTTGCAAAATTAGATAAAGACGGACTGGGAAGATTTTTTTCTTATGATGAATTTCTCGAATGTTTATCGTTGTTCTGGAAAGAGATTGATAAATATTATGGACAGAATGATGTATGTATATCTATATTAGGCTCAGGACTTACTCGTATAGGTGACACATCTTTTACTAAACAAGAATTGCTTGATATAATAATTGGGTCGTATAAATTAAGTCGTCATAAAATAAAATTTCCCAATAAGTTGCGTATTGTATGCAAAAAGAGCGAAGATTTTTCCTTAAATAAAATTGGCGAAAACGTATAATAAAATGCAAGACTATAACAAGTAAATATGTTTTTGTTAAACAAAAAACCGGGAACCTGTTTTTAGATTCCCGGTCAGTACCATTTATGCTGTCTGTTCCGCTTTCAGTTTTTTTACTTCATCAAGAGAAAGTCCAGAAATACTCGCAATTTCTTCCAGAGCATATTTTCCAGCTGCCAGCATACGAAGTGCAACCTCTTTTAAAGATTCAATTCTCATATCTTCCATAATTTTACACATTTCGCTCACTCCTTTCGGGTTCTCTTTTAGATACCGTGTTCGGTTAGCCATCAATTCAAAATTCATATCATCTGCCTTGGTGCAATTAAAATCGTGCATGAGTTTTCCTATAGCGGAATCCCCACGATATTCACCATTCACATAAAGAATATGCTCCCCATCTTCAAAAGATTTACCCGTTGCAAGGTTGATTCTCTCAATCGGATAAACTGCTTCGCCCTGACCATAAAAATCTTTTTCAATGATAAAAATTGTATATGTGTCTGGCAATTCTTTAAATTTCTGCCCAGAATGGAGATTCTCTATATCCATTACGCTTGAATGGTATCTTGCCCTGTGCGGGTCTGCTCCCTTGTCCTGTCTCTGGACTTCTAAATCATATTTTTTCCCATCTGAATCCGTTCCATATGCGTCCAAGCAGATAGAACGTGCCCCAGCCAATCTTTTCATATCTTTCTGTGTTTCACACTCAGTAATAATTAAATCAGGTTTATCAGTGATAATGCGTAACACAAATTCAGTTAATGGAATGTTATCTTTAAAAAGACAACGCATAAAATCATCATCGATTGGCCTTAACAAACGCAAACGCTGCAAATCTTCCTGATGTTGCTTATCCGTCACTGTCAATCTTCCCACCTGCTTTCCCTTCTGTTTTCGTATCTCCATACTACCATAAACCTCCTGATTTTACAAGCCGGGAGCAGACGCATAGCGTCGCGCATTTCTGAATCCCGGCCTGTTTCCGTTATCGCTTTTTTACATCTGCTGTATCTCATTTTTCGGCATACGCTTGATTTTGTCGCTCATGGTTTCTTTGCTGGTCTTGCTGAAATGAACCCTCACAATGTAGGTCGTCCGGCCAATCTTCTTCACCAGTGAGGGAGCGTCCTTAGCCGGTGTTGTGGTGGTAGTGTTCTCTGTAATTTTCTCGCCGCCCATAAATTCTCCTTTTCATGCAATCAGTTTATGTTATCCCTTCTTCACAATCTCCTTCGCCGCCGCTTTAGTCGCCCTGGCTCCTTCCTCCCGGAAATTCTTTCCAGAAAAGAGAACCGGCGCACACCGTTCCAGTATGCGGTCATAAATCCTTGCGTGGGCAAGGTCTGGCGGCTGCCATGGCATTTCTTACAGTGGATAAGCCCGTCAGCTTGTTCTATGTATTCGTCCCCGGCAAGCTCTATATCTCCGGCGGCTCTGGCGACAATGATCATTCCGCTGTTCTATATCGGGCTGGTGTTTGTCTGCGTGGCGGTAACGGTGCTGGCCGTGCAGCAGGTGAGCGATGCGGCGAAGTATCAGTACCGTTATGAGGTGCTTTACAGACTGGGACTTACCCGCGCTGCCATGGAACGGCTGATTCTCAAACAGCTGGCGGCCTACTATCTGTGTCCGGCGCTGCTGGCGGTGGTGATCAGCGGACGGATGATCCTCTTTGCCAGCGACAGGTTTATCATGATGACGGGAGTGCCCACATCCGTGGGAGGCTTTTTCGGGAAAAGTGTGGCGCTGTTCCTCGGGATCTATCTGGTGTATTTTGTGGTGACGTATGTGGAATTTAAGAGGAATGCCTTCTTTATTTTACAGAAAATTTAGTTGCTATTCTTCTTATGGCGGTATATGATAAAAGCATATCGTTGTGCATATGGTTTTTTCGTGGTCGGTTCCACCGTATTTCCTGTAAACTATAGTAAACGACATAACAAATATCGGTTTCCGTCTCTTGCAGGAGCCATATACGGTAGCTCCTGCAAAGCCGAACACGAAATTTCCAATGTTGTTAACTATAGATTTTTAAAAGGGATGCCGCAGTGTAAACGGAGGCAGGTAAAATAGTAGTAAGATAAAAGGCTAAATTTCGTGAGAGGTGATTAGATGATTACAGTGATCAATGGCGTTACATCGAAGCAGGTATTGGCAAATAAGCTGATCTCCATATTAAATACAATGGAATTAGATGGGTATTTCTATTTGGGATATCCCGTTTTAGGGGGAATGGACGGTAAGATCAAAGTTGATGCGCTGCTGGTGTGCAGGCAGTGCGGCGTAGTCATTTTTGATCTGGAAATGTCGGCTGATGATGATATTGAGCATAAGATCGTGCTGCTGGATGAATTGTATAACAATATGGAAGCCAGATTGAAGCGATACAGTTATCTGTCAAACCGGAGGAAACTGCAGGTACCCATCAATGTGATCAGTTATGCGCCGCGCTGCAGGGTGGAAACAGAAGACATTCTTATTTCGGAGGAGGCAGTGCGGGAATATCTGACAGCACTTAGCTGGGATGAAAGCAATGATTACTATACCAGGCTTTTGGAAGCCATACAGATGATCTCTCAGATCAAGAAACGTGGACACCGGTTGAATCTCCAGAATGATTTTTCCAGGGGATCGAAGCTGAAAGCATTGGAGAATCAGATATCATGTCTGGATAAGGAACAGAGTAAGGCGGTTATAGAGACTGTGGAGGGGGTTCAGAGGATACGAGGGCTGGCGGGTTCCGGTAAGACGATCGTACTGGCGTTGAAGGTTGCTTATTTGTATACCATGTATGAAGATAAAGTGATTGCGGTTACGTTTAACAGTCGTGCGCTGAAGGGTCAATTCGTACAACTGATCACTAATTTTATTATAGAAAATACAAACGAAGAACCTGATTGGGACAGGATCAGAATCATTCATGCGTGGGGCAGCAGGAACGCAGAAGGGTTATACTTTAATTTTTGCAGAGTGAATAATATAGTCTGCTATGATTATAATGATGCATGCCAGAAATTTGGGCGCAATGCAACGGCTTTTGATATGGTCTGTCAGGAAGCGGTAGAGTCAGTGGTCGATCCGAAACCAATGTATGATATGATCCTGGTGGATGAGGCGCAGGACTTTTCCAAATATTTTCTGAGAATGTGTTATATGTCGCTTCCTCAGGAAAGCCGTATGCTTGTCTATGCCTATGATGAATTACAGAGTCTGGATAATAAAAGTGTTGCTTCGCCTGAGGAAATGTTCGGCAGTACAGATGGGAAACCTAATGTGGTATTGGATAACAGTAATGGCAAGGCGGAGGATATCGTATTATCGAAATGTTATCGCAATTCCAGGCCGGTTTTGATCACAGCGCACAGTCTGGGATTTGGCGTATACAGAGAGAAAGAAATGCGTGAGGAGACAGCGCTGGTTCAGCTGTTTGAGGATAAGAAGCTGTGGGAGGATATCGGTTATACGGTCAAGGAGGGCGGTATAAGAGACGGGGAGACGGTTACGCTTTATAGAACAGATGAAACCAGTCCGTTTTTCCTGGAAAGTCATTCCTCTATAGATGACCTGATTCAGTTCAGGAAATTTGAAACGCCCGAGCAGGAGGCGAAATGGGTCGTTGATGATATTGAGAGTAACCTGAGTAAGGAAGAATTGAGATATCAGGATATCATGATCATTCATCCGGATCCGAGAGTGACCAAAAGCTATGTTTCCCAGATTCGGCTTATGCTGATGGCGAGAGGCATAAAATCCCACATAGTGGGCGTGCAGACGACTCCGGATGATTTTTTTCAGGAAGACTCGATTGCTGTTTCGCAGATTTACAGGGCAAAGGGCAATGAAGCGGCGATGGTTTATCTGGTCAATGCAGACCTGTGTGCCAGAGGGATTAATTTATCCAGAAAGAGAAATATATTGTTTACAGCGATAACCAGATCGAAGGCATGGGTGAGGGTCAGCGGTCTGGGAGAGAATATGGAACTGTTAATGAAGGAATACACGGAAGTAAAGGAGAAAAAGTTTCAATTACAGTTTACGTATCCGGATGTATCTCAAAGAAAAAACATGAGGATCATTCACAGGGATATGACACAAAATGAGATTCGCGAGATTAAAAAAAGCAATTTCAGTCTGGCAGATGTTTTATCGAAGATTCAAAAGGGAGAAATTCAAAAAGAAGATTTGGATGAGAACATGCTAAATACATTGAAGGACGTGTTATTCAGTTGAAAAAAAGAGAACAGGTATTTGAAGAAGTCAGAAGAGTGACGCAGGAATTGATCAGATGTGGATTGGCGGAAGAATATAATTTTCCCGTCATAAAGAATAATGACATTGTGTGGGGAAACTACACAGATATTTCACGGTATTTGAAGAACCTGGAATATGCTGCAATTTACAGTGAAATTGAGAAGCAACATAATTTTAATATAAAACTGCCGGACGGCGGAATTCTCCAACTGATGTATAGATTTGACGGACATGGTAAAAGTCTGCGGTCACACAGACTGGCTTTTTATCCGTCTCCGTCTTATGAGATCTATCAGAATGATGCTGAGTTGTATGACGCAGATTATATATATGGTGATATTCTTAATAAAAGCGTATTACCAGTGATCATTCGTGCAGATTACAGCAGTGAAGAAGTGGACAGTGAAGTGCACCACCCATTCTCGCATATTACTTTGGGAGAGTATAAGAATTGCAGGATTCCGGCGGACAGGCCTGTTTCACCCATGCAGTTTGTCAGGTTTATTATGGAGCATTTCTATTATGTGCCGAGCTCTCAACTGGAATTTGATTTTGGCATGGAGGGGACTCTGAGATTTGAAGAACATATTGCAGAGTGTGATCTGTGCAGGAGCAGAATGATGATCTGAAATATTTTTATTTTTTTTAAAATATGTCGAAATTCAGCGTGTGTTTTTGCTACATATGCAATATAATGAATTTATCAGACAGGATTCAAAAAGGAGGGTAACAACCATGATTCTTTATGTCAATGCAGCCGCACCCAAAGAGGGCAACGGCAGCAAGGAAACACCGTTCCGGCACATCAATGATGCGGCGAAGGTGGCGAAGCCGGGCGACGAAGTGCTGGTGGCGCCGGGTATTTACAGGGAGTATGTGGATCCGGTGAATGCGGGTACGGAAGATGCGCGGATCGTGTACAGGAGCGAGGTGCCGTTAGGCGCAATGATCACCGGAGCGGAAGAAATGAAGGACTGGAAGCACTATGAGGGGAACGTGTGGGTTTGCCGTGTGGACAACGGGGTGTTTGGCAGCTATAATCCGTACACGACCTTTGTGGGCGGCGACTGGTACTTTGCACCGGTAGTGCGCCATACGGGAGCGGTTTATTTAAACGACCGTCAGCTGTATGAGGCAGAGACGCTGGAGGAGTGCATCAAGGGCGAGATCTATCCGCCTTCCTGGGAGCAGGAGTGGTCCGTCTATAAGTGGTATACCGAGCAGGACGGCAACGAGACGGTAATCTATGCCAACTTCCAGGGCAAGAACCCGAATGAGGAGAAAGTAGACATCAACGTGCGCCGCAACTGCTTCATGCCTTCCAAAACGGGTGTGGGCTATATCACGTTCAGCGGCTTCAATGTGAATAAGGCCGCAACAACATGGGCTCCGCCGGCTGCTTATCAGGATGGCATGGTAGGACCGCACTGGTCCAGGGGCTGGATCATCGAGGACTGCGAGATCAGCAACAGTAAGTGCTGCGGTATCTCATTGGGTAAATATTACGACGAAGAGAATGACCACTATTTTACCCGCAAACATGTGAAAAGTCCCACACAGATGGAGCGCGACGCGGTATGCCGCGGTCAGTATCACGGCTGGCTGAAGGAGAAGGTGGGCAGCCATATCGTAAGACGCTGTCATATTCATCACTGTGAGCAGACCGGTATCGTAGGCCGTATGGGCTGCGTATTCAGTCTGATCGAGGACAACCATATTCACAATATCAACAATATGCAGCAGCTGGGCGGTGCGGAGATTTCCGGTATCAAACTGCATGCTGCCATCGACGTTGTGATGCGCCGCAACCATATCCACCATTCGACGATGGGTATCTGGTGCGACTGGCAGGCACAGGGCACGCGTATTTCCCAGAATCTGCTGCATGACAACTATGCGCCGGACGGCGTGCCTATGGCACAGGGCGCGATGATGAGCCAGGATGTATTCGTGGAAGTGAGCCACGGCCCGACGCTGATCGACAACAACATTATGCTCTCCAAAGCGGCTGTCCGCATCGCCACGGAAGGTGTGGCCTGTGTACATAACCTGATCCTGGGTTCCTTTACTGCAGTGGGCGGCGGCACGGACAATATCGTGAACGGTGTCAACCAGCCCCGTTATACGCCGTACCATATCAGGCACCGTACAGAGGTGGCCGGCTTTATGACGATCCTGCACGGGGATAACCGCATCTATAACAATATCTTCATCCAGAACTGGCCGGTTAAGGAAGTGGAAGAGAAGGAAGATATGGGATTCAGGATGGCAGACAATCAGGTAGTCGGTACGGATGTGTTTGACGAGTATCCGACTTACGATGAGTGGATCGTGAACTTCGATATGGATAAGCAGGCTGACATGAGGAAGCTGGCATCCTATCATTTCTCGCATCTGCCGGTGTGGGTGAACGGCAATGCTTACTTTAACGGCGCCAAAGCGTGGAAGAAAGAGCAGGAGAACCTGATCGACACGGAGCATACGGCAACGGTGGAACTGGTGGAAAAGGATAACGGATATTTCCTGAACACGAATGTGTATGAGCTGCTGGGCGATTTCCGCGACGGTATCGTTAACAGCGATATTCTGGGATATGCCTTTGAGCCGGAGCAGAGATTCGAGAATCCGGACGGAACGGCGATCACGTTCAACGAGGATTATCTTGGTTCCCATCGCGGGCTGGATGCGGTTCCGGGACCGTTTGCGTCGGGGGAGGAAGCGGCGAAACGGCTGTGGTAGGCATCAGAGTCTGCGTTGTGTAACGGGTTGTGTCAGGAGCAGCCGGCAGATCGTATGAGATTTTAATGATCTGCAGCATGTCTTTACGAATTTCAATGGGTTTATGAGGTTTATGAAAGACTCCGCGTTGAAATTGACGCGTAGAGCAGCAGATGGGCCGGAAGGGGTTCGGGAGCTGCCTGCCGGGATTTCGGATGCGGAGTTTTTCTGCGGAGACAGGTGCTGTGGATTGGCATAGTTTTCCTTTTTCTGTGATTGAAAATGATTTTACACCGACAGCAGTGCCGTGGTGTTGACATTTTATGGTGGGTGCTATAGAACTTTATATATGTGATATTGTTGTTGGAAGATAAGGAGATAAAGAGTCATGTCTGAGAAGCAGCAGACAAGAGAATACTTGAAACAGGTCATACAGCTGAGCATCCCGGCGGTGCTGGCCCAGATCAGCTCGATCATCATGCAGTATATCGACGCATCCATGGTGGGCAGTCTGGGTGCGGCGGCGACGGCGGCGATCGGGCTGGTTTCCAGCACGACCTGGCTGTTTGGCGGGCTGTGTGCCTCTGCGGCCACCGGATTTTCCGTGCAGGTGGCGCAGTTGATCGGTGCGGAGCGGGAAAAAGACGCGAGGGATGTCCTGCGGCATGCGATCCTGTGTACGCTGGTGTTCGGGTTGATCGCCTCCGCGGTGGGGATCGGTATCAGTTCACATCTTCCTGTCTGGCTGGGCGGAGCGGAAGAGATCCGGGAGAATGCTTCCCGGTATTTCCTGATCTATGCCTGTGCGCTTCCGGCCGCGCAGATGCGCCATACCGCCGGAAGTGCGCTGCAGTGCAGCGGTGATATGAAGGTGCCGAGCCGGCTGAACATCATGATGTGCGGGCTGGATGTGGTGTTTAACAGCTTTCTGATCTTTCCCACAAGACAGATTTCTCTGGCGGGTATCCTGGTCACGATGCCGGGAGCCGGCATGGGCGTGACGGGTGCGGCTCTGGGAACGGCGCTGGCGGAAGCCGTGACGGCGGTGCTGATGCTGTATGCGGTATGCTTCCGGTCGAAGAGGCTGAGGCTGGCAGGCAGACGGCAGCTCTGCACCGCGCAGGCAGATCTGCCGGGTGGCGTATCCGTTGAGGATTCATCCCCGGAAATTCCGGCAACGTTCTGTTTCCAGCCTGAATATCTGCATACGGCGCTTCGGCTTGCACTGCCGATGGCCTTTGAGCATACGGTAATGTGTGGGGCGCATATCGCGGAGACCCGTATCGTAGCTCCCCTGGGGACGGTATCGGTGGCGGCCAATTCCCTGTCGGTGACGGCGGAAAGCCTCTGTTATATGCCGGGCAGCGGTATCGGCACGGCGGCAACGACACTGGTCGGACAGAGCATCGGCGCCGGAAAACCGGAGCGGGCAAAGCGTTACGCCAATCTGGCCGTGATGCTTGGCGCGGCCGTGATGACCTGTACGGGTGGCCTGATGTTTCTCGGCGCTCCGCTCATGTTCTCAATGCTGACGCCGGATGCGGCGATCCGCGAGCTGGGTGTGAGGGTGCTGCGGATTGAAGCCTTCGCGGAACCCTTGTTTGCAGTGTCTATCGTGACTGCCGGCGCGCTGCGGGGCGCAGGGGATACGCTGATCCCCAGTATGATCAATCTGGCCAGTATGTGGGGCGTCCGCATTACGGCGGCTTCCCTGCTGGCGCCGCGTCTGGGACTGGTGGGCGTGTGGATCGCCATGTGCGGAGAATTGTGTGTGCGTGGATTGCTGTTTCTCGTGCGGCTTCTGCGGGGGAAATGGTTGGAGACTGGACATGGCAGGGCCGTGACGTAAAAGGCTGCAGTGCTTGGCGGGACAGAGGAAGATTCTAGGCCCGCAGGAAGGAGTTTACAATATGGAGACGATAAAAAATCAGACGTTTGATCAGGAGCGTGCTTTATACGGCAGCAATGGCATTGAAGTGGTCGATTGTGCCTTTGACGGTCCGGCGGACGGTGAAAGCGCATTTAAAGAGGGCAGAGATATCAGCGTGGAGAATTGTTTCTTTAATCTTCGCTATCCCTTCTGGCATGACGACAGACTGAAAATTAAGGGGTCGGAGATGACGGAACTTTGCCGGGCGGCGCTCTGGTATTCCCATGATATCGAGATTGCGGATACGAAGCTGCACGGGATCAAGGCGCTGCGGGAGTGCAGCCGGGTAAAGATGCAGGGCTGTGACGTGATCTCGCCGGAGTTTGGCTGGTCGGTGCAGGAGATCGAGATGAAAGACTGCAGCGTACAGGGCGAATATTTCATGATGCGCTCTGACAGACTGCACTTTGAAGCGGTACGGCTGCAGGGCAAGTATTCCTTCCAGTACATACAGGACTCGGTATTCGAGCACTGTGATTTCGACACGAAGGATGCCTTCTGGCACGCGAAAAATGTGACGATCCGCAACAGTGTCGTCAAGGGCGAATATCTTGCCTGGTACTGTGAGAATGTGACCTTTGATCACTGTAAGATCATCGGTACGCAGCCGCTTTGTTATTGTAAAAATCTCAAACTGATCGACTGTGAGATGGTCGATACGGATTTATCCTTCGAGAAATCCGAGGTGGAGGCGACTGTCACGGCGCCGGTCTTAAGCATCAAGAATCCGCTTTCCGGCCGGATTGTGGTACCTGCTGTGGGCGAGATCATCCGGGATGACGAAGCGTCGCACGGGGAGATCATTGTGGAAGGTTGAGCATCCGGTACTCTTTTGGTGAACAGCCGTACTTTTCACGAAAGATACGGTAAAAGTAGCTGCTGTTGTTATAACCGACCGCGTCGATGATATCATCTGCGGACAGCGTTGTCTGGGACAGTAGATAGACTGCCTGCTGGAGCTTCTGCTGCTGCAAAAGGTCCTTGAAGGTCTGTCCGGTATATTTTTTCAAAAGGCGGCTGATATAGTAGGGCGGCAATTTGATCTCGGCGCAGATGTCGGTCAAAGTGCCGCTTTTATAATGCGTCTCAATATATTTCAGGACGCGGAAGATAAGATCCTGTTCGTAATTGCCGCCCTGATTCCTGGCCATCGAATCGGCGAAAACCGAAAGATTCATGAAGATCAGCCCCATGGTGATCTGATTGATGGTGTTGGTGCCCGGTTTTTTGTCGATCAGGTTCCAGAGCATGTTTTCGATCAGATTCTGGATCGGCAGGATTTCTTTGGCCTGAAAGTGCAGGTAAGTGATCTGTGAGTCGTGACTCGACAGGGTGGAGATAAGAAAACTGCGCAGCACATTTTCCCGCTCCATCATGGAGAGCGGACGGTCGAAGAACTCCGGCAGAATGATAAAGTTGACGGCGATATCGTTCCGGCCGGCGGGCAGGATCTCGTGGGCAGCAGCCTGGTTGAGAAAAAGCAGGTCTCCCTCCTGCAGGACGATCTTGTCGCTGTCGTTTATGATGTGTGTGGTAGAGCCGCAGCACATATAGACCAGCTCGGCGTAGTTGTGACGGTGCCTGGGAAAATGCGTGAAGCGGGTGTGAGGGCGGATCTCGATCAGGTGGCCGCGTTCCAGAAGCTTTGCGTTGTCCACCACAAATTCCCGGCTGGAGGTGTAGATTTCTTTCTGAATGTCGGCATGTCCCTGCAGAAGGGCTTGTTCTTCGGCAGTGATCTGCCGCAGGTGGTGTAATAGTTCTTCTCTCATAGTTACCTCTATTATTCGGGTTCGCGAAGCGAATCTCGCAAACGAACTTGTTCGTTTTTTGCAACGAAGGTCCCTCATTTTGTACGGAGGCGACCTTAATTTTTTACTCTTATTCTTATATGATAATCGTAGAGAGAACAAAAGTCCATTAGGAATGAATTGGACGAAGGATAAATTGCTGCAGGAATCAGGTAACGGAGGGAGTATCTGAACGGTTACGGAATCGGCGAACAGATAATCTTAGAAGAAACGGAGGGGAGAGCATGAGCAGGTATTATCTGGCGGTGGATATCGGAGCATCCAGCGGAAGGCACATGCTGGGGTATCTGGATGATGGGAAAATGCATCTGGAAGAGATTTACCGCTTTGAAAACGGGATGGCAAATAAGGACGGTAAGCTCGTGTGGGATACACAGCGTTTGTTTACGGAAATCCTAAACGGCATGAAGGCATGTGCGAAAGCCGGTAAAATACCGCAAAGCATATCAGTGGACACGTGGGCGGTGGACTATGTGCTGCTGGACGAACAGGATCAGGTGCTGGGCGATACATACGGTTACCGTGACAACAGAACAAACGGGTGTGATGAAGCGGTCTACAGGCTGATCGGGGAAAGCGAACTCTATGCGAGAACGGGGATACAGAAGCAGATATTCAATACGATTTATCAGCTGATGGCGGACAGGCTGAAACGCCCCGGGATACTGGAGAAGGCGAAAACATTTCTGATGCTGCCGGATTATTTTCAGTTTCTTTTGACGGGGAAAAAGGTTTCCGAATATACGAACGGAACGTCCACACAGCTTGTCAGTCCGGTAACAAAACAGTGGGACAGGGAGCTGATCCGGCTGCTGGGATATCCGGAAGAGATGTTTTTGCCGTTGCAGATGCCGGTCAGCGAAGTCGGCAGTCTGAAAGCAGAGATTGCGGCGCAGGTTGGTTTTAACTGCAGGGTGGTGTTATGCGGCAGTCACGATACGGCCTCGGCGGTGATGGCGATGCCGAAAGCGGAGGGAGACGGGCTGTATATCAGTTCCGGTACATGGTCGCTGATGGGGGTGGAATTACCGGAAGCGGATTGCAGGGAAGAGAGCAGGCAGGCGAACTTTACCAATGAAGGCGGGTATGAATACCGGTTCCGCTATCTGAAAAATATCATGGGGCTTTGGATGATCCAGTCGGTGCGTCATGAACTGCATGACAGGTATTCCTTTGCGGAGCTTTGCCGGATGGCGGAGGAGGAACAGGATATTATGTCGCTGGTGGATGCAAACGATGCCTGTTTCCTGGCTCCGGAGAACATGACGAAGGCGGTACAGGAGTATTGCCGCAGGACGGGCCAGCAGGTACCAGAAACGCCGGGGGAGACTGCCCGGGTCATTTACCGCAGCCTGGCGGAATGTTATGGACAGACGGTGCGGGAGATTGAGAAAAATACCGGAAAGACCTACGACAGTATTCATGTGATCGGCGGCGGCTCCAATGCAGCGTATTTGAACCGGCTGACGGCGCAGGCCACGGGTAAGACGGTCTATGCGGGACCGGGAGAAGCGACGGCCATCGGCAATATCATGGCACAGATGATCAAAGCCGGGGAACTGGCGGGACTGGCAGCGGCAAGAAAGTGTGTGGCGAAATCCTTCGAGATTCAGGTGTTCGAGCCAAAATACAGGTAGGCTCCGGAGACCGTCATTCAGACAGAAGCACAATTTTTAACAGCGTTAACTGTAAAGGAAAGGAACATGGTAAAAGAAAAGGAACCATAGTAAAAGAAAAGGAGAGCAAGAACATGACAACAACAGAAAGATACGTCTCTGCAAAAGAAATCTTTGCGGCAATCGAGGTGGATACGGATGCAGCGCTGGAGACTCTGAAAAGGGTGCCTGTCTCCATGCACTGCTGGCAGGGCGACGATGTAACAGGCTTTGACCATGACGGCCCGTTGACCGGCGGTATTCAGACTACGGGAGATTATCCGGGCAAGGCGAGGACGCCGGAAGAATTGATGGCGGATATGGATAAGGCCATTTCCCTGATTCCCGGTAAAAAGAAGATCAATGTACATGCGTGCTATGCGATTTTTGCGGAAGGGGAATATGCAGACCGTGACAGGCTGGAGCCGAAGCATTTTGAGAGATGGGTTGCGTTTGCGAAGGAAAAAGGCATGGGACTGGATTTTAACCCTACTTTTTTCTCTCATCCGATGGTGAAGGACGGATTGACGCTTTCCAGTCCTGATCCGGAGGTGCGCAGGTTCTGGATTGAACACGGCAAAGCGTGTATCCGTATTTCTCAGTATTTTGCGGAAGAGACAGGAATTCCCTGTGTTATGAACATCTGGACGGGTGACGGTTTCAAGGATGTGCCGGCGGATCGTCTGGGTCCCAGGATGCGTTATAAGGAGTCTATCGAGGAGATACTTTCTGAGCCTTACGACAGGACAAAAGTAAAACCCTGTGTAGAGTCGAAGGTATTTGGTATTGGCGTGGAGTCCTATACGGCGGGATCTGCGGAGTTTGCGCTGTCTCTGGCGGCCAGAAATGAGGGATGTCTTCCGTTGATGGATAACGGGCACTATCACCCTACGGAACTGGTATCGGATAAGATTCCGGCGATGCTCTGCTTTTATCCGGAAATCGCTCTGCATGTGACCAGAGGCGTCCGCTGGGATTCCGATCATGTACTGCTTCTGGATGATGAGACGAGAGAGATCGCAAGGGAGATCGTGCGGTGCAACGCGCTGGAACGTGTCTATATCGCCCTGGATTATTTTGACGCCAGTATTAACCGTGTATCCGCGTGGGCGGTGGGCATGAGAAGTTTCCAGAAGGCGCTGATGATGGCATTGTGCACACCCAATGAACGGTTGAAGAAACTGCAGGACGAAAGCCGTTTTACGGAGCTGATGGTGATGCAGGAGGCGGTGAAGATGCTGCCCTTCGGGGATGTGTGGAATTATTACTGTGAACAGTGCGGTGTGGCGGGAGACTTCGATCTGTTTGGCGAAGTGCAGAAGTATGAAGAGGAAGTGCTGCGTAAAAGATAACCGGCATGCCGATATGGCAGGAAGGGTATAAAGGGCATAAAGCGCTTCGGAATGGAGGAGGAGAATATGAAAGTCTTAGAGACAAAATTTGTACAGGGATTTATCAGGATGTGTAACGATGGCTGGGAGCAGGGCTGGCATGAGAGAAACGGCGGCAATCTGACTTACCGCATGAAAAAGGAGGAGGCAGAGTCCATAAAGGAAGAGCTGAGGACGGACGGCGTATGGAAAGAGATCGGCACATCCGTACCGAAATTGGCAGGGGAATTTTTCCTGGTGACGGGCAGCGGCAAGTATTTCCGCAACGTCATTCTGGATCCGGAGGACTCTATCGCTGTCGTGGAGATTGACGGGAAGGGCGAATGTTACCGCATCTGCTGGGGGCTGGTGAACGGCGGCAGGCCCACGAGTGAGCTGCCCAGCCACCTGATGAATCATGAAGTGAAGATGCAGGCTACAGGGGGAAAACACCGAGTCATTTATCATGCACATACGACTAATGTGATCGCGCTGACCTTCGTGCTGCCGCTTGAGGATGAGGTATTTACGCGGGAACTGTGGGAGATGGCTACGGAATGTCCGGTGGTATTTCCGGATGGTATCGGCGTTGTGGGCTGGATGGTGCCGGGCGGCAGAGATATCGCGGTGGCCACCAGTGAATTGATGAAGAAATATGATGTGGCGATTTGGGCGCACCACGGCATGTTTGCATCCGGCGAAGACTTTGACTTGACCTTTGGTCTGATGCATACAGTGGAGAAGTCGGCAGAGATTCTGGTCAAGATGCTTTCCATGCGGCCTGATAAGCTGCAGACCATCACCCCGCAGAACTTCCGGGATCTGGCAGTGGACTTTCAGGTGACGCTACCGGAACGGTTTTTGTATGAGAAATGAGGTTTTTGCTAGATTCCGGGCCATAGACAGGCAGCGATACCTGGCTGCGGGCTGAATCGGAAGATCTTATGATAAACAGCATACCTTCCTCATCTGTGTTATCAGGTGGTGGAGGGTATGCTGTTTGTGTTCTTACTTTCAGTTGCGATCGGTTCCGGTGTCTAAATGGAACGGGATGTTATGCTGTTCCAGTAAAGATTTCAGGTAATCAATCTGGGGAAGATAATATGCGGCGTCCTCCTTCCGGGTGCGTTCGATGATTTCCTCGGAACTGGTACCGCACAGGTTCAGGATTCCTTCACAGACCATAGGGGAATCTCCTTTCTTGGTTTGATTGGCGGTGGTTAACTGGTTCATATATCGGATATAGATATCCTGCTCCTGATGGAGCCGATAATCGTCTGCCAGCCGGTTGATCAGGCTGCTTTCCTGCAGTCTCCTGGTGAGGCAGTGGAGATACAGATATTCCTCCGGCGGCAGCTCTTTCGTGACGATAATCTGTGTATGAAACGTCTCTTTATTGATATGATATACTCCCGGAGAGAATTTTTCAACTCTTATTTTTCGTTCTTTCAATAAGTGTGACATCAGCCTGCGAGGATAATGACAGCTGAGATGGGTCAAACTGACATCGAGGCCGGAGTACTGGTTTCTATCACCGGTCTGGTCGATCAGCAGTCCGGCATAGCCGATGGTTTTATAATATGAATCAATGCTGGCTGAAGATCCGATTCCTTTGATCTCAAACAAGTTAAAAGTCTTGAAGAGGTTGGCTATTGTTGCGGGAATGATTTCTCCGGTCAGTTTTTTGATCACGAGAATATCAATACGGTAGCTGCCTTTACCGAGTATGTACTCCGTCATATATTCAAGAGAAGCGGCATAGTCTCTCAGGTCAATCTGGAGAGCGCAGGATGCGGCTTCGTGCCAGTTGACACGTTGTATTCTGCAGCTCTTTTTTGCGGGTTTCTTTTGTACAGAGGCTGGAAGTTGAGTCTTTTTGACGGGGGATAAAGATGTGTTGTGGTCTTGAAACATAAGATGCCTTTCTTACAGATCGGTCCTGGAACCGGTGATAGATGTCAATAGAAATGCAAAAGACGCTGCGGTTTTGACATGGTTAACAGATATAAATTTTATAACACAGTCACAAACAGATTACAAATGTTTTTCGGTTAGGAGGGTGTAGAAAAAACAGGATTATTTACCAAATGGAGAAACATAAAAGAACAGGATGTTGAATGCCAGGCGGTATTTTCAGCGAGAATCTACCACATATTGTGTTGTATGTTTTAACCAAGGCCGCTTTATCGGCACAGGAAGAAGTATTTTCTCTGATCAGTAGATAAAAAGTTCTTCGTTAGATGGTTATTTCTCGCCAAACCGGCAAATGAGAGTATAATAAACAGTAGGACAGGAAACAACCATGCTAATACGTAAAAACAAAAATGGAAAATTGGCAGGAAACTTGGATTTAAGGAATTTGAAGTGTTTCCCACATTGTGGGATGCGTGGAATCCTTGTCAGATTTATGTTATGAGTTTGAGATAACTTTGCAATCAGGAAGCCATCAGATGCAGCAACGTTGATCCTTTTTTTGAGATCATATATAAAAACAACCAAAAATGAGAGTATAATAAACAGTAGGAAAGGGAGCCGACAATGATTTCAGACTAAGGAAGAAACCGGAAAGGAAGCAGGAAGGAAGAAGCCTTACTGATAAGTACGATGAGGGAGGGTACATGTTCAGTATTTTACTGGTAGAGGATGAGAAGCTGGAACTGGAAACACTGCGGGACTATGTGGACTGGAAGAGGCTCGGCGCTTCCAGGGTCCATACGGCCAGGAACGGCAGGACGGCGCTGGAGTGTCTGGAAGAGTACGATCCGGATATCATGATCACGGACATTCAGCTTCCGGTGATGAACGGCATTGAGCTGTCGAAGCGGGCGCGGGAAGAAGGCCATGCGTGCAAAATTGTTTTTCTGACAGGGTATGACAATTATGAATATATGAAGTCGGCCTTTCAGGTGCAGGCGGTGGATTATATTTTGAAGCCTTTTCGTGTAGATGAGGTGGAGGCGCTTATCGTGCGTATCAGGGAGCAGTTGGAGCGGGAGCGGGTGGCTGAGCGTTCCGTGGAGCTTGCTTCCGGCCAGATCTTTGCCATGGCGTGTGAGCAGGAAGGAGTGGATCTGGAAGAGCTGAGCCGGAAATATTTCTCTGTTGCTGCAGATGAGAAGGCATTCGGCCTGCTGGCGGTCTATGGGATTACGGATGAGAAGGCTGCGGCGCGGATCGAGAGCCTTACGGAAGTGCGTCACGCATTTTATCTGGAGGGCCTGATCATAGTGGTTCTGCACGGCTATGTCTCTGTGGCCGATGCGGCGGGGCGGATCGTGGCGGCCCTGGACGGGCAGGGAAGCGCAGCCTGGTTTGACGACAAAGTCTCGATTGCAGATATGAAAGAGGACACGGACATTCTGCTTGGCTACAGGGACAGGATGTTTTACGGAAGACCGGGGGAACTTCTGCGCATAACCGTCAGGGCCGGGGAGCGTGACGGTAGATTTGACAGGGAACGATGGAACCAGAGAGGACAGAAATTGTGGCAGAATATTGTGTGGGGGGGGCAATTCGGATTCGACACAGGAAACCCTTGCCGCATGTATGGAGGAACTGCAGTTTCTGGGCAGGGAAGAATGTCAGAGAGAGGCTTACGGGTTGTATCTGAATCTGTATAACAGGCTGGAACTGGACAATGCGGCGCTGATGGAGGAGATGGAGAAAAGGGAGCATAAGCCGGAGCTGCAGATCTGGAACACGGGCTTCTTTGCGGAAGTGAAAGAGGCATTGTGGCAGTACATAAAGGCTCTGCGTCTCTTTTTTGACAGACAGCGGGAAAACCCCAACTATTATGTCACGATGTGGGTCAGGGATTATCTGGAGAAAAATTATATGCGGGTGTGCAGCGTGGAGGAAATGGCGGAAGGCATTCATCTGTCGCCTAATTATCTGCGGAGTCTGTTCAAGGCGGGAACGGGACAGACGATTCTGGAATATGTGACGGATTTCCGGCTGCAGAAAGCATGTGAGTTTTTGCGGGACAAGTCTTTGAAGGTGAAGGATGTAAGCCTGCTGGTGGGATATGAGAATGTATCTTATTTCAGTCAGATTTTCGTGAAGCGTTACGGGGTGACACCGAATGAATATCGTAAAATGGTTTAAGGATCAGAGTTTTTTTAAGAAAATGACGATGATCTATGTGATCTTTGCCGTACTGCCCATGGTCTTTGTGACGGCGTACAATTACATACAGACGAGCAGGATCCTGCAGGAAAAAAGTTATCAGGATATGCAGCAGAATATGGAGACTACCGGCAAGAGTCTGGAAACGTTCTTTGAGTCTTACAGTACGATCATGGATCTTCTCTATACGAATCAGACCATGTACAACTATCTGGGGATAGACTATACGGATCTGTCTTACGGGGAGATGTTTTATTATACGGACAGGCAGCTTCTGCATAATACGCTGTCTTTGTTTCCGAGCATTCACAGAATTCGTTTCTATTCCGACAATGAGACGCTGCCCAGAGACAATTACTATTTCTACCAGCTGGATCAGCTGCCCGGAGGCTTTCAGGAGAAGGCGTCAAAGAAGGCGGGCTCGGCAGTGGCCGGGGGAATCGTGAAGGAAGGCGAAAAGAAGTATGCGGGTCTGATCCGGAAGATGAATTACTACAGCAGCGGCGGGATCGAGAATTATCTGGTCATTCTGGTGGATACGCAGGAATTGAGCGAGAGACTTCTGCAGAACAGCGGCAGCAGGCAGACTTATCTGATTGAAGCGGGCGGGCAGATTCTGGCGGCCTCTGATGCGAAAGCCGAGGGGCGCCGGCTTTCCGGCTTTATACCGGAATGGCGAAGAATAGCAGACTGTGGCGGCAGCTACACGCTGGAGCAGGCAGACGGGCCGGTGATCTGCATGGCGCTGGATGTGGGTATGGGTATGAAACTGGTCATGACGGAGGACCAGGAGAGCCTTTTGAAAGAGGCGGAGGCAGTCACGAGAAGAATCCGGGCGATCTTTGCAGTCAGCTCGCTGCTGGTGTTCGGCGCGATCTACCTGTATGGCAGAAAGTCCGCCGCGCGTGTGGACAAGGTGGTCTATGCGGCCAGAAAGCTGGGCGACGGGCAGTTCGACTATATGCTGCGCGATATGGGCGGGGATGAGATCGGTCAGATCGCTGACGCCTTTAATCTGCTGAATGAGAGGATACAGATACTGATTCAGGACAATTATGAGAAAAAGCTGATGATCAAGTCCAGCGAGATGAATCTTCTGCAGGAACAGATCAATCCGCATTTTTTGTATAATGCGTTGTCGGTCATCTCTTCCATGTCCATGCGGGAGAACGGTAAGCGGACGGTGGAATGTCTGCGATATCTGGCGGATTTCTACAGGATCTCTCTGAACAAGGGGCGCGAGGTGATCAGTATAGAGCAGGAGCTGGAGCTTCTGCAGAATTATATGAAGATACAGAAGATCCGGTTCGGCGAAGATGTGGTGATCCGTTATGAAGCGGATGAGGACGTGCTGCAGTGCAGGACGATCAAACTGATCCTTCAACCGCTGGTGGAAAATGCCATCCACCATGGCCGGCGGGAGGAAGAGGTCTTAACAGTTGTTGTCAGCGTCAGACGCCGGGAGGAGCGGGTCGTCTATGAGATGTGCGACGACGGTCTCGGGATCGAACCGGAGAAGCTGGTGCAGCTGCGGACAGAATTAAAACAATCTCAGGAGGGATACGGCCTGAAAAACGTGGATATCAGGGTGAAGCTGCGCTATGGAGAAGGGTATGGTGTGTCGATCATGAGCATTCCGGATAAAGGAACATGCGTCAGAGTGGAGATCCCGGCGGAGCAGGGATAGAAACAGTATTTACAAACAGTGGTCATTACCTGTACAGAATACCGGAAGGTCATTTTCCGGTATCTTGTACAGGTTTTTGCTTTAAAAGAAGTTTTTTTGTACTTCCATCGTTCAAAATTAACAGAAAGTGTTAAATATTGATATTTGCCGGAAAAATATGTTACAAAATCGTTCGAAATTAAAAGATATCATTAAATTCTTTCATTGAGAATGTGACGATATCAACATAAAATAGAGCTGCGGGGAAAAAGAAACGTACAAAATAAACAAAGAGAGGGTGGCTATTTATGAAAAATGCAGTTCCTGCAGCTGCCAGGCCCCATAAGAGCGTCAGAGAGCGATTCTGGGAACAAAGATATCTGTTCCTGTTACTGCTTCCTTCGCTGATATGGGTCATACTGATCTGTTATGCTCCGATGACGGGTCTTTATATGGCGTTTATCAATTATACTCCCAAAGGCAACGGTTATTTTGCAGACCTTGCCAGTTCCCAGTTTGTAGGGCTTGACTGGTTCAAGTATTTCTTTTCGACGGATTTCCTGATTATCATGAGAAATACGCTGGCTACCAGTCTGCTGACGCTGTTATTCTCGTTCCCACTGCCGATTATTCTGGCGATCTGTTTGAACGAAGTAAAGAGCGAAGGCGTCAAGAAATTCGTACAGACGGCTTCTTATCTGCCTTACTTTATTTCCTGGGTTATCGCGGCCAATATTTTTATTACCTTCCTTTCTGCTGACGGCGTGATCAACAATCTGCTGATGGCGATCGGATTTACGGATGAGCAGATTTTGTTCTTCCAGAAGGGTCCTTATTTCTGGTGGATCATCGCGATTGCGAATGCCTGGAAGGTGTTAGGATATAACGCGATCATATATCTGGCGGCGGTATCCGGTATCAGCCAGGATATGTATGAGGCGGCGGACGTGGACGGCGCTACCAGAGTACAGAAGATCTGGTACATAACGCTTCCTGCTTTAAAGCCTACGATCATGGTGCTGCTGATTCTGGCAGTCGGCGGTGTTCTCAATACAGGTTTTGAGCAGCAGCTGTTGATGGCGAATGATTCTATCCTGAATTACTCGGATGTTTTGGATACTTATGCATACCGGTACGGTCTGAAAAACGGCATGTACTCTTATGGTACTGCAGTGGGCCTTTTTAAGTCGGTAGTGTCGTTTATTCTGGTCATGGGCGCCAACTCCCTGTCCAAGAAGTTCGACGATAACAATACGGCACTGTTCTAGGGGGTGGGAAAATGCGAACACAATCTGTTTATAGTAAGAAAAAACCGGTCTCGGATATCGTGCTGGATGTATTTACCGTCGTCTTTCTGGCATTGGTGGCGATCATCTGTGTCTATCCGTTTTGGAATATTTTCATCATTTCGATCAATGATGCGACGGATGCCATCCGCGGCGGCCTGTATTTCCTGCCGAGAAAGCTGAGTTTTGCAAGCTACATGGATATTTTATCCAGATCTACTTTCCTGCACTCGATCCTGGTAACGCTGGCCCGTACCGCGGTCGGAACGCCGCTGGCGGTGCTTGTGACAACGGCGCTTGCCTATGTGCTGTCGAGGAAGGACCTGCTCTTTAAGAAACCGATCACGCTGCTGTTTATTTTTACCATGTATTTTGGCGGCGGTCTGGTGCCTTACTATATGGTACTCAAGAATCTGGGGATGCTGGACAGCTTCATCGTGTTTATATTCCCGAATCTGGTCAGCGTCTACAATATGATCCTGGTCAGGAACTATATCGAAGGAATGCCGGAGGCACTCTTTGAAGCGGCCAAAATTGACGGGGCAAACGATCTGGTGGTTTTCTTTAAGCTGGTGATCCCGCTGTCCAAGCCAATCATCATGACAATCGCCCTGTTCGTGGCGATCATGCACTGGAACTCATGGTTTGACGCTTACTTATATACTAATTCACAGAACCTGAAGGTGATGCAGTCCATTCTGGTGGAGATTCTGAACCAGTACCAGACGACGGCTGCCAACCAGGCGGCAAACCGTACCGGACAGGGCATTACGCCGGACAGCATCCGTATGGCGGCAACGATGGTGGCTACGATTCCGATCATCATGGTCTATCCGTTCATACAGAAGTATTTTGTAAAAGGTATCATGCTCGGTTCGGTGAAGAGCTGATCGATAAAGAGTGATGAAATTTATATTCAGCAGGTTTATGAAGGAGGAAAAATTTATGAAAGCAAAGAAGTTGATGGCGCTTATGCTGGGCGTTACAATGCTGGCGGCGGCTGTGACAGGCTGCGGCGGTCAGGGAGACGGCGGCAGTGCGGGAGCGGGCGATGCCGCAGGAACCGGTGCGGAGGGCGGCGCCTCATCCGACGGTCCTGTGACTCTTACATTTTTTGATAAGAACTCAGGAAGCAATACGTTCGACGACCCGGTGGCGAAGGCGATTCAGGAGAAGACGGGGGTTACGGTGCAGGTGGAAAATCCCACCGGCGATCCGCTGGAGAAGTTAAATCTGATGCTCACCGGCCAGAACTATCCGGACATCGTCCTGATGGACCGCGGTAACGAGATCGTTAACCGTTATATTGACGCGGGTGCGCTGATTCCCTTAAACGATCTGATCGACCAGTACGGCCCTCATATTAAGGAAATGTACGGCGAAGTTATGACAAAGAGTGTATATTCGGATGGGAAGAACTATTATCTGAATAACTGGTATGGCGTGGATCCGGATGCGGTGGCAGGCGTGTTGATGAGAAAAGACCTGCTGACGGAGATCGTCGGAGAAGAACGCGCCAACAGCAACGACCCTTTTACACAGTCGGAATATCTGGATATCTTACGGCAGTTTAAGGAGAAATATCCGACTATCGACGGTAAGGAGAGTATCGCGGTGACGCTTGATGCAGAGAGCAAAAACTATGAAGGCACTCTCTTTGGCATGTACGGCATCACTACATACTATGCGGATGAGAACAACAATATCATGCACAAGGCGAAAGCCCCGCGCTATCAGGATGCCATTGGTTTTATGAATACGCTCTATACGGAGGGCCTGCTGGATAAGGAATGGGTTGTCAATAAGAAGGAGCAGTGGACACAGAAGCTCTCGGCGGGCAACGTATTCTCCACATTCTGTTCTTACTGGGATCCTGACAGCGCCAACACCAGTCTTGCCTCCACGGTAGGGGAAGATGCGAAATTCTACAGCTACAAGGTGGTTGCGGACGGCGTAGATCCTTCCGAGACGAAATACAGCGGAAGGAGTACGCTGGGCTGGGACGCCATCGGTATTACGAGCAACTGCCAGAATCCGGAGGCGGCAATCAAATTCATTGATTTCCTGGTAAGCGAAGAGGGACAGTACCTGATGATGTGGGGACTGGAAGGCGAACACTGGGATATGGTGGACGGCAAACATGTTCCGAAGCAGGAGATCGTGGACGGCTTTAAGACGGACTTTGACAATACGAAACTGGAGACGGGCATCCGTAAGTGGACTTGGTTTATCAAGAACGGAAACGGCACGGACGGATCCCCGTATGACGTGACGAAATACGAGACCACGGAACTCACTGATTTTGCCAATGCCAGCTTCGGGGAATCTGACAGATGGGATACGGCAGACTTCACCGGTTTGGAGCCGGCAGGCAGTTCTCCGGAAGGTCTGAAATGGCAGAAGGTGAAAGACGTATATGACCAGAATTTCCCGAAGATGGTCAATGCGGCTGACAGCACGGAAGCAAATGCGGTCTATGAGGCGATGCTGGCACAGATGGAAGAAGCAGGCTTATCGGAAGTAGAGGCTTATATGTCGAAACAGTATCAGGAGAGACTGAAATTATGGGGTATGACGGAATAGATGTGACAGAAGAACAGATAAGCTGCTGTAAATAAACGGCAGTATTACGGGATTAGCGCAGGCAGAAGCAGTTACTGTCTGCGCTTTTTCGGCAAACATGCAGGAGACATATACGGAAGCGCCTGCAGGGCCGAAAACGAAATTTCTAATGTCGTTAATTATAACAGGAAAGGCGTAAGGATACCATGGGAATATTTTATTGTGAAAAGGACGGTACGTTCACTTTACAGACGAAGAACACAACGTACCAGATGAAAGCGGACAGACAGGGTACACTGCTGCATACTTATTATGGACAGAAGACGGACCGGACGGATAAGTCCTATTGGATCTGCTGTCGGGACAGAGGCTTTTCCGGGAATCCGTATGGCATGGACCGTGCGTATTCTCTGGATACACTGCCCCAGGAATACAGCTGTTTTGGGACGGGAGATTACCGGATCAGTGCGTTGAAGGTCAAAAATACGGATGGCAGTGCGGCCTCCGCACTCCGGTATGTGAGTCACGAGATCACAGAGGGAAAGTATAGCCTGCCGGGCCTTCCCGCCGCGTATGGAACGAAAGAGGAGGCGCAGACACTGATCGTCACGCTGCGGGACTGCGCGACGAATCTGAAGGTGAAGCTGTACTATGGCGTACTGGAAGAGGTTGACCTGATCACAAGGGCGGTACGCATTACCAATGACGGCGAAGGAAATATCGTGCTGCAAAAGGCGGCCAGCATGTCGATAGACTGGCAGTCGGGAGCATATGACAGACTGACGTTTTGCGGACGGCATACGATGGAGCGGAATCCGGAGCGGGCGCGCATTACCCACGGCGTACAGTCTGTTGGCAGTGTGAGGGGCACTTCCAGCCACCAGAGCAATCCTTTTATGATGATCTGTGACGGGAGTGCCACGGAAAAGGAGGGTGACTGCTACGGCTTCTCTTTCGTGTACAGCGGAGAGTTTTTGATGGAGACAGAGAAAGACCAGACGGAGCAGACCAGGCTGGTGTGCGGCATCCATCCGGACAATTTCGAGTGGACGCTGGAGCCGGGGGAGAGTTTCGTGACGCCGGAGGTTCTGATGGCGTATGGAAAAGGCTTCGGCGCGGTCAGCCGGATCTTTCACGAGGCGATCAGAGAGCATATCTGCCGCGGCAAATGGAAACACAAGAGAAGGCCGGTGCTGATCAATAACTGGGAAGGCACGTATTTTGATTTTACGGGAGACAGGCTGGTAGATATCGCACAGGAGGCCGCAGCGCTGGGGGTGGAGCTGTTTGTCATGGATGACGGCTGGTTTGGCCGGCGGAACGACGACAATTCCGGTCTGGGAGACTGGTATCCCAATGAGGAAAAGCTGGGGTGTACCCTGCAGGAGCTGGGAGAGAGGATCACAGCTTTGGGAATGGGGTTTGGCATCTGGTTTGAGCCGGAGGGGATCTCGGAGGACAGCGATCTGTACCGCGCCCATCCGGAGTGGGCGGTCCGGATTCCGGGAAGAAAACCGTGTCTGAGCAGAAATCAGCTTGTCTTGGATTTCTCCAGAAAGGATGTGCAGGACTATGTGATCGACAGATTAAAGGCCGTTCTCTCGCAGGCGCCGATCTCTTATGTGAAATGGGATTTTAACAGGAGTATATGCGACAAATACAGCGATGCTCTGCCAAAGGAGCGGCAGGGTGAAATGGCGCATCGTTTTGTGCTGGGACTGTATCGTGTTCTGGAAGAGCTGATCAGAGCATTTCCGCATATCCTGTTCGAAGGGTGCAGTGGAGGAGGCGGACGGTTCGACGCGGGTATGTTGTACTATACGCCGCAGATATGGTGCAGTGACAATACGGATGCGATTGAACGGCTGAAAATACAGTACGGCACCTCTTTCGGGTATCCGGTAAGCACGATGGGATCCCATGTTTCTGCGGTTCCGAACCATCAGACGGGCAGGATCACACCCCTCTCCACGAGAGGATGCGTGGCGATGGCGGGCACCTTCGGGTATGAACTCGACGTAAACCGGATGACGGAAGCGGAGAAGACGGAGGTCAGGGAGCAGATCGCTCTGTTTAAGAAGCATTATGATCTGATACAGTACGGCAGCTACTATCGGTTGTGTTCGCCCTTTGCGGGGACGGTCACCGTGTGGGAGACGGTGTCGCCGGACGGTATGGAGGCGCTGGTGAGTGCGGTATACCATCATGTGCAGTCGAATTCGGCACCTGTTTATGTCAGGCTCGGCGGGCTGCGGGAAGATCGGATGTACCGGCTGGAACTGATCGGTGTACGGGAGGAGTGCACGCTTCCGGTAAACGACGGGGAAGATATCTTCGGACAGGGACAGATCTTAAGCGGAGCGGCCCTGATGCACTGCGGGTTGATGGTGCCGGAGGCGTTAAACGGGTTTCAGGCGTGGCAGATCTACCTGCAGGCACAATAAGATTAGCAGACGGCCATAGTGGTTGCCATAGTATAGAAAGGATGGAAAAGAGGACGCAATGGGAGAAAAGGAATGGAGATACGACGGCAGCGGGTTTTTTACGCTGCATTGGGAAGGCGGTACGCTTTTGAAGGCATATGCGGCGGCGTATCACACAGATGGACGTTTTATAGATACGAGAAGTGCGGTACTGGAAAAGGAAGAGAAGACAGAGGGAGAGGATGGAAGCACCCTGCTTTTGACATTTTGCGATGAGAATGGACTTTGCCTGCAGGAAAAACTCACTATATCCGGGGACGGTGTGCCGGAGGCTTCCTGCTGCCTGTCTCAGAAAGACGGCGGCGCGGTGGAGACACGCAGGCTGATACCGCTTGTCCTGCAGGCGGGCGGGGAAGCACCGCTTAAGCTGTGGAACAGTCTGTGGGCGAAGATGCTGCTGGTGCCTTATGACAATACCATGTGGCTGCGCTATGAGGCTGCACCTCTGCGGGCAGGGAGAAAGAGCTATGATCTGACGGTATTGTTTTCGGAGGACAGCAGGGAAGGGCTTCTGATCGGAGCGGCGGATTTTGCGGTGTGGAAGAATGCCGTCGTCTGTTCGGCTTATGATGCCCGGACGCTGCAGGCAGAGTGCGGGGTGGCGGATGCAGGCAGCCATGACAGCATGGCTCATGGCAGTCTGTGCGGGAAGGCGGTCTGGTCCAGCGGATTCTATGTTTTGTACGGGCAGGATTACAGACGGCTTCTGGAAGCCTATGGCGATCTTCTGTATGAAAAAAGAAAGCCGCTGCAGTGGAAAGGGAGTATTCCTTTCGGCTTTAACAGCTGGGCCGGGCTGGCTTTTCGCTTAAATGAAGACAATTACCAGAAGACAGCGGCCTTTCTGAGGGAGGAGCTGCGGCCGGCCGGGTATCAGAGCGGGGGCGCAACTTACGCCAATCTGGATGCGGGATGGAGCGCGATTCCGGAAGAACACCTGCCGATGATCGTGAAAGCGCTTCATGCAAAAGGGCAGAAAGCAGGGATTTACGATGCGCCCTTCGCATTTTTCGGGGAGGATCCGGAAGAGGAGATTCCGGGGGCTCCCGGTCACGTATATGCGGAGATTCTGCTAAAAGATACCTGTGGAAAACCCCTGCCGAGGGTGGATGGCGCGATCCCTTATGACGTGACACATCCGATATGGCAGCAGCAGATGCTATGGAAACTGGACCGGTTTGTGAAGTGGGATTTTGACTATGTGAAGCTGGACTTTATGAGCCATGGCGGCATGGAAGGCTGCCGCTATGCGGAAGATGTCAGGACGGGCAGGCAGGCGATCATGCGGGGGTATGAACTGCTCACGGATTTCCTAAGCGAGGAAAAGATCGGGAAACCTTTTTTCATCAGTCTGTCCATTGCGCCACTGTTTCCCTGCGGCTATGGCCATGCCAGAAGATTTTCCTGCGACGCCTTCGGCACTGACGAGGATGTGGAATATGTGCTCAATGCCCAGACCTATGCGTGGTGGCAGAGCGGCAGGCTGTATCAGTATAACGACCCGGATCACATCTGCCTTCTCAGGAGCTTCTGCATGGAAAGGGACAGCACGGAAGGAGAAGCAAGGGCAAGGTATACTTCGGCAGTGACAGCGGGCACGGTGATGATGTTGAGCGACGACTATGAAAATCCCGCGGCCAGAGAGCGGGCGCTTCGATTTGCAGGCAACCGCAGGATCAATGAGCTGGCGGCAAAAGGGATAGCGTTTTGTCCGGCAGAGTCTGCAGGCAGCAGTGCGGCCACGGTTTACACGGCCAACGTGGACGGCAGGCAATACGTGGCGCTGTTCCACTGGAAGAAAGAGAGGGAAAATGTCCGGGTGGATTGTGGGCGCGCAGGCATCGGTACAGGACGAAGATACAGGGAATTGTGGAGCGGCGTTGAATTTGGTGACGAAGCGGGGGAAATCTGCTGGCAGGCGGAAGGCTGTGATGCGGTGATTTTGGAAGAGATATAAGAAACTCAAAAGGCAGACGGTTGTGTCAACGATGGCAAAGCCGTTTATTCGACTTTTTAATCATATTCACAGAAAATTTGCATTTCAGAGCAAAAAAATAGAGCCAGGAACCTGTTTTTTAGATTCCTGGCGCATTAGTGCCATTTACATATTCTGGTCTGTTTTCAATTTTCTCACTTCATCAACTGAAAGGCCAACAAATTCCGCAATTTTTTCAAGCGTTATTGTTCCATCTTCCAGCATTTTCTTTGCAACATTTATCATTCCTTCTTTCAATGTCTGATTCCTCATATCTTCCATAGCACGGCACATAATCTCGATTCCCTCCTTGCTCTCTTTGAAAAATCTCACCCTGTCCGCCAGTGTCCCATAGTACATATC
>ERZ808037.614-NODE-614-length-30735-cov-14.008742_pt1 | contig 30735 bp, 23 predicted proteins | sample MGYA00380190_ERZ808037 | MGnify/ENA primary metagenome ERZ808037 (study PRJEB31490, sample SAMN06133399) | mouse gut metagenome | isolation source: J9 | host: mice | place: China: Chengdu | collected 2015-05 ...
GTGAAGGATCTGGCGGCGGAGGCGGGGCAGGGGGCCAACGCCCTGGCCCAGCGGCTGCTGCGGCTGCGGAAGGGCCTGCGGGCCTTTCTGGAATCGGAAGGAGTGGAAATATGAAGGCGGACGATATCTTCGACGGCGTCACCGACGTCCGGGACGACCTGATTGACGGGGCGAAGGAGGCCCCGAAAAAACAGGGCTGGTGGACAAAACGGCGCCGGCTGGGGGCGGTGGCGGCGGTGCTGGCGGTGGCGATTGCGGTGGGGGCGTTCCTGCGCCCCGGCGGGGATCTGACCGCTTACGCCCTCGCCCAGGCGAAATACCCGTCCAACATGGGGCGGGTGGAGCTGGACGAAAACCCGGGCCGGGACAGGTTCCTGGCCGCGTCCACCGCCCAGTTCCTGGCGGGGGCGGGTACGGATAACCGGATCTATTCCCCGCTGAACGTCTATCTGGCCCTGTCCATGCTGGCGGAGATCAGCGGGGGAGACAGCCGGGGGCAGATTCTGGAGCTGCTGGGGGAGGAGTCGGTGGAGGCGCTGCGCGGGCAGGCCGGGGATCTGTGGCGGGCCAACTACCGCAGCGGGCAGACCACCAGCCTGCTGGCCAACTCCTTGTGGCTTCGGGACGGCATGACCTACAGCCGGAAAACCCTGGACATTCTGGCAAAGGATCACTACGCGTCCTCCTTCTCCGGCCAAATGGGCTCGGAGGCCTACAACCAGGCCCTGCGGGACTGGATCAACCAGCAGACCCACGACCTGCTGAAGGAGCAGGCCGGCGGGCTGAAGCTGGAGCCCGACACGGTGATGGCCCTGGCCTCTACCCTGTACTTTAAGGGGGAGTGGCAGGACGCCTTCCTGGATATCTTCATCTGGCCCGACACCTTCCATGCCCCCGACCGGGATGTGGAGACGGACTTTATGCACCGGGGCGTTCAGGACAGCTTCTACTGGGGGGAGAACTTCACCGCGGCGGCCCTGCGCTACAAGCAGGAGGGGGAGCTGTGGCTGATCCTGCCCAGCGAGGGGTACTCCGTGGACGAGCTGCTCCAAAGCGGCGAGGCCATGGACTTCCTCCTGGCCCCCAAGGCCGATCAGTACGACAGGCAGGGCAGCCTGATCCGGGAGGGCTGGACGGGGCAGAAGGAGACGGAGATCCAACTGTCCATGCCCAAGTTTGACGTGTCCTCCGACCTGAGCCTCATTGAGGGGCTGAAGGCGCTGGGGGTCACCGACGTGTTTGACGCGGGCGTCTCCAACTTTGAGCCCCTGGAGGCATCCACAGAGGATCCGCTGTATATCGGCAAGATCCAGCACGCCGCCCGGGTGAGGGTGGACGAGGAGGGCTGCGAGGCGGCGGCCTATACCGTGGGTGAGCTGAATGCGGGAGCGGACGAACCTCCGGGGGATCAGGCGTTCCTCACGCTGGATCGGCCCTTCCTGTTTGCCGTCACCCTGGACAGCGGCCTTCCCCTGTTTGTGGGGGTAGTCAACAACCCGATGAAAGTATCCTGAATCACCGACGGCAGGGAGCGATCCCTGCCGTCGGGTTTTGAAGGGGATAATCCCTCTGGAAATTGCCGGGACAGTATGATAAAATCAGAGGGAAAGCGACACGATTGGCTGCTAAAGGAGGGTCGGACTATGATCGAACTGATTGGATATCTTGGCTCCGCGCTGGTGGTGGTGTCCATGCTCATGTCGTCTGTGGTCAAGCTGCGGGTGATCAACACCATCGGCAGCGGGATCTTCGCGGCCTATGCCCTGATGATCCACTCCTATCCCACGGCGCTGATGAACGGCTTCCTCATCGGCATTAACCTCTACAACCTGTTCAAGCTGACCCGGAAGGAGCGGAGCTACGACCTGGTGGAGGGCGCGGAGGGGGAGGGCCTGCTGCGCTACCTGCTGGACTACTACCGGGAGGACATCCGGCTGTACTTCCCGGATTTTTCGGCGGACAGCGGGGCGAACCGGGTCTATCTTGTCTGCTGCAACGGGAATCCGGCGGGTGTGCTGCTGGGGAATGACGATGGCCGGGGGACGCTGCAGGTGCTGCTGGATTATTCCACGCCCACCTACCGGGACTGCTCCATCGGAGCCTATCTGTATGCCAGGCTGCCCTCCAGGGGCGTCCATACCCTGACCTTTGCGGAGCGGGGAACTCCGGCCCACGCGGCATATCTGACCAAGATGGGGTTTGCCAGAGAGGACGGCGTTTACAGGAAACGCCTGAATTGAGGGGTTCCACCTGAAACGGCGCCCCATCCATCCGCGCCGGGAGGTATCCCCGGCCGAATTTCAACGGACTGCCGCCGTTGCAACATAACGAGGAGAACGGACAAGCAAAAACGCCAAAATTTTCTTGACGAACCAGATGTATATGTGATATTTTATACAAAAAGGGTATCTGCGTTGAACCAGGGGCCAGGGCAATCCCCCAGACGATGGAGGTAGGAATATGGACAGGGAAAGCGCGCAAAGCCAAGGAAATTGGAGCGGGGAGCAAGTGGCCAAAAACCGGCTGACAGGCCTGTATCCTCCCGCCGGATTCATGGAGGAGGCCAGGCCTTTTATCGCCCAGGCCGTTTCCGGGAAATATTGTATGGTGGCGGTGGATATCCGGCATTTCCGCCTGTTCAACAAATTCCATGGCCGGACGGCCGGCGACAAGCTGCTGCGTTACATCGCGGACTGCCTGGAGACGAGGGCCCGGCAATACGGCGGTGTGGCGGGCTATTTTGAAGGGGACAATTTCTGTGTTGTCATGCCCTGGGATATGGAATTGGTAGGGCAGCTTTGGGAGGATATCCGGGCGGGCGTAGACCTGCTGGGGGGCGCGGTGGGGGTGATCCCCGCCTTCGGCATCAGCCCCATTGACGATGTTGAATTCCCGCCGGAGATGTACTATGACCGGGCGACCCTGGCCCTGTCCCATGTGGCCGGCCGGAACAACATCGTGATCTATGATCCCGGCATGGACGATACCCTCGAGGAGGAAATGCGGCTGCTGATGGAGATCAACGAGGCGCTGGAACGGGATGAGTTTACCTTCTATGCCCAGCCCCAGTGCGACATCTTCACCGGCAAGGTGGTGGGGGCGGAGTCCCTGGTGCGCTGGAACCACAGCACCAAAGGCCTGATCCCGCCGGGGCGGTTTGTCCCCGCCATGGAGCGGGGCGGCACGATCCATCTGCTGGATCAGCGGGTCTGGGAGAAGGTGTGCCAGTGGCTGCGGGGGTGGATTGACCGGGGCTATCACCCGGTGCCCATCTCCATCAATATCTCCCGTATCGACATCATGTCGCTGGATGTGCCGGCGTTCCTCACCGGGCTGCTGGAGAAATACGATCTGCCGGCCAGGTACCTCAAGGCGGAGATCACCGAGAGCGCCTATGCCGAGGAGGACACTGTGATCAACCGCACGGTGGATCGCCTCCGGGAGGCCGGCTTCCTGGTGATGATGGATGACTTCGGCAGCGGCTACTCCTCCCTGAACATGCTGAAAAGCGTCGCCGTGGACGTCATCAAAATGGACATGCGCTTTCTGGAGATCAGCGAGGAGGAGGGGCAGAAGGGCGTCGGCATCCTGGAGGCGATGGTCAATATGGCCCGGCTGATGGGCCTGCCCATCATTGTGGAGGGCGTGGAGAATCTGCAGCAGGAAAACATCCTGCGGAGCCTGGGCTGCCGGTACGCCCAGGGCTACTACTATTTCAAGCCCCTGCCCATCGATCAATTTGAAAGCCTTATGGCCGACGAGCGGAACCTGGACTTCACCGGGCTGCGCTGCAGGCAGGTGGAGGCGTTCCATGTCCGGGAGCTCATGGACGGCAACCTGTTTACCGACACCATGCTGAACAACGCCCTGGGCCCCTGCGCCGTTTATGATATCTATGAAAATCAGGTTGAGGTGACCCGGGTAAATGAACAGGCCTACAATCTTGCCGGCCTGGACGCCTCGGACAGCAAGGATCTCAGCCGAAAGATCTGGAACAACGTCCGGGACGATGATCAGCGCACCCTGCTGTCCCTGTTTGAGCAGGCCTACGAGCGGCAGCCCGCCTCCGTGGAGGGCTACATCCACTACCTGCGGGTGGACGGCAAGGTGCTCTGGGTTCGTGTCCGTGTCTTTTTCCTGCGGGAAAAGGAGGGGCACCGGATCTACTTCGTCTCCCTGGCGGACATCACCGCCCTGAAGCAGCGGCGGAAGGAGCGGGTGACGGTGGATCTGCCCGCGGCGGAGCTGAGCGGCAGCGAGCTGAAGGGGCTGGATCAGTATTACGGCCCCCTCCCCAGCGGGTTCGGGCTGTCCAAAATCCTCCTGAATGGAGAGGGAAAACCGGTTGATTACGAGATCGTCTACATCAATCGGGAGATGGAGCGGATGTGCGGCAGCGATTTGAGCCGGATCCGGCGCCTGATTCTGAAGGCGTTCGAGGGCAACAGCGAGGAGCTGCTGCAAAAGGCCTACCAGGCGGCGTTCCTGGGGGAGCGGCTCACCCACTACGCCTACAGCTCGGTCTCCAGCCACTACCTTGAGCTGACCCTCTACCAGCATGAATATGGCTACGTGGCCTGCCTGCTGCGGGACGTGACCCAGACGCAGCTGTGCGAGGGGGCGTTCAACAGCATGGTTCAATCCTACCGGGAGGTCTATTATCTCCAGTTCCAGAATCACTACTGCCGGATGATCTACCCCAATGAGGCCCTCCTCACGGAGCGAGGGGACTATGAGGCCATGATAGAGCGGCATTTCGGAACCGGAAAAATTTTGAAGCACGATGAGGAGAATGTGCGGAACTTCCTGTCGCTGGAGTATCTGCGGGAGGCGCTCCAGACCCAGAATTCGGTGTCCTGCCGCTACCGCCGGAGCAGCAGGGAGAGCCCGGACGAGTGGTGCGAAACCGTTGTGACCGTGAACGAGCGGGACAATGGGAGGCCCAAGACGGCGGTGATCACCATTCAGAGTATCGACCATATCATCCGGGCGGAGGAGGAGCACCGCCGGGAGCGTATGGCGGAATCCCTGGCCAGTATGTCGGACGCGTTCTTCGTCTACCAGGCGATGGAGGGCGAACGTCTGCTGTACGCCAACCCGGCGGTCATAGAGCTCTTTGGCTGCCAGAGCATGGACGAATGGATGGAACTGGTGGGGGGCTCTTTCCGGGGCATCGTCCATCCGGAGGATCTGGATCGGGTGGAGTGGGAGATCCAAAACCAGATTCAGCAGTCCGATGGGGCCATGGACTATGTAACGTACCGAATTGTCCGCAAGGATGGCGAAATCCGCTGGGTGGACGACTGCGGGCATTTGGAGACCTCCCGGCTGGGAGAGGAGCAGCGGATCTTTTACGTGTTTATCAAGGATATTACCGACAGCATCACCGCTGTGCAGAAGGACAAGCTGCTTACCTCCAACCAATTTTATCAGGCCGAATAAGCCGCGGCAGGACGACCTCCTCCGCTCCGGCGGAGCTGGCCGCGCCACCAGGGACGAATTCGTCGGCATCGAAATCTGGCCATGCGAAACAGAGCCGAGGGCAGCAATCAGACAGCTGCCCTCGGCTCAGTTGGATTGTTCCGGCTGCTTGAGAAACACATAGTGGTTTTCCGCGGACAGCTCCTCATGAAAACGATAGCCCAGTTGGTCGAAGGCCCGGAGACGATCCGGGTCTTCGATGTTATGTTCGGCCATCCAGCGCACCATTTGGCCCCGGGCCATCTTGCACTGGGTGCCCTTTTCCATGACCTTGCCACCCTTCCACTCGCCAAAGGTGCAGGTGAGGAAGCGGACGTTCTCCGGCAGGTGGGGCTCCACCGCCTTGCTGTACTCCTTGGAGGCCAGATTCAGCACAAGATCCGTCCCGGCGGCCAGCTGCCGGGCCAGGCGGCCGCCCCAGAACTGGTACAGATCCCGGCAGCCATCCACCGCCAGCCGGGCCTGCAGCTCCAGCCGGTAGGGGGTCACGCCGTCGAAGGGCCGCAGCAGTCCGTAGAATCCGGAGAGGATGGACAGATGCGCCCGGAGATAGTCCAGGTGGGCCGTCTCCATCACGGCGGGGGCCATGTAGCGGTACTGGATGCCCTCATAGGAGAGGATGGCCGGGGTGAGATTGCGGCGCAGATCCATGTGCTCCAGCCGCTCCACATTCAGCCTGGCGATGGCGTCATTGCACCTCCAGAGGCCTTGCAATTCCCTGGGGGACATGGCTTGCAGAACGCTTTTCAGCCGCTCCGTCTGATCCAGGAACCGGGGCAGGCCGTCCACGGCAAAGCTGTCCGTGTCCACGATCATTTTTTTGGCCGGCGAGATGATGATGTGCATGGGCCGGATTCTCCCACAGGAAGCGGCGGATCAGGACTGGGCCGCCGCGCCGCGTTTGATCTGCAGCAGCAGAAGCACCAGGCTGACGCCCAGCAGGATGTGCCCGATCCCGGCCATGCCGGAGATTGACGCGTCCATCCCAGAGGAGAGGGCGAGCCCCAGCACCTGGGTCACCCCGCGCACCACCAGCATCACGGCGGTCAGGTTCAAGCCGACGTGATAGACGATCAGCACCCGCCCGGTGTTTGCTCCGGTGAAGGACAGGTCCTTTTCCAACACCAGCAGCAGCAGGAAAAACACCATGCCCAGCAGGAAGTAATGGGCATGAACCACGGAGAGGGTGGTTTTTGCGGTAAATCCGTTGAATTTGGTGAACTCCCGGTAGAACACGCCGCCGATCATGGCCAGGATGGCGTACAGCAGGGCTGAGTTTATGTAGCGTTTCATAAGTTGTTCCTCCTTATTGTTTGATCGTGGACGATGCGACGGGCACCGTCCACGCGCAGGCACAGGCTTTGGGGAGCATCGGCGGCCCGTCCTGGGCGCGGCGCCCGCCGACAGCGCCCCCTGGGGGCGTCAATAAAGAATCCTGCGGACGATCTCCAACACGGCGGCGGGATCATAGTCCTGCCGCAGTAGGGCGGACAGCGTCAGGGAAAACAAGACATCGGAAAACCGTTCCGCTGTGAACTGCTCCGTAAAGGCGTCGGGCCGAACGTGGGGATCCTGCTTTAAAACGGAATACAGCTGGTCGATAATATGCTGCCAGGTCTGCTGCATCTTCCGCTTTCCATCGGCCTTTTCCTCCTGCAGAAAGGCAAGGGAGTGCAGGGAAAAAAAGCCTGGATACTGCTTGCAGCCCCGTTCCATCTGTTCATACATCCAGGCGATGTAGGCCTGGGTGTCGTGAAATACAGCCTCGTCCTCCGGGCGGCGGAAGATCTCACGCCAGACGCTCTCCACGGCGGCGGACACCAGGGCGGCCTTGGAATCAAAATAATTGTAAATGGATCCCACCGACACCCCGCAGGCCGCGGCTACAGAGCGGATGCTGATGGCAGACCATCCCCGCCGGCGGATCAGCTCCCGGCTGGCTTTCAAAATGTCCTGTTTGGATGTGACCGCGGTATTCATTCCACCACCTCAATGTGAACAATGTTCAGTATAACGGCATCGCTCCGCGTTGTCAAGTGTTTTTCAAAACACAGAACCGCCGTCACCCAACGAGCAGGGGAGGCAGAGAATACGGGATCGGCCATGTGGGCCGATCCCGTATTCTCTGCCTGTGCGCTCAGGAGTCCTTCGGCCGCGCCGGGAAGTCCCCCGTGGATGAGGTGTGGCAGCGCTTGCGAGTTCGCCGGTTACTGCTCCCGCCCAAAGACCCGCTGGAGCACAGCCGCCGCCTCGGCGCGGGTTGTCATTCCCTTGGGATCGAGGATCCCGCCGTCCTTGCCCTGAAGGATGCCCTGATCCACCGCCCAGCACAGGGCCTCCGTCGCCCAGCCGCTGGCCTTTTCCGCGTCGGCGAAGTTCAGCCTTTTGCCCGCGGCGGAGGGACGCCCGGCGTACCGCCACAGCATGACGGCCAGCTCCTCGCGGCTGATGCCGTGATTGGGGTCAAACCGCCCGTTGCCGTAGCCGCCCGCGATCTGCCGGGACGCCGCCCAGCGGACGGCTTCCGCGTACCAGGCCCCGCCGGGGACGTCCTCAAAGCCCATGAGGTAGTTGACCACGGGCCTCCCCTCCAGATTGTGGAGCACCTGGACGAATTCGGCGCGGGAGAGGTTGTCGTCCGGCCTGAACTGGCCGCCGTAGCCGCTCATCAAGCCGTGCTCCACGCAGTAGTGGACGCCGTCATGATACCACGCCGCGGGGTCAGCGTCGGGAAAGCGCCAGATGGGGCAGCTGTTGTCCCTGGGACAGTCGGCATAGCCGCCCTTGGATTTCGTGAACGCCGCCTTGACGGTCACCTTCCCGCTGGGCATGGTGAAGGTGTATTTCCCGCCGCCCTTGTCGGTCACGGCAACCGTTTTCCCGTTCTGATCGGTCACGGTGACGCCGCCGATCTCATAGCCCTCCTCCGGGGTCAGGGTGAGGGTGACCGTGGCGCCGCTGGACGCGCTCTTGGGGGAGGCGGACAGCTTGCCGCCGGGGGTGGAGGCGGGCAGATCCACGGCATAGGTGGGCGGGACATATCCGCCGCCCCAGCTTCCGCCGCCCGAGGGGGGCTGGGGCTGGTTCCCGCCGCCGTCCGTGGTGTAGCCGATGGCGTAGGTGGAGAACTTTTTGGCGTGGATGGTGATGGTATCGCTTCCCACAACAAAGTATTCCCCGTCACCGTTGGCGGTGGTGGGAAGGGCCTCGGCGGCAGTACCGTGGTAGCGATAGACCGTGATATCCGTCTTGTTTGACCGATCAAAAGGAATGATGATGGTCAGGAGGTTGGCCGTTTGGGTGATGGGCACGGCGGGATCTGTATCCACCAGCTTTTCCACCGTAATAGCCAGCAGCTCCAAGGTTTTGCCGGGGGCGACCGCTTTGATGGCGGCGGCGTTGTCTGCATTCGCCTCGGTTTTGCTCTCCACAGTCATGGTGACGGTGACATTCTTGCCAGGCTGTGCGTTGGAGGAAGCCTCCGACACCAAACCGTCCACCGCCGTCCTGGTTACATCAGCGGCAGCGCCAGAGGAAACGGGGGTATTCTTCACATCCAGCACCGAGCTAACCTCATCGGTGGGCATATAGAGGTTTTGATCGGTCTTGTCAGCATTTTCGACCCTAACCAAAATGGTCATGGTCTTGGAGTCCTTAGTGGACACCACCACCACGTTATAAAGGCCGGGGGCCACGTTTTGGAAGCTGTACACACCGAAGGAATTGGTGGTAACGCTCTGACCGATCTGCTCGCTGCCCTTCATCAGTTTAACAGTGGCCCCTTCCACGTTGCCACCTAATTCGGTGACCTTGCCGGAGATGCCATAGGTGGGCGTGGGCGGCGTGACCGTGCGGGTATAGCCGCAGGTGTTACATTCGGCGTCCTGGTCGTTGTCATAGACGTGGTTGGCCGCTGTGTCCGTCCAGCCGCAGGTGGCGCAGGTCTGCCAGTGCTGGGCGGCGTTGGTGTTCACCCAGGTTTTATCGTGGGGGGAGCAGGCTGTGTACTGGACGAGATGGCTCTGCTTGTAATTTGTAATGTCGCAGCCCTGGGCGGTACACTTGTGCCAGTGGTGGCCTGCGTCAAAAGTCCACCCCGTGTCCCAGACGTGGGTGTGCCCCTGGGCCGCGCCCCACTGGGCGTACAGGGTCACCGTGCCGCCGTAGGCCAGCCCGGAGACCGCCGCCCCGTCCGCGTAGTTGGTGCCGCTGCCGTCCGCCTTTGTGTTCCAGCTCTGGAAGATCGCGCCGTTGGCCCCGGTGAAGCCGTTGGTGGTGAGGGCCTTGCTGTCCTCCCAGCCGGTGAAGTCCAGGTCGGTCATCGTCCCTTGGCCGCCGTTGGCGTCGAACTTCACCGTATAGGGCCCGGTGAGGACAAGATCCTTGCGCCCCTCGGTGTCGATGACGGTTCCCACAAATCTGTTTGGCGCATTCTTGATGGTGTGGACATTTCCATTCTTGCCCACGCCCCGGATCACCGTGCCGCCGCCAGGATTACTATAGCTACTCTTGCTGACCCATACCGTCAGGGCGGCTTCGCCGTAGCGTTCGCTGTCCTTGGAAAGCCAGAACTGGGCCTCGGGGGAGGAGACGTAAACGTCCGCCTGATTCTCCGTGTTGGTATTGTTGCTTGTGGTAATGGTGGGATTCCCAAGCAGATACGCGGTGGAGCCGTTGAATAAACGCAGGCCGTGTGCGCCGCTGCTGTCATAGGGATACGCCGTGCCGTTGGTGACGGTGGCGGAGAGGGTGCCGCCGTGGATGACGGTGGTTCCGCCCCTCCCCTCGACCGCATTGGCGAAGGGGGATTGATTCACGCCGGAGGTGGTGTGGGTGGCGGAGATCCGGCTGTCGTAGAGGGTGAAGGCGCCGCCCGTGTTGCAAAGCCCATATGCGTCACCCGCCGACCTCTTGTTGATTTCCACGGCGCAGCCGTAGAGGGTCACATCCCCCGCGCCGCCAATGGCCGCATGGCCCCTGGATCCTAATAATGCTTCTGATATTTGAAGCGAGATCTTCCCCCCGTTCAGCTGGCCGCAGTCGCAGACAGTCAGGGAGCTGCCTTGGGGCACGGAAATGGCCGCGTAGGTACCCATCACTATTTCCGCACCACCGCTGGGGGTAAGGGTGTGGCCGTTCAGGCAGAGCGTCACATTCCCGTTGATCGTGAGGGAACCGTTCACAGTGGTGCTGGCGTCGAGGTAATAGCTGCCCTCGGTCAGGGTGTGGCCGCCATAAGTCCCGCTCATATCGGGCAGGGCCTGGAAGGCCACCTGGGTGCCGCCGGTCGTCTCGCAGTTCACGCTGACGGCGTGGGTGTGGGACGACTGGGCGGACTGGGGCATCACCGTCAGGGACGTGGCCGCCTTAAGGTCGGCATCTTCGGTGAGGAATGTGGTGCCGTCATTGGTGGTATAACCGAAGCCCTTCCCCAGCAGGTCGAAATAGGGGAAACTGTTGAGCATGGAGATGGCGTTGCCGCTGTAGCTGGCGTTGCTGAACGTCCCGCCCTTCAGCGTGACCCTGTCGGTGCCCGCGTAGAGCGCGCCGTTTACGGATCCGCTCGCGGTGTAGCTTCCCCCGGTGATCTCCACGGAGCCGTCCGCCACCAGGATCGCGGGATCCGTTCTGCCGCTTGTCACCGTGGCGTTGAGCCCGGTGACCGTACCGCCATCCAGCTTCAGGGCGGCGCCGCTGCCGCTGTTCCCGGTGGAGGCGGTGAAGCTGATGTTGTTTCCGTTGAAGGTTCCCCCATGGTTGTAGATGGCGTTATTCGCCTCAGAGGTGATGGAGAAGCCGCCCTCCAGCACGTTTACCGTGCCGAACTCATTTTGCAGGGCCGGGGCGGTGGTGTCGTTGGCGTTGTTGCTGGTCAGGACGATCCCGCCGCCCAGGCTCAGCTTGCTGCCTTGTCCCACATGGAACAGCTTGCTCTCGCCGGTGATGCTGCCCCCCGTGCTGCTGTCGGTCACCGTCAGCTTGCCCGTGGTGCCGCCGCTGCCGATGCTGCCCACCGAAAATAGGAAGAACGACCCGGTGGCGGTGATGGCGTAGCCGTTCAGGTCAAGGGTGACTTCCCTGCCACCCGCGACGCTCAAGGGCTGGGAAACGTCGATGGCGCAGCCCAAAACGATCTCGCCGCCCGCTTCCATGGCAGTGGCCAGTTCATCGGCGGTGGTCACCGTGGTAGGATCCGCCGCCCGCGCCGGGACAGGCAGCAGGGTCAGCACCATGCACAGGCACAAAAAGCCACTCAACAGCCGTTTTTTCATGTTCGCTTCCTCTCTTTCCGAATGGGTCGTTCCGCCCGCAGGAGCCTGCGGGCGGAGGGGGGCACGCCCCCCTCCATTCCTGTTTGTACCGTCATCATAGCAAACCCCCGCGCCCATTTCCACCGTTCCGGGAAATGTGACGAACCTGTGACTTTTCTCCCGGGAGATTGTGTGGTATGATAGGGATGAGAAAAAAGGGGGTGGGGCGATGTACCGGGTACTGCTGGTGGATGACGACGCCCATATTATCCACACCAACCGGGCCTATCTGGAGCAGTGCGGCTACCAGGTCATCGACGCCGCCGACGGGGCCCAGGCGCTGTCCATCGCCTCCACCGCCGCCCTGGACGCCATCGTGCTGGACGTGGAGCTGCCGGGGCTGGACGGCGTGGAGGTCTGCCGCCGCATCCGGGAGGTCAGCGGCGTGCCCATCCTGTTCCTCTCGGCCTACGCCGAAACCGACGACCGCATCCGGGGCCTGCTGGCGGGGGGCGACGACTATCTGGCCAAGCCCTATTCCCTCCGGGAGCTGGAGCTGCGGATCCGGGGGCGCATCCTGCGCCGGGAGAACACGGAGCACCGGGAGGCGCTCACCTTTGGCGGCCTTACCATCGACACCGGGCTGCGGAAGGTGTCCTTTGACGAGCGGGAGGCCGGCTTTACCACCCTGGAGTTTGATCTGCTGGCCTTTTTGGCCCGCCATCCGGGACAGGTGTTCAGCTATGAGGAGCTGTATGACCGGGTGTGGAAATCCCCCATGAACCAGGGGGTTCACAATATGCAGGTGTGCATGGCCCGGGTGCGGCAGAAGCTGGATCGGCTGTGCCCCGGCGTCCACTATATCCAGACGGTGCGGGGCAAGGGCTACCGCTTCCTGGGCGCTCCAAAGGAGCAGTAAAACCCGCTCCGGCCCAGGGCCGGAGCGGGTTTGTTCTCTGTCAGGTTCGTTTTCTGCGGGCCGCGAGAATGCCCACCGAGACGCACAGCGCGATGCCTCCCCCCACCAGCAGGATTTGCAGGATCGGGGCGGGGTCTTCCTGTCCGCGCTCCGGGCCGGGCCCGGGCTCCGGCGTGGCCTCCGGCGCCGCGGAGGGAATGGCGGAGGGCTGATCGCTGGGCGCGGGAGGGGCGGTGGGCTCCGGGGCGGGGCTGCCTGACGGCTGGGGCGGACTGGGCTGGGCGCTGGGCGCGGGCGCCGGCGTCCGCTCGGGCGCGACTACGGCGACGCTGCCGCCCCGGTTGCCCCCCTGGTCGGAGGGCGTTTCGCGCCCCTCGGGCAGCAGGAAGGCGTCCGAGCTCCAGTACCGGTGCGTCCGCTGGTTGGCCGCCCGGAGGCGGAAGTGCCGGGGCGTGCTGTCGGGCAGGGAAAACACGCAGGAGGTACGGCCTTCCTCTCCTCTGTGCTCAAACGGCTCCCAGTGCACCCAGGTCTCTCCTCCGTCGGTGGACACTTCGCCCCAGAGCTCCGAGGCCTCCTCCGGCAGCCCGTTCAGCTCCAGCTTGGCGGAGGCGGCGATATCCCCTAACCACACGGTGTCGGTGACAACGAGCTTGTCCGGCTGATACCAGTGGACGGTGAGGGTCAGGGGCCGGACGGAGGGCAGGGCCGCTCCATCCTCATCGAAAAAGCGCCCCGCCAGGGTGGCCTCGCCGCTGGCCTGGCCGGCGCAGGGGGCCGTATCCCATCGGATCGGGATGCTCTCCCACCGCTGGACGCCCCGATCCTGCACATAGGTGTTCAGCGCATCGGGCAGCATAGCCTCAGCCAGCGCCGTCCCCTCCTCCAGCCAGAGATCCTGGGGCTGCTGGTAGGTATTATTCACCATCAGCGGCGCCCAGGCGATGAGGCCGTCCTCCAGCTCCATGTCGGTCAATTCCACCGAGCCGCCCGGCTCCTGGACGATGAACAGCCCCTGGCCCTCCAGCTCCAGGGACACACCCTTCAAAATGAGCCGTCCGCCCGGCCGCACCACGATCAGGCCCTCCGGGGAGCAGGTTCCCCGGAGCACCGGGCTGTGCTCCTTTTCATTCCCGGCAGACAGCGTGCCGATGGTCAGGCAGCCGCCGTCCTCAATGACGATCTGCCCGGCCAGCTCTACGATCAGTTCACCGGGATAGTAGTCCGCCGCATAGGGATTGCCCGCCAGCTCGGGGGCCACCGTCTCATAGGAAAGGGCCTCCCCGCCGCCCACGGTCTGGGCCTCCAGGGTCAGCTGATAGACCTTGACCGGGGCGGGCTCCTGTTCGGGCTGGGCCCCCTCAAAGGTCATGGCAAACGCCGGCGGAGCCCAGAGGCCCAGCGTAACCGCCACGGTGCACAGCCAAAGGCTGAGGCGTCTTCCCGTCATGATCGGATTCCTCCTGTAAAGGTGTGATGTCTATGAAAAAAGAGGTAAAACAGGGGCTGCTGCTTCTGCTGGCGCTCACGCTGGCGGGGGGGCTGGCCTTTTGGGCCCTGTGGAGGTGGGACAATAAGTACACCGCCGCCCTGCCCGGCGGATCCGGGTACAACGTCCTGCAGGACGACCCGGAACAGGCGGCCTTTCTGGTGGACGGATGGGAGTATTATCCCGGCGAGCTGCTGACGCCGGAGGCCCTGGCGGGCAGGGAGCCGGACTATCACACCTATGCCGGGGAATACCCCAACCTCTCCCCCCACCTGGGCAGTCCCTACGGCGCGGCCACCTACCGGCTGAGGCTGGAAAACCGGGGCGAGCCCCGGACGCTGTCCCTCTACCTCCCGGAGCTGCTGTGCGCCGGGAGGGTCTATCTCAACGGCGCGCTGGTGGGCCAGCAGGGCTCCGTGGAGCCCTACAGGCCCCATGTGGTGGACGGGGTGTATTCCTTCCACGCGGAGCAGGCCACCGAGATTGTCATACAGTGCGCCAACTACACCCACTACTATTCCGGCCTGTACTATCCCCCCGCCGTCGGCACCCCCTCCGCCATCGCCCGGCTGCTCACCGCCCGGATGATGATCTACGGCCTTTTGTGCTTTGGCTCGCTGGCGGCGGCCCTCTCCAACCTGGCCCTGTGGTTTTTTGACCGGGACAAGCAGAACCGGCGGCTGGGGCTGCTCTGCCTCGCCTTCGCCCTGCGGGTGAGCTATCCCTTCCTGCGGGCGCTGGGCGTGCCGCTGGTGCGGCCCCTCTACGCTATGGAGGACTTTTGCGGCGCCGCCGTGCTCCTCCTCGCCATTCTGCTGGCGGGGGAGCTGAGCGGAGGCGCGGTGCGGGCCTATCACCGAAAGCTGGCCTATCCCGCCGCGGCCAGCCTGTGCGCGGTGACGGTGGTCTTTCCGCTGTTCATTCTACCACACGCGCCGCTTTTCATCAACACCTACGGCTTTGTTCTGTTCCTCTGGAAGCTTTTGGCCGGGGCGTACCTCCTTTTTCTGGCCCTGCGGGGGCTTGGCCGAAGCGGGGCCCTGGGGCGGTATTTGCTGTGCGCCGCCGGGCTGTACGGCCTGTGTATTGTCCTGTCGGTGCTGACGGTGAACCGGTTTGAGCCCATCCGGGGCGCCTGGATGGAGGAGTACGGCGGGTTCGCCCTGGTGGCGGGCTTTGGGGCGCTGATGGTACACCGGGGCGTGCTTCTGGCCGCGGAAAACCGACGGCTCAACCTCCACCTGCAGGAGGAGGTTGACCGCAAGACGCGGGCCATTGAGACGCTGCTTGCCGAACGGCGGGAGCTGCTGGCGCATCTCATACACGATGTGAAAAACCCCCTCACCGCCATCAGGAACTATGTTGAGCTGGTGCAGCTGGGCAATGTGGCGCTGGATCAGGAGACTGCCGGGTATCTGGACGCCCTCAACGAGCGGGCCGGGATGCTGGAGGATCGGCTTGACCTTCTGCAGGGCTTTTCCCGGGGGGAGCGGGGGCTGATCCCCCATCATCCCGTCTGCCTCAACGACTTTCTGGGGCAGTTCTACGAGGATAACCGCCCGGACATGGAGTTGTCCGGCCAGACCTTTACCCTGGAGCTGCCCAAAGAGCGGCTGACGGTCGCCGGGGACGAGGAGCGGCTGCGCTCGGCGCTGGAAAACCTCTGCTACAATGCCCTGTCCTTCACGCCGGAGGATGGGACGGTCACCCTGTCCCTCCGCCGGGAGGAGGGCTGGGCGGTCATCGATGTAACGGACACCGGCGCGGGCATCGAGCCCGCTGACCTGCCCCATCTGTTTGAGCGGGGCTTTACCCACCGCCCCGACGGCAGCGGCCAGGGCATGGGGCTGTTCATCGTCCGCAATGTCGCCCTGGAGCACGGGGGTACGGCAGAGGCGAGATCTCAGCTGGGCGAGGGCAGCACCTTCACCCTGCGGCTGCCGCTTTGCGAAAAATAATCAACGATCATGGAACGCCCTTACCCCACTGTTCCTTCTTGGCTCGTCCAGCGAAAACGTTACGGAGACATTGCCGCCGCCGGCGTTCAGCACCTCCCGAAGCTCAGATTCTGAAACGCCGTTAATATGCCCTAACGGGGTAAAGCTCCAGGTATTTTCATCATAATAAATGGTGACGCTGCTGCCCTGATAAAGGATGATATCCCCTGGTCTGGTGGTAATCTGCCGATTGGTCTGGGGGAGGTCTGTGCCGATACCGCCCACCTTCTCGAATCCACCGTAATCGCTCATGTCCACAGTCAGCGGCCCTTTCGCCAACAGATCCTTCCAGGCTGCGACGGAGGGATTGTCCTCCAGGGTCGCCGTCCAGACCGTGTCGCCAATTTGAACATACATCTGAGCTGCCTCCCCGCCCGCGGTTTTGGGTAGATCAAGCCCGTTGACCCAGTCCTCCACCTGGGACGCGCCGGAGAATCTACGCCCCTCCAGCCAGGTGGCCTCCGGCTCGTAGCCGCGGAGGGTGGCGTCCTCATGTCCGCTGCTTCCGGAGGTGCAGAAGGTGGCCACAGTCTTGCCGCTCAGGTCGTAGGTCTCCAGGAAGGTGTGGATGATCTTGGGCGCACGGCCCCACCAGATCGGGTACCCGATGAGCACCGCGTCATATTGCCCCATATCCGCTACCTTGTTCCGGATGGCGGGGCGGGCGTTGGGGTCGTTTTGCTCGGCGTTGGCCCGGCAGTCGGTGTTGTAGTTCAAATCTGCGGCGGTGTAGGGCTGGGCGGGCACAATCTCAAAGAGGTCGCCGCCCGTCACCTCCGCCACCTTTTCCGCCACCGGGCGGGTGTTTCCGGTGGCGGAAAAGTAGGCCACCAGTACCTTTCCCCCGGTTGCTCCCTGCGGGGAAAGCTGGGCGTAGTTCATGACCGCCGCCGCGGCCTGTGCCCGTGTGGTGTGTTTGGATCCGCCGTCAAAGCCGGGGATGTCCTGGGTAACCGGCTGATCGGTATACCGCCGGAAAATCAGGTTCAGCTGCTCCTGGGTAATGGGGTCGTTGGTGCCGAAGCGGCCGTTGCCGTAGCCCTCCACCAGCTTTTCGCTGGCCGCCCAGCGGACGGCTTCGCTGTACCACTGCCCCTCGAGAACGTCGGAGAATTGCATGAGGTAATTGACCACCGGCTTCTCCGCCTGCCGCCACAGGATGGTGACAAGCATGGCACGGGTCAAGGCCTCCTCCGGCACGAAGGTGGTATTGGAAACACCGTCCATGATGTTCTTTTGACGGCAGTATTCCACCGCCTCGGCGTACCACGCGTCGGCGGGCACATCCGAAAACGCCGCCACGGACTCAGGCTCAGAGGCAGGTTTCGCGCTGTCTAAATTTATCCCGCCGCCGGCTGCGGGTGCTTTCGCCGCCCCGCAGGAGGTCATGGCCAGGAGACAGGCCATGCAGACTGCCATTGAGAAGGAAAAAATTCTTTTTTTCATTGTTACGCCCCTTCTACTTCAAATTTTTCCGGAAGAAGTCAACCAGCTTGTCAAAGGCGATGGTGAGAAACCCCCGCTCCGCCATGGTCTGGGCGTACAGGCCGGCGCACTGCTCCTTTACCGCGCCGAAGGGGCCGCACACGGCGATGGCGGCCAGCTTCCCCTCCGCTCCCTTGGGGGTATAGCAGTCGGCGGCCAAAGTAATGCCATATCGGTTGCGGAAGGTCACCTTTCGATGATCCACCTGCTCACTTTTTGGAAAGGTCTTGTCCCATTCCTGGGTCAAAGTCAGCTTTTCTTCCATACTAAATTCCTCCTGATTGTTTGTTTGCCTTCTTTTCCATTTGATACACGAGGTAATCTAAACAGTCGATCTGCTTCTCGCTTTGGTGAAGCGCGTCCAGCAGTGCCCGTCTGTGGCAGGACAGAACCCGCATCAATTCGGACTGATCCTGCTTTCGGGCCAACGCCATGCACTGCCGGACGATATCCGGGCCGCACCCCGCATCGACTAAATTCTGACGCAAGATGCCGTCGGTATCTGTTGCGTGAGGCATAGCATCACCTCCCTGTGTCCCCATCATAGGGCACAGGGGGCAAAATAGCAAATACTTGATTTCTATATCATGTTATTCTTGCAGAGAATAACAAAGCGTGCTATTCTTTAGGCGGAGGTGTCGGTAATGGAACTTCGGGTACTGCGCTATTTTCTGGAGGTGGCCCGGGAGGGCAGCGTCACCCACGCGGCGGAGCGGCTTCATATTTCCCAGCCCACGCTGTCCAAGCAGATCAAGGATCTGGAGGCGGAGCTGGGCAAAAAGCTCTTTGTCCGCAGCAGCTTCAGCGTCCGGCTGACGGACGAGGGGATGCTGCTGCGCCGGCGGGCGGAGGACATCCTGGACATGGTGGACAAGACAGAGGAGGAGTTCAAGGCCCTGGGAGAGATCTCCGGCGGGGACATCCACATCGGCTGCGCGGAATCGGACGGCATCAAGCACCTGGCCCGGCGGATCAAGGCCGTACAGGCACGGTACCCCCGCATCCGGGTGCATTTATACAGCGGGGATCGAAGCGATCTGGCGGAGCGTCTGGAGCAAGGGCTGCTGGACTTTGCCGTATTGGTAGAATCCAACGACCTGTCCAAATATAACTACCTCCCCCTGCCCGGCGCGGACACCTGGGGCGTCATCCTGCGGAAGGATCACCCGCTGGCGGAACGGGAGGCAATCGCATCGGAGGATCTGCTGGAGGTTCCGCTGATCTGTCCCCGGCAGGGTTTGCAAAAGGAGCTTTCAGACTGGTTCCAGGAGAAGGTGGACAGACTCAACATTGTGGCGACCTGCAATCTGGCCTACAACGGCGCCGTTCTGGCCCGGGAAGGTCTGGGCTGTCTGCTCTCTTTTGACAAGCTGGCAGACACGGGGCCAAACAGCCCCCTGTGCTTCCGGCCCCTGACGCCGCCGCTCCACTCCAGGCTGTTTCTGGCCTGGAAAAAGTACGCGGTGTTTTCCCCGGCGGCGGAGGTGCTGCTGAACGAGATGAAGGGCATTGTGAAAGCTCCAAGTGACTGACCCAGGTTCTGACCCGGAATAGGGCCTGCCCCGAGCTGATGTATGGCGCGCACTATAACAGCATTCGCTGTGTTGACCCGCGGCCCAACGGCTTTGCCCGGCTGCTGCGGGAATGAGCGGCTATAAAAAATGCGGCAGCTTCGGCTGCCGCATTTTCGCGCTGTCCGCCGCTCAGCTCCCGGCGCCATGGAAACGGGATGGACGGGGCGGGAAAAAGGACATGGTAAAGTGAGGACAATCAGAGCGACCGGAAAGGAGATCCGTTCTATGGTGGTCATTTTATATGTCATCGTGGGAGCCGCGGTGCTGATGCTCTTTGGAGCCCTGTTCGGTCTGCTCCCGCTGCTGCTGGGACGGTACTTCAACCGTCCCGGCCTGGGGAAGCTGGGGATGCTGTGCTGCATCTTCAGCGGCCTGGTGCCGGGGCTGGAGGTTCCGGTGGCCATCGGGTTTGTCCTGGCCATCTTCATCAAGAAGACGGACTTTGACTGGCCCCAGCGAAACGCGGCCCCAGCCCCGGTTCAGCCCCGGCCCGCCCCCCGGCCCATGCAGGGCACGACCTTATATGTGAACGCCCTGTCCGGCCCTCTGCGGGGGCAGTCCTACCCGGTGGGACAGGACGGGCTCCTGTTCGGCTGCGATCCCTCCTGCGCCGTCCGCTTCCAGGCGGGCACACCCGGCGTCAGCCACCGGCACTGCTGCATCCGCTGGCAGCAGGGCGTGCCCATGCTGATGGATCTGAACTCCACCTATGGAACCTTTATGGGGGACGGGCGGAAGCTGCCGCCTAGTTACCCGGCCCAGTTGGCTGCGGGCAGCCGGTTCTACCTGGGCGACCCCAACTGCCTGTTCCAAATCACCCTGCCCTGAGCGCTTGCACCGGCGTCAGCCGGATCAAAACCAACGAGAAAGAGGAGAAACGAATATGGAGATCAAAACGTCGATGGTGACCTGCCCCAACTGCGGCCACCCCTACGACAGCGCCAGAAATGCCAGCTGTCCCCACTGCGGCGGCTTTGCCCCCACGGAGGCTCCGGGCGGCGGGGGCGGCTTCACCCCCACCGAGCCCCTGGGCGGCGGCAGCTTTGCCCCCACCGAGGCCCCCATGGGCGCTCCCGGCGGCAATTACAACGCCAATTTCGGCGCCACAATCCCGCCGGATGGCGGCGCCGCCGGCCCGAACCCTTTTGACTCGCCCACGGTCATCGGCGGCGGCAAGGCCGACGGCGACCTCTCCGAGCCCGTGGTGGGCTGGCTGGTGTGCATTGAGGGCCCCGCCCGGGGCACCGATTACCGCCTCCACGCCGGGTATAACTACATCGGCCGGGAGTCCGGAGACGTACGCATCCGGGGCGACCAGCAGATCTCCCGCCAGAACCACGCCATGGTGGCCTATGACAGCGGCGAGCATCTGTACTTCGTGGGGCCCTCCGCCGGGCGCAACCTCATCAAGGTCAACGGCCACGCCGTGCTCCAGGCCATCGCCATCCAGAACTACGACGTCATCTCCATCGGCACCACCAAGCTGATTTTTGTGGGGCTGTGCGGCGAGCAGTTCAGCTGGGAAAAGAGGGATCCGTCAAATGGGTGAGTTCACTTATTTGAGGCCGCACAAGACCTCCTCCAATGGGGAGGAGGTCTTTTCTTCGCCCGCGGCGCTGGATCAGCAGGAGACCGACGGGGTGGAAACGGATGGGCTGGAGAGCAATTCGGTGGAGGCAGGCGCGGTAGAGACGGATGCGGTGGAGACAAACGCGGTGGAGACGGAGCCTGTGGACACAACCCCGGTGGAGACCGCCGCCACCCCGGAGGAGCAGGGGGCCTTAACCCAGTGGCTGAATCAGCCCGGGGTGGGCAATATCTCCTGCGGCGGCTGGGCGGGTCTGGGTCTGCTGGCCGGCCTGCTGGCGGCGGGAGCGGTGGCGGCGGTGGCCGGCTGGCTGCGCCGCCGGAAGAAGGCCCCCGCCATCGGCCCGGCGCCCGCCCGCTGGGAGGGCGGCGTCACCGTGGAGAAGCTTCACGAGCAGGGGGCCCGCTCCGGCCAGCAGGATTGCTTCTTTGTCTCCCCGGTGGAGGAGGCCGCCGGGCTGCTGGCCATCGTGGCCGACGGCATGGGCGGCCTGGCCGACGGGGACAAGGTGAGCCAGGCGGCGGTGTCCGCCATGGCCCAGGGGTTCTACCACGTGAAGGGGACGCCCCAGCAGGTGCTGCTCCAGCTGGCGGCCCAGGCCAACGCCGCGGTGAACGGCCTTCTGGGGGAGGAGGGGCTGTACCGCAGCGGTTCCACCCTCACGGCGGGGCTGATCCGGGACGGGGCGTTCCACTACCTGTCCATCGGGGACAGCCGCATCGCCCTCTACCGCGGGGGGGTGCTCTACCAGCTCAACCGGGAACACATCTACCGCAACGAGCTGTACGTCAATTATGTGAACGGCAATGAAACCCTGGAGGGAGCGGCGGGCCACCCCAAGGCGGCGGGTCTGACCAGCTTCCTGGGTATGGGCGAGCTGAAGTACGTCGATCTGCCCGCCGAGCCCATCGCCGTGCTGCCGGGGGATCGGTTTCTCCTGATGAGCGACGGGGTGTACAACGCCCTGTCGCCCCCGGAGCTGAAGGAGGCCCTGGCCAAGGGCCCGGGGGAGGCCGCCCAGGCGCTGGACAGCGCCATCAAGGCAAAGGGCTATCAGAATCAGGACAACTACACGGCGGTCATCCTGAACTGCTGACCGCTATTTGAGGAGAACGCCTATGCTGGATATCGCGACCTATACGGACATTGGGGGCCGGCCCCGGAACGAGGACACGGTTCGGTACACCGCAAAAGAGGGGGACAGACTGTGCCTGGTGCTGGCCGACGGCCTGGGGGGCCACGGCGGGGGGGAGCAGGCCTCGTCCACGGCGGCGGAGAGCATCTGCCGCGGCTGGGGCGGCACAGCGGATCCCGAAGCGCTGAAGGCCCTGGTACGGGAGGCCAACCGCCGGGTGCTGGACATACAGACCCCCCGGTGCGCCATGAAGACCACGGTGACGGTGCTCACCCTGGCGGGCAGGTGCGCCGTCTGGGCCCACGCCGGGGACTCCCGGCTGTACTACTTTCACAACGGGGCGCTGGCCTTCCAGACCCGGGATCACAGCGCCGCCCAGCTGGGGGTGCTGCTGGGGGACATCACCCCGGAGCAGATCCGCTTCCACGAGGATCGCAGCCGGGTGCTCCGGGCCCTGGGGCAGGACGAGGAGCTGTCGGTGGAGACCGGCCGGCGGGAGCTGGACGGCGGCGCCCACGCCTTTCTGCTGTGCAGCGACGGCTTCTGGGAATATGTGCTGGAGCCGGAGATGGAGGAGGATCTGAACAGCGCCGCCGGGCCGGAGGACTGGCTGGAGCGGATGCGGCGGCGGCTGAAGAGGCGGATTCCCGCGGACAACGACAACAACACCGCCGCCGCGGTTTGGGTGACGGACGAATAGAGAAAGGGGTCAAGGGAAGATGAAAAGAAGAGTTCTGGTGCTGTTCGCCGTGGTGGTGCTGATGCTGGGCGCACTGCCCGGCTGCGGCTCCAAACGGTTCACCGTGGAGGAGGCCCAGCGCGGCGTGGTGCGGGTGGCCCAGATGGTGCGCCTGGATCTCTACACAGTGGTAGACGGCAAACTTGGGGAAAAGATCGGTTCTGCCGACGGCCTTCTGGGCGGCACGGGCACGGCCTTCGGCGTAGGTAAAGCCGGACAGCCCACTGATATTTTTGTGACGAACCGCCACGTAGTGTCCGACAGTGTGGGGATCTGGCAGGTGGACGAGTACGGGAATCCCACGGTGGCCTATCAGGCCACCGTCACCGCCTACTACATCCTGCTGGACGACTACTCCTACAACTCGTCCACCGGGCTGGACACCAGCCGGACGGTGCCCTGCTCCCTGGTCTACAAGGCGGACGAGCCGGGCCCGGATCTGGCGGTGCTCAGGGCGGCGGAACCGGTGAAGGATCGTATCGCCCTGCCTCTGCTGGATCCCGCGGACAGCAGCGTGCGCCCCGGCGACACCATCTATGCCCTGGGTTTCCCGGGCAGTGCCGACAACATCGCCTTTGATCCCCAAAAGAAGGTGGATAAGCTGCTGGCCAGCATTGAGAGCATGACCGTCACCAAGGGCTCCATCACCCTGTTGACCCATGACGTGGAGTCGGACACCGACATCATGCAGCATGATGCCCAAACCAACAGCGGCAATTCCGGCAGCCCCCTGATCACTGAGGACGGCGCGGTGGTGGCGGTACACTACGCCTCCTACCTGTCCACCGGCATCCAGACCGAGACGGTGAGCAAGAAATCCGTCCAGGTGGGGGAGCTGATGAAGATCCTGGATGGGGAGAAGATCTCCTATGACGTATACCGGCCCGGTCTGGCGCTGGTGCCGGCGGTGGGGATCGGGATTGCCGCTGCGGCCGCCGCCGTCCTTGTGATCGTGATTGTGGCGGTGCGGCGGAAGAAACCGGCGCCGGTTCCCGCCGGGGCGCCGGCGGCCCCGGTGATGAACCCCGCCCCCGCTGGCACGGAGCTGCGGATACAGGGGCAGAGCGGAACGTTCGCCGGGCGGCGCTTCTCCATCAACGGCCAGGTGCGTATCGGCAGGGATCCCGCCGCAAACGATCTGGTTTACCCCGCGGGCACCCCGGGCATCAGCGGGCGGCACTGCGTAGTCACGCTGTCCGACGGACAGGTGATGGTGACCGACCTGGGCTCCAGCTACGGCACCTTCCTGGCCGGAGGCCGGAAGCTGACGCCCAACCAGCCCACCCCCCTTCACATCGGCGACCGATTCTATCTGGGCGCTGAGAAGGAGAGCTTCGTCATCACCGGCAAGGGAGGCAGCCTGTCATGATCCTGGCAAGCCTGGGAAAGGGATTGTGCCCCAACTGCATGAGCATGGAGCCTGAGCTGCCCCCCGGCCAGGATACCCGCGGCACCTGCTCCCACTGCGGCGGCGACCTCTATAAACAGAACCCGCCCCAGCTGCTCCCGGTGGGTACGGTGCTGAACTGCGGGGAGCACAGCTGCCATCTGGGCACGGTGCTGGGCCAGGGCGGCTTCGGCGTGACCTACATCGGCTATGACCCGGCCGCCGGGTGCAAGGTGGCGGTGAAGGAGTACTTCCCCACCCGGTGCGCCCAGCGCGGCGAGGACGGCCACACGGTAGAGCCCCTGCCCGGCATGGAGGAGACCTACGCCGGCGGGCGGTACAGCTTCGTCAAGGAGGCCCGGGTGCTCTCCGAGCTGGAGGGGATGCCCTCGGTGGTGCAGGCCCTGGCCTATGTGGAGACCAACAACACCGCCTACCTCATCATGGAGTACCTGGACGGCACGCCGCTGTACCGCATGGTGGATCCCAAGGCCGGCAAGCGCATCCCCGCGGAAAAGCTGCTGCCGCCGCTGAAAAAGCTGCTGTACGACATCAGCCGGCTCCACGACAAAAAGGTGATCCACCGGGACATCGCCCCGGACAACATCATGTGGATGCCGGACGGCTCCCTGAAGCTGCTGGACTTCGGCAGTGCCCGATCCATGGAGGACGGCAAGTCCATGACCGTCATGCTCAAGCACGGCTTTGCCCCGGTGGAGCAGTACCAGAGCCACGGGCAGGGCACTTACACCGACGTGTACGCCATGGCGGCCACCATCTACTACTGCCTCACCGCCGTGACGCCCCCCCAGTCCACCGAACGGATGCTGGGCGGCGAGGACCTCCGGATCAAGCGCCCCACCGCCCTGGGGGTGGCGCTGGCCCCGGAGGAGGAGGACGCTCTGCTGTGGGGGCTGGAGGTGCTCCCCCAGAACCGGCCCCAGACCATGGGCGAGTTTGCTCAGCGCCTGTTCCCCGACCTGAAGCCCCTCATCGTCCAGCCCCAGCCCGCGCCCCAGCCCCAGAGCGCGTATCAGCCCCGGCAGCAGGGAAGGCTCTGGTTCCAGTACGGCAAAGAGGAGTGGAGGAACCTGGGCTTCCAGGAGCGGATGGGCTCCCTGTGGCCGCTCTACCTGGCCTGCGCGCTGGTGCTGCTGTTTGGGATCGTGGCGCTGGCCTGGCTGGTTCTTTGAGAAAAGGGCTGGTAAGGGCAAGCGCTTTCCAGTATAATATATCTGTCACAGAGAGAAGGTGAGCCGGATGGAACATCAATTCTGCCCCTACTGCATGAACCCTGTGGAGGGCGGAAAGCCCTGCGAGGCCTGCGGGCTGACCCAGGGCAGCTACAGCCCATCCCCCCACCACCTGCCGCCGGGCACGGTGCTGAAGGAGCGCTACCTGGTGGGGCGGGTGCTGGGCGAGGGCGGCTTTGGGATCACCTATATCGGCTGCGATCTGCAGCTGGAGCTGAAGGTGGCCATCAAAGAATACTTTCCCACGGACAAGGCCAGCCGGGTGTCCCAGGCGTCCCTGGACGTGACCAGCTACACCGGCGCGGCGGGGGTCAACTATGACAAGGGCCTGAAGAAGTTCCTCCAGGAGGCGAGAACCATCGCCAGGATGGACAAACAGCCGGTGATCGTCAACGTCCGGGACTTTTTCGAGGCCAACCGCACCGCCTATATTGTCATGGAATATGTGGAGGGCACCACCTTCAAGGATCTGGTGGAGCAGCGGGGCGGGCGCATTCCCGCCGGGGAGCTGCTCTACCTCATCGAGCCGCTGTTCTACGCCCTGAGGGAGATGCACGGCAACGGCCTGATCCACCGGGACATCAGCCCGGAAAACCTGATGCTGGAAAAGGGCACGGTGCGGCTGCTGGACTTTGGCTGCGCCAGGGAGTCCGCCGACGGGGGCAACACCCTGACCATCGCCCTCAAGCACGGCTACGCGCCGGTGGAGCAGTATCAGAGCAAGGGCCAGGGGCCGTGGACGGACGTGTACGCCCTGTCCGCCACCATGTACTACTGCCTCACGGGCAAGCGGCCGCCCCAGGCCATGGATCGGCTGGTGGAGGACGATCTGATCCCGCCCCGGAAGCTGGGCGTGGATCTGACCCAGCAGCAGGAGGCGGCCCTGCTCCACGGTATGAGCGTGCCCCCCAAGCGCCGGTTCCAGAGCGTGGAGGAGTTCCACACGGCGCTGTACGAGGGATTCCTGCCCGCCCCGATGGAGGAGCCGGCCGCCGATGCCAGGCCCGGCCCCGATGGGGAGGACGCCGCCGCCGGAGGCGAGGAGGCCGCCGTGGACAAGACGGTGGACGCCGCCCAAACGGTGGGGGCGGCTGATCAGCCGGACTTCCATCTGGCGGCGTGGCTGAAGCAGAACAGGCTGCTGGCCGGGGGGATCGCCGCGGCGCTGGCCCTGGTGGTGCTGCTGGCGGCGGTGCTGCCCAGGGTGCTGGGGCCGGGCCAGGCGGAGGATCCCGACGCCACCCAGACGGTGGAGAGCCAGCCGGGCACAGAGCCCACGGCCACCACGCCCACGGTGGAATCCATGGATGCCTCCAGTGTGCGGAGCCTGCTCAATCAGCTGGAGGACGATGCCGTGGGCAGCGTTGTCGTGCCCTCGGGCGTCTGGCTGGAGGTGAACCAGCCCGTCACCCTTACCAAGCCCCTGCGGGTCAGGGGCGATGGGGGCGTGTTCTTCCACAGCGGGATCACCGTGGCTCAGGGCGGCCGGCTGGAGGTGGAGGGCAGCGTGGGCGGCGACGCCTTGCTGCGTACTCTGAATGGCGGAGCCGTCTCGGTGGGCGCCGGGGGGCATCTGGACAGCGGGATGTTCTGGCTGGAGCGGAAGGACGACCTCATCTGCGACCCGGAGGGCGAGGTTGACGTTTGGGGCGGGCTTGACCCCACCAAGGAGGAGATCACCGACCCCTGGGCGCAGTCCCACTACCTGGTGCTGGATGAGGAGGCGCTGTTTGCCGACGCCGTCCACATCACCAGCGAAGGGGAGTTCATCCAGTATTGCCAGGGGGAGCGGCCCATCGTCATCGACGGCGAGATCACCCTGACCCACTTCCGGGAGGCGTCCGTCCCCATCCGGATCAGCGAGGGCGCCGCGTTCAGCGCCCCCATTGACGGCAATGACTGCACGCTGGACATCGTCCGGGGCGGGCTGCTGCTCAACTACGGGACGGTCCGGGGCCGGATCAGCCTGATGGGGAGCCAAGAGGATCCCGCCGGTGTGTGCTGGTTCCTCAACCTGGGGCAGGCGGAGGTCTGCCTGAACAGCTTCGGAAACCCGTCCGCCATAGTCAACCAGGGGGAACTCACCTTCTCCCCCGGAATGCCAGGGGAACCCCTGCTGGAGTCCGCGTGCCTGGCCAACCTGGGCCAGGTCACCATTCGTCCCGGGGTCTCGGTGACCCAGCAGGGGAACTGGAGCCATAACGGCGGGACGATCACCCTGTCCGGCGGGAGCTACACCCTGCAGGAGAACACGGGATATGTCAACTGGAACGCCATCACCCTGGAGAACGGGGCGCGGCTGGTGGTGGACTCCAACGACTTTCACGACCAGGGGAGCATCACCGTGTCCGCCGGTTCGGCCATCGAAGGCTCCGGCAAAATCAAGCACAGCATGGATGATCCGGGGAACGATACCGGATCGGTTCCCATCGGTGGCCAGGAGGTGCCCCTGGACACCGCGCAGCTGGATCTCACCGGGAAGAACATCAGCGACCTGTCGCCCCTGTCCCGGCTGACCAATCTGGAGAACCTGCACCTGCGGGGGAATCCGGTCTCGGATCTCTCACCCCTGGCGGGTTTGACCGGTCTGAGAACCCTCGACCTGCTTTCAACCCAGGCGTCGGATCTCACCCCGCTGGAGGGGCTCACCGGGCTGACCACGCTGTTTCTGGATAACACCCGGGTCACGGACGTCTCCCCCCTGGCGGGGATGACGGAGCTGACGCAGCTCCACCTGGACGATACCCAGGTCAGCGATATCTCCCCGTTGGGCGGCATGGCCAAGCTGGAGGAGCTGACCTTGTGCGGCTGCCCGGTGGAGGATATCTCTGCGCTGCGCGATATGCACAGCTTGAAGGATCTCCGGCTCAACGGAACCCGGGTCACCGACTTGACGCCGCTTTACGGCCTCCGTTTGGATATGCTCATGGTGGATCGGGGACAGTTCACCCAGCAGCAGCTGGACGAGCTCACCGCCACCCAGCTGTCCAATTTCCTGCTGAAATACCCGGAATAACACAGCGCGCCCCCGGCGAAAGCCGGGGGCGTTTCCTGTGGGCGTGTCACCGCACGTCGGCGTAGAGCACCTCGATGACCTGCTCCATGCGCTCGCTCATGGGCTGATCGTCCCCGGCGGTGATGGCGTAGAGCACCAGCCAGTCGGTGGCGTTGCGGGGATCCAGGCAGGGCATCCCGCAGTCGGACAGAATGGCGTTGAGGCAGTACCAGTGATCCTCCAGCCGCTCCTGGGGGGATATGTAGTCCTCATCCAGCTCGTGATACTCCCCGTCCACCACGTTTTCCGTGATGACGTACAGCAGGAGCAGCAGCTTGCGGGGCACGTCTTCCCGGCGCATACGGATGTTTTTCAGGGCGGTGGCGTTGGGCCAGTTGCGCTTGATGAGCTTCTGCACCACGGAGTAGCCGCCCCGCTTCCGCCCGGAGGGCATTTTCAGGGACAGGTACTGCTCCATCACCGCCTCCATGGAGTAGTCCGGCTCCCGCATATCGTCCACGGGGGAGGCGGGCCGAACCAGCTGCTTCAGGTACTTGCTGAAATAGGTGTAGGCCCGCAGGTGGAGGGCGCCGAACTTCTCCAGGTTGCGGAGATAGCACGAGCGCAGGTCGTCCTCGGTCTGCACCCGGAGGAACTCGTTCTGCAAATCCCGGGTGAGGTGCTCCTGATCCCCGTCCGGCAGGGCGTCCAGCCGGGGCGCGGGGGGCAGGGACTCAAAGAAGGCCCGGGCTTCGCCGTAGCTTCTCCCGGTTCGCAGGAACCAGGCGTAAACCGCCTCCCGGCCGTCCCGGTAGTGGATGGCGTAGTCGGTGCCCAGGCCGAGCAGGTAGCTGGCCTGCTGCTCCGGGAGGGACAGGGCGAAGGCGATGTGGAAAATATCCTCCCGGCTGGTGGGCTGGCTGCGGCCGGTCACCCAGTTTCGCACGTTCTTCGCGATGGAGTCGGGATTTCGCTCCCGTGCGTCGGCCTGGAAGGCGGAGGTCAGGCGGGGCAGCAGATCCGGGTGGGGATACAGCTCCCGCAGGGTGTCGTGAAAGGTACGCAGGACGATGCTGCCGCTCCAGAGATACTCCGCCGCCATGGCGGGGGTCATCTCATGGGCGCTGAGGCGGTCGTACTCTCTGGCCGAGAGCGTAGTCAGGTCGATTCCCGGCAAAGTGATATCCTCCTTGCTGTGCAGCCCGTGGGCAGAGCCGGCGGGGGATTGGATCCGCCGGCATCCGGGCTGGGCCCCTCCCGGCGGGAAGGGCCTGACGATGTGTTCCCCATTATAGCATATCTGAGGCGCTGTTTCACCATCTTTTTTACAGGCCGGAAGGACGCCTGGGTTCAGGCGTCCTCCAGCTCTATCTTGTCCACGGTTTCCTCAAATTCCTTCACCCGGAGCTTGCAGGCCCACTCAATTTCCTTGATTCTGGAGCGGCCATAATACTTTCCGATGTAGGTCAGCTTGCGGGCCAGCTCCTCGTCCAGTACCATTGTGAATTTGACGTCCATTCTGATCACCTCGTCGAAAATTTTATCAGTCGAGCATTGAATCAGGATGGATTTAGTATTGACACAATACTGAAGTCATGCTACAATATGGATGCTGGATAGGATTACAGCCCCTGTCCGGCGAGCAGTCAGTCAGAACTGCGATATGCCCTCGGCGGGGTCACGGCCCCCGTCGGGGCCGGAGCGCCCGCCCACCTCTCTTTCCTGGAGGCGGGCGTTTTCCGTGGGCAGAAATTTTCTCTTGACTTTCATGCTTAAAAGTGTTAGAGTAACCACAGCAACCAAAAGGAGGAGCCGCGTATGGACTGCCGGAGCTACGGGTATGGCTATTACCGCTATTGCGATAGCGGCCTTTTGTCATGCCCTTGAGCGGCGGCGCGGCACGGGAAACTGCGCGGCGGCCCGGAGGGGCCGCCGCTTTTTGTATGCCCGGAGAAAAAACGACAAACTTCAAAGGAGCGGAGATACGATGGTAGTGATTATGAAGCACGGCTTTACCGCCGAACAACTGGAGCAGGCCGTCCACGCCATGGAGGCGGGGGGCGTGCGCGTCATGGTGTCCAAGGGCAGCGAGACCACCATCCTGGGCGCGGAGGGGGACGCGGGAGCCCTGAATCAGGAGACGCTGGCCCAGCTCCCCGGGGTGGAGCGGGTGATGCGGGTGAGCGAGCCCTACAAGAAGGCCAACCGCAAGTACCACCCGGACGACTCGGTGATCGACATCGGCGGCGGCGTGTCCATCGGCGGGAAGAAGATCGCGGTCATCGCCGGGCCCTGCTCGGTGGAGAGCGAGGAGCAGATCCTGGAGGTGGCCCAGTCCGTCCAGGCGTCCGGGGCGGCGGCCCTCCGGGGGGGCGCGTACAAGCCCCGCACCTCCCCCTACGCCTTCCAGGGCAAGGGGGTGGAGGGCGTCCTCCTGCTGGA
>ERZ808037.615-NODE-615-length-30730-cov-31.824520_pt1 | contig 30730 bp, 13 predicted proteins | sample MGYA00380190_ERZ808037 | MGnify/ENA primary metagenome ERZ808037 (study PRJEB31490, sample SAMN06133399) | mouse gut metagenome | isolation source: J9 | host: mice | place: China: Chengdu | collected 2015-05 ...
CAGACTAATCACCACATGTCGGTGCGGGTCAGCCTTGAGTTCTTCGATTGCCGCGTGGTTGTTGGCGATGGCCGTGGCGTGGGCGGAGAGGGTCTGGGCGTTAGCGCTGGCGGCTATCTGCGCGTCTGCGAGATCGCTCGCCATCTGTTCCACCTTTGCCTTGTCGGCCTTTGTGCTGCGCAATTCGCTTATCTCACTCGTGTGTGTCACCAAGGTCAGCCGTTGGCTTTCCACTCGCGATTCAAGCGTTGTTATATCATCCTGTGCTGTGGCGAGGTCAGTACATATGCCGGCTATCTTTTCATCTTGGGCTGCATCAGCGCCCTCAAGCGATGTGGTTCTGTCAGCCACGGCTTTTATTGCAGCGTCGGTGGTGGCTTTACTGTCGAGCGCAGCGAGCTTGGCAATGTCTGACGTCGATGGCGCAAACCGTCCCCAGTTGGCAGGAGTGGTGATAATATGCTCCAACGTTTCCCCTGCTGTATGAGGTTGTAGCTGGTAGCTCACCCACCCCTCGGTCGGCGAGTGAAACACAATCACCGTACCGGAGCTCACATACATTGTTGTCTTTTGAGTGTGTTCCCATAGAAATCGTAGCGCATCGGCCAGCTCCTTGCCCTGCCAATTATCAAGCTTCTCAAGGTTTAAAACCGTATGGATGTATGCGTCACTTCTCAGCCCGTATATCTCGTTCGATAATGCCTGATCGGCTGCTTCGCGCGCCGTTTGCTCGGAGGCAAGCCCTACCTGAAGGTTTGCCATACCGGAGGCCGTGCTCTCAGCTTTGGTCTCCACAGCCCCCATCCTTGTTTTCAGTCCCGCGATTTCGCCGTCGTGCTTGGTTTCAACTCTGTTCAGGTCTCCCAATATTTCATAGACGCGCTCTTGCAGTGTCTCGTCTGTGGTGAAGCCGGTTAGGAAGCTAACAATTTCGCTCAGGGTTGTTATCGCGCTGTCGTCATCCGGGCCTACTATCAAGTCGATCCGCTCACTCATCGCTTTGGTTCGCTCCTGAAATGCCTCTACGTCCAGCCTACCCATCACACTTACGGTCAGGCCGGTTTTTGCCCACTCCACCTTTTCATGTCCGGCCTTGGCAATATATAATTCACCTTGGAGTGTATCTGCCGTTGCATTTGCGGTTCCGGTTGAGGTCTGCGGCGTCGTCAGCGGCAACACTATCGCCCACCATCCGGGTAGTGGGGCAGGGTAAGTCGCCTTCAGTCCATCCTCCGTCTCGAACACTCCTTTGTTTGGCGTTTTGATATTCTTGGCGTCGAGCCATCCTTTCACTATCAGGTTGTGCTCAATGGTGGCTTCGCCTTTCACACTGGCGTCGCCCCCGACGGCTACGTTTCTCCCAATAGACGCATCTCCGTCTATGCGCTTTGTCGGTATTGTACTCATTGCAATAATGTTTTTGAGATTTCGGAGAGTGCGGTGGATTTTTCCGCCTCGCCTAATGTAAGTAATACTAATGCCGCTGCCGCGTATACCACAGCTTCGTAGCACCGCTCGCAGATGTCAATTCCTCCGCCTTCGTCTATTTTAGGATACGGCAGATATACGCCTCGGCTCACGTACGCAGACTCGCTCTTGCACGAATAGAACTCCAGTACCTTCCCCTCCGGTCGCTGCGCCATCGCACACACCGGCCTTTGTGCTGTCCCCCGAAGAGCTTTCACACGCTGCCGCTGCATCCCGTAGGCGGGATCCTCCGTACTGATGGCCGAATAGACAGCCTGCTCCCAATCGCTCATCTCGAACACCACAAGGCGCATGAAATCATCCGGAAGTAGAATCCAGCCGCTTTCCTGGTCTCCCCAGTACACGGCATCCCCGAAGTTGTGTCCTTCTTCCAGCAGGTACGCAGGCGCCTGACAGTGAATTATGCGCACTGCCTCCGGCACTTTGCTCCGGATTATCTCGTCAAGTGCCAGCGTGTCCACGTCTCCATCTGTCAGCAACTGCTTGTCGCGCATGTTCTGGTCCAGACATACGCGCACATCGCGCTCCACCTCGTGAATGTTGTAAATCATGGCCCGCTCTCGATTCTGTTAGATCCCCTCGAACTCTACTCCGCTGTTCGCGGCGGCTTCTTTTATGGCCTTAATTGTTTTCAGTTTGGTGCGACTGTAGCCGAAGTACTCGGACAGATAGGCCTTCGCTGCGTCCGGGTCTGATACTACCACTTTCTTTGTCCCTTCCGCTTCTTCCCCTTCTTCGTTTCCGCCTTCAGAACCTTTAGGGCCTGCTTCTCCTTTTGTGGACGATTCCAGCTCCGAACGTTCTTCGGGTTTGTCCGTAGCTTTCGCCTTCGAGGGGGCTTTGGCCATCTGTTCTTCGGTGGCACAGCTCGGATCTATGCGGAATAGTTTTCCGTATTTATAGTGTCGCTCTATTGCCTGAATTATCTCGGGTTCATCGGTGTAATACACACTTCCTCCGCCCGTGAGCGCACTGAAAGCTATATGGCGGTTTGCCCCCGATGACAGCACTATATTGATGCTGACATTCGTCTTGGCGATGTATTTTTTCATTACTTATATCCTATGATTAGGGGTGGGCGGTTTGGTCTCCCGTCCACCCCATTGTTAGAAATTTCGGTTATACTCTGTTACGCATTTTCGCTCGATTGCGCGGGTGCCTTGGCAAGGCGCAGGCGGGCGTGTGCCTTCGCGTAGCGCAGATACAGACAGGCTACTTCTTGGATCACTACCGCATCGGTGTTGCGGATGCCGGCGGTTTTCAGGTCAAGGACGTTGCGCGCCCATGATACGTGAGTCTTCTTCGACAGATATTCGGGATCCATTGCAAAGCCGCAATCGCTCATGCCATTGGCGTCAAACAGCTCGTGGTGGATAGTCAGCACTTCGCCAAAGTCTGTATCCCACGATTTAAACTTCAGATTCCACACTTCCACAGTGTCTTTCAGGCGGAATTTCTCGCTCTTGATTTTCGAGAAGGCCGAAAGCATGTCTGAACCGCAGAACAGGATCTTACGCTTGTTACCGATGCCGGTACCTACGAAGAGGTCTTTGGTAATGTCTACAAGGTTATCATCGGTGATTACGGCACATTTGAGTTTGTCGTCCCATACGCCAACTTCGATGTCCTTACCGGCCATATACCAGATGCCGCCCGTGAACCAGGTATTCATGCCGTCTTTGGCCACATGCTTGATTACATTCTTCACACCGAACAGGTAGGTATTCTCCTGAGAGAGTCGCATATCATAGATACCATCTTCCTCGATGTCGGAGAACGACCAATTGACTTCTTTGGCTGCAATCTTATCGAAAGTTGACTGCTCTACCTGAATCATGAAGTTCTGACAATACTGCGTCTCAGGCATGGGGATGTTGTTGAAGCGGCCGGTCTGAACGTCAAGCTCGCCACAAGCCTTACCCATACGCACAAGGGTTGTACCGCTCGGAATGGCGGGTACGAGTGTGGCATATCCGGTGGAGCTGTCCTTATCACCGTTCACGGCATAAACGGTAGGCATGTTGGTGTCGGTACTCTTACCGCACACACAAAGCACGAGGTCAGGTACATTGTCGCTGTCTGACGGGTAGGCTACGCCTTTGTCATCATATTTGCCCTTCACTCCCACCACGCGGATGGTATCGTCGAGTGTGAACATGTTGGCGTCGTCCACGGGCAGCGTGATTGATGCGCCTGAATTCTGCGCCGTCACTTCCTTATTGGTCTTGCACGAGATAGGACGCGTACCGACGCTGTAATACTTCACCTCAAATGACGAGCACGACGACGCTTTCGCATAGCGTGAAATCTGGTCGATAGGTGTTGCCATGGGACGGATTTTGACGATGCGTTTGTCGATGTCCTGCATGTAGAAGTTCTCGTCGCCGTCGGCGCGTCCCTGAGTTTCGGTGGCAATACCGCCGGTGTCGCCCGTGCCGCCTGCTCCCGCATTTGTTTTACCCGCATCGGGCAGGACGCTCGCAGCAGCCATGTATACCCCACTGCTCGCGCCAGCCACGAATGCTACCATGCTCAGCATCATGCTCAGCACGATTCGTGTGATTTGTTTCATTTTTCCCATTTCTTTAAAATTTTTTATTAGGTTATGGATTCTTTTTTTATCGTCTGACGGGCGTACGCTTCTCGCCGCCACGCTCATAAATGTTCATATTCCCGTCGGCATAGCGGTCAATAGCGCCTAAGTCAGGCATTGCCTGTCTACCTCGGCTGCCACCATTCTTTCCGTCGAGTTGAGCGGTGCCATCTCCACGTGTAGGCTTACGCAACGCTTCTGTAATCTTCGCATTCTTGCCGCGCACCTCTCCTTCCTCTCCGGCTTGTGCAACGTCGTTGTCGTAGTTCTGAGCCTTGATAATCATCGCAATAGTCTCTGCGCTGAATTTTCCTATCATCGCATCCTGAACCACTCCGATAAACCAGCTCATGGCATTGTCCAGCTGATCGTCGCTCAGCCCTCGCTCTTTCTGTGTTTGCTCAAGCAGCTCCAGCGATTTGCCCAGGTTCTTAGAGTATTCGTCTTCGTATTGCTTCTCTTTCGCCACACGTTCCATATACTCCTTGTTAGCTTCTGCTATCGCTTCTTGCTTCTCCGGATCGTCTATCGCCTCTTTGATGTCCTCTCCGTACAAGCGCACCAGAGCTACAGCCGGATCATCCCCGTCTCGCCAATCCATCATCAGCCGCGCTGACCGCGGGTCTGACGTGAACATGTCAGCAAACTTTCCCTCACGTTCTTTATACCCCGCGAGTTCTTTGTCGTATCGGTCGTAATCGTCGTTTATTCGTTCGAATATCTGCTCGTCATCGTCAAATTGATCATCCGGGTAGCTCCCCCTCAGTCGCTCCAACGCTACTTCGCGCTTACTCTTAACTGTCTTATCTTCAGCCATAAAGGTTTGAATTTGATGTGTTATTGAAAAAATTCTCCTACAAATATACGCGCATTTACGACTGTCGTCTCTTTATCTTTTACTATTCGTGAAGTATTTTTGTATGTAGTGTAATTCAAATTTGAGAGCTATTATAAACGAATCTATGAAAACCTTCGGCTCCGTCAGCGAATACCATCATGAGCGAGCTCGCGATCTTCTGCGCGCCTACTTCCGTTGTATCGCCGTCTGCGACCATATCTCTATGCCTGATGTGTTTCGCTCTGTTGCTGCATCCCCTGCCACGCGGTTCTGGGTTTCCGCTCCGCGTGCTGCTGTCGTTGTCGCTAAAATACTTCGTGGCGACAAGCTTCTATGGATGCGCCCCAATAAGCGCGAGATGTTCTTTGAAATCTACCGCCGTTTTCTCGTCCTCCGCCGCGCTAACCCGCATTGGACCGTCCCTCACCTGGTCGGCGAAGTCGTCGCTCAGCCCGCTCCATGCTTTTATCTCGCTCCGGGTAGCGCCCGTGTTCTAATCTTAAAAGCCCGTAAACAATGGTTCGAAGAAAAATCGAAAAGACTGCGGGGCTGCTGATCGCGGCCTCTATTGTTATGTCGGCGTTTATATATATTCCAGATTGGAATGCCGTCGGAGCCTGCCCCCACTGCAGCTTGCTCCAGCGGTTCGGCTATTCATTCTTTCATGCCTCCGTACTCCATGCTGTCGTAAATGTCTGGTGCTTCATATCAATTTTATTCCTCTATAACATTTCTTGGTGGCGTGTAGCTGTGGCATATTTGATAGCCGTTTTCGCTCCTGATGCCGTTTTGTCTACAACGCCTACCGTCGGTCTATCCGCCGTATGTTTCGCTCTGCTCGGCTCGATAGCGTTTCTGGTTAAAAGGAAGCTTTATTACAACGTTTGTATGGCGGTATACATCGCCCTCGGCTTCCTTTTCCCCCTTGTCAACGGGTGGCTTCATCTTTACAGCTATTTAGCCGGGCTGCTTGTCGGCTTCATTGATATGCCGATGCCATGCAGAAGGAAGTAATAGACATCTTGCGGATAAATCAGGAACGTTTGGCTAAAATTCACGCCCCTTTCAATCCTATAACCGGCAAAGGCTCTGTCGGCTCTCGCTTCGAGTGTTTCATTGAAGATTTCCCTATAAAGCACCAGTGGTTGCCCGATGCAATGAACAGTGTTCCGTTGGTTCGCCAGCTTATGGCCGCAGGCTCAATAGAACATTTTCTATGCGATACGCTCGGCATGGATTACGATGATGAGGCTGACTACAAAGTCGACCGCCTGAAGGTGGTTGAGCAGTTTGTGCGAATCCGTTGCCGTCACGACTTCCCATTTTGGGCCGCCACATTCGTTTGGATAAAAAATAAGGGTGGTGGCGACGATGTTTTGTTCCGCCTTACCCTACCTCAGCGCCGCTTTGTTGAGCGTCTGGAGCAAAAACGCATCGCCAATAAGCCTATCCGTCTCATTCTGCTCAAAGCTCGCCAATGGGGAGGTTCAACTACCTCTCAGCTTTATATGGCTTGGTTACAGCTCGTCCATCGTGTTGGTCTTAACTCGTTAATCATTGCCCACCAAACATCAGGCTCTGATGAAATTCGAGATATGTTCAATCGTATGCTCGACCGTTACCCGGTTGATATGCTATACAAGCTCGGTGCTGATTATGATGAGAACGAACCTAAACTTGTTGGCGTAGGTATGTCGGGCCTTATCCATGCCGTGCCACAACGAAACTGCAAAATCAAAATTGGTACTGCTAAAAATCCTGACTCTTGCCGTGGCGGTGATTACAACCTCGTGCATTGCTCCGAGGTCGGTATATGGGAGAAAACCGAAAAGAAATCTCCTGAAGACATTGTGCGCTCGGCATGTTCAGGTGTCCTCTACAAACCATACACGATGATTGTGTATGAGTCCACGGCCAACGGCACCGGCAATTTCTTTCAGATTGAATATGACGCTGCAAAGAAAGGCGAGTCGCAGTTTGAGGCTATGTTTGTTTCGTGGTTTGACATTGAGCAATATTCGCTTGAGTTTGATAGCAAAGAAGAAAAATACAAGTTTGCTCTTTGGCTCTATGAAAACCGAGAGAATTACAATGCCAATTCCAATCGTGAGGAGCCTGGCCGCTATCTTTATTGGCTATGGGATAAAGGTGCTACCCTCGAAGCTATAAATTGGTATATCCATGAACGTGCCAAGTCGAATGAACACGCTATCATGGCATCGGAATATCCGTCTGATGATGTTGAGGCTTTCGTTCACTCCGGCACTCGTGTCTTTGACAAATACCGTGTCGAGGCTTTGAAGTCAACATGTAAGCCGCCCTTACAAGTTGGCGATGTGTATGCTGATTACGATGAGGGCAAAAAGGCTTTACAAAATCTCCGCTTCCGCGAAGATAAACAAGGGCTGTTATGGATATGGGCGCATCCTGAAATAGACCCGGAAGAAAGAGTAACAGACCGCTATCTGACTGTTGTCGATGTCGGCGGTCGCTCCCATAAAGCGGATTGGTCTGTAATCCTCGTTATTGACCGTCTATTCATGGTTGAGGGCGGTAAGCCGGTTGTCGTAGCGCAATGGTACGGACACATCGACATAGACCTTTTGGCATGGAAAGCGGCGCAGATTGCCGCCTACTATGACAATTCGTTGCTCGTGATTGAAAGCAATACTCTTGAAACTCACGATAAAGACCGAGATGTTGACGGCGATCAATCGCAATTCATATTAAATCAGGTAAAGGACGTTTACCCCAATCTGTATGAACGTAAGCAACCCGAAGAGGCTATTGTTGAGGGGGCGCCTAAGCGGTATGGCTTCCACACCAACATATCCACCAAGCCCATGATTATTTCCACTCTCGTTAAGGTCATCCGCGAAGGCCTGTATGTCGAGCGCGATGAGCGATGCCTTGCCGAATACAACTTCTATGAAAAGCGACAAGACGGCTCCTTCGGTGCTATTGTAGGAAAGCATGACGACCTGTTGATGACTCGCGCCATCGGCCTTCACATTTGCTTCTACGAAATGGATGTGCCCAAAATAATACCCGTTCAAAAGAAGTTTAACCGTGGTCGCAGGAAGCCTCTATCCGCTGCCACATTCTAATAATAAATACCATATGAATATCTTTAGAAGATTTATGTCAAGCCTCAGGCTTCGTGAGGCTGTCAAGATGGCCGACAAGGCACATCGCGAAACCGGACACCGCTACTACGTCATGCCTCAGCATGGCAGCGCAGGTAAGAAACTTGTGGTGATGGATCGCTACAATTTCCGCCGCCTTAAAATGAAGAGCTACATCCAAAGGGATGCCCGTGTTTTCGACCTCGTGCGCGAGTGTTTCTACTGTACCGGCTACAGCAACGGCAGCGAGCGCCTCTCCCCTGAAGACCGCAAAAAGAAAGTTCTGCAATATTTCGCTTGGGTTGATGCTGACCGCAAGGCGACTAAAGTCCGTCGGAAAAATGGGAAGGTATAATGTCGGTTATCATGGTCCGACTGCCGACCACGACGTATATGGCATTGCAACACTGACACATGACCCTATAGCTTTTGATAATCTAAAGAAAAGCGGGAAAGATAAGGTTGACAAGATTAAAACTATCAAATGATAAGGACGAGCATCCTGATGGGTTGCTCGTCCTTTCTTTCCCTGGCTCTGGATTATATCGCTATACTCGCTTATGCGGCCATCAGCATCTGACGTGCAGCCTGAACATTTTGCATATTTACTCCGGCCTGTACCTGTTGTTGCAACTGAGGCGACATCGCTTCTGGAATCTGACCCTGCTCGAGTTGTTCCTTTTGGCTGCGGATTGACTGCAATAGGTCATCTGCAAACGGGAAGTCTCCGTGCTCCAGAAGTTGCTCAACAGATATTGCCTGAGCCTGCCAAAGCTGCATGAGAATTTCATTTGCCATTTGTCTGAACGCCGGAGTGTTAGTGCTTTCGATAATTGAGAGGTCGAAGTCCACGTCACGGATGGTTTTGGGGTCATATTCAACCCAAGCATTTTTACCAACAATGTTGAATATGCGTTTGGTATCATAGAACTGCTGCATATTCTTTACGTCCTTAATAGCCCCATCCTTGACAAAGTAACTGAAGCTGTCGAGTAGGTCAAGCAATGACGTTGTGGCGTTTTGCGTCTGCTGATTGTAGAGGCTTGCCGACATTCCCGAATAGCCGGGCTTGCCCTGCAATGCTCCGTTCACACCCGATATGTCCTCAAAGAATTTCAGCTGCAGGTTCAGCAATTCGGTAATACCTATCTGTGTCGAGTTATTGGCAATCTGTTGAGGAACTGCCACACCGGGCTTCGGCTTGTAATAGACGATGCCGTCAAACTTACCCCATTCTTCGGCTATATCTTCCATGCTCATGCCGTCAGGCTCACACCCTTCGGGAAACAGGAGCACACCCTTTGCGCTTGCTCTCATGATGAAGTCATACAGGGTAATGAGGCGGTTGGTATATCGCTGTTGGTCTATTACATCCGCGACAAATGAATGCACCTCTCCGTCAATGAAAGGATATGCTTTGAATACGTAGGGGTGGCTTTTGTGCTCATAAGGCGTTTCGCCCTCTTTCAGTATGTCGCCAAACGGAGTAAGATAATAGTAATACCAATAGTGGTCTATCATCCATGTTGCCTGAATGAGTGGAATTTCATCATCGGGCATACCTGATGCACGACCTCGTGCAATTCGCTCATTATTGACATTGCCGACCATTTCATCATAATCTTCAACGTCAATTTTGTAAACGTCGCCATTATTCAAGTCGTGGCATCGGTAGCGTGGTTTGGCTTCCTTCCGCCATACCTCGATTACCCTGCATCGTGTAGGATCGCTCGTAAACAGGAAGTCATAATTTTCAAGACGCGAATAGCCGAACCGCTCTGCATACGTCGCCAACACTTGCTTTTCATGGGCAAATGTGTATATTTCCCTGAACCGGCGGTAGTCCTCTGGCGTCTCGGCAAATTGTGCACAAAGCGTCTCAAACGATATGTCGTGCACTTCCCCAAGGCATGATACATCCCATCCCCTGAAGTCTCTCATATTCCCGTCTATAAAGAAGTTGTTCGGATTTACATAGTCCGTCCAGCAGTCCATCTTCTCATTGCGCCACCCATACGACTTCCGGTGCACTATAAGTCCTCCAATCAGAAATTCTTCCATTGTGCGGGCGTAAACCTCGGTCATCCGGTTCAGCTGCATATTGCACTGCAATATCGTTGTCATCGTCTCCCCAAGCTTCTGCTCGTCTCGATCGCGGGCATAGCAGGTCGGCTCCTTCGCCTGACTGCGATATACGCCAAGCACATTGCGCACAAGGCGGCGGATAAGGTTGTTTTTTAGCGGCACGTTGCCCTGCTTACCGATGTATTCTTCTTCGGTCATTGTGCAGCCATCAACCTTAATTAAATCCTTCCATTGGTCGCCGTAACAATAACGTTTGTTGCGCTCTCGGTCGCGCCGAAACTGGTCCATATTATTCCAGTACTGCTGTGCTTCCATCAGTACATCAAAAGCCCTTCTGTTCCCGCGTCGCTTCGAAGTGACTATAGTGTCCATGTCAGCCTCGTCCGCCCTCGGCGCTACTCGGCTCATGCGGTATAGTTTCCCTTTCGTCATTTCTCTATTTTAAAGGTGATGCTTATGCTCGCAAATTTACTCAGCATAAGCATCACCCCTCGTTTAACTATTACCGCTTCGATTCCTTCAGATTTATGCCATGGTGCTCTCTTAACCATGTTGCATACTCATCATCAAGCATCCCTGCGTCATAGAGTTCTTTGAAATGCTCCTTCGGATCATGCAGCGCATTCACGAGCTCGCGCATCCTCAAATACATTTGCGCCTCTATCTTTCCGCGCTCATTCCTATTGCTCTCGGTAGCGATTCTTTCGCGGTATGAGTCTATGTCGGGCTTAAACTCGTCGAAAATCTCCCAGCGCAGATATTCGTCGGAGTTTTGCATGAAGTTAACCTTCTCGGCGTACCCCATCACTCCTCTCTCGTCGGCATTCTCATACTTGCGGATCAATCGACCGGTCTCTTCGTATTCCGCCTTGTAGTTGAAATACTCGTTTTGAAGCTTGCGGTTCGCTGTACGTTCATCGCCTGACTTTATAAGACGGTTCGCGATTGGCATATTTCGCCATTCAAAATTTCTATCTCCAAACATCGTTTCGCCGGTTTTCTTGATTTTGTTCGGGAAAGTGAACATACCGCCGAATGTGCCGTTAAGCAGATATTCGATTTTGGCAGGGTTGATGTCAATAGAGCCTTTCTTAAAGTCATCGCCGCCTGATGTTTCATTGAGCCACTTAGCAAATGCGACAAGATGTTTGTCCGCGCTTGCATAGGCTTTTGTCCATTCAGGGTCATTCTTGTTGAAAGGTGTGTCCTTATAGACAGGCAGGCCGGTCCAGCTCTTATTCATGATGTAGGCTTCGGTGAACGGCTTGGCGGCACTCGGTATAAACGGAGAAATACCGCCGCCACCTTCAAGCATATCAAGAGGCATAATCTGTGAAACCTGAGCTGCCATTTGTCGGCCGAGTTCGGCATTGGTGTAACGTTCATTGCCGCTTATCACACCGTGGGCAAGTTCACCCATTCCGTAAATGGCTCGATATTCGATGGGCAACGGAATTGTTATCCATTGCTCCCCGGCACGGAAACAAATATTTGAACGACGCACGTATTCAGGCAAGTTGTAGTATGCATTCTTGTCGTCATCATCACCATCACCACCGCCCAGCATTTCGGCCAGCATAGGGATAATGTAGCCAAGGGTTAACAGCGCGGATGCCCCTGCGGTAGATTTGATGGGGTGTAATTTTGCTTGTCGTCCGAAGTTTGTTATAGCCTGAACACCTGTATTCCAGAATATATACAGCAGTCGACCGGTGCCACTGAGGTATGCACCGAATTTACCGAGCTTCGTCTGACCGTTGGCATTTACCATCTTGGCACCACTGCCTTTCTTGTTGAAGTTAACGCTTATCTCCTTTGCGTCATAAATGGCCCGGCCGATGCTTCGGCCAAAGTCGCGAGATGTTATGAAGGCAGCAAAGCGGGCGCAGTTTTCCGCAGAGCGATTGAGAAGATCCAGCTGCATCCCCAGGGCTGCCCATGCCTTTCGGCCTACACTTCCCTGTTTCTTCAGTTCTGCGGCGATGGCTCTCTTGTACCCCTCGATGTCTCGGACGTTGGTGTAACCTGTTTCTCCACCATTTCTCATGAACTGATAGAAAAGGCTCTCCAGACGATTGTTCATATCGAGCGTTCCACTTTCCCATTTGCCGAATAGCCGACGCATAACCACGGGATTTACTCGCCCAAAATTCTTGTGGAATGCAAGTGCATATCTTGGACTCTCTTTAACCCACGTCATGCAATTCGAGTACAGCATATCGCGGAAGAAGTTGCTGACAACGAAGTCCGGGTTTCGTGTCGTGTAGAAAGCGGATAGCTGGCGGTTAATCCATGTACCGGCTTCCAGCATGTTGCCGACAACGCCGTTTTGGTCAACATCGGGATTAGTAAGGCCGTTAAGGGCTTGTGCCGCTCTCGGATTGCCGTTTATAGTAGCAACGAATGTGCGGCCATTGCGCTTGATGAGGATTTGATGCTCCCTGAGATTACCTTTCACAACCTTGTATGGAATGTGCTGCGCTTCGCGGCCTTTCTTGTATTTGTCAGGCTCGGCGTTGCGTAATGCTTCCATGCGTTGCTCGAAGGCTTCAACCTTTTGGGCTACTTCGTCTGCTGTGTCGGTGTCTTCTACGTCGGCGAATACAGGCACCCACTCATCGGTCACGTCGTTGTATTCAAGCCAAATGTCGTGAACACTGACAGCATCACTCGGATGATTGAGGATGAAGTTCAGAAAACACTGCTTCATAAGGTTGCGGTTCCCCTGACGGATTGCATCATCTGCCATCATGTCTATTGTTGCAATAGGATCGTCGGCCATACTCTCACGTCCCTCTGCTTTTTTCATGATACTACCGCCAAGTGGACCGTCTTTGCTTGTCAGATAGCCATAGACCTGTTCGCTGGTAGTTTCATTCCAACCGCGCAGGGGTACATAGTAGTCATACATTCCAAGTATCTTCTCATAAGTTTCCTTGCTGATGATGCCTGAAAGGTATATCTTTTCGAGAGTGGCTTTTGTAGCGTTATTGATTGCTTGCCAAAGTGCGGTCGTGTCAACCGCACTTTCATAATCATCGACCCACTGTTGAGCGGTCGCCTCTGCGCTCTGCCAATCGGCTTCTCCAGTCAAGCCTATAAGACCGGCAAAATCACGGTCTGTTTCTTCGCCATTGGCGGCGGCTTCATTACGCATATACTCGTTGCGCTCAAGGCCATGTTTAGCCATGAGGTAGTCTGTAAGTTCTCTGCGCTTACGTTTGTCGGCACCGGCTATTTGGGCTATCTCTTTCAGAAGCGGTTGCATGTAACGTATGAAGTATTCATGCTGTTCTCCGCCATTCATACTGCTCATGCGGTTCTCAAACAGATAGGCATTCTCAAAGCCTGACACGTTTTCAATTCGTGTGCCTTTGCCGAGTATAGTCTGATAGAGCTTCTTTAATCCCAGCATACTATCCTGAACAGCCTCTTGGAATTGATAGCTACCGCTGCTCACTATGCGCTCATATTCACGTCGGGCAAATGCTTTGTCCCTCGGAGTAAAGTCGCCGGGCCGGAACAATTCTTCTTCCTCAATTGTTGGATTCTCAAAAGATTTCACTATCTTTGTCACATCATCCAAGTTGAGATAGTCAACGTCAGCGAGAATCGTTCGCTGTTTGTCTATTAAAGCTTGGATTTTTTCTTTGTCTGCATATAGCATTTTCCCTTGTGTAATCCAGTTCAGCCATTCGGCATTGTCTTTAGGGAAGACATTCCTGATGCTGTTTATCTCCAGTACCTTTCCGTTTACTACCGGATTCAATGAAAGCCCCACAATGAATTGTTTTCCATTGCTTTCAATCCCGACAACGATATTCTGCATCTTGCCTTTGTTACCATAGGCGAACACAGCTATCGGCTCTTGTAATTCTTTTACAAGATTCTTGATTTCCGATATGTCGAAATCGTGCCCATACTCCGTTGCCTTACTTTTAAGCCTGCTTGCAGACATCTGTATCGGCAAATCAGGAATGCCGGTCGACCGCAAGATTTTCCCCGGTCTGCCCAGTTGATAAATATGCCCTGCTGGTAAGGTTTGGTTAATTTGTTGACGCAGCTCCGCGTTGAATCTGTTATTGACCTCCTCTATTTTAGTGCTGCTATATGGCTCCGCCGCATACTCCGCTTCTATCCCCCTCTCGGCATAGTTCCCCACTTTCAGCTCTGCCTGCTTCGCCACATCCGCTGCCTCGCCGAGTATGCTCCGGCTCGCTCCCGGCTCTGTAAGATTCTCATAGCTCCGCCATAGCAAATACCGCAGCTCGTTATCGGTCAGCACTACGCCGGTCTTATCCCGAAATCCCTCAAATCCGATGCTCTCCAGCATATCCAGGAATAAGCGCTTGATGGTTGCCCACCACCCCGCATTCTGCAGTGCATTCTCGAAATCGAAGGTCTCAGCAAGTCCGGCAAGATATTCTTCAGTTGCCGTACGGAAATCCCATCCGTTCTTAGCTGCCATCTCTGCTATCTTCCGGCGGATGCTTTCATCGGCCGACTGGTATACGTTGTCAAGGAAGGTGTCAAACTGCTTGCCGAAAAGTTTGCGCAGGCCGAAGTGAGCGACGGCTTCGTGGAGAAGCGTCTGCTCTGCGTCGATAGTGCTGACGTTGTTAGGAATAACGATTGTGATTTTGCCTGTGCGCTTGTTGTAGAAACCTTTGGCTTTGGCACGTTTGCCCTCAAGCTGCGTTGCGTCGGTCAATATCTCTACATTGTCAAGGTGCATTCGCTCGGCAAGTTCCTGAATACGGGCAACCATGCGCTGACGCTCACGAGCGGCAAACTCGGCCTGACGTTTCTTGCTGAAACGGTTTTTACCCATGACCTTTGAGACAGGATCGTTGGCAAACGAAACTTCTTCGTCGCTGTATGCACCGTAGCCATCACCCATTCGCTGACGCTCCTGTTCCATAATCCATTGTTCAAAAGCGGGCATTGAAGCGTCGCCGGCATTGCCCTTTTCAGGTTTGCCAATCTTCACGCCTCGTTCAGCAAGAGCCTCGCGCAGTGCCGGTGGTACGGTGTTGAAGGGGACTTCTATGCCGTGGGCATTCAGTCGCTGTGCATAAGCCTCGGCCACTTCCTCGACAGGAACGACACGGATTATTCTGCTCCAACGACTGAGTATGACCTTGCGCGCCTGACCTATCTTGGCAAGCGCACGGCCAACGGGACCGCTTTTCCATTCTTTTTCGCCTACACTGTCTTTGGCATTCTCGGCATGGTATTCGCTTGTAAGCTCGCTCGCCGGTACTTCAACCTCTACGGTTACGAGTTCAGGACGGCTCCATGCGCTGCTGAATTGGTCGTTGATAGGTGACCGCGACGTATGGATATAGGGATTGTATGCGGCCTTGATAGATTTGCCGTTGCCCTTGTCGAGTTTGAAGCGGCCATTTTCATCAGCCATTTCGGGGTGTTCCTCGGCTTCTTCCCAAACGCCGACTTCGGTTGCATCTCGCCATTGTCCGTCAACTTTGCCTGACATCGGGGGGCGAAGACCGCCGTCGATCATCTGCATTGCTCGATAGACTTTGATTGTCGGCTCGTTGTTCAGGCGGTCGAGTGTGGCCTTGTCGGTAACAGGGCGACACAGAACATCGTCCTCTGCTTCGTCGGCGGAAACATCGGCCAGCTTCGACTCTTGAAGCACGGTGAGGTTGAACGGCGCACGACTCAACATATCCACCACTTTGGCAATATCATCTTCGGCAACATAGGCTACCATGTTGTTGCCTTTGGTGATGAAGTTATAGCCAGATACGAGCTTCAACAGATCGGGGTGCATGGTATAAATGCCGCCACGCTGCTTCGACTTCGGTACGCGCAGTTCATATTCGCCGCGATGTCGCCAATCGTACAATTCACGCTTGATCTGCACGTCGCCATTCTCGCTGACTATGGCCTTGCCCTCGCGTATCTGTGCGAGGCGGCTGCTCAACGGTGCGCTGTTGCGCAGGTCGGTCAGTTTGAAGTTCTCGCCCATAAGGATACCCTGACGGGTCTCTCCGTCGATAGTGGAGTAGCTTATGAGGTTGCCTCTTGTCCTCTCGCCTTTCTCGGTGTCAACGAGTGCCTGAAGAAGATTGCCCGTGATGATGTAACGCTTCTGACGTGTCTGCGTAGGCACATTGCTATCCCAATTCTCCATGTTGATAGCGTTTATCTCTTTCGGAGAATAGCGATAGGCAATGTTGGTGGCTCCGATGATGGTTTGCAGTCCGGGGTCGCTCAATGCGAGTTCCACCTTGCGGCGACCGTCGAGCGTTGCGAAGATTGCAGTCGATGAGCCGAGTGTGTAGCTCTTGTTGAACTTGAAGCCGACAAACGTGCCAAACGTCTGCGAGAACATTTCGGGGGTAGCTTGTTTGAGGTCTTGCGGCACAACGTAGATACCACCTGCGCGAAGATTGGTGAACAGAGACTTTATGCGGTCTCTTACGGCCATGATTTCCTCACGGCGTTTGCGCTGCTTGTAGGTCTCTTTCTCACGGGCTTCATTGGCAACGGTATCGGCGAGAGACTGAATTTCCTCGTCGCTAAAGTTGTTTTCGCCGCGACTTCTCGCTTTGGTGGCGGCTGATACAGCCTTTTCCCTTGCTTTGGCTACACGAGCGTCACCGGCTTCTTTGAGCTTGGCGACGGCTTCATCGGCCTTTGTCTGGAAGAATTGGTCGATTTCGCTCTGCATTGTTTCTACATAGCGGTTCCAATTTACTTCACCCTCTTTGAAACCATAACGCTGTTGGTCGTATTCGGTGGCAAGACCTTTCTCGCCCACAAGCTTGCGAGTAGCTTCTTCAACCTCGGCGCGCTTCATCGGTTTCTTCAGCACGTCAACCTCAACTTCCTCTACATAGGTATTGTCGGCAAAAGCGTTGCCACTGCCGGGGTTCTCACCCTCATGCCATATCTGCTTGCGCTTGGTCTCGGCTCGCAGGGGCATTGTTGTGATTTCGAGGTCGTTTTCTCCGGCATCGTCAAGAAGCTGAATTTTCACGCGGTATGCCTCGGTTATCTCACGGAATATCTCGTCCTGTTCCTCAACGGAAAGGAAAGCGAGGTAGCGAGAGATTTTGCCGGCGCAGCCTGTTTTCTTCGAGGTGTCCTCTTTCTCGGAAGTACGGGGGCCGTCGTCGTCTTTCTTCTCCTGAAGCATGTCGAGCGGGTCACCGAGACGTTCTTCGAGTTCGGGGTGTTCCTTCATATACTCCCACACTACTTCGTCGCCGTACTTGTTGAGGTAGTCAACAATCTCCATTTCGTTGAATTTCGATTTTTGCGACGATGTGGTGTTTGCGTCGAGGCTCTTTAACTTTGCCTTGAACATCATTTGAATACGCTGCTCCGCAGGGATTGTGGACATGATGTATTCGTAGCGGCCACGGGTTACCTGTCCGCTTCGATCGATACGGCCACGCATCTGCACCTCGTCGTTGATGTCGCTCTGGAATTGTGCAAACACCATGACGCGGGGGCGCTGGTCTTCAAACTTGCTCGACGCATGGAGCGATATGCCCGTTGAGCCTGATTTGTTAATCATCAGCACATCGAGCTTTCCTGAATTGAAGTCACGCATTGCGGCTTTCTTGTCGCGGTCTTTTCGAGCCTCGACAATATAGCGGCCGTCGTCGGTACGGTTGAGCTGCATGGTACGGCCTGTTATCTCGGCTACGCTGTAACCGGCGTTCTCAATCTTCATACGGATTGCGTCCATAGGAGATATAGGCAGGTCGGTAGACAGGTTCATTATCTTTTCACGGATAGCATTGTAGGCGTTCTGTCCCTCGGTCGAAAGTTCGCTCAGGGAGATAGAGCCGCCCTCGCTATTCTCGTCGGCATCCTTTTCGGTGAAACGCATTACACCGTCGAGTGCGCGCATGAGAGTGAGCGAGAAGTTAGGCACGTCGTCCATAGCAACACCTTTCGGAGCGGACGACAAGAAGCCTTCCATTGTATTCGTGAAGCTGATAACAGGCTTGTAGCCGTTGCGCAGGTTCTCAACAACGCGGTCGGCCACAGCGTCAACTTTCAGGGCAAAGAGCAATTGATTGATGAGATTATACATCTTCGAGGCAAACGGCACGTTCTTAACGCCCATGTCCTTTGTGCCTTGAGTGTGGCCTACGGTAGCACCATGCTCGGCGGCTTCCTCGTTTTTAGCGTCGATAATCGGGGTGATGTAGTCGTCTTGGAAGTTGCGTATGGCGTTGAAGATTTCGGCCACTTCGTTGAACTGCTGACGCTGGCGGCGGTCGGTTTCTTCGGCTACGCTCAACCAATCAATAGTCACGCCCTCGAAGCTGCGCTCACGTCGTATCATTTGGCCGGATTCAACCAACTGCTTTGACGTGATTTCTTGCAGGGTCACGCCGCCTTTCATAATGGCATCAATGAGTTCAGAGGCTTTTACACCTGCTTCGGCGATTGCCGTGCGCTGTGCATAGATAGGCATGTTGTCGGCTCGCTTGGCGAATGTGGCCGACAGGAAGGTGACACCACCGGCTTGCGATGTCAACATCTGCATATAGCGGCCACAGCCACTATCACCGCCTACAGTGTGGCTCTCGTCGAGTATGGTAATGTTGCCCTCTGCAAGTCGGGCAAGTGCGTCGCGGCGCGTCTGGCCGTTAGCGTCCGCTGTGGTGTAGCCTTTGCTCTTCTTGGGGAGTTTGCGGGCTACAGTGTTCCATGTGCCGTCCTCGTTCTGCTCATAGTCAGCTGTGCCATTCTTGATTTGGTCGTAGGTGGTAAGAACATAGTCGTATTCATCAGGGAGTGTGCCATGCTCCATGATGTAGTTGAAGACGCGTTCCTGTTCTTTCTTGCTCGGTAGTTTGTGTACCACGTTGCCGTCAGCGTCAACGATATTAGCGTCTTTGGCGTTGGACGCGATGATGAACGGACGTAGATTGCTGCTGCCGATGTCGCAGAGGTCGCGGTAGTTGTCGGTGTAAAGGGTAGGTTTCTGCGTGAAGTAGATAGGCACTTTGCCCTGCATCACAGCATAACGGATGAGTGCTGCACCCTGACGGCCTTTGCCAACGCCTGTCATGTCACCAACGATAAAGGCGTTGCCCTTATTCATTTGATGAATGGCGAGTGCTACGGAGTCAATCTGCTCGGCGGCGAGGTAGCTATACAGCTCCTCTTTGCTCGAATAGCCAAGCTCATCAACGAGATATTGGTCAACGTCGCCAATCTCGCCGAGGCTCTTTTGAAGCACCTGTGCTTGAGCGGCTGGCACTACCGACATAAGGGTGAAGCCGTTGCCGCTCTGATTGGGGTATGGTACTTTCTCGGTGGTGAGGTCGGGTTTTACCTCCAGTCGCTCTGCGCCACGGTCAGGTCGAGAAGTAGCTGCTCCACGTCCGTCGCTTCCACTTCTTCCTGTTCCATTCTGTGAGCTTCCACTTCCGACGCTTCGGGGCTGTTGGGGAGCTGGTCTCGGAACATTATCAGTGCTTCCTGCATTTCCTGACTCTGCATTATCCACTCCAACAGGTCGGCCGCCGTCATTTGCGGGTGTAGGCTGTCCGCTATTGGGCCGGGATGTACTTCTGACTGCATCGCCTGTTTTACCGGGTCGTTGCCCTGCTCCTGTGTTCGGGCGATTGCTTCCCGTACGAACAGGCGCACTCTCTGTTCCGTTAGCGGCTGTTTCGGTGTCTCGCTGCACATTGGCAGACTGACTCCCCACTTGCTGAATTTGCTGTATATCATCTTGAACACGTTTATAAAGTTCATCAAATGTTGTTATCTGTTCTGCTCTGGCTTTGGTCTTGACAGGCGGGAAAACACGCTGAAATTCTCCCGTCTTACGTCCGTCAATCAGTATCATGCGCACGTCGTAGCCTGTACCGTTGCGAGAGTAGAGAGCCTTGCCGCTTATATTGATAACATCTGCGACGTTATAGTGGCTGTAAAGATAACCAAAAAATGCGGCATCTTTGGGGTTCATCGAGCCATTTGTGCGATAACTTGTGTTTCCGCCGATTACGATAGCGGCTCGACCGTCGTCTTTCATCTGCTCCAGAGCGTTGATAGCCATTTGTCCCTCAAGGCTCGAAATGCGGAATACGCCGTCGTAGACCTTTTCGGTGACAGTACCGAAGGGGGGATTGGTCATAACCACGTCCACCTTGTCGCCACTGAAAGGCAACAGTGCATCCTGTGCGGTCACTTGGCCGTAGCCGAGTTTGCGGAGATTGGCAAGGCGCGCGTCGTCGATGTCGTTCACATGAATTACCGACGGGTGTACGGTGATTGTGAGTGCGCCGTTACCTGCACTTGGCTCCAACATACTGCCCACTTCCTTACCACCGGCACGGACGAATTGACCCATAACGAAGCCGAAAGGCGTAGGTGTGGAGTATTGCTGCTTGATGAGGCGTTCACTGTCGCGGGCGTTGAGGCTCGGCTGCATCTTATAGAGGTCGACAATGCGGTCATAGGCACTTTTTTGTTGGTCGGCTGTGCCTTTAACGCCACTGATTGCCACAGTTCGTGTTAGCTGCGTCATGGCAAGCTCCACGAGTTCCTGAAGGTCAGTGTCGCTGATGTCCTTGAGCGCAGGGTATTTCGCGGCCAACTTCTTAACTTCGGTCATGGTAAGCGGTTTCGCGTCGTCGGGCCGGACAGTCAGCAACGCTACACGGCTTGATATTGCGCTCCCGATTTCTCCGACGAGTTCGGCGGTCTGCTTCGTTCTGTCCTGATAGACTGCTGAATCGCCTGAGAGGTCGGCGGCGGGTCGTGGTTCGGGTACAGTGATAGACGGGGCCGCTTCGTTCCCGCCCTCAACTACAGTTTCGGTAGTTGTGACGTCGGGATTGACAACGGCATTGTCTTGCTGTATGGCTTTATGAGCCTTGCGTATGGCTTCGGCGAGTATGGCAGATTGAAGCACACCGTCGTCAGCGTTCCACTGGTCTGTGAACATCTGATAAAGGCTGTTCTCTGCTATCGTGATAATATCTTCGCCGACGTAATACTTATAAAGGTCGATGCCAATACTCTTGACGCTCTTGCTGCCGTTTTTACTTACAGCCTTTTTGAACATGGGGCTGTTAGCAATATCCTGAGCATATTTGTTGACGAGGTGGCGATACGCCTGCAATTTACGTTCGGCCTCGGCCTTTTCATTCTCGGCTTTCTGTTCGGCAACTACAGCGGCGGCAGTTGCCAAAGCGTCGATGCTGAGCTTGTCGAAGTTGGCGATGTCGACGCTACGCACTTCATCGTAGCTGTCCATGTCGGCAACAAGCCCTGCGGCCTCTGCTTCCGGCATATCGCGGACGGCGTTATAGAATGATTTCAGGTAAGGACGGATAGCGTCGCCGAGGTCTGCAATCATGGCAGAGGCATAGGCTTTGAATTTACGTGCGCCTTTCTCGATATGGTAGACGGCCATTTCCGTACCGATAGCAAGTATTTCAGGGTCTATGCCCATGTTTAGCTGACCTCCGAGCTTCTTACGCATAAGTTCACGGAGTTCTGCGTATCTCTCGTCAGTTACGAGTTTGTTTCCACTCGGGTTTACAGGCTTATCGGATGTTGGCTTCGCTTCTTCGGCATTAACGGGCGTTGAGTAGTCGGCAAGGTTAGCCTCGCCGGTTTGAGATAGCTGTGTCATTAAGCCATCTACATCGACTTGTGCTATTCCTGTTGTCGGGCGCATATCTTCAAGAGAAAGCGGCTGCGCATCGGCAACGGTTTCAGGATTGGCTACGGCCTTTGCAAACGCTTCGGCTTCTTCCCTTGTCTTGAAGCCATAGCCTATAGGCACGGAAGTACCGCCCATCTTCTTTGCGAGATTGAGACGTTCTTGCCATACTGCTTTGTCGGCGCGAGGAAAGACGACGCGGTGGTAGGTCTTTCCTTTTTTGGTCGTGTAGGTGTCGATGGTGTAGTCGCCGGTCGGCTCGGTATGTTCGGCCTCAGCGGCTTTTACTCTTTCTCCAAGAGAACTTTTTGAGCCAACCTCTTGTTTTTCTGATACAGAGTTATTAACTTTGCGGTCAGAAACTTCACTCAAATCCGAAATAGGCGTCGTATTACGATTAGCGTCGGTGAGAGTGGAGTTTTTCTTTTTCCACATAGTGATGGCTGCCAATTCCTTACGACCATCCCTTTTTTCTTCGACGAATATTGTTGTACCGTCATCGTATTTTTTTGAATAAAGAATGTTGAAATTGTTGCGTTTGCCTTTTTCAACACTGATGTCATCATAATTAGAGACAACGTCTTCTATGCGCTCAAAATCGGAATCTGTAAGGGGAATTTGACCGCGCTTTTCTTCTTGTTGACCACCATGATTTTTCAAGGTGTGTCTTATAGCATTGTTGTCAATAACATGTTTATATTCCGTACTGATTTCAATGCCATATGATGCAAGGTCCTGTTGTAATCGTTCACTTATTGGAGCAACGATTTTCTTAAATAATCCCGTCGCTGTTCCCTTTGCCAGTTCTATTAAGTCCTTTATCGAACCGGCAAAATAGTTGAACAGTTTCGATTGAGAGACTAATTCGCCCCCTTGTCCGCTATCGCTTGCAGTTCCTGTTCCACCGTCGGACGGTTCTGCTTCTTCCTGAGATTGTTCTGCGCCGTCAGCGTTTCCATCGCTTCCGGGTCGCCCATCTTGGCCATCTTCACTATTGACGTCCAATACAGCACTTCCATTGCTTCCATTGTCTGTTGTTGGTTTTGTTATGGGTTGATATTCGAGATTAAGCACACGGCGTATGGCCTCGGCAAGAGGTTTGGGCGTCTTGTCGGCGGCTTCAAAGAGATTATCCTGTTCAGTTCCCTGCACGATATCATACATCATGTTGAATACGGACTGAATATGTCTTTGGGTGTGGCCTTTATACATGGCCGCAAGTGCGAGTGCAAAGTTACTGAAAGTTTCCGAGGGAAGATAAGGCTCTCCTGAAACATCGTCAAAGGCATATTGCTTCTCCCATGCCTCGACGGCGTTCTGCGTATCCTTGGCATTGGAAGCGTCGCGGAATTGTTTAAAGTTCATGAGAGCGTTGAATGCGATTATCGACTGCTGTATTTCGCTAATCATTCGGTCGGCGAAAGCACTGTCATGGTCGCGGAATGCCGTAGCGAGGATAGCTCGTTGAGCTTTGGCCGGCATTTTGTTGAACATTTCTTCGAGGCGAGTGCTACCGCCTGTGAAGATAGACTGATACATGATGCCCTTGAGGTCGTTGGCGGCTTCGGCTGTGAGGTTGCCTCGGCTGTCGAAAGCACTTGCATATTGGGTATTGGTGATGAAGCCCTGTTGGTTCATCCACTTCAACACCTCAACGCCATTGGCATCTACGAGCTGGGCAAACGTAGCCTCATCATCGGCGGAGCGAAGCAGGAGATTGGCGAATGTGCGTATCTTGTCGCCCATTTTCTGAACTGCATTTTTCGGTTTGATACGCTCAATGCCGCCGCTCTCGGTGTCCTGTGCGACATATTGACCGAGGGTAATAGCATCCTCATCCGAAACATCGAGCATATTCACGAGTACAGGCTGTTCAAAAGCGGCAATAGCTTCAGGTGTCAGACCAAACTCGGCGGCATGGTCGATAAGATACTGCTTGTATTTGTCGGCTGACTGCGAGTAACGCTCATACATGATGCGAAGTGCCTCACTGCGGTTGTTTCCCTGAATAACCTCGCCGCGTGAGTTGATACTCGGCGCGCCGGTATAGGCTGTAACGCTCGAAGTGATTTCTTCGGGTCGCATAGTCTCGGCAATCTTGGCCGCCGCGAAACGGCTCACTGCATCCTTGCGCTCTTTGGGCTGTGCTTCGTCGAGGAAATGATAGGGGTTGCGCTGGCCGTCTCGATGGCTTGGCTGCAACTGTGAGGCTTCGATAACGGCAATATTGCCTTTGGGCATCACATCATCGCCAAACTTTACTTCAACAGAATTGCCTAATGTGTGATTGTCTATGATTTCGGGACGGTCAACTTTCTGCGGTCCGTTACGACGGTAGCCACGAGCGCGAGCATCGGCTGGAGTGTCGATGTTCCAATCAGGTACACCGTTGAGGGCTTCACGCTCGATGCGTTCAGCTTCTTCCCTCTCGGCTTTCAGTCGTGCTTCTTCCTCGGCTCGTTCCTGTGCGCGGCGACGTGCCTCTGCATCCTCGGCGGCTCGGCGTTCAGCCCGGCGTCGCTCCGCCGTCCCCGCTATCGCCTTCCAGTGCTCCAGAGCCACCTTCGCCCGTTCTATGGCCGCGAGACGCTCATTCTCCGCCTCCATAAACTCGTCTATGTCCGTCGAAGACTTTGTCTTCGTCTTCTCGGCCTTCTTTAACGCCGCCTCCGCGTTTGCTACCATATTGTCCGCAAACGACTGCGCAATCTTCTCATTCGACGTCTTTTCTACTATCGCATCCCATGCCGTTTCCACGTCCGCCGCCTCAAAGTTCGGCTTCCCTTTCTCGTCAAGAGGTATGCGAGAAAGCGCGGACTGCGGCTGTTCGGGCTGTGCGTTTGGCGCGGGGTTCTCTGTCTGCGGAATATTTTCGGGCGCAATGTTGCCGTTTTGTGGAATATTTTCGGTGTCATTGTTGCCTGCCGCCTCGGCAGGAGCGTTCTGCGCCTCCATCTGCCTGCGCTGTTGCTCATATTCGTAGGCTTCAAGACGGCCTCGCCACTCATCGGTAAGGAACTCACGTCCGCGCAGGTCGGTGATTGCTTCGTTGAGAACATCGTCCGAAAGGCTCTTTGACACCTCAATGCCGTCCTCAAAGCCTCGGTCATATTCCTTGGTGTCGGCGATAGGCTGTTGAGGTGCTTCCGCTTCGGGGGCAGCAACAGTGGTCGCAACCGGCTCGCCATTATATGTGTCAAACATCTCTTCGAGTTCGGCAGGAGTAAAGCGGTTCACACGATTACCGTTGACTGGCTCCTCTGTGTAAATCTCTACTGTGCCGTCTTCGTCGAGCTCGCCGGTAATAGAACCACGCACCGGCTCTCCCGCATCGTTGAGTATCGTGAACTCATCGTTGAGGGCAAATTGTGGTTTCTGTATTCCGGTTCCCACACCTTTTTGGTTAGCGAGGGCGGCCGCCTTCTCGGCTTCGTAGCTATCCAGTCGCTCACGCATGGCAGCATCGGCAAACGCCTGTAGCTGTTCTTTGGTGAATGGTGTCTGCTGGCCGTTGGGGAACTGCACCATTACCTGACCCTCGATAGGCATACCGCTTTCTTCATCGACGATAGGACCGAGGACAGTAACCTGAACGAGACCGCCGCCGTCATTGATTTGCACCACGTCACCCGGATTGAAAGCGAGTGTGCCGTTCATTGTATTCGTCGCGGCTTCCAAACCCTTTTGGCGGATGGCGTCTATAGCTTCTGCCCGCTCAACCTCCGGATCGATAGCCTCTTCCACGGAGTTGATTTCTTTAGGGTCTACAAATGTGAGCTCTCCCGTTGCTGCATCTCGGATTATTAGGCTCTCATCGGACGCATCGCGGTCAATCGTCCCTTCTGCATTGGTGACAACAAGGCCTCCGACGATGTATACCTTGCGGTTGTCAAGCCCGGCGATAGCCGGATGTATCATGGCGCTCGTATTGTTTGTGCGGGCGCTGATCATGTCGTCACTCTGGGCAATCTCTGTGTCGATATCATCATTGATGCGCTGCTGCATGCCGTCGTATGCAGCCTTGGCGTTAGCGTAGTCAAGAGCCGATGCAATCTCATCCTCTGAGTATAGGCCATTCCGGCGCATCTCCATAAGTGCCGCCACAGGATTGCTGTCGATTTGCTCAATAATTTCAGCATCCAGAGTCTCTTCAGCTTTTTGCCGAGTTGCGTCAAATAGATTTTTAGCATCCGCCATTTCCGCTCCCTCCGCATTATATCCATTGTCATACGACTGCTCTACCTGTTGCTGATCGGGGGCACCTGCTTCTGCCGCTACCGAAGCTGCAGCAAGATTGTAGCTTCTCGCCCTCGTTAGAGCCGAGGCGTATTTTATAAGCGCATTAGCCTTTTTGATGGTCATAGATTGTCCGGTGGCTGTGAGCTGACATAGGACATGCGACAAATCTTTTTCGTCGGCGTTATCAATGGTCGCCTGCAGCGATGCCCATTCGTCGCCGAAGAGCGTTGCGCACTCTGCGGTCTCGCCCTCAAGTCGGTGTCTCGCCTTGTAACGGCCGATAGGGTAGCCCACAGTCTTGATGCCGGATACAAATGCTCCGAACACACCTACTCCGAGGGCTATGTCTATCTGCTGCTCTTTGTCCACAAGGTCTGACAACTTGTTGTCGCCAGTAATGATGGAGTTAAGGACTATGCCAGCCTCCTCCTCAAGCATTTCGCCAAAACTGCCATGCCACTCGGCTCTGCTCTCTATGGCTGCTACACCTTTGGCAAAATCGGAAGCTTTGATGTTTGTGATCAGGCGCGTTGCCTGATCGAGCATCTTACCTCCACCAAGTTTGCGCGCCACTTTGCTCGCGCCCCTTCCCAACGTCGCGCCGATAAGCCCGAAATGCGCGCCCAGCATCTCAGTATAGTTTTCGATGCCGGCTGCCGCCTCCGCCTTGGCAAATGCCGTTATTACGCCTTCGCCGTTTACAAAATGCAGGTTGCCGTCCTCATCAAAGGCCACTTCGCCCACATGGCGCAGCGAGGCATCCGCCATCGTCGAAGGTGCCTGAAATGTGTTAGCCAGAACCATCGACGAGGTTATATCACCGGCGGTTACACCGATAGCCTTAGCAATGGCAGCTGCTCTCTTCTTGCCCAACTTTGTTGCCGCTTTAACCACAAAATTTTTGGCTGCGCGCTGTCCGGCTTGCTTGGCCATCGTTTTGGCGAATGTTTTTACGGCTAATTGGCCTGCCTTTGTTCCGGCGGCAGATGTGGGGTTGAGATACATCTGCACCATAAATGGCACCATATTAGCAATTGTGTAACCCATGGTATATCCGTGAGGCACATCGGCCTGCTCGTTTATCGTCTGCTGTATAAGCATTGACTCCATCAGACTCTGCTCTCGTCTGGTCAGCTGCTCGCCTTTGTCCAATTTGGCCTTTATACCCAATATGACGCGGGCCGACGTTAATGATTCCATTCCGGCGGCATATGTGTCAATGTCGGTCACCACATCTTTGACGCCATGAGCGGCGTTGACTATGTTCTGGGTAGCAAAAAACGAGCCTGTCTTTTTAAGCTTGCCAGCATTGTATCTCATTATAGCCTGCTCCAGCGCCCGTTTTTCCGCGTGGCGGCTGATCTCATCTTCCGATATTTGCGTTTCGGGGTTGGCTATAGGCATCATTACTCCCGAAATCATGGAGTTACCTCTGGCGGCGAGCTGTTGCGACGGACTTTGCAGATACTCGTTTAATCTTTTAAGACGCTCATCCTCTTCGAGGGCGTACTCCTTATTGATTTCCTCCAGTCGGTCGTAGGCCTTTTGCACCTCCACATCCTCAGGTTTAGATACATCAAGGCCGTTCTGCTCCATTCGGCGTGTGAACTCGCGCTGAAGGCGTGATTGGCGTGCCACTGCCTCGGCAGCGTCGGCCTCGAAAAAGTCGGTGGTAACCGATCCGTCAGGCATCAGCCATTGGTCAACCGATTTGCCTTCTGCATCAGTGGTTGTGCCGTAATATTTCGGCCCTTCGAGGCTCTTGCGTTGCGTTCCGAGGCCTATTCCGCCCTCGCCTTGTGATGGCATCACAGTTAAACCAGGGAGGTCTGTCTTGCGACCTTGTATTTGGCCGGCCATCTTCAACGCCTGAATCTTTGCTCGATTTTCGGGCTTGTTGGCGTCAAACATCCGCTGCGTATCGCCAACTATCTTTTGCGATTGCTCTTTAAATGCGGCCAACGCCTCTTCCGGAGTGGCGTATTGCGGCACACCTTCGGTGCCATTGTCCTCCGGCTTCTCAGGCTTTTGCGGCTTCAACGGTACTTCAATGTCGGCCTGCTTGGGCTTCCAATCGTTAAAGTCGGGCACATCGCCCGCATTAAGCGTTCTGTCGCCGAACGTATATGCTGGTTCTTCCGACTCTTTCGGCTTGGTTGTGGAGGCCACCTGCTGCGATCTCTGCGTAGGGGCGGGTTTGTCGGTTTGCTTTGGAGCGGCCGCTTGCAGCCCCAGTCGTCTGGCAAACACCTCATAGGTGGGGCTATCTACATAGCCGTCATCCTTCAGGTTGTCATACAGGGCCTTGCGGTTCTTATATCCCTGCTCGCCGGGAGCAAAGAAAAATGCTCGGAAATCTTCTCGGCCATTTTCGATCCATCCATCCTCCTTGAGGTTGTCGTACAGGTCATCTACAATGTCGTGTGCCATTATTTATAGTCCTAATCGGTTTTTCTTTTTGTTTTTTGGTTTCGCCGCATTCTTTTCTGCTGCCGCTTTTTCGGCGGCAGCCTTTTCAGCGGCCTCGCGCTCCAGTCTGGCTTTGTTGGCGGCCTGCGCCTCTGCTGCAAGTTGCTCTGTTGGCTTCCTACGGACGGCAGTTTTTTTTGTGGTACGCATGCCCGCTTTTGATGTTGATGTGGTCACCTCATTAAGGTTTACACCTTCGCGCTGAGCGAGAGCAACCACATCATCCTCGTAATCGGCCTTGGATTTATATGTGTGGTCATGCCCGTCGTAGTTGAGGGTTCCGTGGTATTTTCCTCCGCTTCCGCCGGATCCTTCGTAGCGGTTGTTTTTGTCAATCTCGGATTCCGTTTTGCGCATCTTTAACTCAGCCGTCGGCACTGCAAACCTTTCTGCAACGTCGGCCTCGATTTGCGCTTTTCTGGCACGGCCTTCTGCTTCGGAGATTTTATTTTGTGCCACAAGTGCATCCACTGCCGCCTTTTGTTTCAGCGCTTCTGCCTGCGCTTTGCGGTAGGCGACGTCGGCCTCGGCCTTTTGCGCGGCCACTTTATCTTTTTCCTCCTGACGCTTTAGCTGTTCTCGCTGTAAGTCCACCTGTTCTTGATGGCGAGCCTGAGCGTCGTCCTGCTGTTTTGCTCTGGTGTATCGCTCATAATATGATTGACGGTTTGCCCGCTCCTGATCCATGAGCTTGTCGTAGCGGTCGCGCATCTTGGCCGACAGGGATGGCATCTGCGCTGATGGCGCATAGTGCGCGGTGTGGTATAAGTTGGCGAGAGCTCCGATACCATCGCCTAAGGCCCCTAATATCATACGGCGGCGCTGTTTTTTACGCTCCTTTGCAATATCCTCTTCGCTCATCGGCTTGGGGCCATACTTTTCGAGCATCTCCACATATGTCATGCTCTTTTGGGTCTCCGGAGCTGTCGTGCTCTTGGTTGCTGTCTTTTGGGCATACTCGGATTTTTGTGCCTCGGTGGGTGCAGACGATGCACCCGGAGCGCCAGCCAGTGAGCTATCGATGGGTGGAGGGGGGTTGTAGGCCCTGTTCGCAGGTTTAACTCCAGATGTAGGTTGTTGCACATTGGCGGGTGCCTGCGGCTTTGGATTGGCAGGTGCAGTCTGCGGGGTGTTAGGCGCCGCAGATGGTGCTGGCGCCACCTGAGCGGGAATTCGCCCGCCCGCCAGAGATACATCAACAGGCACCACGGTTGCCTTGGGCAATGTGACGCCTCGCTTATTTATTGCAGTCTCGTTTGTCGACATGGCTTTACTTTTCAATTGGCTGCTCTATATTGCTTTTGTCGGTGGATTAAAGTCAAAAAGCGCCTGCAATATCCGCTCCGCTTTGGGCTGATCCCGTGATTGCTTTGGTGATTTCGTTGGCGCGGTTTGCCTCTATCTGCTGGAGCTGCTGATTAAGGTCGCTCTCGCGCTGTAAATACTGGCTCTCAATGGCGTCCTTGCGGCGCTCGCCTTCCGCGGCGATTTTTGATGTGGTATCAGCCATCGCTTTTGCGTTGGCCGCCTTGGCGGCTGCCACGCTCTCTTCGGTGCCCCCGATTACCGACTGCGCACCGGAGGCTGCGCGATTGCGGTTGCGTATATCCTCGCGCAGGCGCGTCAGCGCCCGCATGGCGTCCGCCCTCTGTGTAGCATCCTCGTTATACCGCTGGTCATACCAGTTTTGGTTTTGTTGCTTTTGGCTCTCGACGTTCTCCTTGGCCTTACGCATGGCCTTGGAGGCACTGATGCCGCCTAAAATGGCGCCTCCTATTTTTAATCCTGCGCCTATTGCTGCTCCAATCATTGTCTTTGAGATTTAAGAGGTAAAACTTATAATTTGAGCGCTAAGATAATCACTTATCTTTGTCAAGTTTTTTAACTTTAACCGCATGGCGATAGGACGCAAAACAGGAGGACGCAAAAAGGGCACACCCAACAAGTCTACTATGTTGGGCAAGGAGGTTATTGTATCTCTGCTGTCAGACTACTCCAATAGCGGCCTGTTAACATCTGACTTTATGGCGCTCGACTCCAAAGATCGACTTGTTATTGCTGAGAGATTGATGCAATACACCATGCCGAAGATGCAAGCCACGGCCATTGACCTCAGCACCAGTGAGAGCGAAAAAACAATCGAAGATCGCCTCGCCGAACTCGCCAATGATAACGCCTAATCTACTCCAAATCCACTTTAGATAGCAACCGCCTGACAA
>ERZ808037.616-NODE-616-length-30724-cov-9.361438_pt1 | contig 30724 bp, 18 predicted proteins | sample MGYA00380190_ERZ808037 | MGnify/ENA primary metagenome ERZ808037 (study PRJEB31490, sample SAMN06133399) | mouse gut metagenome | isolation source: J9 | host: mice | place: China: Chengdu | collected 2015-05 ...
ACGACTTCTTACGACAGTGTGTGTCGCCTTATATCCACCCCCTGAAGTGGGTGGTTTTACGGCGACCGGTGATAAAAAAACGCCAACCGAAGTCAGCGTTTTTTATAAATGGTCTTATTTTAAATAAATCTAACTTTTATGCTGCTTCCACTCACGGCGTAAGACAGAGAAGCTCTCAAAGGTAACCATAATGGTTGCGATTAAAATGATGATGTCCATCACGATTAGCAGCCAGTTACCATCAGTATAGAAGGTCTTCAACTGAAGGATTAAGGCAAATACCGCCATTACCAATAAGAAAGTCAGTGGTGCTAAGGTGTACCAAACTGTCTTACCTTTGCGTAATAAGATCACTGTCACAATCATTAAGGTTAAGGCAGCCATTAACTGGTTCGTGGTACCAAATAGTGGCCAAATGATCATACCGCCAGATCCATCGATACCGCCGGCACCAAAGGCAATTAACAAACAGGTACCCACAGCCAGTAAAGTCGCTACCACACTTTTCTTCAACACAGGTAAGTTATAAACATCACCAAACTCTTGGAAGATATAGCGTTGTAGACGAACCCCAGTATCCATTGTGGTACCCGCGAATAACGCTGCCATAACGGTCAAGATCGTTTGTGATAACACAATCTCGATGCCAATTCCATTATTTAAAATGGTTGCACCACCGTCGATGAAAGCACCAATTGAGCCGTCACCAAACTTTTGATAGATGCCTTCCCACTCAGCTAAGCTAGCAAAGCCTGCTGTAGTCGCTAACACCGCACCTAGTGCTAATAGACCTTCACCCACTGCACCGAAGTAACCCACAAAACGCACATCTTCTTCTTTGTCGATTTGCTTAGAAGTGGTACCCGTAGACACCAATCCGTGGAATCCTGAGATAGCACCACAAGCAATCGTTACGAACAATAATGGCATGATTGACGGTGTGCTGGCAGGTAAATTGTGGTTGATAGCTGGAGCCACGATATCTGGTGTCGCCAGTAAGATGGCACCAAATAATAAAATTAACCCCACAAACAGCTGCAGACCATTAATGTAGTCTCTAGGCTGTAACAACATCCAAACAGGCAATAACGAAGCCACAGCGGCGTAGATGAATAAGAATAAAATCCATACCGCGTTGTCTGGCAATCCAAATATGGTTTCAGGTAATACCACTGGCATTAAAGTGCCTAGGTAAATCAGACCGTATAAAGCAGCAACCCCAAAGACTGAAACCAAAGCCAGATTCATCTTTAAGCGATAGATACACTGACCAATGATAAAGGCAACTACTAAGGCGCCCCAAACTGGAATAACTGCCGTAGGGGTTTTGATCATCATGTTGGCGATAACGACACCGAATACAGCGTTTACCATTAATAGCAGTAAGAAAATCACTACCATCATCAAGGTACGTACTCGTCCACCCATAACTGAGCCGGCAATTGAGCCAATCGATTGACCCTTATTGCGCATACTGGCCCAAATAGCAGACATATCATGAATACCTGCCATAAAAATAGTTCCGAGGACTACCCAAAGCACCGCAGGCACCCAACCCCAGATAACCGCAATGGCCGGACCAATAATCGGTGCTGCCCCTGCAACTGAGGTGAAATGGTGTCCCCATAACACATACTTATTGGTAGGAACATAGTCGATACCATCCTTCATCGTATGTGCTGGAGTAGGTATTGAGTTATCTAACCCCAAAATATATTTGGCAAAAAATTTAGAATAAAAGAAAAAACCGGCGAGCATGGCTAAGACGCCCAACAGTAATACAATTGCACTGTTCATACTTCACTCCTTGAAAAGCCTATATTTATGGCCAGCTGCTAAGTTTAATGACACAGCTTACTTCATAACTATAAGAGCCTTGTCTTATAAAAGGAATTATAGGTTAAAGAATCAATAATAGAGCTATTTTAAACTTGCTTGTTTAGCTAGACTTTATTACTGAATTCTTGCTTTATTGTAAATTAACGAATCCCATTATAGCTAATAAAAAAGCCAGTTAAACTATATTTAACCGGCTTTTTTCTGTCCCTTGTGCGCTATTCGGTTTATTTTAGGGTTTCAAACAAGACTTTCCCTTGCTCACTTCCCTCTCCTTTGTCATAACTTAACTTTAAGTTTTCAAAATAGTTTTTTATATCCACACTATTTGACTTAGAAGGCATTGAGGCTCCTGTGGGCAATGCTTCAAACATAGGAATAGTAGCCGAAGCCTTGGTATATCGAGTCAATACCTCTAAACGCACCCTAGTTAACAGATCATTTGACCCATGAAGCGCACTGGCATTTGAATCTAACTGGTGTTGTCCTAATTGCCAAACGATACGTTGCTGACTATCTAGCCCATAGACATTACGCCACAGCCATTCATGCTCTGCTAATTTAGCATCCTTAACAGCATACTCAATATTTGGCTTGTTGTCATTAGCCGCCTCACCGTGATTACTTTCCACTGTCTTAGTAGTAATAGAGTCCTCTAGCTTTGATGAGGAGCTATCCTGTTTTAACTTTTCTATTGCTTTGAAAATTTGAGTAAATATATACTTGCTACTAAGGGTTTGAGTGCTGTTCTCCCCAGTACTGCTTTGTTCTTCATTGCTGTTTTTCACCTCAAGCAGCTGAGGGTATTTCTGTGTCATCTGATCATATACAGTGGTGAGATACAGTTGTATTTCCTTCTCATATTGCTGCTTAGTCAGCTTACGCTCAATCATCAGCGAAGCATCTTTTAAGTAAGGCTGATGCTTTGTATCTGGTTTGGGGGAATTATTTTGCAGATCAGAGGTAGAAATAAAACGGTATTGATCTGCACTCGCGCTGACATGCATTTTATCTTTGGCCAACAGATGAGCTTTTAGCAAATCTGGAAGGAAGTTTTTTGGTAGACTGCCATCATTGATATTGATTTTTATCCACTTGTTTTTGAATGTTAAACCTAAATTTGGATCTATCGAAGAGGATAAAAGATAGGCAAAGGTATCAGCCCACACATATACCGCACCTTGTCTAGCATCCATATAAATAAAATGGCTGTTTAGTAGCTGTAGATTGCGACTTTGATAGGCAATAGTCGGCATAATACTCACTTTGCCATTAGAAGCTCGATACACACCAGAGGCAGTAAGATTGGTTGGGTTTAATAAATAAGCATTTAAAAGCTTGGCTTTGCGTGCATCAAGTTTGGTATGAGAGGCATCATAACCTGGTAAGACACTTTCAGCTATATCTTCAAAGACTGTATCAAGAGAAACAGTATCTGGCGATTGAAAGTCATCCGTTAGCTCCTGTTCATTCAAGCTATCTTGCTCCTCAATAGCCTCCTCTTTAATACCTGCTTCAGCCTTAGCCAAATCAATATTTGCTTGCTCAAGTGCTTTTTGTAACCACTGCTTATAAGACTCTTGTGAGTAAGGTGCCTCTAAAGCGGCAACGCACTGCTGATAGGCTTGCTTGATAGACTGCCTTTCTGCGGAGTATTTGGCATTATATATTTCCAGACCCGATTGCTCTGCCCTCTGCAACAAATCGACGTAAGCTTCATCATGAACATGTTCACAATGATTGATTGGATTGTCACTCATCGCCAACTGTTGCGGCGTAGCATTGGAAAGTCGCTCTCTTCTTTGTTCATTAGAGCCTAATACATTTACTTGATAAGCATAATCACTCCGACTTTGCTTTTTTAGAGCCTCAAATAAAGTGTCTTTGGCCATCTGAGACTGCTGCTCGACGGGTAATTGGCTTATTTTAGAAGCAATTACATTTTGATTGCTACTAGGGGCTACCTGACAGGCACTAAGCGCTAAAGGAATGGCTAAAGACAAGGCAGCTAATTTGTTTTTCTTTTTATAAAAGTAAGGTTTTTTACTTAGGGTTTTCATGAAGATCCTTATGAGTATCAAATGTGAGGTTATGAGTTGGTTATTCAGCGTTTTTTCGCTCATATTTGTATTCATAACCCGCCTCACCTTCCTTGTCGTAGTCATTCACATTGCCATAATCGATAATTCTAATAGAAGGTCGATATTCTTCGTCTTCAATAGGCTCTTGTGGCGCACTACCATACAAAGCATCCTCACTGTCGTACTCACTACGCGCAGCATACGCTTGATTTAACTTATCTTTTCGGTCTTGGGTTTTTTTCATCCAAGCATTGCCATCGACGCTGGCAGGCTTTTGTTGTGTGAAAGGTTGTCCAAAGGATTGCTGATATACCTCACTTAATGGATGATCTTTAAAGCTGCGCTCATCATAGATGGTCTGACTTAATAAGGTCTTCGTTGCTCCCATAAAGTCACCTCCTGCTAAGGTGCTGGACTGAGAGGCTATTAGCTTTCCACGGCCATCAAAATAGTAATAATTACTTTGATTAAAAGACAAAGGGGTAACAGCTTCTATTAGCTGAAACAAAGATCCCATATCACCACTTTGGAATTTTTTATTAGTTTGCTGCCAGTTTTCTAAAGCAAATTTAATTGGGCTTGAATTGGGATATAAATCAGGTCGCAGGTCCACATGCTCTTGAAGAGTGTTAGACATGTGTTTGAGGATAACACCAAGCAGCTTACCGGTTTGCTTGCTATCTAGATTTAGCTTCACTGCGGAATGAGCGCCTACCTCTTTGGCATAATCATCTCTGGAAATATCCAAAGCTGTGAAGTTTGCCGGCTCAAGCTCGCTTAGACTATAACTAATGGCTGAAATAAAAGCGTCGTATATCACTTTTGGCGGCACTTGCTCAACAACCTGCTCCGGCAGTTTAAAAGCCACAGTAGTAGCCTCAAGCTCTTCAGGCAAAGGCGCGTGCTCAGGAAGTATTAAAGCTACCATTGGCAATAAGGCACTCGGATCTAAGGTTAGCTCAGCGCGATTGAAATCCAATGCTAAAGGCAGCTGTATCGAGTAGTAAGTTGTGGGAGAAGCAAAATCATAGCTATAAACCATACTCACTTTTTTATTATTAGGGTCGAATTCGCTAATTTTATTTAATCTCATGTTCTGATTGAAGTAGTAATTGCTGGCTTCAATCTGTGCTGGCGTGCGGTTATACCATTTATACAAAGTGTCCATCAGCTGCTGATAATCTGTGTCCTCCTCGTATTCAACATAGGGATCATAGTCTTCATAGTTATACTCATCAGGGTTATAGTCTTCAGAGCTTTCATCTTCCAGAGCATAAGCTTCTGATTCTAAAAGGTTCTCTGCTTCATAGGCTTCTTGGATGGCTATATCTAGAACCGTCTCATATGCACTTTGATAACCTTCATCAATACTGCCCTTATTTATAAAAGGGGAGTCATGAACTCGGCTTTGACTAACGGCAACATGAGGTGTAGTCAGGTGCTGGGTTATCGCTTTTATAAGTGCTGACTTGGCTACTTCATCATTATTAATCCCTGACTGGGAACTAAACTGATTTTGATAGCTTTGTTGATTACGTTGAATGTTTTTTTGGTAGTCAGCAGAAGAAATTAAAGGACCATTTTTAAGAGCAGGATTTGAAGCAAACTGAGTAGTTGAGGTCGAATGACAGCCAATAAGCGTTAGAACGCTACTTGAAAGAAGTATCAAAGTATATTTATGGGAGGTTTGCGATACTCCATGGAAAGCTGACTTTATTTTCATAATGCGTAACTGATCCTGAGGTTTAAGTTTTAGAAATTCGCTGGCAAGCAGGTGGCTACCTAATCTAATGAACTATAGTGTTGAATAACAATTGTTTAACAAGATATTGAATAAACATTTCACAGCGTCTATGCTGATGACCAAGCAGTATTCAAACGAATTACGTGACTCTATAACAATTAAGTTATATTAGCACAATAACTAAATACATTTAGTTGCTCAATATCTTACTGAGCAATACTTTCTGGAATATATCTTAAAAAATCGATTAATCACCCCTAAAAGGACTTACGATGACCTACTATTTTGGATTTGAACCTACCGAGAAACTAGCAGACATGATCTTTGAAGCAGAGCACATTATTAGCTCTGGCAAAGATGAACCGTATTATCCTCTGCGTAATGATATTGCCCAACAAATTGGACGTGAGCTAATCGATAATATGCTGGTCAATTTAATCAATGTGATTCCAGATCCAGAACGTCAAGAAAAAATGCGTGGTATCGTGGTGAAAATTGAAGGTGCCACTGAAACCATGTTGAACATCTTGTTAGGTAAAGATAAAAACAAAGAAGTTTTGCCGAACTTTGAATACATGAAAAATGAAACTGTCTTTGAGGACAATGCTGGCAATATGCGAGTAGGCTTTAAATTAAATGAGGCTACTGCCAAAACTATTTTAGAAGGTTTTGATGCAACTACCCCCGATTCAGTAGATAAAGAAAAACTGGTTGAAGCCCTATTTGCCATGAATCATGCAGTTGTAGACCACTTTATCACTCGTTTTTCAGAAACTCTACCTTTGGGGCTAATTAAGCGTAAATCAGTGCCTGTCGCTAAAGCTGGTATCAACAAAGCACTTGAAGTAGCTATTAACAAGCTATTCCCACAGTTGCCTAATCAATCTTTGAATCGTTTAGTGAATTTCTATCGCCCTTTCATTATTGAAAAATAACTCAATTCGTGTTGTTGGTATAAAAGTTGATCAGGGCAATCGCACTATAGAAAATAGCTGCTTTAAATTAGATTATCTAAATTAAAGGGATTAAATAGTTAGAAATTATAACTAAAATATTTTTATATATCTCGTGTTTTTGTTATTTGCGTCCGAAAGTTGGTGATAACATCTGTAGAAGGTCAATAATTAATTAAAAGGTAGCTAAAATTGATTTGTAGTGCGATTGCCCTGAAAAGTTGATAACAGGGTTGGCCGAATTTGGCAAATCCTGTTAAAATAGATCCTTTCAACAAAACAAATGCGTGTTACCACTATGAGCCAAATTAGCAATAAAGAAATTGAACAAACCTTACGTAATTCAGAATGTTTAATTAGCAGCATTGAAGTTGCTGCTGCTTATGAGCGTTTAGCTGCCCAGTTAAACCTTCATTATGCCGGTCTGAACCCTATTGTTATGGTGGTTATGAATGGTGGTTTAATTCCAGCAGGTCAATTGCTAACTCACCTTACTTTCTACCATCGCATGCATTACCTCCATGCCTCTCGTTATCGCGATAATGAAGGGACTAATGAGCTGTCTTGGAAATTTAAGCCAGATGTAGACATTACCGGCGAGCATGTTCTTTTAGTGGATGATATCTTTGATGAAGGTATTACTTTAAAAGCCATCGTAGAAGAGCTGAAGAAAGAGAATCCAAAATCTGTTGACTGCTGTGTGCTGTTAAACAAGGTACATGATCGCAAAGTGGATGACTTCAAAGTAGATTTCGTAGGTCTTGATGTTGACGATCGTTATGTTTATGGCTGTGGTATGGACTTCCATGGTTATCTGCGTCATCTTCCAGGCATCTATGCAATTAAAGAAGATAAAATCCCAGAGTAAACCATATTAAATAAGTCTCTTAACTAAATAGATTTTATTTAATTAAAAAAGCACCTATATACTAGGTGCTTTTTTGTGTCTAAACCTTTGTATTTACCAAAAACCCATTCCTACTACTACTGCTGAAACTGTAATGCCAAGCCAGTATAACGCTGCGTTGGCGTCTGAACCGATTTTTGTAAGGCGTGCTTGGTACTGTAAATACTCACCTTCTGCTTAGCACGGGTTACCGCGGTGTAAATTAGCTCTTTGCTAAGCAGTCGACTGTTGCTGTTATCAAAGGTAATGGCAACGTGATCAAACTCGGAGCCCTGCGACTTGTGAATGGTCATTGCGTAAGCTGTGGCAATTAGCTCATCATTTAACAAATTGACGGCGATACCTTGGGTTTTATTCTCAAAGAACACCTCGAGTCGGCTGCCCTCGCCTTTTTGCTGTGTCTGCAAGCAGATACCTATATCTCCGTTAAACAGACCCAACTCATAATTATTCTGTAAAACCATAACAGGTCTACCATGAAACCAAGGACTTTTACCCAAAGGCAGTTTCAATTCTGTCATATGCCACCGGGTTAGGTAATCATTGATATTGTGATCACCCCACTCTCCATTATGTCCTGCGGTTAAGATACGAAATTTATTAAATTCGTCCATAAGCTCCGAAATAGTATGGCTTACTTCAGTTGGCACGGATTTCGCTATTGGTGTTATGAGTAGTGAGTGAATTTTATTTAAATATGAGATGTAATGTTTTGTCAGTTTTGAAAGTATTTTTTTATTGCTTAGGCTATTTTCTAGCTGAGTATTAGAAGATACTTCCTCGTTTGGCTCGGATTCAGTGCCTCTAGCATTGCCGCTTTGAATATTCACGCTTTGGAAATTTAATGCTTCATCGTTGTTTAGTAATTGCCACACTTGATGCATATCTGCAGTACTTTTATTAATCTCAGTAGCTAACTTGCCGATACCCGAGTCCGCATGGAAACGACGGCTCTCTGTCAACTGAGCATGGATCGGTTGTAGTGCCTCGATACGGCACAAATCAGAGAGCACTGCCCCAGCGTCTACTGCAGCTAGCTGATTGGCATCCCCCAATAAGATTAGGCGGGCGCCTGGCTTAATGGCGCTGACCAGATAGTTAGCAAGCTCCACGCCAAGCATTGACGCTTCATCGACAATAACGATGTCCTCACCTAAAGGATTGCCAGCATGGTAACGCGGTCTACCGTCTCTACCAATACCTAGCAAACGGTGAATGGTCTTCGCCTCTTGTAGCTGCACTTCCACTTGTGCACTGTCTAAAGCGGCTTGCAGTGACTCTTGCATCCGCTGCGCTGCTTTCCCTGTGGGTGCCGATAATGCAAGTCCAGCGCTATCTGTACTAAACCGAATCGCTGCGCCCTCCCCTAATGCCTGCTTTGCATCACTGTCTGCTTGGGCCTGCTGTAAAGCAATAACCAATTGCGCCACGGTATAAGTTTTACCGGTACCTGGGCCCCCAGTGATGATACTAAAAGCGTTCTCATTGGCGACTTTAACTGCTTGCACCTGCTGAGCATTGAGATTATCAGGAATATTAATATCTAATGGCTTAATGGGCTGATTTAGGATATTTTGTACGGTTTTAGCAAGGTTGAATTCCGCTTGCCAAGTGCGGTGTAGCCAAAATGTGATCTCGTTTTTTTGATCTATTTGATTGGTTTGATAGATGATAGGTGTTTGCTTTGATATTGAGTTGGTTTTGCTTAGGCTATTTTCTTTTTCTATCGGTTGGGGTTGTATTGATAATAGTTGGGTAAATAAAGGATGCCTATTAATATGTTGAATTAATTTGCTTAGGCTATTTTCTATATTCTCTTTATCTGAACCATTCGCTTTATTATTATCAAGCTGCATTAACTCATATAACTGCTGGACCAGTTTAAAACGCTCAACCAACTGTGCTTTATTGGTATTAGACAGATTCAACTGTAACCACAGCTGCGTGCCACGAGTGATTAAAATATTCAGTAAATTAAAGATGGGATCACTGTTCTCAAGCCCTAATAACTCACTCTCATTATCATCTTGGTCTTGTGTTACAGCTGCCAAAACTGTGGGGCTATCAATCAAATCAAATAAAGGTGCGGCCAAACTTTGTAATACATCGCGCTGCCATCCATAAAGCGTTGCAGCCTTATCCTCTAACCTACCTTGTAAGGCTAATTCGCTATCTTCTTGGCTTAAAGTTAAGACGGTATGTCCCTCTTCTAGCTGCTTAGCGAGCACCATAAATAAGGCTTTAAACAGATAACTGTCAGTCTCTACAAACTGTGTGGAAGTAGTCGTATCGTTTGGTTGAACATAAGCGGAATACGTCTGAGCTCGGCGCTGTAAAATATAGTCACTAATGGTGCCCGCCCAGCTCTCTTCAACGCGAGTGTTAGCAGTATTATTATTGGTTTTCATTAAATTATCAGACCTATAAATGTGTTTAAAATTTAAATGGTAATGGCTAAGAGTGATAGCTGGCCTTGCTACTGAGGCTTACCGAACAGTTCGTCCAATGCTTTGACGAATTCAATGGGAATATCCCAAGTCACCAGTCCATAACGAGTATTACTGCCAGCACCCAGAGTCTCTGCTGAAGGATTATAAGTCCCCCGTAAAAACACATATTCAACAGGACCTATATACTTGGCCTCATTGCCCTTATAGTTAACAATACGCATGGACAAAAAGCGGTGCAGCGCTACTTGGTAAATCGCCGCCTGCAACCAGTACCCTGCTTTACTCATAGCTAACTTTAAGGTAGCCTCATCGTAATTGCTTAGGCTATTTCCTAAAAAATTACTCTTATAGTCGACCACATAAAACTTGCCAGCATGCTCATATACCAAGTCAATCTCACCACGTAGATAACGATACAGTTGACTACTACTTTGGGCAGTTAAACGAATGTGTTTATCAACTTGATCAGGCAAATACTTTTCAAATAAGCTGTTAATTTGATGTGCTTGGAAGGTTTCAGACAAGCCCATATTAAAGCCCATTTCTGCAAAGCGCTGCTTGGGTGAGATATCAACCAATTTTTGACCTGAGGCTAGTAAGGGGGTATGCAGCACCTCATTAATCCACGTCATTAACGCTTGGTGCTGAAGCCCTTGCTCATCAATGTTGTAATTTCTAGTATTAGCGCCTTGTCTACTCCCTTCTAAAATGCGCTTTTGATGGGCCACACTGGCATATACTAAAGGCAGCTGGTAACCACTGACGGCTCTATCTATGACTGCCGGCCACTGCTCAGGGTCGGTGAAATGAATCTTCTCAAATATCTCATGCAAAAACGTACCCGCATTGGCCCCTTTTACAAAGCTAAAACGAATGTCATCTACCGCTTTAACGGGTATATTTTGATCGTCTGCCTGAGTGCTTACAGCGGTATCAGATTCACTAATATCAATATAAGTGGCATCATCGATACGCTCATCAACCACAGCCATTGCCTGTGTCGACTCATCTAATTGACGTGCCAGCGCGGTAAAACTGGTCTTTGCCCAGCCATAGAAATGATTGACCCGCATCACATCGGAGAATTTGTCGTATTTGATAGGCTCTGGGTCAGGTTGAGGGATAATAGCCTCACTGCTACCCGTAAGACTACTCTGAGCTTTAACGTAGTTGTCGTCATAAAACTGATGTACTTTTTGTCCACGCACCATGCCTATTATGTTCTTAAGCCTATCGGGCAGCTCAAACTTCGCCTCGGCTGAATCGAACCAATAAAACACTGGCTTTAAATCAAACCCAGTTCTGTCTTTGGGATCTCGTAGCACCACATAAAGCAGCTCACTGGCACGGGTAAAAGCCACATAACCCAGGCGACGAAATTCCTCAAAATCTTCTTGAGTCTCGATATCGGTGTAATAGCCTGGCGTGGTGGCAGAGTCCTTCACCGGTGAAAAACGGCGCTGATTACCAGATTGGCGTGCCAAAGCATTAGCCGCTTGCTGGGCGTTATACAGATACAAGCCATAATCTTCTTTATTACCTGACTTGCGACTGGCACTGCCCATACCTAACACATAGACGATGGGAAACTCTAAACCTTTAGATTTGTGAATCGTCATCAGCTGCACACCAGATTCTGTGGGCAGTGGATACTGTTTGGCCCAGTCGCTGTTAGGAGCAGCATCTATGTTCTGTCTAAACCATGCCAGCAGTTCATGCTCACCCATGCCAATACCATATTGCGCCAGAATATCCATTACATGGCGCAAATCCATGATATATCGATCACCTTCAGGATGCGCGGCTAAGGCCTGCCAAACGCCTTGCGGCTGGACTGGGCTTTTATCTAGCAAATAATGCATCGCCGACAAAATACCAAAGTTTTGCCAGCGCTGAGCCCCTTCTTTAAGATAGCTGATAAAGTCTTGATAGCTTTTTTTATTGGTATCAGCAAGTCTATCGTCAGTGCTAACATTCCCTTTAACGGTCATCTCGTCGCTTTGGGCAATGCCTGACTCATGATCAGTCATCATGGCTTTGACCTCTTTAATACTCAGGCCATACAGATGACTGGTCAGCACCCGATTGATCATGTCATGACGGTAAGGATAGAGCATGGCACTAAGCAAAGCCGCCACGTCTTCGGCCATGATGGTCTCAAAGATACTGACATCACTGGTAGTCAAAGTAGGCACATTTAGTTTAACCAGTTCATTTTCTAGCTGTTTTAAATCTTTTTTAGCACGAGCCAGTACCCCAATGTCGCTTGGCTGAATAGGCTTGCCTTTTAGGGTCTGACCACTATTTAACAAAGCGGCAATATGACGGGCCGTGACTTCATACTCATCGTATTCAAGATCCTTATCATAAGGCAGATGCAGCAAGCTGACAGGTTTAGTAGAGAGTACGTCAGCAACTAAATCTGGGACATTCACTGATGGATCATCTTGTGCAGAGTCTTGGTTGCTCTCTAAGTCATTAAACCAAGACAGTTGTTTCTCTGACTTGGCAGCAGTAATGTGCTGATAGTAAATCTGGCTCCCCAATTCCGCAAACTTATTCTCACCCGTTGTCGGTGTGGGCATACCAAACCAGCAGTTTAACGACTCAATGACTCCCTTATTGGAACGGCGGTTAATATCTAGCGTCCACAGGCTGCTTTTATCAAATTGAGACTTCATGTAGTTGTAGTTGGCTACATCGCCACCACGGAATCCATAAATAGCTTGCTTTGGATCACCCACCAGTAGCAAAAATTCTTGATTGGATTTGTTGCTATTTGACTGCTTATCACTCTCTGCCTGCTTACGCTTGCTCTTTGGCAAATAGATGCTTTCAATCATAATGGCCTGCTCGCCATTGATATCCTGCGACTCATCAATAAGTGCGACCGGATAGTGATGGCGAATGTAACGTGCCAGCTTCTCGCCCTGACGACCGGTTAGTGCCTGATTGAGACGGACCATTTGTAGGCTAAAAGTAGTCTCACCACGCTCTTCTAAAATTACCGGCAATCTTTCGCGCACTGCCAATACAATATGACGGTTTAGATTGGCCAGTAACAATAATATATGCTGATTTAGACCCTCCATCTGGTCCATAATTGCCATTAATTGGCTGATGGTTTCTAGCTCAAAAAAAATGTCATGTTCTTTTTGTCTATTTTTATTGAAACCCTTATAGTTGCCATCATCTTTAGGATAACGCGCATCCTCTATCGAGCCAATTATTTTTTTAGCGTCCTCACTAAGATAGTCTTTAAAGTTTATCCCTTTTTGTGAGATAACTTTATGAACCTCAGTAATAGACTCAAATCGTTTATAAAGATTAGATCCCCCATTAAACCCTTGTGACTTTCTATAATCAGGATTTAAATACGGCTGAATATCGGTCAGGTCTAACTGAGCAAATGCTTCTATTAGCTTCTCAAAGCCAGCAAAATCAAAAGCTTCATTCAGCGATATCTCATCAATAGGCGCAGAAATAAAGTTGAGCGAGCGGTTCACATAGGACTTATGATCGCCAACTGCGGTCAGCTTACCTTGCTGCTCCATTAAAGCATATAGTTTGGGCTGTTCATGATACAAACGGCTTTGAAATTGACGCAGCTCATCATGGATGATACTGTCTGTCACCTGCTCAATATGGCTATCCTCAATGATCGCCATGCCTTGCTGATGACCAGTCTCACTACTGTATTCTGCTAGCCATTTTTGTGCCAAACTATCGAGTGTGCCCACAAACAGTTTATCGAGCGTGGTTAACACCAATGCAGTGCGGCGAATGGCATCTGTCATCGGATAACTATACACATGATCCAACAGATAACCCACCAAGTGTAGATTAATTGGGTCCTGCATGATGTCATCTAGACGGGCAGACTTAGCTTGTTCTATTAACCAATCAGCACGAGCTTTTTTGGCAGTGGCTTTTTGCTCTGCTTCTTGCTGTTTGTCATGCGCTAAGTCTTGATTTAACTCATCGGCCCCGTAATTGGCTTCCTCTGAATTTTCCTCTGTTTTATTATCCTTACTGCCCTCAGGAGTGACTTGTAGGATAGCTGGATATAAATGCTCTTTATTGGCCAGATCTGCACTTAGGTTATTGACCCATTGCAGTAATTGATAGAAATCCACCAAGCGATCATGAATACGCTGACGCATTTCCGCCGCTGCCGCCCGAGTAAAAGTGGTAGCAATGATTTGTTCAGGCGCACGCCTCGCTTCAATAAGCAAGCGCAGGACAATACCGGTTAACGTCCAAGTTTTACCCGTACCTGCTGAAGCCTCAATAAGATGGCGACCACTTAAAGCAACATCGACTGCAGGTATCACCTCTTTATTATCCGCCTGTTGCGCTTGAGTAGGTGCACCTGTTTTAACAGGAGGTGCCTCCTTATCTTCTTGTGAGCTTGGATAAGACGGGTCTAATTTATGGGTATCGGTCATGTCTGTCATAAGGGGTATACTTTTAATTATTATCTTAAAACCAAAGGGGCTTATTAAATTATCAAGAGCTTAGCTTTAACAAAATCAGCTTAAATTTAGCCTTCCAATCCATCAAACGCGGCAAACATAGGCTCATATAAAGGCTGAGCCAAGGCGGTTAAAGAGGCTGTTAATGCCTTAAACGCATCTTGATCGCGCAGAATATATTGCCAAATAGCATGCTGCGAGCAAGTATCATATATCGCATCTGACGTGTAATTTGGGAACAGCCACTCTGTGAAATCGCCGCGTTTTGGCCAATAATTAGCACCCTCTTCTTCTTGAGCTTTTAAGCATTTGTCTAAATAACCAAGGGCATACTCTGGCAATAAAGTCAGCGGCACCTGACCTGATAGCTTAGCGAAAACTGCCCATTTAACCAGCTCAATCACAGCATCTTCATAAGTAACGGGACTTAGCTTATAGGCAGTGGCTTTTTCAAGCTTTTTAACCTTAGACCCCGACTTATTAAAACGCCAAATACTCATGCCATCATTTAACGCCACCTGCTCAGCTGTGGTGCGTCGGGCCACCTGCCAATATAGATGCGATAACCAAAACTTAAGCAAATGTCTAGGTCTGGCAGAATTGGGCAAAATATTAAACCAATGCTTAGGCGACTGTTTGGCGTACGATACGCCTGCTTTTAGGCGCGCACCAGTCTCATTAACCTGTATCGGTACCACACCTTTAATCTTAATCGTCTTCGGCAAAAAGGATAACAGTGTGCTATCTCCCTTTTGATTAAAAACACTTGCCAGCTCAACCTGTACAGGATGTTCAATAATAGGCGTAATGATTGGCAAGTCTGTGTCCGATTCTTGAAGTTCAATGCCATTAATAATCAATTGCTCTTTAAACGCTTTGCACTGCTGTTGCAGCTTCTCATGTTGATTGGGCAAGGTAGTATGACGGGCCACCCCAGCAGGCATAATCTTTTGATACATTAAGACTGGCGTGACTTGAGATTCTGCCTCTGCCTGACTCTCCGAATTATCCAAATTATCTAGGTTATCTGACTGATTAGCGACTGAAGCATTGGCCATCTCATGAATTAAATAATCTTTAATCTGATAGGTGCTCAGGCTATCCAAAAACAGCGGCTCTTGGTTCGCCATTGCTTCCTCACCCTGCACGATATGTACCTCTTGCGTGCGTAAAAAGGCTTTGGCCGGGTGACGCACTTGATAAGCCAGCACCCCTTCGACATCAATCTCGCCAATATCAAACAACGCTTGAGCCAAGGCCTTATTTTGCTCATTAGGCTCTAACTTAGTGTCAATCGCTAACAAATCATTTAGAGCGGCCAAGTTTTGAGAGTCGATATCACCTAATTGACCTAACCCCTCACCCAATAGCTGAGCTATTGCCTCATAATGCGTTTGGCTGGGTAAGCTGACTAACTGCGGATGGTCGTTAGAGTTTCTAGACTTTAGCGTATTAAACACGGCCTGCCATAAAGGGGCTGGCGGGAACTGACGCTGCTGGGCCAGTTTGGTTTTTTGCATTGCCTGATCCAGCATACCCTCTAAGGCATCAAAATCAGACTGTTCTTTATTCGAGTTCTTTGAATCATCTGAGTCAGTTGATGCTGGTTGCGGATTTGAGTTTTGATTTTTATTGCTTAGGCTATTTTCTGATAAAGGAGCTTTGCCTGATAAGCTCGGCTCAGACTCCCCGGCCTCCACCGCTTGCTCAAACAAACTCTTATCAAAAGGCAGTGCCGGATGCTCGGTAACCAACCATTGCTTGACCAGCTTAGGGAGATGACGTTTTAGGCTTTCGGTAGTAGGGTCTACCACTTCTGGCAAACTGTCGAGTGAATTAACCTGCCACTGCACTTCCCCTTGCAAGAATTGCAACAATTCGCTGACAGGGTTGGCTGGCAAATGTTCATGGGTATCAGTGAGACTCTGACCGTTATAAAATATCCAGCAAGCACTGCGCGCGCACAATAAGGCATCCAAGAACGCCCCATTGTCATCATCTTCACTCACTCGGTCACCGCGGCGTGAGATAGTCGCTTTCATCAAATCATAGCGGTTGTCACGGTCACGAGCTGGGAACTCAGAGAGGTTCATATGGAGCATGACCACCAGATCAAACGGTACGTTTCTTAATGCCCCGAAGCGACCAAAGGTAATCACTCCCGTTGGCTCAGCACTCACCTGCTGGCTTTCAAGTTCTGCCTCAATACTATCAAGCATAAAGCTTAGCTTTAACGGTAATTGCTCAACTCTCGCCAGCCTTTGCTCAACTTCTCGGTTATCGGTATTATCGCTACTGGCGTATTGTCGATAATGACGGTTGGCGCGCAGGCTCGACTTAAAGCCGTTCATGGCGTTGTAGATGGCACGCATACTACGGGTCTGATCCACATCACCAAAATAACGGTGAATCACTTGACGCTCAATCTGATCTAGCCAATCCTCGGCTTTCAGTTTTTGTTTGTGATCATTACGGCGGGCAAGCAGGCCTCTATAAATACGGCACAGCGCCTCAATAATAGGCGCATCGTTAAGACTCACCTCAGGCAATGGCAAACTCATCTCAGCAATCGCTGTACTTGGCCACTGCTGCGCTTCAAGCGGATACAAGCAGTCGCTCATTTGCGCTTCGGGCATAATTAGCCCCAAAGTTAATCTGTCTAAAGCCTGGGCGAAGCTAAAGCGGTAATCAAAGTCATTGCCATCTAAGGTCTGCTTTAGATGCCACTCATCAAAACCGCGGATAAAGCCCGCCTCAACCAATAAATCACAGCCACGGCTCATCTGATCATGGGTCAAGCCAAAGCTTTCGTACAGTGGCGGCAACATTAACCAATCCAATACTTCAGCAGCTTCAAAGCGGGCGCTGTCACTACCCAGTAGCTTATAAAACCCAATAATCGCCTCCCATAATTGACGAATGGAGGCATCAACCACACCAGTTACCTTCGCTGGTAGAGTCAGACCATCTTGACCTTTACCACTGACAAATATTGAGCTAATGAGCGCATGATGACGCTCTACATCGGGCAATAGCACCACGATGTCTGAAATATGACGCTTTTTTGCACCAGGCGGTAGTGGCTCATTCAACCAGCGCCCAATCATAATACGCAGCACTTCAAGTTGACGCTGCAGACTGTGGCACGAATGAATGCTTAGGCTATTATCTTGAGAAGACATCGACCACAGACGCTCTTTTTCAAAGCGTTTATTCTCAAGCGCCTCATCTTCGTACCAAGCAGCCGTGCTTTGATTATCATCATTATCATGAGTGCTCGTTTCTGTATTAGTGGCATCATCACTGCTTGACTCAATTTGCTCACTAATAGCTTGTGACACCTTAACCGCAGTCGCTTGCTGCGTTGAGCGCTCATCAAGCATCAACACATCATTTTGCAAACGTCTTAATAAACTGGGGCTGTTTTGAGTTTGAGAGACCGTATCTTGCTCAAAGTCATCATTTTGTTCATCGTCATGTGTAAAGCTAAAGTCATCAACAAAGCTCTCAGACAACTCATCTTCAAAGTTATCCTGCCAGTCCACAACCGCATCTTTATATAACTCATTACCGGACAAATTAGCGAGCATGGCGAAGGTATCACGAGACTGCTTGCCCAGACGGGATAACAGACTGTGCCCATAGTCGCGTAAAAACACGCTTTCAGGGTTAATGATCTGCTGACGCTGTAACCATGACTTATCTACGATGTCCGCCCAGAACAGTTTAGAAGGGTTGTAGTGCAGTAACGTGATATCCATATATAGAGATAGACGCTGCAAGAAATCAAGTTCAGTTTGTGGCAGCTGCTGAATGGTAAAAATACGTAGCACTTTGGGTAACTGTTCGCGCTCGCCAGCCTTATTACTCTCTAAGGCCTTCCAAAAGGTCTTTTCTAATTCGGCACGATACTGATGCACATCAGCGAACAGGTGCGACCAAAGATAACGCTGAGCTGATTCAAGCTCTATATAATGATCAACCAACCACTCAGGCGTGCCACGTGCATATTTATCAAAGCGCAAAGATAAGGCGTCTTTTTCTGCAATTAACGCATCCACATCAAGTTTCTTATTATCCGACCACAGACTTAACCAATCCTCACGGTGGGTTAAATAACGGTTAAACACCCGTGCCAAATCACTTGCCAGCTGCCAAATCCTCGCATCTTGCTGTGCCTTGTCCGGCTCAACGCCTTCTTGTGGCTCATCAATTAATGATGACAGCAGTGGATACACTGGATGTTTATCATCTTCGATAATAGCTTGCTGATAATAGGTCAGATAACCAAACAAACGCCACTGCATCACAGTCGGTGACAGCACCGCCACTTCAGGTACATTGAGCACCGTCTCATTAGGATTATTTTGTATTAGATAAGCGTTATGACGGCTTAACACATCTTGCATCAGCGTCCACTGATATTGACCCCAAAACTTAGTCATCACAAGGGTACTGATACCGGCACGACTGGCAATGGTTTTATCAAGCCAATCACCCAATACCATTGACGGCACGATAACCACAAAGGGATCAAAAATAGACTGCTGAACAGATTGATATTCAACCAGCAATTCATCAACTAAGTTTTCGGTACGATGCGATTGGATAATTTTGAACATAGAGGGGCAATCTTTTGTTAAAGGAAATTCAAATAAATACGGTCATTGCAAAGACACAACGGTTAGATAAGCATAACCCATTATGGCAAAAAGAAAACCATTAAACACCACTATACGTCAACTACTGTCGCAATGAGTGGATGCCCTTACTGTTGTGACCTGAATTCTTAGTCTGTGCAATGCCAAAAGTCTAAAGGCTACTCATTGAGCAGATACTAACCTGTTACCGTTTCATGTCACGGTATAAGGTACAATACATTACCTCACTGAGGATAGACCTTAAGACCGACATCCAAACCTACCGAGCCTCATTTATTTATGAAATTAACCCAAACGCCTGTCTTATTTTATTTTTTGCTGGGGCTTAGTCTTGCCTTACTGGGGCTATCTACCTTGCTTATGTTTATGCGCTCGCATAATCAAAGCATCTCTCATCCACTGCCCGTTAGTTATGATGAAGATTTGGGGTTAAGTAAAAATGAAGAAAGCCCTAAGCTACAGCAAACACTGCAAATTGTGGCAAACCACGAGCTAAAGCAACCTTTGAGCGATATTTTAAGCAAGTTCAAACACTACAATCCGCACATCACAACGACGGTTAACTATGTTAATAGCTCGCAAATACGCAGCTATCTTTCCGAAAATCCAGAGACCCATCTAATATTAACGGATGCACCAACCATGGAGCGTATTGAAGACTCTTTTAAGGCAAACAGCTCTAACTCAGCTAAACCTGACAGCACAGATAGCAGCTTATCTGAAAAAAACATCACGCCCCTTTTTGACTTTGCGATGAGCAAATCAAATTCTAGCAATGAGGGTTCACAAGTAAAGTTTCAGGGTTGTGTTTTAGAATCTATTAAAGACACTGCCGCACAAGATAGTGAGGGCAGTTCAGCAGCTATGATTTTCAGACGATTCTTACTCTCTAGCAGCGTTCAAAAAGTGTTGAAATCATCAGAATTAGAGAGCATTGAAACCTATCAAAACAGCGTAGATGATCTGTTTAATACCAATGCTAACTCTGACGTTGATGTGTCGGTTGAAGAGATGCTTGAGTAACTTAAACTTCAAACTATATTATTTCCTCAAATATTATCTCCTCAAGTACAGGCTAAGCCTAACACTAGCTAAGGCTTAGCGCTATCTACCCAATCAAACTCTTGCAAAATACGAGTCCATTGCTCATCAAATCCTGCCGTCAACACTAACGGCTCACCCGTGACGGGATGATTAAGTGTTAACGTCTGAGCATGTAGCATCATGCGCGTGCAATCATATTGAGCGCGAAAAAACTTATTGTGGCGACCATCACCATAGCTAGTATCGCCTACTATCGGGTGAAACAGATGTCTCATGTGACGGCGAAGCTGATGCTTTCGCCCAGTCTCAGGTATTAAGCGCATTAGACTATAACGACTGGTATCATGCTTTTTTGATACGGCAAATGGCAATTCAATTTGGGCTAAACTCTGCCAGTGAGTCACTGCTTCCTGAGCAGGTTTGTCTAAGTCAGCAAATTTATCTGCAATGGCATCAGGTTTAAAGCTCAACGCATAATCAACTATACCTTCTTCTGCCATAAAGCCGCGCACTACCGCCAAATACTGCTTGGCAACCTTGCGCTCAGTGAAGGCTTCGGTCAGGCTGCGTGCCACAGCAGAACTCTTAGCAAACAACAATACGCCCGAGGTTGGCCTATCTAATCTGTGTGCCGGAAATACATGACAACCTACTGCATCACGGGTTAGCTGCATGGCAAATCGCGTCTCGCCTTTATCAAGCCAACTGCGATGCACCAATAGACCCGCTTCTTTATTGATGGCTACCAGATGCTCATCTTCATAGATAATCTCTATTGGATTGTCAATTTGGGTGTCTGTTTGGCTATCTAGTTGACTGTTAGTGCCGCTTTCAATATCCATCTTTATCCGTCTTTTTGATTGCCTTAATTTTAGATAGGTTTTCTTTGAGGTCTATCATTATCTCTACTGTCTTTAATACATAGCCTTTCCCATCAAGGCTTTGAACCTAGCGCTTAGTTTCTATAAAGCACTTTGACCACATGCCAGCCAAACTTGGTTTTCACTAAATGCGGGGTTAACAGCTCGCCATTGAAGCAGACTTTATCAAATGCCGGTACCATTTGGCCTTTTCTAAATTCACCTAAGTCACCGCCCTTTTTACCGGAGGGACAGGTTGAGTGTTTCTTAGCCAGCACATCAAAATGAGCGCCTTTTTTCAGCTTGGCAATAATGTCTTCAGCCAGCTCCTTATCTTTCACTAAAATATGTAATGCGCTTGCTGTACGAGCCATGTTGTAAACCTTTCATATATGTTGATTGTCGCGGCATTATAGCACTAGTGAATGTGGTTGCTAGTCCCACTAATACGCTCTTCATATTTTCACAGATCAACATGTAGAAAAGTGAGCAAAACGCCTTATTAATTATGATAAAATATTTTTCCTTTCTATGCTTCTATGCGCTTATAGCTCAACAGGACAGAGCAGTCGCCTCCTAAGCGATCGATCGGGGTTCGAGTCCCTGTAAGCGCACCAATCTTTATATTTCCTCATTACCATTTATCACCTAATACCCTACGAAGCCCCTATTATATAATGGTCTAATCTTTTGACATAACTTGTCATTACCTAGTAACACCTATAGAATGTTGTACATAATGTTGTACATAATAATTAGCTATGTTTTAAATAGGTGTGGTTATGAACAAGCGACAAAATTACCTTCTATCAGACAATGGCGTTAAATCAATCGCTAAACAGTCACCACCTGCCAAACGTATAAGACATTCAGACGGTGACAGCTTATACCTAATTCATGACCCTAAAGGATCACTCTACTGGGTTATGGCGTACCGCTATCAATCTGATAAAGACATAAAACCTAAGCAAAAAACATTACATATTGGCTCATATAAGACTGCTAACCAGACTATTGATAGTAAATTCACACCTGAAGTATCTCTTAAGCAAGCAAGAATTGAACGCGACAAAGCTAAAGAGTTATTAGCTGATGGTATTGATCCAAAAGAACATAGAGAAAAAGAAAAAAACCGCTTTGAACAAAAAGACCTATTCAAAGTCATAGCAAATGCTTATATCTCAGAGAAACAAGATACCACCCCAAAAAATGTTCAAAAGCTTAAAGGCTATTTGAATAATCACATTCTTAAGCAAATCGGTGATTATCCAATCAGCGCTATTACTGCACAAGATGTAATTCAGACAGGGTTAGCTATTCAAAGTTATTTTGAAACACAAGGTAAGCGAACCTCAGAGACCGCTCACAAGTGTATGAGTTTAATAAGCACTATATTTGAGTATGCAATTAATACGCAAGGCTACAATATAAATAATGTTGCACTAGGCAGGAGCAAGGCTTTAAGACCTCATAAAGCTGAACGCATGAAGGCAGTAGAACAGCATCAAATTGCTGATTTACTAAGAAATATAGATAGTTACTGTGATGGTAGCTCATATGCACACCCTCAGACGACAGCTGGACTGCAACTCATGGCGTTGTGCTTTGTAAGAACGAAAGAGTTGAGATTCTTTGAATGGTCAGAGATTGATTATCATAAAAACGTATGGCGCATCCCGGCTCATAAAATGAAGATGAGACAAGATCATATTATCCCATTATCACCACAGGCAATGGAGATAATAGAGCGTATGAGGCCAATAACAGGTAATACAGAATATGTCTTTTATAACTTTATGAGTGGCAAGCCTTATAGTGAAGCATGGTTTAATCAGGCGCTCAGACGCATGGGCTACACTGGCGACCCCTACCCTAAAATGACAGGCCATGGCTTCAGACAACTTGCCAGCACCGGGCTTTATGAACTTAAATTTTCATCTGATGTTATTGAAATACAGCTTGCACACTTAGAGCAAAGTAGCGTCAAAAGAAGATATGACACCTCTGAGCATCTAGCAGAACGTCAAGTAATGATGAATGAATGGGCAAATCACCTTGATGACTTACGCGCGGGTAAGGCCATTAAATTTGACTTACTGACCCCGGACGAGCTGAAAAAGGTCATGGCTAAGAGAAGCAGTAAAGCGACTGATATTGTGACTCATGATAAAGATATGCTTATTCACAGTCTACAGGCTCAAGGTGTATCATCTGATTTACTTGAGCAGCTGACAAAGCAGTTGAGCAAGTAACCTAATTGCAAGGCTAGGATTAATTACCCGAACGACTGCCCTTTACACCTTTAGGCAGTCACTGCCTTGCTTCTTATTTTATTTAAAGGTGTGGAAAAGGTGATGTTATGATAATTCTACCGAAAGACTACTTATCAATTCATGACGTTGGTGAGTATTTCTGTAATAAGCTTGATTATGATTATGAACCTATAATCCCAGATACCTACCGTAAGCTATGCAAAGACATATTTGACTTGGTACTGCAGGATAAGTTGGTTATAGTTTTTAAATACATTGATTTCCTTGATTTTGATGGATATCTCATTCTAGACACATCAATGGCTCGAGAATTTCTAATAAATAATACTACAGGTATAAATGTTAAAGGTTTCAGAATTGTATATAAAAAATCAAATGGTGAAGACCCTGAACAAGGAGGAAATTGGGTACAAATTACATATGATCATTTTGTTGGCTATAACGATCTTTACATACCTAAGCTACAACTAGACAAGCTTTTTAATATTGATAATGTTGATAGTAATCAGTCTATTAACTCTCAAATGACTGAGGGCAAAAATAATAATAGTGGTTTAGATAAATATAACTTAGATAGAGAAATATTCAGAGAAACCAGCAAGGCTATAGCTGAATATTTATGGTCAATGGATAATAACGAATCTATTAGGACGGGCGATATGGCGCAACAGGTAATGTCTATTCTATATAAAATAAACTCTGACCTTGTTCCCGAAGAGAAAACTCTAAGAAGCTGGTTGACTCAGGTTGCACCTCATTATGCAAAAACACCAGGGAGAAGCTCAAACAATGAGTCTCATGAAATTACCCTTACCATGAAAAAATAATTACCCGTAACACTAAAAACACAAGTTAATTCCCATTGCCATTAGGCTATGGGAATTTTTCATTTCTAGAGATACTTCTAATATTCACTCCATAGCAACTGGGCATTACCGCCCATTCCCTAAAGCGCTATGGAGTGAATTTTATGAAAGTTAAAGACCAATATCTAAGAATGGCAGACCTTGCCAATCGACCTGCTCGTGAAGCAAAAACCTATCAAACTAAATGCGGTCAAACTAGAACCATTACCGCTAAACCTGCCACACGTGGAATTACTGGCTTTTCTGCCAAGCACGTCTATCACCTTATTAATCAAGGCTTATTCCCAAAACCTGTAAAGATTGGGCGGGCTAGTCTATGGCGTGTATCTGATGTGAATGACTGGATTGACGGTAAGTATTCAGATAATCAGATGGAGGGCTTGTAATGAACAACAATCAAGACATGGCTCAATACTTAAAACCACCTCTTCAACACTTTATAAGTGATCGTGTCTTTATATATGCCAAGCTGGTATTCGCCAAGTCGAAACAAGCTGAAAGTGCCAAATATAAAAAAGTTTTAAAGGTGGTGAAAAAATGACTGATTCAATGACCAATTATCTAAAACACAATAAACAGCGTTCGATTGCCAAACGTTATTACAGCAAACGGCTGGATAAATCTCGCCTGCCCTCTCCCAGCAACTTCTACAGCGCTTATGGATTTAGGCTCAGAGGCTCAAGCGGTTGGCAAGTAGTGAAGTGCCCATTTCATGAAGATACTCGCCCTTCTATGGGTATAAATCGCGCGCATGGTGGCTTTAAATGCCATGCCTGTGGTGTGAGTGGCGACATGATTGGCTTTTATATGCAATATCACAGCGTAAATTTTATAGATGCTTGCAAAGCATTAAAGATAGATAAGGGATAAACCATGATAGATATAAAAAATATTGAAGCTGTTATTGCTGCAGCTGCCAAACGAGATAAACGAGATTTAAGCGAGTATCATGCCTACCCTAGTCACCTTTATCAAGACTCACAAGGCAAGCTGATTTACGTCAAATCGCGTTATAAGCACCCTGACACAGGTGATAAGTGGATTAGGTCATTTCACTTTAATGAGGCGGGTAAACTGCAGTATGGTGAGCCTGACTTTAGAAAAGTATATCCTGATGGGGCTGGCAAGAAACCATTGTACCAATTATCTGATATTGCCAGCGTTACTGATGGTTCTATTTATATATTTGAGGGTGAGCAAAAAGCAGAGTTAGCAAAAAGATTGGGGTCTAATGCCACAACAACAGGCGGTGCTACTACCGTTGATAAACACTATCTAGAGCCTTTAAGAGGTCACAAAGTGATTCTGTGGCCTGATTATGATTCGGCAGGGAAAGATTGGTTGTTGAGCATATACTCCCACCTGGCTGATCTAAATTGCACAATAACGGTAATTAATGCAAGTAAGTTAAACATTCCTGAAAAGGGGGATATTGTTGACTGGGTGCAGCTGCAGAAACAAGGTAACCCTGATATTACTGATGCTGAATTATTCGACGTAATAAAAAAGCTGCCCACCTATGAAGATGAACAGCTCAAACAACTTTTACATGATGACTCAGACAAATCATCAACTGACATTATAACACATAACAATCAACCGATAACTACTGAACAAGCTCAAGCCATTATTGATGAGCTCGCACAGCTGCCAGAGCTTGAGTACACCTTGAAACGTGCTGAAGTAGCTAAGTCACTTGGCATCCCTTCGAGCAGTCTTGATAAGTTTGTTAAACAGGTAAGAAATGAATTAGATGATGATAACCAAGTAAGCCTTATTCCTAAGACTGAGCCATATAGCGAGGCGGTGAATGGTGCTGAGATTGCAGATGAGATAAAGACCATTATTGCTGAGCATATTGCTTGTACTGATGCTGTAGTCATTGCGTCAACTCTATGGATATTTTTTACATGGGTGATTGAGGTGAGTTATATAGCACCTATCGCATGGATTAACGCACCTGAAAAACGCTGCGGTAAATCACAGCTATTAACCGTGCTGGCTAGAATGAGCAAAGGCAATTTTTCTGTTTCAAATATTAGCCCCTCTGCATTATTCAGATTTATAGAAAAGTACAAGTTTAAAACTACCTTGTTTATTGATGAGGCTGATACATTCATAAACAACAATGAAGATTTACGTGGCGTATTAAATGCAGGCCATAGCCTTGATAATCCTTATATCATTCGCTGCAGTGGTGATGATAATGAGCCTACCCCTTACTTTGTTTATGGTGCAAAGGCAATCTCAGGCATTGGCAAGATACCCAGTACGCTTATGGATAGGTCTATATCGCTAACACTTAGAAGAATGCTCAAGACTGAGAGCCGCAAACGTGTGAGAGATTTGCCACGCGATACAACCGACTTGATAAAAGAAAAGCTGGCAAGGTGGGCTGATGACAATATGCTTGCTGTGGAAAATGCCAAGCCACAGCTGCCAGATGTTATTAATGACCGTATGCAAGATAACTGGGAGATACTTTTAAAGATAGCCACTGTATTGGGTGATGATTGGCTCGCACAGGCTAACCAAGCATGTATTGAAATATCTGGCATTGAGCACGATGAGCCTAGTTTAAACGAGCAGCTACTAAAAGATATTAAGTCTGTGTTTGAGTCAAAAGGGATAAACAGAATAAGCAGCATGGATTTAATAGCCAATCTATGCAGTGATCCTGAAATGAACTGGGTAACCTATAACAGAGGCAAGCCCATAACACCAAAGCAAGTCGCTAGTCGTTTAGGTGAGTACGACATATCATCTAAGACATTACGCATTAATGGGCAGGCTACAAAAGGGTATGACCTAAACGACTTTAAAGATACTTTTGCTCGCTATCTTACCACCCACCTTAATTCCTCGGTTACAGAGTTACAAGCCAATAACTATAAGGCTTACAGCCAAAAATCATCGGTTACAAATGATGATGGTGTAACTGATAAAAAAACGCCTGAAGCCTTTAATTCATTAGGGTGTAACCGCGTAACCGATAAAAATCACCTGCGAGCTCAAAAGCCTCATATTGTTGAGGGCAAAATATGAATGCACTCAAGATTATTGAGCACTTAGATAATCATGGGGTGACATTATGGGCAGATGGTGAAGATATAGGCTATAGAGGTGATATGAGCGTTATCACCGAGTCAGTAATTGAGCAGTTACGCAATAATAAGCAAGATATTCTGCAGCTGCTTAATGAGCCTAGTCAGTCGCATGATCATCTGCCTATAGATTGGCAAATAGCTTTATCAATACTCGATGATATGACAGCTGAGAGGCGCGCTCAGATGGTTTATCATAAAGCACCTGTAAATATCTTAAGGCGTGAATGGCGCAAGCGTTACCAAATGACTTTAAGCTTGAATGACTGGGAGACAGAAAGACTCGAGCAGGATTTACGCTTTAATCAGTACGTGCATTTTAACGGTATGCTTGAAACAGTGGAACGAACTACACCAGAGTTTGAAGCAAAGGCGCTTGAGTTTATCATCTGGGCTGAAAGCAAAGGTATTAAGCATATGTTTTTAACCATACCCACAGGCTTGATAAATGATGGTCGCATTCGTACCCTGCCTGCCGATACAGTTAGTGGTTTAGATGAGTACATGAAACAGAATAGCCAAGTATAATTTGATATTTGAAACGAGTCACCCACAGCGGTGGCTTTTTTCTACCCAAAAGAAACTAAAAACTAAGACCGTAAATTAGTATTCAACATCAACCTAAGAAAGCTATTAAACTTATCAGGGTTTGAGAGTAAATGATTAGTCATACCTCTAAATGAAGCCTCAGCATCAAACAGTGCATCTTCAGCAGCAGTTGGATAAGTGCCTAGCATAATCTGATCAGTGTTATTATTTTCAAACTGCTTAACGACTATCTCGTTTTCGTTAATCTTATCCCAAATCGTTTTTTGGAAGTTCACCATATCATCTTCGGTAAATCCCTCCCCTGCAAAGATATCATTGAGCTGTTTGATAATTTCAGATAGATAGTCATCTTTCTTATCCTTCGGTGTGGCTGTACCAAGTCCGCTGGCAGGTTCTAATTGATTGTCCTCAGAGTGCTCTTGCAGCTTTAAGTCTTGCTGTTTGAGCTTAGACACACGGTAATGCGTCATTTCAATATTACTAAGGTCAATCTCATCCTCAGGATTAAAATCCTCTCGTAATAGTGGCAGCAAGTGACGAGCATATAGACTTAGCTTCTCTAAATCACGGTCATCATAGTCAACAATCTGTGACATAAACTCATAGAAGCGCGCAAAGCTGCCTAGGTCCTTCTTAAACAATACCAACTCATCTTTAGCCTTCTTGGCCTCTTTGAAGTCATTATCTGCATTACCAATCAGTACTGCATCATTGGTCGCCTTAGTACGCTCTAATATAGCTTTGGTACGCTTTACATCCTCACTGGCCTGCTGATACTGATGTCGCCAACGCTCAACGGCTGGCTTACAGATATTGCTGATAGCAGCATTGCTTTTATTCTTGCTATAAAAAGCGTCTGCTAGGTTATCGACTTCGTGCCATTTGATAATATCACTGGCTCTTATCTTCTCAAACAGATCAAAGACCTTGTCAGGGTCTGTCACATCAGCAAGCTCTGCTGTCTCATAGTAAGGCTGGAAAGCGGCTAAGATATCTTCAGGGTCATTAAAGAAGTCGAGTACAAAAGTCCCCGTCTCTTTTTTGCCAGGATAGATACGGTTAAGTCGGGATAATGTCTGTACACAGTCAACACCTGCCAGCTTCTTGTCAACGTACATAGCGCATAGTTTAGGTTGGTCAAAACCTGTCTGAAACTTGTTGGCCACCAACATCACTTGATAGTCATCACTATCAAATGCTTTACGCATATCACGGCCTTTTAAACCTGGATTCATATTAGATTCAGTGAAGCTCTCACCTAATAAGCCACTGCTGTCAGGATCGGACTCTTTAAACTCAACCTCACCTGAAAAGGCCACCATAGCGTTGATGTCCTTATACCCATGTTCTAATACGTATTTATCAAATGCCAGCTTATAACGAACCGCTTCTTTACGAGAGCCTGTGACGACCATCGCTTTAGCTTGTCCGCCCAGCAAGCCTTTAATATTCTCATTAAAGTGCTCAATAATGATTTTAACCTTTTGCGAGATATTGTAATCATGCAGGCGCACCCAATTACTAAGCTTAATTTTGGCACGCTTAGTATCGACTTCTTGGTCTTTTTCAAGCTTTTGATTGAGCTGATATACCACTTTATAGCTGGTGTAGTTTTTTAAAACATCTAAGATAAAGCCTTCTTCAATGGCTTGGCGCATTGAGTACACATGATACGCTTCAGGCTTGTTGTCTTTTGAGGCTGGCAAGTTTGGATTGGGCAAGCGTCCAAATAGCTCTAAGGTCTTAGACTTTGGCGTAGCGGTGAACGCATAATAGCTTAAATTATCACTACCACGACGAGCGGTAATGGTCGCATCAAGCATATCCTCAGCAGATAAACCCTTATCAACATGCTCTTCAAAGTTATCTCTGAGCTCGTCACTGGCTGTTGGACTGGCAATAAGTACTTCTTTTAGCTTACGAGCAGTAGTACCTGACTGAGATGAGTGCGCCTCATCCGCAATAATGGCATAGCGTCGCTCTTTTAGTACGCTAGAGTCTTCAATAGCTTTAAGCACATAAGGGAAGGTTTGAATAGTAACAATGATAATAGGCTGAGAGCTCATCAAAGCTTCGGCCAGTTTCTCAGACTTTGACCCCTCACCTTCTTTACGGTTAATACGCCCAACTACCCCATCAGCATGTTCAAACTGATAGATGGTGTCTTGCAGCTGGTCATCGAGCACCGTTCTATCGGTTACCACGATAACCGAGTCAAACAGCTTAGTGCCTGCATCGTTGTATAGCGTGGATAATTGGTGGGCTGTCCAAGCAATCGAGTTAGATTTACCTGAGCCGGCACTGTGCTGAATTAGGTAGCGGTTTTCAACCTTCTTATTTAAGTTCGGATTGTCTTGTTTGGCTTGTCTGACTTTATCTTGCTTAACCGCATCTTCAACCAGATTAGTCACTACGTCCCACTGATGATAGCGCGGAAATATCATGGTCTCATTTTTGGTTCTGCGGCCGAGCGCATCCTCCTTCTCTTCTATCTGTAGGTGCATAAAGCGGCCTAAGATATTAAGCAGGTTATCGGTACTTAATACCTCATTCCAAAGATAGTGGGTGGCGTAGCGGTTATGATCTTGCGGTATGTCGTTACCTGCCCCGCCATCACGAGTACCTTTGTTGAACGGCAGGAAGAATGTATCGTCACCTGCCAGCTTGGTGGTCATAAACACATCATACTGACTGACGGCAAAATGAACCAAAGCACCACGCTTAAAGCTTAGTAGTGGTTCAGGCTTTTTGCTGGCAGGATCAACAGGTAGTCTGTCACGCTTATATTGTAGCTTGGCGTTTTCAACAGCTTGCTTAAACTCAGACTTAAGCTCCATTGTGACCACAGGCAAACCATTCACAAACAACACCAGATCAATGCGGTGACGCTTAGCTGACTTAGTATTGCCAGTCGCTTCATC
>ERZ808037.623-NODE-623-length-30467-cov-4.798190_pt1 | contig 30467 bp, 15 predicted proteins | sample MGYA00380190_ERZ808037 | MGnify/ENA primary metagenome ERZ808037 (study PRJEB31490, sample SAMN06133399) | mouse gut metagenome | isolation source: J9 | host: mice | place: China: Chengdu | collected 2015-05 ...
CTCGGCGATGGACATGGTGGGCACGCCGTAGAGTGCCGTCGCCCGCTCGCGCGAGACGGCTTGAAGCACCAGGCCCGGGTCGAACTGCTCGACGATGATCATGGTCGATCGATGCGTCAGCGATGCCATGACGCCCAGGACGCAGCCGAAGCAATGGAAGAACGGAACCGGGAGCGTAATGCGGTCCTCGGAGCCCAGACGCTGCCCCTCTCCAATGAAGAAGCCGTCGTTGATGATGTTGCGGTGGGTCAGCATGACACCCTTGGGGAAGCCCGTCGTGCCACTGGTGTACTGCATCATGACGACGTCGTTGTTGTCGAACTTTTTCTCGGCCTCGCGCAGGGAGTCGTCGGGCATGTAGGAGCCCAGCAGGATGAGCTCGGGCACGCTGTAACAGCCACGGTGCTTCTCGGGCCCCATGTAGATGATGCTCTTGAGCATGGGATAGGTCTCGGACTCGAGGCGCCCGCGCTCCTGCGTGAGGGTCTCGGGCACGAGTTCGCGAATGATCTCGAGGTAGTTGACGTCTCGGAACGCGTCAATCACGCAAAGGGCCTTCATGTCGGATTGCTTCAGGACGTAGTCCAGCTCGTGGCTCTTGTAGACCGGGTTGACCGTGACCATGACGACGCCGATCTTGGCACTGGCGTACATGAAGGTGAGCCAGTCCGGGATGTTGCGCGCCCAGACGCCCAGATGGTCACCGGGCTCGAGGCCGATGGCCAGAAGGCCCTTGGCAAGCTCGTCGGTGCGCCGGTCGAAGTCGGCGTAGGTCCAACGCAGGTCGCGGTCGGGATAGACCACGAACTCGTGGTCGCCGTCGACGACCGTCTGCTTGCGCAGGTACTCGCCGATGGTCAGCTCGGTGTGAAGCGGGTAGTCGGGAGCACCACGCGGCGGCAGCGGCTTGTCCTTGGGCCACTGGTCCAGGGTGAGGTGCTCGGGGTTGGTAATGGCCGCGATCTCCTCGGGAATGCTGATGCCCTGAGGGTCTGCGGCTGGGTCATAGCTTGACATGACGTCTACAGCCATTGGTCGCACGTCCTTCTCTGTTGGTAGTGAATTGTCTGCGAGAACGATGACTCGTCGACGGAGCCAAAGCCAAAGATCGGCTGGCTACACCGGCGTGTAGACGACTGCTAGGAACTTTGCCTGCTGCTGGTTGTAGGCACGAACCTGGTGAGGCACGATCGAGTCGTAGTAGATGGACTCGCCAGGCTTGATCAGGTAGTGCTCGTTGCCATACTGGACCTCGAACTCGCCCTCGAGGCCGTAGAGCCACTCCTCGCCCTCGTGCCCGACGAGCTTGTGGTCAAGCTCGCCCGAGGGGTCGATGGTGATGACGAAGGGGTCCATGTGACGGCTCGGACGGCCCGCGGCAAGACTGAAGTAGCGCAGGTCACCAGCATCAGACGAGGTCTCGAGCGACGTGAGGCGCGTGACCTCCTCCATCTGGTCGCCGCTCACGTACACGGGACCCTCGTCGTCGGCGTCGTCCATGAGCGTGCCCAGACGCACGCCCAGGGCACGCGTGACCTTGATGAGAGGTGCCAGCGAGGGCGGCAGCGCGCCATCCTCTAGGCCCCGAATGACCTCCACGTCGCAGTCGCAACGGTCAGCTAGGTCCTGCTGGCTGATGTGATGCGCGTTGCGCAGGGTTACGATCTTCTGGCCCAGCTTGGATGCCATGGGTTCCACCTCTCGATTTGCTCATGCCTATACGACAGCGCCCGCAGGCGCGTACAACGAGGATAGGCACTCGCACCCACGGATGAAAGCATTTGTAACGTTATGTGAGAAGAACGTAACGAAACCACTTCGAAAGACGTTCCTAGCGATTGTTTATCTGGTCGATCCACTCGGAAACGGCATCGTAAGTGTCGTGCTCCTCGAAGCGCATGGCCTTGAGCCACTCGACCCTCGTGTCCAGGGCGGCAAGCTCCGCCACGGCATCGTCGATTCCGGCAACGGCTGAGGTGCAGAAGGCGTAGACCTTCCTGCCGGCGAGCCCGGCGCCCTCGACGTAGGTGTACAGGGCACGCGGCGCCCTGTCGAACCAAATGGGGAACCCCACGAACACGGTCCCGTACTGGGACAGGTCGGGCAGGTCGCCCGCCAGCTCGGGCCGAGACTGCGCGTTGTCCTGCTCTCGCCTGCAACGCGAGTCGTCGTCGGCACTCAGGTCGGCCTCCACGTACGGCTCTTTGGTCTGCAGGTGGAAGCCGTCCGCGCCGCCGAGGATCTGGCACATGAACTTGGCGATGGACTCGGTGTTTCCCGTCTGCGAGAAGTACAGGACGAGCGTCTTGTCGCCCACCTTGCCCTCCGCCTGCGACGAGGACCCGGACTCGCTCGCGTCCTTCTCGTCCTGGGCGGCAGGCTCGAGAACGGTAGACCCAGAGCCGGAACCGCCTTCGTCCGAGGCTCCGGCGCCACCGCACGAGCTCAGTACCGCTGTGACGAGCGTGCCGAGTCCCAGCCCCACGAACCCCCTGCGGCTGATGCCGCCGAGGCGTCCGTCCTTCAGGTCGTCAAAGGTAACCATGTCGCTCCTCCCCCAGCCCCCCTCAGAAGGCCCCAGAAGAAATCCGTCTGGCGTATGGGGGTTAGTCTACGTCAGGACGCGACACTGGTTGGGGGCATTTCGGCCACTGCAGAGTCGTCCCCCAACCGTCTGCATCCTCGTGCTCCTGGCAATTGCGGGCCAGATTGCACTGGAGCGCACGGGGCAAAGGCCGGGGAAGACGATATGCCAGGAACCCTTCAGCCCACGACGAGCGAGACGAGTGCAAGGTAGGCGCCGGAACGGCCTAGAACGTGATGTTACCGACCTCGGAGAGCTTGAGCCCCTCGTTGCGCTCGACGGCCCAGTTGACGTTCCACTCGTTGGTGAACAGCAGCAGGCGGCCGCCGCGCATGTCCTCGACGCGAAGGGTGTCTCGCGTCAGGTTGAGGCTGCGCAGGCTCGGGCGCATCGGCAGGCGCACCTGTTCGGCCACATGCGGCCCGAACATGATGTCGGTCGGGTCGGGGATGTTGCCCGGTTCGGGCCCGAACAGCAGGATGTCGGTCGGCTTGTACTCGACGTCCGTGTACAGCTTGGTCGCATGCGCTGTGAATGCGATGATGCGCGACTCGGGCATCGACTCGACGAGGTTGTCGAAATCCGGGTGCAGCACCACATGCGCCATGTCGTGGTAGTCCAGCCCGGCGCGGCGCAGCTTGGTGTCGCGCAGGTTGAATCCCAACGGCTCCACAAGGTGCAGGATCGTGCCGGTCACCGCGCACAGGCGGATCGCCGACCCGGTGTTGCCCGGGATGCGCGGTGAGTAATAGCACAGGTGCGGGGTCGTCGTCTCCATCGTGGCCGCGGCCTCGGGCGAGAGCATCGCGTCGACGACCGAGATCGGGTTGCCGTGCGCGTCGGTCACCAGTTCGTCGGGGCCGTAATTCGACTTGCGGTAGCCGTATTCGAACATCTTCTCCACGCGCGCCTCGGGCGCGGTATTGGCGGTATTGTCTGCATTCGTCACGCGGTCCACGATATTGCGCTCAAGCGACAGCGCGGCCTTGTGCACGGGCGGTGCGCCCCGCTAGAATAGCGGTTTTATGACAACACAGACCCGTTCCACACTCGACGAGGCGTTCGTGCGCGAACTCGCCCGCGCCGGCGTGCGCGCGCCGCTGTTCGCCTGGTGGGACGAGCACGCGCGCGCCCTGCCATGGCGCAACGGCCAGACGACGCCGTGGGGCGTGCTCGTGTGCGAAGTGATGAGCCAGCAGACGCAGATGAGCCGCGTGGTGCCGTATTGGCAGGCGTGGATGAGCCAATGGCCCACCGCGCGCGCCCTGGCCGGCGCGCCGAAGGCCGACGTGATCCAGGCGTGGGGGCGCCTCGGCTATCCGCGGCGCGCACTGCGGCTGCAGGAATGCGCGCGCGTGGTGGCCAGTGAATACGACGACGAATTGCCGCGCGGCTATAGCGAACTGACGGCGTTGCCGGGCGTGGGCGATTACACGGCGAGCGCCGTGATGAGCTTCGCGTACGGTGAGCGCATCGCCGTCGTCGACACGAACATCCGCCGTGTGCTGAGCCGCGTGTTTTTGGGCGAGGAGTCGCTTGGCGGCTCGGCGTCGCCGCTCGAGCGCGCGCTCGCCGATTGCGTGCTGCCGGCCGGCGCACGCGACGCGACGACGTGGAACCAGGCGGTCATGGAGCTGGGAGCGCTTGTCTGCACGGCGAAACAGCCGCAGTGCGAGGTGTGCCCGGTGCGCGCGCAATGCCGCTTTTTCGCGGCCGGCCTGCCAAATCTGGGGGAGCGGCGCACGCGTCCGCGCCAACGGTTTGCCGGCACGGACCGGCAGGTGCGCGGGCGTGTGCTGCACGCGCTGCGCGAACTGGAGCCCGAGGCGGGCGGCGTGCTCGTGTATGCGCGCGCGGCAGAGCTGTGGCCGGACCGCGCGCAGCTCGACCGGTGCATCGCTTCGCTCGACGAGGACGGGCTGATTGAGATCCTGCCGGGACACGCGCTTCGGCTGCCGCAATAGCGGCGGCGTGAACATGGCGGGCGCCCCCGGTAGACTGGTGCGCATGCCCAGCCAATCCTCCCCGCGCGCAGCCAAGCCGCGCAAACGCCGCCTGTCGAAACGGCAGCGGCAGATGTACCGCCGCAGGCGCATCGCCGTGCTTGTGGGGCTTGTGGCGTTTCTCGCGCTGGCCGTGTTCTGCGTGTACAGCCTGGTGCGCGGCGCCTCGCTTGTGCCGGCGTGGGTGGGCGCGGATGAGCGCATGGCGGTCACACGCGCCACACAACCGCCGGTGCCGGTGCGCAAGAGCAAGGTGCGCGTGTGCTCGGCGAACGACATCGAACTGGCACTCGACCCGGCGTCGACGTCGGTGCCGGTCGGCGGATCGCTGGAGTTCACGGCGCGCATCGCATACACGGGCAAGGACCCGGCCGGCTGCTATGTGGACGGTGCGGACGACGGGCGCGTGCTGCAGATCAGTTCGGGGAGCGACGTGGTGTGGCGTTCGGACGCGTGCGAGGCGGCATACCGTCCGCTGTTGATGATGCAGGGCGTGACCGACGAGCAGAAGATGACGTGGGACACCGTGCGCTCCGGATCCGAATGCGTGGCCGAAGGGGACCTGCCGCATGTGGACCGCGGCACGTATGTGGCGCAGCTCGTGCTCAAGGACGATCCGAAGGTGATGAGCAAGCCGGTCACGATCACCGTCGAATAGCACACTATAATGTGATATTCCTCACATTGTGGAATGTGAGGGGTGTGTGAATCGTTGGGACTGGTAGTATTGTGTTTCCGTGTGTAAGTATGTCATATAGCGGGCATGCTGCCAAAGACGAAGCGCCCGCGATCAGGCATATGGTGGCCGCCGCGGCGCTTTCCCAGTTGAACAAGCAAGACAACTAGCAGCGATTAAGGAACGTCCATTGTCTGAGACTACGACGAACACCACTTCCATCATCGCGCGCGCCGACCAGCGGGACATCGACCTGCACAAGGCTTCGGATCGCGTGAACTTCGGCTCCATCGCCGAACCCATCAAGGTGCCATACCTGCTTGGCGTGCAGACCGACAGCTTCGACTGGCTCATCGGCAACGAGCGCTGGCAGCAGCGCGTGGCCGAGGACGAGGCGAACGGCACCAACACCGTGCCGCACATCTCCGGCCTCGACGAGGTCTTCCAGGAGATCTCGCCGATCGAGAACTTCGCCCAGACCATGAGCCTGACCTTCTCCGACCCGTACTTCGAGGAACCGCGCCACACGGTGCAGGAGTGCAAGGAGAAGGACTACACCTATTCCGCCCCGCTCTACGTGAACGCCGAATTCGAAAACGGCGAGACCGGCGAGATCAAGTCGCAGACCGTGTTCATGGGCGACTTCCCGCTGCAGACCCCGCACGGCACGTTCATCATCGGCGGCACCGAGCGCGTCATCGTCTCGCAGCTCGTGCGCTCCCCGGGCGTGTACTTTGACCGCCAGCCGGACCGCACGTCCGACAAGGAGGTCTTCGGCGCCAAGATCATCCCGAGCCGTGGCGCATGGCTCGAGTTCGAGATCGACAAGCGCGACTTCCTTGGCGTGCGCGTGGACCGCAAGCGCAAGCAGTCGGCGATCGTGTTCCTCATGGCGATCGGCATGACCCGCAGCGAGATCCGCAAGGCGTTCGAAGGATACCCGCTCGTGCTCGACGCGCTCGAGAACGAGAAGATCGATACGCAGGAAGAGGCCCTCGTGGACCTCTACCGCAAGATCCGCCCAGCCGACGCCGCCACCCCGGAAGCCGGCAAGAACCTGCTCGACTCCTTCTACTTCAACACCAAGCGCTACGATCTGGCCCGCGTCGGCCGCTACAAGATCAACCGTAAGCTCGGCTTGGAGATGGACTACAACGACCGCAGCCTGAGCCGCGAGGACATCATCGCCACGATCAAGTACCTCGTCTCGCTGCACGCGGGCGCGGCCACGTTCCCGGGCAAGCGCGACGGCGAAGACGTCGAGCTGCGCGTGGACGTGGACGACATCGACCACTTCGGCAACCGCCGCATCCGTCAGGTGGGCGAGCTGATCCAGAACCAGCTGCGCACCGGCCTGAGCCGCATGGAGCGCGTGGTGCGCGAGCGCATGACGACGCAGGACGCCGAGGCGATCACGCCGCAGTCGCTGATCAACATCCGCCCGGTCAACGCGACGATCAAGGAGTTCTTCGGCACCTCGCAGCTTTCGCAGTTCATGGACCAGAACAACCCGCTCGCGGGCGTGACCAACAAGCGCCGCCTGTCCGCGCTGGGCCCCGGCGGCCTGTCGCGCGACCGCGCGTCGATGGAAGTGCGCGACGTGCACCCCTCGCACTTCGGCCGCATGTGCCCGATCGAATCCCCTGAAGGCCCGAACATCGGCCTGATCGGCTCGCTCGCCACCTTCGGCCGCATCAACCCCTTCGGCTTCATCGAGACGCCGTACCGCAAGGTCGTCAACGGACACGTGACCGACGAGGTCGTGTACATGACCGCGGACCGCGAGGTCGAGCACGTGATCGCCCAGGCCAACCAGAAGCTCGACGAGAACGGCAACTTCGTGGAGAAGGAAGCGCTTGTGCGTGACGCCGCCGGCGAGGCGGAGGACGTGCCGGTCGAGATGGTCGACTTCATGGACGTCTCCCCGCGCCAGATGGTCTCCGTCGGTGCCTCGCTCATCCCGTTCCTCGAGCACGACGAGGGCCACCGAGCGCTGATGGGCACCAACATGCAGCGCCAGGCCGTGCCGCTCATCAAGTCGGAGCGCCCGCTCGTGGGCACCGGCGCCGAATGGAGCGCCGCGGTGGACTCCGGCGACGTGATCCTGGCCGAGAAGCCGGGCGTTGTGACCTACGTCTCCGCCGACATCATCCGCGTGATGAACGACGACGGCACGACGAGCTCCTACAAGCTCGCCAAGTTCCAGCGTTCGAACCAGACGACGTGCTACAACCAGGTGCCGCTCATCCACGACGGCGAACGCGTGGAGGAGGGCACGGTGCTCGCCGACGGCCCGGCCACCGAAAAGGGCGAGATGGCCCTCGGCAAGAACCTGCTCGTCGCGTTCATGCCGTGGAACGGCTACAACTACGAAGACGCCGTGATCATCTCGCAGCGCCTCGTGCAGGACGACACGCTCTCCTCGATCCACATCGAGGAATATGAGATCGACGCCCGCGAAACCAAGCTGGGCGCCGAGGAGATCACGCGCGACCTGCCGAACGTGGGCGAGGACGCGGTGGCGAACCTCGACGAGCGCGGCATCATCCGCATCGGCGCCGAAGTCGAAGCCGGCGACATCCTCGTGGGCAAGGTCACGCCGAAGGGCGAGACCGAGCTGACGCCGGAAGAGCGCCTGCTGCGCGCGATCTTCGGCGAGAAGAGCCGCGAAGTGCGCGACACCTCGCTGCGCGTGCCACACGGCGAGACCGGCACCGTGATCGCCGTCAAGGAGATCACGCGCGAAGACGCCGAAGAGGACGGCGACGAGCTGCCGAACGGCGTGAACCAGATGATCCGCGTCTACATCGCCCAGCACCGCAAGATCACGCAGGGCGACAAGCTCTCGGGCCGCCACGGCAACAAGGGCGTCATCTCGCGCATCCTGCCGGAAGAGGACATGCCGTTCCTGGCGGACGGCACGCCGGTCGACATCATGCTCAACCCGTTGGGCGTGCCGTCGCGAATGAACCTGGGCCAGGTGCTCGAACTGCACCTCGGCTGGGTCGCGCACTCCGGCTGGGACATCTCGCTCGACCCCGACCTCGAGGCGGAGTGGAAGAAGTACGTGCCGAAGGGCGCCGAAAAGGGCGAGCCGGGCACACCGGTGGCCACCCCGGTGTTCGACGGCGTGCGCCAGGAGACCCTCAAGGGCCTGCTGTCCACGACGCTCACGGACCGCGACGGCAACAAGCTCGTCGGTGACAACGGCAAGGCGCAGCTGTTCGACGGCCGCACCGGCGAACCGTTCCCCAAGCCGATCTCGGTGGGCTACATGTACATGCTCAAGCTGCACCACCTGGTCGACGACAAGATCCACGCGCGTTCCACCGGCCCGTACTCGATGATCACGCAGCAGCCGCTGGGCGGCAAGGCCCAGTTCGGCGGCCAGCGCTTCGGCGAGATGGAGGTGTGGGCGCTCGAGGCCTACGGCGCCGCCTACACGCTCCACGAGATGATGACGACCAAGTCCGACGACGTGGACGGCCGCGTGCGCGTCTACGGCGCGATCGTGAAGGGCGACAACCTGCCTCCGGCGGGCATCCCCGAGTCCTTCAAGGTGATGCTCAAGGAACTGCAGTCCCTCTCGCTCAATGTCGAGGTGCTCAACGCCGAAGGCGTGGCGATCGACATGAAGGCAGAGGATGACGATCCGGTCTCCTCCTCCAATGACCTGGGCTTCAACATCGGCGCCCGCCCGGACGCCGCCGCGAAGGCCGACCAAGTCGTTGATGAACCTGAATACAAGTGATTCACACGTCATTCAAGAGAACACAAGAACCTACAAAGACAGGAACAGTAAGTGCTGGACGTCAACGCATTTGACAAACTGAAAATCGGTCTGGCTACCGCCGACGATATTCGCGGATGGAGCTACGGCGAGGTCAAGAAGCCGGAGACCATCAACTACCGCACCCTCAAGCCGGAGAAAGACGGTCTGTTCGGCGAGCAGATCTTCGGACCGACCCGCGACTGGGAGTGCGCGTGCGGCAAGTACAAGCGCGTGCGCTTCAAGGGCATCGTGTGCGAACGCTGCGGCGTGGAGGTCACCCGCAGCCGTGTGCGCCGTGAGCGCATGGGCCACATCGAGCTCGCCGCCCCGGTGACCCACATCTGGTTCTTCAAGGGTGTGCCGAGCCGCCTCGGCTACCTGCTCGGCATCGCGCCGAAGGAACTCGAGAAGGTCATCTACTTCGCGTCGTACATGGTCACGAAGGTCGACGACGAGGCCCGCCACCAGGACCTGCCAGACCTGCAGGACGAGTTCGACACCGAGGTGAAGAACCTCGAGCGCCGCCGCGACAACGAGATCGAGGAGCGCGCCAAGAAGGTGGAGGCCGACCTCGCTGAACTCGAAGCCGAAGGCGAGGTCAAGCAGAGCGCGAAGACCAAGCTGCGCAACGGCGCCGAGCGCGACATGGCGGCGATCCGCCAGCGCTACGACGACCAGATCGCACGTCTGGGCGCCGTGTTCGACAAGTTCAAGAACCTCAAGCCCGGCGACATGGAAAACGACGTGGACCTGTGGCGTGAGATGGAGGACCGCTACGGCGACTACTTCGAAGGCAGCATGGGCGCCGAGGCGATCAAGAAGCGCCTGCAGGACTTCGACCTCGAAGCCGCGGCCAAGGAGCTGCGCGAGGAGATCGAGACCGGCACGGGCCAGCGCAAGGCCCGCGCGCTCAAGCGCCTCAAGGTCGTGAACGCGTTCCTGACCACCGACAACAAGCCGGAGGCCATGGTGCTCGACGTGATCCCGGTCATCCCACCGGACCTGCGCCCGATGGTGCAGCTCGACGGCGGCCGTTTCGCCACGTCCGACCTCAACGACCTGTACCGCCGCGTGATCAACCGCAACAACCGCCTCAAGCGCCTCATCGAGCTTGGCGCGCCCGAGATCATGCTCAACAACGAAAAGCGCATGCTGCAGGAGGCCGTCGACTCGCTGTTCGACAACGGCCGCCGCGGCCGCCCGGTGACCGGCGCCTCGAACCGCCCGCTCAAGTCGCTTTCCGACATGCTCAAGGGCAAGCAGGGCCGTTTCCGCCAGAACCTGCTCGGCAAGCGCGTGGACTACTCGGGCCGTTCCGTGATCGTCGTCGGCCCGTCGCTGCGCATGCACCAGTGCGGCCTGCCGAAGCCGATGGCGCTTGAGCTGTTCAAGCCGTTTGTGATCAAGCGCCTCGTGGACCTCAACTACGCGCAGAACATGAAGAGCGCCAAGCGCCTTGTGGACCGCGGCGACGCCGAGGTCTGGGGCGTGCTCGAAGAGGTCATCTCGGAGCACCCGGTGCTGCTCAACCGTGCGCCTACGCTGCACCGTCTGGGCATCCAGGCCTTCGAGCCGATCCTCGTGGAAGGCAAGGCGATCCACCTGCCGCCGCTCGCCTGCGCCGCGTTCAACGCGGACTTCGACGGCGACCAGATGGCCGTGCACCTGCCGCTGAGCGCCGAGGCGCAGGCGGAGGCGCGTTCGCTCATGATGGCGTCCGACAACATCCTCAAGCCGGCCGACGGCCACACCGTGACGATGCCTTCGCAGGACATGATCCTGGGCCTGTACTACCTGAGCACCGTCGTGGACGGCGCCAAGGGACAGGGCCGCGTGTTCTCGTCGCTCGACGAGGCGCAGATGGCGCTCGACAAGCACGAGATCGACATGCAGGCCAAGGTGCTCATCCGCCTGCCCGAGGACTTCGTGCTGCCGAAGGATTGGGAGCCGGGCGAGCTCACGGTCGTTGACCCCGAGCCGGGCAGCCCCGACGTGGTCAAGGAGGAGCGCTTCACCGACGGTTCGGTGCTGTTCGCCACCTCGATGGGCCGCATCCTGTTCAACGAGACGCTGCCGGTGGACTATCCGTTCATCAACGAGCAGGCGCCGAAGGGCAAGCTTTCCAAGATCGTCGACGATATCGCGACCCGCTACTCGACGCAGCAGGTGGCCGCGACGCTCGACGCCCTCAAGGACCTGGGCTTCACCCGCGCGCCGTGGTCCGGCGTGACGATGGCGTTCTCCGACATCGTCGCCCCGCCGGAGCGCGCCGAGATCATCAAGGGCTACGAGGATGAGGCCGCCAAGGTCAACAGCCAGTACGACCTTGGTCTGCTCACGGAAGAGGAGCGCCGCCAGGAACTGATCAACCTGTGGACCGAGTGCACCGACAAGGTGGCCGAGGCCATGCGTGAGAACTTCCACGACGACAACAACGTGAACATCATGGTGCAGTCGGGTGCACGAGGCAACTGGATGCAGATCCGCCAGATCGCGGGCATGCGAGGCCTCGTGGCGAACCCGAAGGGCGAGATCATCCCCCGACCGGTCAAGTCGAACTACCGCGAAGGCCTGTCCGTGCTCGAGTACTTCATCTCGCAGCACGGCGCGCGCAAGGGCCTGGCCGATACGGCACTGCGTACGGCTGAGTCGGGTTACCTGACCCGCCGTCTGGTGGACGTCTCCCAGGAAGTCATCGTGCGCGAAGAGGACTGCGGCACCAAGCGCGGCCTGACGATGAAGGTGGCCGAGCGTGATGACGCCGGCAACCTCGTGCTCGTCAAGGCGGCCGACGGCGGCCCGTACTCGCGTCTGCTCGCGGCCGACGTGATCGACCCGGCCGACGGCCAGACCGTGCTCTACCACGCGGGTGACGCGCTGTCGATGGACGTGCTCAACGACCTTGTGGCGCACGGCGTCGAAGAGGTCAAGGGCCGCTCCGTGCTCACGTGCGAATCGAAGCGCGGCGTGTGCGCGAAGTGCTACGGCTGGTCGCTCGCCACGAACAAGCTCGTGGACGTCGGCGAGGCCGTCGGCATCGTCGCGGCACAGTCGATCGGCGAGCCCGGCACGCAGCTGACGCTCCGTTCGTTCCACTCCGGCGGCGTCGCTTCGGCGTCCGATATCACGCAGGGTCTGCCGCGTGTCACCGAGTTGTTCGAGGCGCGTACGCCGAAGGGCGAGGCGCCGATCGCCGAGTTCGCCGGCACGATCAAGGTCGAGGACACCGAGCGTGGCCGTCAGGTGATCCTGACGCCGGATGACGGTGCGGAAGAGCCGATCACGTACGGCGTGACGCGCCGTGCACCGATGCTCGTGAAGGACGGCGAGCATGTGGAGGCCGGCACGCAGCTCATCGAGGGTTCTGTGGACCCGAAGAAGATCCTGCGCATCCTCGGCCCGAACGCCGCCCAGCAGAACATCGTCGAAGAGGTGCACAACGTGTACCGCTCGCAGGGTGTGGACATCCACGACAAGCACATCGAGGTCATCGTGCACCAGATGCTGCGCCGCATCACCGTGATCGACTCCGGCGACACGAGCCTGCTCCCGGGCGAGCTCGTGGACCGCAGCCGCTTCCTTGAGGCGAACCGCGCCGCGGTGGCGGAGGGTGGCCGTCCGGCCGCCGGCCGTCCGGAGCTCATGGGCATCACCAAGGCCTCGCTCGCCACGGATTCGTGGCTGTCCGCGGCCTCGTTCCAGGAGACGACGCGCGTGCTCACCGAAGCCGCCCTGAGCGAGAAGGAAGACGACCTCAAGGGCCTCAAGGAGAACGTCATCATCGGCAAGCTCATCCCGGCCGGCACCGGCCTGGCACGCTACCGCAACGCGGTCGTGGAGCCCGACAAGGCGATCCGCGAGACGATCTACCCGAACTTCGGCCTCGGCGACGACGCGCTCGGCACGAACTTCTCCGACTCCGACCTGAGCGATGTCGATTTCTCGAACATCGATTTCGGCGACCTGAAGCTCGGCGACGACTTCAATCCGGACGACTTCCTGAACGACGACGGCGGCCAGGCCGACCTCGGCTCCGACTTCGGTGACGACTTCAATGTCTGATCCGGCACGGTCCGACTGACATGAACAGCGGGCGCGCGCACCGGCGGCGGTGCGCGCGCCCGCTGTTCGCATATGCCGTGCCGTTCCACCGCCGCGTTCATAACGTGAGGCGGCGGCTGGGCGAAGCGCGCGGCGTGTGGTAAGAATGCAGGTATGCAGAAGTTACCTTATCCTCCCGCGCCTGAACCGGGCTGGTACGCCGACGACGAAGCCGCCGGCCAGATCCTCGGCGCCATCGACAACTTCCAAACTGACCCCTCCCAGGCCCGGCCGGCCGCGCCCGAACCGCTCCAGACGGCCGACACGCACGCGGTCGAGCTCGACGACGATTCGTTCATCCCGCAGGGCGCCGACCTCGAATACACCGCGGCGGCCGACGCGCAGGGCAGCGAGGAATGGGACGGCACGGTCCTTTCCACGGCGTTCATGAAGCAGCCGCACGCGAACTACCGCATGACCAACGAGATCACCGGGCAGACGATCCTCGTGGACATGGGCGTGCTGATGGGGCGCCGCCCTTCGCAGGACATCCCGGCGGGCGCGAAATCGGTGCGCCTGATCGACCCCACGCGCACGGTCTCGCGCAACCACGCGGCGATTAGCTTCGACGAGGACGGTTCGATGTGGCTCGAGGACTTCGGGTCGCTCAACGGCACCGCGATCTACGCGGGAGACACCGAGACGCCCGTGCTCAAAGGCGCGCCCGTGCAGCTGCACGCCCCCGTGCGCATCCGCATCGGCGACCAGATCTTCGATTTCGAACAGGCCTAGGGGATTGTTCTTTATACGCGTGAGGCCCATGCACACTGTGCATGGGCCTCACGCGTTGTATGGCGTCACTGGCGGTGCGAGAGGACCTCGTTGACGGCCGGGTTGCCCAACATGCCGAGCCATGCCCGCAGTTCGGGGTAGAGGTAGGGGTTGCCGGCGAGCGCCACATGCAGTTCGGGTGCATACTGCGCAATCTGCTGCATGACGGCCGGGTCGTTGGTGGTGGCCGCTTGCTGCGCGGTGAACCCGTATGCGTTCGCGGCGGCCGGCTGGGTCTGCGCGCCGGTGGCCGCCTGCTGCTGCGCCGGGTCGTACGACTGTTTGGCCGGCTGCTGCGGCTCACAGGCCTGCGGGGAGCTTTGCGCGGCGTCGTGCGCCAGGGCCTGCACATCGGCGGAGGTGACGAACGACGGCAGCACCGATTCGTCGGGCAGGCTGTTGAACTGCTCATCGAGCATCTCCACGCCCGAATACCCTTGCGGTTCGAACGATGCCGGTGTCTGCGCCACCTCGGCGACCTCGGCCGCCACGGCCGGTTCCGGCTGCGCGGCTTCCTCACGGTCCTCGATGGGGCCGAGCGGCGACTCATAGCCCTGCTGCGCCACCATGCGCCGCGCGCGCTCGTCGCCGAACTGCGCGATCCAGCGTTTCAGACCCGGGTAGGCGCGGGGGTGCGCCGCCACGTTGGCGCCGAACTCCGGGTTCTCGTAGGCCACTTTGGCCAGCATCACGGGGTCCGCCTGCGGGTCCTGCACGATTGCAACCGCCTCGTCGTAACTCACCATGCTTGTTGTTCCTCTCTGTGTTCTCTGCTGAGCTGGGGCATCTGCAGATGCCCCAGCCCCCATCACGCGGCGGTGTGCGCCGCCACGCATTCAGGTCCAATTGTCGTGCGCCGGTTCAGGTCTGCACCGTGGCGTCGTCGAGCCCATGCACGTCGCCGAGGTCCTCGTCGTCCTCCCCACGCGCGCCCAGCGCGGCGCGGTCGGCCGGCATGTCCACGACCACCACAGTCACATTATCACTGCCGCCCGCGTCGAGCGAAGCTTGCACGAGCGCACGGGCCGCGTCCGCCGCGTCGTTGTGCGCGGCGGCGATAGAGGCAATCGTAGCGTCTTCGAGCTCGCCATGGCACCCGTCGGAACACATAATGAACCGTCCGTGCGCCGGCGCCACGAACATGTCGGCGTGGGTGCCGTGCGGCGCGCCGATGCAGCGCGTGATGACGTTGCGCGCAATCCGGCGCCCGGCCTCGGCTTCGCCCATGCCGGCGTCGATCGCCTCCTGCCTGCTCGAATGGTCATGCGTGAGCTGTGTGAACGTGCGCGCGTCCCACGCCATGACCGTCGAATCCGCGCGTTCCATATGGTAGGTGCGCGAATCGCCGATGTTGACGACGTAGCATGGGGCGGCCCAGCCGCCGCGCGCCGCCTGCCACTCGCCGGTGAGCGTGCTGTCGTCGAGTGCGGCGCCCGGCTGTGTGGCATCCCAATCGTCGATGACCAATCCAGGCATATGCGCGTCCGTCTGCGCGCCGTGCGGGTCCGTGCCGGCGCCCCACTGCGGCAGCACGATGCCGCTGATCGTGGTGCCGGCGATGCCGCCGAGCTCCACGCCGAGCGCGCGGGCACGGCGTTGCGCGCGCTGCACGGCCGCGTCGATGGCGGCGCGCGTGCGTTCGCCGGCCGCCGCCAGACGCGCGAATTCCTCGACGGCGATGGCGCTCGCGCGTTCGCCGCCCGTCTCGCCGCCCATGCCATCGCACACCACATACACGCCGCGTTCGGCAAGGAACGCGTCCTGGTTCGTGGTACGCCGCATGCCGATATCGGTGAGCGCGCCCACCGCAATCACCTCGTTCATCGCTGCTCCTTGCCTCGTGTGCCTGATTGGCGGCTGTGCCACAGGCCGCGCAACGACAGCCGCGTGCGCCAGCGGCGCCAACGCGGCAGCGCGGCGAGCATGCTGCCACGCAGGGCGTCGATGCGCTTCCAATACGCCTCGGCCGCGCGCTCATCCGCCGGCACGCCCGAGAACGCCACATAATCCGCCTCGCGCACCGCTTCGTTGAGCGGCGCGGGGTCGAGATGCAGTTCGTCGGCGATCTGCTGGGACTGTTCGCGCCGCGTGCCGTGCACCTGCACGCCGCTTTGCCGGGCGAGCGTGGCGGTGGCGCGCCAACCGGCCGCGATGCGCGCGCCGGGGCGCCCATGCCGGCGCAGCCAAGCGAGCTGCGCCGCCTTGACGGTCAGGATCAACGCGCACACGAGCAGCACGGTCCACACGGGCGACCCGTAGATGGCCACGGCGCGCGCGACCTGCGCGACGCGCGCCCACCGCTCGTCGCGCGGCGTCTCGTCGGCCTCGTCGCCGTCGAGCGATGACTGTCCGGTCGTGTTCTGTTCGTCGCGCAACGGGTCGGTCAATGGCACCGGCGGCTGCCGGACGAGCGACTGCGGATTGGGTGGCGTCAGGTTCTGGTTGTCGTCGGGCGTCTTCGTCTCTTTTGGCGTGGGGTAGAACGGCACCCAGCCATGGCCGACGAGGTTGATCTCGACCCACGCCGTCACATCGTTGCCGGTGAAGTCGATCGTCGTGGTGCCGCCCGCGGTCTGTGTGCGCTCGTCGGAGATCTCGCCGTCGCCGTCTTTGGGCAGGAACCCGAGCACCACGCGGCTGCTCAGGCCCAGTTCGCGCGCCATCAGGGCCATCGCCGAAGCGTACTGTTCGCTGTCGCCGACCATCGCCGTGCCCGCGAGCAGGCGCGTGAGGCGGAAATTGCCGTGCCCGGGCAGCGACGGGTAGTCCGAGGCGAGGCCGTGCGAGAACCAGCCGCGGTCCTTGAGCGTCTCGGCGAGCGCCTGCGCCGCCTCGCCGCCGTTCGACCGGCCGCCGGCAATCGCCGTGGCGAGCTCGCCCACCGACTGTGGCACGTCCTGCGCCTGCGGCTGGGCCACGGTGGCGCCTTTCGCCCCGGCGATCTGCTGGTCGGTGGGCATGGCGGCCACTACACCGCTTTCGGTGTAGGTGAGGCCGTCGCGCACACCGCTCGCCAGCAGTCCGGTGTCGGTGCCGGTGTTGTAGTAGAACGCGCGCGTGAGCCCCTCGTCGGCGAACCGCACGCCGGTCGCGGCGCCGGCGAGCGGCAGCCAATCCTCGTGCAGGCCTTCGTGCACGGTGAACGTGGCATCGAATGCGCGGCCGGTGTCTTGCGTGGGGATGCGCGTGCCGACGCGCACGTAGTTCGACGAGTCACGCGCCTCGCGCCGATCGGACAGGTTCCACACGTTGCCGTCGAAGCGGTCCATCACAGCGAGGCGCACTGGCGTGCCCGCGGGCAGGCCCTGCACGGTGAGCAGCGTGGTGTCTTTGTGCTCCTTGATGTAGGCGCGCATGCCGCTCAGCGGGCTCGCGTAGTCATAGGGGCTCAGCGGCGGGTCGTAATGGTCGCGCAGTGTGACGCGCTGTTGGCCCACGAGCAGGCAGCCGCCGCACGCCACCGCCGCGGCGAGCACCATGATCACCGCGGAACTGAGCCAACGGCCGGCTTCGAGCACGCCCCACTTGTAGGCCATCCAGACGATGAGCACGAGCGCGGCGATGACGCCGGCCGGCACACGCATCCAGCCGTCGTCGGTGCCGAGCAGCGCGCTCGCCGCGCTGATGGCGAGCAGGAGGGTCACGGTGACGAAGGACCAGCGCTTTTCGCGCATGACCGCGAAGAACCCGGCGAGCGCCGTGCCCCACAGGCACAGCGTCCACACGGCCATCAACGCGCCCTGTCCGGAGCCGACCGGTGGCGCGATCGAGATGAGGTATTTGAACGAGCCGAATGTGGCCGACCAGCCGTCACGTAAGGTGGCGCCCGTCGGCACCACATGGGCGAGCGTCGTGCCGTTGCAGCAGATGACCGGCCCGAGGATCCATTGGGCCACGACGAGGGCCACGAGCTGCCACCAGACGCGCAGCGTGGGCAGCACGCTCATCGCGGCGACGCCCGCGCCGATCAGGGCGGCGGGCACGGCCGCGGCCGCCCACAGGCCGAACGAGCCGTAGACATCCACCAGATTGGCGCACGCGAGCAGCACGGTGAGCGCGACGGTCGCACAGGCGATGAGCGTGGGGCGCCACGGGATGCGTTCGCCCACCATGCGGTGCGACGGCGTGCCGGTGTTGGTGCGCCAGATCACCGAATGGGTCGATTGCGCCCACGAGCCGGTTGTGGTGCCGGTGCCGGTCGTCAGCGAACGGTCGAGGTCGGGGGAGTGCATGGGGTTGAGGTTCATCGCATCGCTCCCATGACGAGCGGCAGGTCATTGAGCTCACCGATCGTGGCGAGAGTGAAATCGCCGAAATCACGCAGGCCGCGCGTAGCCCCCGGCGCGGTCTGCACGACGACGACGCGTGCCGACTGCGGCAACGTGGACGCCATGCGCCGAATGTCGTCGAGCGGTTTGAGCGAGCCGACGGTGAAGCAGTACAGCGAGGCGTCCGGCGTGAACGCGAGCGCGCCCTGCGCGAGGTTGCGCTCGTCGCCGAGCCGCGGCTCGACGGCACTGCACTCGTCGAGGAACACCATGGGATTGGCTGGATTGGTGTGTGTGGCGCCCACGTGCGCATACAATGGCCGGTCCTCGCGCAGCGCCTGCACGCCGATCGACGCGTGGGCGCTGACGGCGAGCTCGAATTCGCCTGCATCCACGTAGTCGTCCGGGTTCACGCCGAGGCTGAGCGACGTGTCGGTGCGCCGCGTGGCTTCGAACTGGCGGATCATCAATGTGCCGGTCTTCGCGCTGCTCAGCCAGTGCACATTGCGCACATCGTCGCCCGGCTCGTATTCGCGCAGGCCGTAGAAATCGAGGTCGTCGTCCACAATGTCGCCGGTCGGGTTGCCTTCGAGATCGCGCGGAATGCCGGCGTGCAGCATGCCAAGCGCCACCACGGTGGGGTGGATGTAGACGGTCACGCGTTCGGCGAGCCGACGCTCGTGGCGCATGAGGCCGAAGGGGTCGCCCTTGCGGATCATCAACGGGCCGATCGGCAGCACGGCGCGCTGAATCGCGGTGAAACTCACCGTGGTGTGCTTCGACTGCCGGCTCGCGAGCATCGGGATGCCGAAGCGTTCGTGTTCGTCGCCCATCGGCAGGTCGGCGCGTGCGCTCGCGGTCGGCGTGGCGCCCGGGTTCTCCACCGTCACCTGCACATGCACGGCGTCGTGCACGCTCACGCGGCGCTGCGAGACATCGATCGACGCGTGGAACGACGTGTTGCCGAGCGAGAGCACGAGCGCGGCGAGCAGCATAGCCACGCACACGAGGCCCGCGGCGAGCATCTCATGCCAGCCGAGCGTGGCGAACAGGGTCAGGCAGATGGCGGCGCACACGATCGTGGCCCAGCCGAGCGGCGAGATGTAGGCGGTGAGCGCGCGCTGTGCGCGCCTGCGGGCCCGGCGCGCGCGTTGCTGGAACGCGCGCCGGCGCAGTGCGCGTGCTGCGGAATCGGTCATGGTGCTGCTTTCGTGGATGGTCGTGTGGGGTGTCAGAGTGCGGCGGATTGCGCGGGCGCGGGCACTTCCTCGAGGATCTGCGCCACCACCTGCTCGGCGGTCAGCGCCGTGAACAGCGCTTCGGACGTGAGCAGCACGCGGTGGGCGAGCACCGGCACCGCCAGAGCCTTGACGTCGTCGGGGATCACATAGCCGCGGTTGTCGGCGGCGGCCCAGACGCGCGCGCACAGCGTCAACGCGAGCGCGCCGCGCATCGACGAGCCCACGGCGATGCTTTCGTGGTGGCGCGTGCTCTCCACGAGGCGCACGATGTACTCGTAGATCGCGTCGTCGATGTGCACGGATTGCGCGAGCGTGCGCATCGCGAGCACGTCGGCGCCGGTGGCCACCGGCGACACATGCGTGGCGCGGTCGCCGATGTTGATCTGCCGCAGGATGTCGACGCTCGACTCGTGCGAGGGGTAGCCAATCGTGGTCTTGATGAGGAAGCGGTCCATCTGCGCTTCGGGCAGCTTGTAGGTGCCGAGCTGTTCGACCGGGTTCTGCGTGGCGATGACGGCGAAGGGCTGCGGCACGTCGTAGGTGGCGCCGTCCACGGTCACCTTCTGCTCCTCCATCACCTCGAGCAGCGCGGACTGCGTCTTCGGCGAGGCGCGGTTGATCTCGTCGGCGAGCACGATCGACGCGAAGATCGGGCCTTTGCGGAAGCTGAACTCGCCGGTCTTCTGGTCGTAGAACGTGACGCCGACCACGTCGCTCGGCAGCAGGTCGGGTGTGAACTGGATGCGTTTGAACGACGTGTCGATCGAGCGGGCCAAGCCGCGCGCGAGCTGCGTCTTGCCGGTGCCCGGGTAGTCTTCGAGCAGGATGTGGCCGCCGGCCACGAGCGCGGTGACGCACTGGCGCACCGGCTGCTCCTTGCCCACCACAACCTGCGAGACGTTGCGCACGATCGCCTCGAACTGCGTGCTGAACCGCATGATCTGGTCCGCCGTCAGCGTGGAGGCGCCGGCTGCCGGCTGCGGCATCGCCGTCGGGCGGCTTGGTGTGCGCGGCGTGGCGGTCGGCGCCACCGGCGACGTCACCGATGGCACGGCAGGTGCCGCCGTGCGCGGGGGCAGGCCGGGCACCGGCACCGCCGTGGTCGCGGGGCGGACCGGCGACTGGCCAAGCACGGTCGCGTCGGCCGCCGCCGCAAGCGGATCGGCAGTCAGCCCGACGGCCTCGGTGGAGAGGACCGTCTCCTCGGTGATCTGCGGCTGCTCTGGTTCGTGGTTCGCCATGGCTTATGCTCCTTGGGTGTTGGTGAATGGCATGAGGATGTGGATCATGTGGGTATGCGCCATGCGCGCGAAGGCCGCGCTGGGCTGCACCGGGTCGGTCGTGCCGGTCGGGGAAGGGGATGGCGCCGGTCCGGGCGTCGACGGGTCGGGCGTGGGCATGACCGGCAGCTTGTGACGCGTGCCGGAGATGCGCGCCCACTCGGTCTGCGACGACTTTTCGCCGTTGATCGTGACCTTGACGAACCACTGGGCGTCGTCGGGCACCCCGTCGGGCACGGTGACGGCCGTGCTGGTGCCGTCCCAGCCTACGAGCACCGGGTTGGAAGGCGAACCCACGTACAGGTTCGTCTCGTTGCCCATGCCATACGTGTCGATTGCGTTGTTGTTGGTCACGAGCACCTTGTGCTCGTCGTTCTGCGACCATTGCACGCTCAGCTGGCCCGCGTCGATCCTGGGGTCGACCTTGTGGACGTGGGGGCTTTCGCCGGTGGCCACGGCGCCGCCATGGTCCTTGACGAAAGGCTGCACGGTGGCCACCGGGCACGACTGCCAGGGGCCGATCGACGTGGAGACCTCGCCGTCGCGCCCTTCGCGACGGTCGATGTCGCCGAACCGCACATGCACTTCGGCCGCCTTGCCGCCGTCGGTGGACCAGCGCGCGGTGCATGTGCCGCCGTCGCCGCTGACCGTGACGCTCGACGTGCCCACGCCCACACTCACCGGCACGGGGTTCGAATCGGCGGACGCGGGGGTGACGCCCGGCTTGGCCGGGGCGATCGTGGCCTTGACGGTGACGTCGGTGAAATACATGTCGCCCGTGATGGGGACGAGCACGGAGCCGCCCGAGCAATCCATGCCCGAGCCGCGCGACAGCGTGACCGCGGTGCAGCCGGTGCCGCGCAGATGGCCCGGCGTCATGCTCACGCGCAGATGCTCGTCGTCCACCTGCTCGAGCTTGACCGTCGGGGCCTCCGGGTCGCCCCACACGTCCGATGTGCCTTTCGAGACGCCCTCCTTGCTGTCGCCGACGGGGTTGTGCGCGATCACCGTGGCGGTGAACGAGCCTTCGCCGATCACATTGTTGGGGATCTCGAAATTCGCTGGCGACGACGTGACTCCCGACTGCTGCTGCGTCCAGCCGCGCGGGCCGACGAGCCTGACCGTGTAGGAATCAGGGCGTGTGCCTTCGTAATTGCCGGTGGACCACGAGACGGACGCGCTGCGGTAGCCGCCCTTCACCTCCACGTTCGCCGGTGCTTCGGGCGCACGGTCCGGCTTGCCTTCCACCTGGTTCGAATCGGCTGACCAGCCCACGGCGTTCTTGGCGCGCACGGTGAACAGGTAGGTCGTGCCGTTCTTGAGGCCGGTCACCTGGCATGTCGTGACCGCGCCGCATACCTTCTGCCCGCCGTTCCAGCGCACCTCGTATTCGGTGATCGGGCTGCCGTTGGCGTTGCCCGGCGTCCACTGCAGCGCCACCGCTCCGTCCTGCGCGTCACCGCCGACAGGCGACAGCCGCGGCGCGTCGGGCACGGCGGCGATCGTGAACGTGAACGTGGCCGTCACATGGCGCGCCGCACTGCCGGTCGCGTCCTCGACCGTCACGACGACGCGCGCGCTCTGCGCGGACGTGCCTTGCGGCGCGGTGACCGAAAGCGAGTCGCCGCTTGTGGCGAGCGTCAGCGTGGACCCCGACTCCATGGCCGCGTCGACGATCTTCAACGGCTCGTCGGGGAACGGGTTGTAGGCGCCCTGCAGCACCGGCACGGTCACCGTCTCGCCGGCGTTGAGCTTCGTCGTCGTGCCGCTCACGCGCGCGAGCGGGCGCAGCGACGCCACGACGCGCACGGTGATGCCGGCGTTCACCTCGCCATGCCCGTAGCCGATCGCGATCGGCACCGAGGCCGTGGCACCGGGCTTCGCGCTGGCTTCGGCGCTGACGACGAGCTTGCCTTCGGCGCTCAGGTTCGCGGTGATGCCCGACGCGGTGGCGCCGCCGCGGTAGGTGTACGGGTCGTGGTCGCCCGACGCGGCGCTGTGCGTCAGGGCCGTCAGGTCGATCGTGATGGGGGATTCGCCCGCCACCACATCCACCGCGGTGGATGAGAATGTGGGCGGGGGCGTCTGTCCGCCCACAACCGTGATCGGCAGTGTGATCACCGCGGAATTGACGAGTTTGACGCCGCCTTGGCGCCCTTCGCGCTTGCCGTCGGTCGCGGTGAACGTGATTGAGGCGGGGCCGCTGTAGTCGTCGGGTGCGGTGAACGAAAGCGTCTGGTCGTCCACATAGAGGTCCGCGTTCGCGGCCTTGGTGGCGCTCACCGAATCCCGGCTTTCGACGACGGCCGTCTTGCCGGCGCCCACGCGTACGTAATCGGCGATGTTGATCGTGATTGTCGAGCCGGCGTTCACCGTGAGCGCTGGCGCCTTGGGCCGCAGCGTCGGCGGGAACACGCCGTATGCGGGCACTTGGATGAACGCGGTCGACGTCACATTGTGCGTCGTGTTCGTGACGGTGTACGGCACGGCGCGCGCCTCGTCCGTCAGGTCCACGGTGATCGTCGTGCCGCCGCGCACGCGCGCGCTGTCTGCGGCCGACGGGTCGATGCCCACCTCAAGCTCGTCGGCGCCGCCCGAAGGGTTCGCGATCCACGGCGAGACGTCCACATCGACCGACCGCTTGTCGATTGTGGCGATCGCCGGCACGCGGTAGTCGTAGGCGGTCGGCGGGTCGATCGGCGCCTGCGGGTCCGTCGTCACGGTGAGCGTGGCGGTGTCGCTCAGGCCGGCCGTGTTGCTGATCGCATACACGATGAACGCGGTGCCGGCCTTGTCGGGCGTTGTGAACGTGATCTGGCCGTCATGCACGCTTGCTTCGCTGATGCCCTGCAGCTCGAGGTGATCGGACACGGTGAGCTCGCTGTCGTCGCTCGCCACGTCGTTGATCAGCACCGGCACGGTCGTCGTCGTGTTCGGGCGCAGCGTGATCGTGTCGTCGCGCGCATACACGGTGGAATTGGCGCCGCTTTGGAAGATGCCGACGCGCACACTCGCCTGCGCGCGCCGTCCGGTCCAATCCTCGACCGCGTACGTGAACTCGTCGGTGCCGGTGCTGTCGGTGTACGCCTCGTAGATCAGGTAGTCGGCGCCCACTTCGGCGATGCGGCCCTTGGCGGGCGCGGTGTTGCCCAGGCCCAGCAGCTGCACGTCGTCGCCGTCGGCGTCGATGCCGCGCAGCGTGATGGGGATGCGGATCTTCTGGCCCGCCGCCACCTGCGCGTCCACGTCGACCGGATTGGCCTCGGCCTTGGTCTCGGCGTTCGCCTCGTGCACGGCGAACGTGATCGTGGCGGAGGCCGCGTTGCCGAGGTTGTCGCGCACCGTGTACGTGACGGGGTAGGAGCCGGGCTCGGCGGGCGCCTGGTAGCGCACGATGTCGGAGGCCACGAACACGAGCCCCCGGAAGGTCTCGGGGTCGTACTGCAGGTCGTTGCCGAGCGTGATCGTGGTGCCGTCGCTGTAGCTCACGTGGTCGGGCACGTCGACCGAGACGATGCCGCCGGTACGCACGGAGACGTTCACGTTCGACGCCTTCGGCGCGCTGCTCGCATGCGAGAGCGCCGGCGGCTGCAGCACGATCGTGCCGTTGGACGTGCCGACCTCGTTCGCCACCGTGTATTCGATCGGGACCGGCTCGGTCGGCATGCGCACGGCGGTCAGGTAGACGCGTTTGTTCGCCACGAGCCCCACCTTGACGTTGGCGTTGGCGGGCGCCTTGACGGAGGTCACCGATAGCACGCCGCCCATCGGGTCCACGTCGTTGGCGAGCGGTTCCACGATCGCCGTGTTGTCGGCGCCCAGCAGCGCCACATCGTTCACGGCCACCGGCTTCGAGGTGTCTTCGGTCAGCGCCTCCACTTCGATGCGCGCCAGGCCCGTGGCCGGGATTGTGCCTTGCGTGACCGTGTACGGCACGTAATATGTGCCGGGGGTTTGCGCGGTGAACGAGAAGCTCATGTCGGAGGCGTTGAGCGTGGTCGTGGCCTTGTCGGGCGTGTCGACCTGTGTGAGGCGCGCCGGTTCGGCCGACGTGCCGTGCACATACTGTTTGAGCGACACGCGCGTGGCGGTGCCGGGCGTGGCGCGGCGGATGAGCGGATCGATCACGGCGGGCAGCGTGTTCGCCGGACGCACCGAGAAATACACCGTGCCGGTGGCCGTCTCACGGCCGTCCGAGACGGTCAGGCGCACGGTGGCGCGGCCCGCGGCCATCGACCCGGCGTGGAATGTGAGCAGGCCGTCGGCGCGCGTCGAGACCGTGGCCTCGTCGGTGTTCTCGACCGTGGCGTTGACGAGCGTGAGCGGGTCGCCGTCGTCGTCGGTGAACGCGCCGAGCACGTTGCCGGTGTAGCTCGCGCCCTGCTCCACGTCGATCTGTTCGGGGGCGTCGGTCTGGCGCGGCGCGCGGTTCTCCGCGCCGGTCACATTGAGCGTGACCGTGCCTTGCGAGGTCTGGTCGCGGCCGTCGCCGATCTCGTACGTGAACGTCACGGCGCCGGCGCCGGCATGGCTTGCGTCGAGCTGCAGGTAGCGGCCGTCGTAGATCGGCGAGACGGTGATCGTGCCGTTCTTCGGCGCGCTGACCGAGGTGATGCGCAGCACCGAGCAATCCGTCTGCTCGTCGTTGCGCAGCACGTCGAGGATCTGGCGCGCGCCGGCGCGCACGCCGAACGTGTCGTCCACGGCCTTGATCTGCCCGGACTGCGTGGAGCACGTCTTTTCGAAGGTGTGCTTGTTGCTCGTGCTGTCGTCGTTGCTGCGCTCGGCCTCGTTCTGCTGCGTCTCGATCGTCTTCCACTGGATCTTGATGACGTCGGTCGACTCGTCCGGATTCCAGATGTTGCCGTTCGCCACGTCGTTGAGCACCACAAGCCGGTGGTTGACGCGGAACTGCAGCTGCGAGGTCGGCGTGACCTCCTCGAGTGTGGCGTAGGACGGGTCGTCGGTGGCCGAGCATGCGCGCACAGAGTTGTTCGTGTGCTGCGCGAACGCCGCGTATACACAGCCGCCGCTCGAGGCCGGCTGCGCGGGTTCGCCCTGGCCGCCCGACGCGATGAGGCGCGCCTCGCCGCCGCTCTTGGTCAGGTCGACGAGCGCAAGCCCGCTGGGCGCGCCGGCTGCGACCCACGCGCCCTGCTTGCCGTCGGCGCTCGGCGCCTGCAGTACGAGCGGCGCGGCGTCGGCGAACGTGGCGCGCCCGCCGTTCCAGATGATGTCGTCGCCGTCGCTGATGACGCCCTGGCCGTCGACGACGGTGAACGAGTCGGCGCTCTGCGCCTTGCCGTCGCTCAGCGAGCCGACCTCGCGCACATGGTCGGGTGCGCCACGGTCGTCGATCGCGAGCACCATGCCGTCTTTCGGCCGGTAGCCGTACACGGTGCCGTCGGCCGTGACGGCGGCCAGGCCGCCGACGCCGAGCTTCATGTGCGCGGGCGTCTCCGCCGCGTTCAGGGCTTTCACATCGCCGGCGTCGCCGACCCACACGTCGCCGCGCGCGCGGTTGAACAGCGCGAGCGTGCCGTTCGCCACGAACGACTGCACGGCGGCGCCGGTGGGGGACGAATCGGCCAGGCTGATCGTGGAGGGGTGAATCGCGCTCACCTGCGTGCCTTCGGCGAGCACCGTGCTCGCCCCCTGCTGCGCCACGTCGAACTTCGGGTCGCTCGCCGCCACGGCCGTGTCGGGCTCCTGCAGGCGCACGTTGTAGCGCGCCGCCTTGCCGTCCTGCAACGATGTGACCCAGACGGTGCCGTCGTCGAGCTGCAGGTGGCGCTGGGTGACCGAACTGACGATGACCGCGCCGGCGATGACCGCGACCACCGCGAGCAGTGTGACGAGCGGCACGAGCCACGGCCGGTGGCGCGCGCCGACGAACTGGCGCACGCGGGCGTTCAGGTCGTGCGTGCGGCGGCGCACGCCGCCGGCGTCACCGCCGGGGTGCGGCTGGGGGTGCGGCGTTCGGGCCATGGCATGCCTTTCCTCGTCGTAATTGTTCAGTGTGGGTCCCACATGGCGGATGGGTCAGCGCGCGGCGCAGATCGTGGCTGGGTTGGTGGACATCTGCCGGTCCTTGCGCACGATGCTCACGCGGATGCAGGTCTGCGTGCGGTCTCCTGCCTTCACCACAACGCGCTGGTCGGTGGTGAGGGCGGAGTTCGTGAGACCTTCCGCATCGTCGTCGACGATAACCCACGCATACCGGTCGCCGGGCTGTGGATCGGGATTCTTCCACGTAAATATCACGGAATCGCCGCTGTACCTGCCCACCACGTCAGTGGGGGAGGGCACGGAAGCGCCGGCGGAGGGCTGCGCGCCGGCGCTTGGCGTGGTCTGCGAGCCGAAGCTCGGATTCACCACTTGCGCCTCGCCGCTGTCCACATGGTCGAGGTTCGGCAGCACAAGTGTGCAGAACAATGCCACACCGGCGGCCACCGCGGCCACGGCGGCGCCGATCGCGATCCACGCACCGCGCGAGGGGCCGCGCTTGGCGGTGTCGGCGGTGGCCGTGGTGGCGGTGTGCGCGCCACGGCGCTGCAGCACGGCCTTGCCGAAGCGGTCCACGCCTTCCACCGTCAGCGGGGTGGCATGGCCGTAGCAGTCGATCTGCGCCTGCTGCATGGCGCGCGCGAACTCGACGGCGGAATAATAGCGGTCCTCGGGGTTGTGACTCATCGCCTTGGCGAGCACGCGCTCCACCTGCGCCGGCACGTCGGGGCGGTTCAGCGGCGGCACCGGATCGTTCATGATATGCGCGCCGAGCTCCTGCATCGTGCGCGGGCGGTAGCCGTGTTCGAACGGCGAGCGCCCCGCGAGCATCGCATACAGCGTGGCGGCGAGCGAGTAGATGTCGCTCGCGTCGGTGCCCGAGCCGTTGGAGGAGAGCACCTCCGGAGGCGCCCACGGCAGTGAGAAGCCGGTGCTGCGCTTGTCGTACACCGAAGCGGAGATGCCGAAGTCGGCGAGCGCGGGCAGACCCTGCTCGGTGATGAGCACATTGCTCGTCTTGATGTCGCGGTGCACGATGCCGTTGCGGTGCGCGGTGGCCAGCGCGCTCGCGAGGTTGACGCCGATGTCGAGCGTCTCCTCGGCGTCGAAGCGGCGTGTGGCCAGCAGGTCCTTGAGGTTGCCGCCGGGCGCGTATTCGAAGACGATGTAGCTGCGTCCGTCGGCGGTGATGCCGGCGCCGTAGATCGACAGGATGTAGGGGTGCGCGGAAAGCTTGGCCATGAAGTTGGCCTCGGTGCGGAAGCGCGCGCCCGCCTTGGGGTCGAGTCGCGCCGTGCTCACCTTGACCGCCACTTCGCGGTTGGTGCCGTGCTGCAGGTACCGGTACACGGTGGCCGTCGACCCGGACCCGAGGGTGCCGCGGTACTCGTAGCCGTCCAATTGTGGTGGGGCTGGTGCCGAGTCTGGCGTGGCGCCATGCGCTGTGTGGTACATCTCATCCCCTCATCGGTGCGGGCAGCCGTTGTTCGCGAATGAAGTCCATTGTGCTGAAGTGGCCGGCGGTTGTCTACCTCGTGGCCAATATGTGACATCGTTCGCATTGGCGTCATACGGCCCTTTCGACGCGCCTGTGCAGTCGGTGCTGGCATGCGCGTGCGCGCCACGGTATGCTGGGAGGCCGGCACTGGTTGGACCGGAAGGGATGGACGGGCGATGACGCACAACACAGCTTCTGCGGCGGCTCCACAGACAGGGCGCGCCGTATCGATCGACGACGCGCTCGCACAGGCACGCGCCACACTGGACGACGCACGGTTCGCTCCGCTGTTCGAGGCCGGGGGCGTCCCCGAGGCCCCGTCCGTGCTCGTGACGGCGCCGCCGCGCCGCGGCCGCACGATGCTCGCCGTGGCCGCGGCGATGCGCGCGATGGACGTGTTCGGCGAATCGGCGGCCGTGCTCGCCGTGCCGAACCGCGTGCTCGCGGACGAGTATTCGCCGCTGCTCATCCGCCATGCCGGCGTGAGCACGCAGGCGCGCCCTGCCACCACGCTCAACGCGCTCGCGTTCCGCCTTATCACGCAGGCGCGTGCGCGCGCGGGCCTGCCGCTGCCCAAACTGCTCAACGGCGCCGAACAGGACGCGCTGCTGCGCCGCGTGCTCGGCGTGCACCTGGCCCATGTGCAGGCCGGTGAGATGTGCGCCACGTGCCAGCTGTTGCGTGACTATTTCGCCAACGAGCACTGGGCACGCTACGTGGCCGAAGACATGCGCGAAGGGGAGCACGGCAGCGACCCGGCCACGACCGAGGCGCTGTTCTCGGCCGGCGTGAACGGCGCGTTCACCGCGCAATTGCGCGACATGCTCGCGCGCATGGACGAATCGGGCGCAGGCCCCGGCTGCGAGCAGCGCGTGCTCGCCGCCACGGACGGCGCGGGGATCACCGGCGCGCGCCTGGCGATCCAATGGCGGCTCGCGTTCGCGCTGCGTGCCGAATACATCGCGATGATCGGCGCGCAATACCCCAACGATTACCGCCTCGATTCGTCGTACCTGCAGGTGGCCGCCGTCGACGCCGCGCGCGAGGCCGAACCCGGCGACCTGCCGGCCATGCTCGTCGTCGACGACTTCCACGACACGACGCTCGCCGGGCTGGCGTTCCTCGAGGCGCTGCACGGCCGCGGTGTGCGGCTGCTGCTCACCGCGAACCCGGACGAATCGGTGCAGACCTTCCGCGGATCGTACCCGGAATATGTATGCCGTCAGGCGCAAGAGCGGCTGCATGCCGAGCCGGTCGACCTGGGGCCCGCACAGCATGCCGGTCTCACGATGCGCGAACTGCTGGCCGCACGCGTGAGCCTGTCGATCGCCGCGAGCGAAGCGCAGGACCTGCCGTTGCCTCAGCGCCCCGGCAAAATGCCCGAACTCGCCAACGCGTTCCCGATCCGCACCCTGCCCGAAGACGCGCCGCAACGCGCCGACGGCACGGTGCGCGCGCATCTGTACCGTTCGGCGAACGAAGAACTCGACGATGTGGTGTGGCACATCAAGACCGAACGCCTCACGTCGGGCCGCTCGTGGAACAGCATGGCCGTGATCATGCATGACAACGGCGCGATCCGTACGCTCGGCGACCGCCTGCGCCGCGACGGCGTGCCGGTGCGCTTCTCGTCGGTCACGCGCCCGCTCGCCGAAGAGCCGTTCGTCCAGGCGCTGTTCGCGCTCATCGAACTTGCGCAACTGCGCAACCAGGGGCTCGCCAACCGCACGCTCGCCCCTGCCGCGCTCGCCGCCTGGGTCGGCGCGCGCGTGCGCATGATCACCGCGAGCCCGCTGCTCGACGCCCCCGCAAAGGAACCGCCGCGCCCCATGGACATGGGGCCGGTGCAGACGGCGATGCGCTCGTTGCAGGCCCTCGCACAGGTGGCGCAGGCCGAAGGCGGTGATGACGCGCTCGCTGGACTGATCGCGCAGTGGATCGACCTTGCGGCACAACTCGAAGCCGCCCGCGCCGCCCGCGAAGAGGAGGCGCACGTGCGTGTCGACGAATCGATCGTCGACCCGGCGGCGCGCACCGTTCCCGATTTCGGCGAAGACGCGATGATGCTCATGCTCGCGCACGACGGCGCCCCGCAGGTCATCGACAGCATCGAACGCATCTGCGGCACATGGCGCGGCGAAGGCGACGAACGCTATGTCAACCCGAACGCGCCCGCGCGCCGCTTCGCGCGCCTGTGGAGCAGGGTGGGGCAGATCGCCGGCGCGTTGCGCGAGCTGCGCGACCCCGGCCCGCAGTCCGCGCTCGAG
>ERZ808037.624-NODE-624-length-30452-cov-5.042008_pt1 | contig 30452 bp, 27 predicted proteins | sample MGYA00380190_ERZ808037 | MGnify/ENA primary metagenome ERZ808037 (study PRJEB31490, sample SAMN06133399) | mouse gut metagenome | isolation source: J9 | host: mice | place: China: Chengdu | collected 2015-05 ...
CTTGGAAAAGAAAAAGAAGTGCTTTTAGGGATTATTCTTAAAGAAGATATCTGCCGTGAAATCCGGTATGGAAAGGTGGAAGCGCCGGTAAATATTCCGGAAAAATATGAAAGAATGAACCTGGAAGGGACGAAAAAGAAAGGACATTGTCCGGAATATTCGGTTGGAGATGTTGTGCAGGTAGCCGATGGTGCCTTTTGCGGGATGTCGGGAACCGTGCTTTGTCTGCATGACCGTGTAATGAACATTGGCATAAAGTTTCTGGGCAGAATGATAGAAATGGAAGTTTCGGTGGAGAGTGTGAGGAAGAAAGAAAATGGGGAGAATGAGTGACCAGAGAGGAGGAAACGCTTGTGCAGTGGTATTTATTAAAGACATGGGCCGGAAGGGAAGAGGAACTGGTGCAGGAAATCCGGCGGACAGTTCCGGGGCATATGTATAAAGAATGTTTTGTTATTTATCAGGAACGCATCTGGAGAAAGCAGCAAAAAAGCATTGTGCATGTCGAGCCGCTGTTTCCCGGATGTGTTTTTCTTACCTGCGAAAGCCGTGGGTTGAGTTTGAAGGATAGCTGTATGCCATCTGGCAATACCAAGGAAATCTTGCAGGATAGCTGTATGCCCTCCTGCAATGTAGAGGAAAGCCGCAGGCAGAAAGCAGAACAAGCGGCGGCAGGGGCAGAGGGTATGTTATGGGGCAGACGATGGAATTTTTTGCCGTTAATGCAGGAGGATGCACGGTTTCTGGAAGAATTGTCCGGGAGGGAGCACCGGGTAAAGCTTTCCTATGTGCAGAAGGATGAAGAAGGAAAGATCAGCAGATTGTCGGAGCCGTTAAAGGGTTGTCAGGGGCAGATCGAACGGTTCCAGTTTAAAAAGCGGTATGCGATGGTTCGGCATAAATTATGGGGTGAAGAGCAGGTACTGGTGCTGGGAATTTTGCTTCAGGAAGATGAGAACCGGATTGATTGGGCAGACAATGCCTTTGTTCCGGTAAAGGAGATGGCGTAAGATGAGCAGGAGTCGATTGGAACGATATCTGCCGGGAAATAAGCGGGTCAGGATGATTGTACTGATGGCGGTGGATATCGGTATGGTCTGCTTGGCTTCTTTTTTAGGACTGTTTATCCGGTTTGATATGAATATTGGAAGAATTCCCGCCGAATATGCCCAGGCAGTATTTACTTATCTGCCGTTTTATGTGGCAGCGACCATCCTTGTCTTTTTCCTTCTGCGGATGTATGCCACGATGTGGAGCGTGGCAGGAATAAGGGAAGCCGGGCACATCGTCGGTGCCTGCGGGCTGGCGTCGCTGATTCAGATTGCCGGGATGCTGATGCTGGAAATGAAGGTTCCCAGAAGCTATTTTGTGCTGTCATTCATGGCATTGAGCGCAGAAGAAGGACTGGTGCGGCTGTCCTATCGGATACTGACCAGCATGAGTCTGCCCGGAAAGAACCAGAAAGAGGGAAGCCGGGTAATGATTGCCGGGGCCGGGACAAGCGGTGCGGTGATTTTAAAGGAAATGCTGACCAGCCAGTATGCCCGGGGCCATGTGGTGTGCTTTGTGGATGACGATAAGAACAATGTGGGAAAGATTTTAAACGGAGTTCCCATTGCCGGAAAACAGGAAGATATTCCGGGGTTGGTGGAAAAGTATAAGGTAGATGAAATTTATATCGCCATGCCCTCGGCTCCGGCAAAGGACAGGAAAGAGATTATTGAGATTTGCCGGGAAACCGGGTGTAAGGTGAAAATTTTGCCGGGGATTTATCAGTTGCTGAATGGTGAAGTCAGTGTAGGGAAGCTGCGGGAAGTGCAGATTGAAGACCTTCTGGGACGGGAGCCTGTGCGGGTGAATCTGGATGAAATTTTGGATTATGTCAAAGGAAAAGTCGTGCTGGTGACCGGGGGCGGAGGGTCGATTGGGAGTGAACTCTGCCGACAGATTGCAGGGCATCAACCGAAGCAGTTGATTGTTTTTGATGTGTATGAGAACAATGCCTATGATTTGCAGCAGGAATTGAAAGATAAGTTCCCAGAGCTGGATTTGGTGGTGCTGATAGGGTCGGTGAGAAATACCCACAGGATGGAAACGGTTTTTGCAAAGTACAGGCCGGACATCGTGTATCATGCAGCAGCCCATAAGCACGTGCCGCTGATGGAGGACAGTCCGAATGAGGCGATTAAAAATAATGTTTTCGGTACATATAAGACAGCGAAGGCAGCGGATAAGTACGGGACGAAAAGGTTTGTGTTGATTTCCACCGATAAGGCTGTGAATCCGACGAATATTATGGGAGCCTCGAAAAGGATGTGCGAGATGGTGATTCAGATGATGAATGCCAAATCAAAAACGGACTTTGTGGCGGTAAGGTTTGGAAATGTTTTGGGAAGTAACGGGTCGGTGATTCCATTGTTTAAGAAGCAGATTGAACAGGGCGGGCCGGTGACGGTGACGCATCCGGAGATTATAAGGTATTTTATGACGATACCGGAGGCGGTTTCCTTGGTGCTTCAGGCCGGGGCTTATGCAAAGGGCGGGGAGATCTTTATTCTGGATATGGGTGAGCCGGTGAAGATATTGGATTTGGCGAAGAATTTAATCAAGCTTTCTGGATATAGGCTCGGTGAAGATATTTCAATTATTTTTACGGGATTAAGGCCAGGAGAGAAATTGTATGAAGAACTGCTGATGGATGAAGAAGGGCTACAAGATACGCCCAACAAGTTAATTCATATAGGAAAGCCGATTGAATTTGATATGGAGAAATTCAAAGGCCAACTGGACAGGCTGTATGAAGTGGCAAATATGGATTCAGAGGCGATAAGGGATATTGTTAAGGAGATTGTGCCGACGTATCAGATAAGAAATATTTGAATTTAGAAATAATATGATTTGAGCCATAGAGGGTATTTTGTGAAAAGTACTTATTCAGTTCTTAAAAGAATGATTTTAAAAACATTGCTAAAATAAGTTTAATCTATTGATTTTTGTGTAATACAATAATATTTTATTCGGAAAAATGACTTTTGGACACCTTAATCATAATGTTAAATAAATTTATTTATATCATCTAGAATGATTAAGAATGTAGAGTATCCGAAAATAGAGAATATAGTTAAAAAGAAAAAGGGGAGTGTAAGATGAATTTTTTGAATGATCCAAGGTTTGTGGGGATCGAACGATTTAATAAGAAAATTTGGATTTCTTCTCCCACAATGCATGGGGATGAGCAACAGTGGGTAGATGATGCTATTCAAAGCAATTGGGTATCAACAGTCGGTGCGAATATTGATGCTGTTGAAAGGATGATGGCAGAATATATTGGTGTAAGGTATGCTGTAGGACTCTCCTGTGGGACTACTGCACTTCATCTTGCTACGAGGTTGGCGGGTGAGAAACTTTATGGTCAGGCAAGACCAAATCAGGGAACTCTCCAGGGGCATAGGGTTTTTTGTTCAGATTGCACCTTTGATGCTTCAATTAATCCGGTTGCTTATGAAGATGGCGAGGCAGTGTTTATTGATACTGAATATGATACTTGGAATATGAGTCCAGAGGCTTTGGAGAAAGCTTTTGAACTATATCCGGATGTAAAACTTGTTGTAATTACTCATCTTTATGGTACTCCTGGCAAGATGGATGAGCTTAAGGCTATTTGTGATAAGCATGGTGCATTAATCATTGAGGATGCTGCTGAGAGCCTTGGGGCGAAATATAAACTGAATGGCAAATGGTTGGAAACAGGTGCATTGGGGCAGTACAATGCAATTAGCTATAATGGTAATAAAATTATCACGGGCTCAGCCGGAGGGATGTTTTTGACTGATTCCAAAGAAGATGCAGATAAGGTCAGAAAGTGGTCCACACAGAGTCGTGAGGCTGCTCCGTGGTATCAGCATGAGGAGATTGGCTATAACTATCGCATGAGTAATATTATTGCGGGTGTTATTAGGGGGCAAATTCCTTATCTGGCTAGACATTTGGAACAGAAGAAAGCCATTTGGGAGAGATATGAAAACGGATTGAAAGACCTTCCTGTTAAGATGAATCCTTGGGATCGAGAAAAAAGTGTTCCAAATTTCTGGATGTCTTGTATGATTATTGATGAAGATGCAATGGCTTCGATGGTTAGAGGAGAACAAGATTATCTGTATAAAAGTGAACCTGGAAAGAGTTCCCCTCATGAGATTTTAGATGCTATTACTGCTTTTAATGCTGAAGGACGTCCGATCTGGAAGCCTATGCATTTACAGCCGATTTATAGAACACATGCGTTTGTAACAGCTGAGGGAAATGGTAGAGGTCGGAGCAATGCGTATATAGCTGGAAATGGTATTGATATTGGTGCGGATATTTTTAGACGAGGGTTATGCTTGCCAAGTGATAATAAAATGACGTTGGAGCAACAAGATAGGATTATTGAGATTATTCATAGGTGTTTTAGATAAGAAAATTTTATTTTGCTGGAACAGGAGAAGAATATGATGAAGCAAAGTCAACATAAACCATATGGAATCTACGAAAGATATATCAAAAGAGTACTTGATTGCGGATTATCTTTGGTAGGGATGATTATACTCTCTCCTGTAATATGTGTTACGGCATTACTTGTACGAATTAATCTTGGTTCACCGGTTATCTTTCAGCAAGAAAGGCCTGGGTGCAATGAAAAAATATTTAAACTAAAAAAGTTCAGATCTATGTTAGAACCACAGACACGAGATGGAAGAAAAATTACAGACGAAGAAAGAACACGTCTTATTGCAAGTGGGATTGAGGTTTTATCAGATGAAGAACGTCTTACTAAATTTGGTAGATGGCTTAGGGCAACAAGTCTTGATGAACTTCCTGAATTATGGAATATTTTTATTGGAGATATGTCAATTGTGGGGCCAAGACCATTATCTACAGTATACCTTCCCTACTACAATACATATGAAAAACAAAGGCATGATGTGCGTCCAGGATTAACTGGAGCGGCACAAGTGAATGGAAGAAATGCTGTATCATGGCAAGAACGTTTTAAATATGATGTGGAGTATGTTAATCACATTACCTTTATAAACGATTTGAAAATCTTGTTAAAAACAGTTGCAGTTGTTTTAAAACGTAGTGATATAAGACAAGGCAGAGAAATTCCCGAATCCTTTCATATAATTCGTCAAGCTCAATGGAAAGAAGAAAAGGAAAATAAATTAGGAGAATAAATGATGAGTATTATAGGAAAAAAAATTTATCTTCGTGCTATGGAATTAGAAGATATGGAGATGTATAGAGATATGATCAATGATGAAGAAATATCCCGAATGGTTGTAGGTTGGTCATTCCCTGTGTCTAAGAAGGAACAAATAGATTGGTACAATTGTGTCGTATCAGATGTAAACAAACGATTTACAGTTTGTATGAAAGAAAATAATAAAGCTGTTGGTATGGTAACACTGACGAATATTGATTTGGTAAATCGTTCAGCATTTCATGGGATAAAATTACATCCTTCTTGTCCGAAAAGAAAAGGGGTGGGAACAGATGCTGTTATGACGCTTATGGAATATGCATTTAATCAAATAAATCTTAATCGTCTTGATGGAGAATGGCTTTTGTATAATATAGCATCAAAAAAATTATATGAGAAATGTGGATGGCATGAAGAGGGAATGAAGAGGCAAGCGATATATCGTAATGGTGAATACCATGACTTAGCTATTTGTGGTATTTTGAAAGAGGAGTATCTTGCAGTAAAAGAAAGACTTGGATGGTGAATTTGATGAGAGAAATTGGCAGTGAATTTTGGAATGTGCCAGTAACTAATAAAATAAATAAATTGTTTCCGGAATTCACACAATGGTTTCTTTCGGGAAGAAGTGCGTTAAATGCTATTATTCAAGAATTGAAAGGCTGTCATACTGTTGAAATACCATCTTGGTGTTGTGATAGTATGGTTAAGCCTTTTATTAATGCGGAAATGGAGATCCATTTCTATCCTGTATATTGGAAGAATGGTTTGGTTCAAGAAGTAGGTTTAGATAGTGATGTATTATTTATTTTAGATTACTTTGGGTATACAGATTCACAATTGAATTTGAAAGGTTATAAGGGAATTGTAATCCGTGATATGACACATTCCTTGTTCTCAGCCAATTATGCGGATGCTGACTATTACTTTGGTTCTCTAAGAAAATGGTGTGGGATGTGGACCGGAGGCTATGCGTGGGCTAAGGATGGACATAGGTTAGTTGAAGGAGAAATAGATAATTGTAGATACATAAGTCTTCGTGAAAACGCTATGCGACTAAAGCAGAACTATATCCAAAGTATTGCAAGTGCTAATAATTACAGCATAAAAGATAAAGGATTTTTAAAAATATTCAATGATGCAGAAAGTATTCTTGAAAGTATAGGTGTTGCTTCAGCAGCAGATAGGGATGTATGGTTGGCACAAAAGCTTGATGTGGAAATGATAGTTTCATGTCGGAGAAATAATGCTAAGATTCTTCGTTATGCATTTCCTAATTGGCTTATCTTTTCAGAATTGAAAGACTCTGATTGTCCTATGTTTGTTCCAATATTTGTGCCAGATGGACAAAGAGATAAATTGCGCGATTATTTAATTCAGAACAAAATTTATTGCCCGATTCATTGGCCTGTAAGCAAGTATCACAAGTTGGATGAAAGAACTAGAATTATATATGAAAATGAACTCAGCCTTGTTTGTGATCAGAGATATGCCGAGGAAGATATGAACCGAGTAGTAGAAAGAATTAATAATTTTTGGAAGGAGGTCTGATTATGCTCACAGTTTATACATTAGAGCAATCTGAACTGTGGGATATTGTTGTTCATTCCTTCACAGAATATGATGTTTATTGGCTTAGTGGTTATGTAAAGGCATTTTATATCCATGGAGATGGTGAACCATTGCTGTTTTATTATAATGACGGAACCACACGAGGAATTAATGTGGTCATGAAGCGTGATATAGCAAAAGATGAACATTTTAAAGATAAGATTGAAGCAGGACAGTATTTTGACTTTGCAACACCTTATGGTTATGGTGGGTGGATTATCGAAGGTCAAGAGGTTAATAAGCTATTTGAGGCTTATAGTATTTGGCTGAAAGAAAATAGAATTATTTCAGAATTTGTCCGTTTTCATCCAATTTTACAAAATCATGAAAGGTGTAACAATTTTTATAAAGTAATCCAGTTAGGAGAAGTTGTTCATATGGACTTGTCTTCACCGGAGAGTATATGGAATAACATCATTAGTAAAAATCGAAATATGATTCGTAAGGCTATAAAGAATAATATAAAGATATATAATGGGCGATTTCAGAATATTTATGATAGATTCCGCGAGATCTATAATGGCACAATGGATAAAGACAATGCAGAAAAATATTATTATTTTGGATCTGATTTCTATACTTCTATTCTTGAAGATTTACCTCAGAATGCGCAAGTATTCTGGGCAGAGAAGGATGGGAAGGTAATAGCTGCTAGTATTATGCTTACTTCTAATGGGTATATGAATTATCATCTTTCTGGAAGTTTAAGAGAGTATAGTTCTCTTGCTCCAGGAAACCTTATTTTATATAAGGCTGCACTCTGGGGATATGAAAATGGATGTAAAACGTTTTATTTAGGCGGTGGTGTTGGATCTGGTGAGGATAGCCTGTTCAAATTCAAAAGAGCATTTTATAAAGGTGATTTAAAGCATTTCTTTATTGGAAAGAAGATACATGATCAAACAAAATATGAGGCATTGCTTAATATGAGAGAAAAAACAGTAGGTAATTTTTTTCCCCAATATAGGGCATAACAGGAAGGATATTAGAAAGATGAGTAAAGATCCAAATAAGTATTTTCAAACATATGAGATAGATGATATAACCTTAAAAAAAATGCAAAGTAAGATGCTTGAGATGCTATTATATTTCAAGGATTTTTGTGATAAGCATGGATTAATATTTTACTTAATTGGAGGAGGTGCAATTGGTGCAGTTAGAGAACATGGATTTGTTCCATGGGATGATGATATTGATTGTATGATGCCAAGACCAGATTATGAAAAATTTGCCGAACTTTGGAAAAAGTATGGTGATAAAGAAAGATTTGTGTTTTGTAGATCAAACCGAGAGAAGAATTATCATCATTGTTCGTCTTCTTTGAGAGATCCGTCTACGACTTTTATTTGTACTTATAATCAACATTCAGATATCTGTCATGGAATAGCTTTAGAGTTTGGTCCTATTGATGCAACGCCTGATTCAAAAATACTTCAGTATATTCAGATATTTCAAGGTTATGTATTTGCTTTGTTTAATTTTCAGCGTTTGCCTAACAATCGTGGAGGGATAATTAGAATGCTGACGAAAATTATATATAAATTAATTCCTTCAAAGAGAGTACGTGATAATATTTGGATTAGAGCTGAAAAAGAGAAAATGAAATATTCATGGGAAAAATGTCACTATGTCAAAGAACTCTGGGGTAAAACGTCTTTTTTGACTTTTCCTAAAGAATGGTTTGATCATGTTGTATACTTTGACTTTGAAGGTTATAAGATGCCATTAATGGCAGGATATGATCAGTATTTGACAATTGTATTTGGAAATTATATGCAACGTCCACCAGCTCCAGAAAGAGTTGCTAAACATGAACTTGTTTTTGTAGATATGGATCATCCATATACAGATTACAAAGGTATTTATTATTTTCCGGATGAAAAAAAAGATAAAGTTTAAAGCGCAATACATAGGGGTGAAGATATGTCAAATATTGCAATTATTTTTGCAGGTGGTACGGGCAAGCGTATGAATACAAGGTCAAAACCAAAGCAGTTTTTAGAACTTCATAGTAAGCCTATTTTGGTGTATACACTTGAAAAATTTAATAATCATCCAGATATTGATGGAATAGTACTTGTAATTTTAGAATCGTGGATAGAGTACTGTAAAGACTTAGTCAAAAAATTTAGATTAAGCAAGATAAAGGCTGTTGTTGCAGGAGGAGATTCTGCATTATCCTCACAACGCAATGGATTACTAAAAGTTGCTGAACTTTTTAGCAAAGATTCTATTGTACTTATTCATGATGGTGTGAGGCCTTTAGTTGATGAAGAAACTATTAGGAAGAATATTGAATGTGTTAAAATTCATAGAACAGCAATTACTGTTACACCAGCTATTGAAACAGTAACTATTAAAACTCAATCTGGAAAAGTAGGTCATATCATTGAAAGATCAAAGGTTGAAATGGCGCGTGCTCCGCAGAGTTTTTATTTGGCAGATATCTTAGAGGCTCATGAGAAAACGGAGGAAGAAGGATTAGAATTTATTGATTCTGCCAGTATGATGCAACATTTTGGATATTCTCTGTATACAGTAGAAGGTTCACCAGAAAATATAAAGATAACAACACCAAATGACTTCTATACTTTTCGTGCCCTTGTGGATGCAAGAGAAAACTCACAAATTTTTGGTATTTGAGGAGAACAGTAATGAATAGAATGCAAGCGGATATTCAATCGATTATTGAAAAAAAAGAACTATTTGAGAGATTGAAGGATTCTACAGTTTTAATTACAGGAGCAACAGGATTTATTGGTTCTATGCTGATGAAAACGCTCTATGCTGCTAGTAATAAATACGGATTAGATATAAAAATCATTGGCCAAGTACGGAATATAAAAAAAACTAAAGAAATCTTTAGACAAATGATAGATGATGTTAAATTCGTAGTTGATGCAGATATTTCATGTGATTATATTATTCATACTGTATCCCCAACAACTTCAAAATTTTTTATAGAGCATCCGGTGGAAACAATTAGGATTTCTGTTGAAAGCCTAATGGAAATTCTTGAAGTGACAAAAAAAAATAATGCTGTATTGGTATACCTTTCATCTATGGAACAATATGGAATGCCATATGTATCCGAACAGCATATGACGGAGGATAAGATAGGTGTAATTGATCATTTAAATGTTCGTAGTTCTTATTCTGAAAGTAAACGACTTTGCGAATGTTTGTGTGCTGCGTATGCTAGTCAGTATGGAATAAATGTAAAAATTGCGCGTCTTGCACAGACCTTTGGGGCGGGTATTTCTTTATCAGACAATCGAATGCCAATGCAATTTACAAAAGCTGTTGTAGAAGGAAAAGATATTATTTTGCATACTGAAGGAAAAAGTATATCTAACTATGTTTATCTTACAGATGCTTTGACAGGAATTTTAACTATTTTAGAAAAGGGAGAAGCTGGACAAGCGTACAATATTTGTAATGACAAGGAGAGCAGAAGTGTTCGTGAAATAGCAGAATTGGTTTCATCTAAGGTTGCTTATGGAAAAATTGGAGTTAGAATTGAAATTCCTGAAGAAAATATGGGCTATGCTCCAGAAGTAAGAATGTATTTGAATTCAGATAAATTATCGAGTCTTGGATGGAAGGCACAGGTTGACATGGTTGAAGCTTATAGAAGATTAACGGCATATTTAAGAGGAGAGTAATAAAACGTGGCAAAAGAAATCATTATTTTAACAATCTCTATGGGTAACGATGGGGCTGAACGTATTCTTAGTGAACTTTCGAGAGAATGGATAAAACAGGGTCATAAAGTTACTATCATACAGACGGGTGCGGATAACTATGGTGTGAGTTATAAATTATCTAAGGATATTGAAGTATTAAATATTCATGCTACAAGCAATATTAAGGTAATACGATATTTGCAGGAAATTAAGAATACGATAGGTATTCTGAAACAACGACCTGATGCAACTGTAGTTTCTTTTATTGTTGCATCTATTTTTATTTGCGGAGTAGCCTCTTTTTTTGTGAAAAATAGAATTGTTGTTTCTGAAAGAAATAATCCCAAAGAATGTCCAGCAGGAAAATTACAACAGAAATTGAGAGATTGGGCATTTTATCATGCAGATGTGTGTGTGTTTCAGACAGAAGATGCTATGAGAATGTTTCCGAAGCGTGTACAGAATAAGGGTATTATTATCCCTAATCCGATTAATGGAAAATTGCCTAAACCCTATACAGGTGAGCGTCGCAAAGTAATTGTTACAGCTTGTAGACTACATCCACAAAAAAATTTACCAATGTTGATAGATGCATTTGCAAAGCTATATAAGAAATATCCAGACTATAAATTAGAGATATATGGACAGGGAAAGGAGCAAAAAAGGTTAGAAAGTCAGATTAAAGAGTTAGGGCTAAAAGGTGCTGTCAGCTTGCCTGGTTTTGCAGAAAATATTCATCAAAAAATGTATGATGCGATGATATATGTTTCTTCGTCAAATTATGAGGGTATTTCAAATTCCATGTTAGAGGCACTAGGAATGGGAATACCAACAGTTGTAACAGATTGTCCTGTAGGAGGGGCAAGAATGGTAATTCAAAATGGAATTAATGGATTACTCGTTCCGATTGGAGATACAAATGCTTTATATAGGGCTATGAAGAAGATAATAGAAAACAAAAATTTTATGGAAAAAATATCGAAAGAAGCTGCAAAAATTGTGAATGAATATCCTTTAGAAAAAATAAGTCAAAGATGGATTGAAGTGATGTGAAATGATGAAAAGAAGATATGTAATTACCACAACACAAATAATATATTTTTTTATTGTAATGACAATGTTGCTAATATCTACACAGTTTCATGTAGAAAGTACAGATAACATGGATTTTGCTCGTCATATGATGCGAATTCAATATGTAGGTGAATCCGATTTGTCTTTAAGTCAATTTCTGTTCGGAGATGGCCATTCATTTACTACAAATATTTCTGTAAAATACTGCTATGCTTTTAATTTAATAACCTATTTAGCAGGTAAATATCTTAAAAATTATTATATTATAGTATGGCTGTTTATATTAGTAGATTATAGTATTATTGCATATATAGGTGTTGATTGGTGGAAAGAACAAAAAAGGAAAAAAGTCGTTACAAGAGTGTTTGAAATGTTAATTTGCTTTTCTTTATTGCCATATATTCATGCAGTTTCTGGATTAAGAAGTGCAATTGCCTCTTGTATTATGGCTCTTGCTTTGTATAAATATTTGTATAAAGATGAGCGATTGATTAAGGTATTATTTTTAACATGTATTGCCGTAATGTTTCATCCAAGTATACTTCTTGCAGTTCCATTTGCAATATTGGCTAAAAAGGCAAATAGAAAATTAGGGCTAATTATTAGTATGTGTTTGCGCCCACTTATTTCTTTAACTGCTCGTTTACTTATACATTCTTCTAATCCAGCCTTGTATGCTATTGCTTTTAAGTATTTACAATATACAGGAGAGGATGGCTTTCGTGGTACTAGATTTTGTTATTATGGTGTGATTGTAATTTGTATCCTTGTATTATTTCAATATTTGATTTTGTATTTCCTTAAAAGAAAAAATAGAAAAAAGGGATTCATTCAGGATAAACGAGAGTATGTCTTTGATTTTATAGCATATTATATGATTTATACGCTTAGTAATATTGGTGATTATGAATTGGTTATGCGGCAAGGATATTTGCTTGGAGCATTGGCACCAATAATTACAGATATGATATTTTCCAAGCCATATAGAACATCTAGATATATACATATAATTTCATGGGCACTTAATGTTATGCTGTATGTTATTATAACATATGTTTCAGTTAAGTATGTGTATCGCTATGGTCAATTTTTTGTATAATTATTTGAAAAGACAATTTGAAAAGTAATAATTCCTTAATATTAAAAAGAATAATATATGTTGATAAAAGGACAAATATAATGTTTCATTACAAAAATCAATTAGACAATACGAAGATATTAAATAATTGTACATTTGTAAAAACAAGTCTTATGCTAATGGTGATTATTTATCATAGTTGTGTTTTTTGGACAAGTACATGGTGGGATACACCACCAGTTTTCAAATCTCCAGTATTAAGTTATTTTGCAACATGGTTAGATTCTTTCCATATATATACCTTCACTCTGGTTTCAGGATATATTTTTGCATATAAACGATTAAATGGTGGATATAAACATTATGGACTATTTTTGAAGAATAAATTGCAGCGACTTTTAGTGCCTTATTTTTTTGTGAGTTTGATCTGGATGATACCAATTTCATATTTATTATTTCAACTAAACTGTGGGCAAATAATAAAAAAATACTTTTTAGGCATCAATCCAGAGCAATTATGGTTTTTATGGATGTTGTTTGATGTTTTTGTTATCATATGGCCTTTATGGAAAAAAATTTTTAAAAGTTCAATTTTTTGTTGGGGAATTGCAATTGCTTTTTATTGTATAGGAGTGATTGGAAAAAAGATTTTTCCCAATGTTTTTTGTATTTGGACAGCATTTGAGTTTATTCCATTATTCTGTATCGGAATCCAATTGCGGCTTAATGAAGAGAATTTAAAAAAACAATTTATTTTTCAGATACATTGGTTTATATGGTTAATACTTGATTTAATATTTTTTGTAATGTCTGTTTTTTTGAGTAGACAATCTGGAATAATAATACAAGTACTACGTGTGGGAGTGTTTTTTATTTTGCACATAATTGGAGCAATTATGGCATTTATAATACTTCAAATTTGGGCTAATTCAGTTCAATGGAAAGAAAGCAAAGTTATAAAATTACTTTCTACATATTCTATGCCGATGTATTTATTTCATCAGCAAATAATTTATTTCACAATTATTTATTTTGATGGACGAGTAAATCCTTTCGTTCATTTTATGATAAATTTTATAATTGCAATATTTTCGTCATTCTCAATAAGTATGTTTTTGATGCAATGGAAAGTTTTAAGAAAGTTATTAGGGGAGTCATAATAATAAATTATATAGGGGAAATATTACATGAGTAAAGTGTCAAAATTGATTAGATATGTATCAAATAATGATTATCGCTTTATGGTAAATGCTGCACATGGAGCTTATAAATCTATGAAAGATGAGGAGTATCTTAAACGTATGTTTCAGGCTAAATTAGGATATGAACTAAATCTAAATAATCCTCAAACATTTAATGAAAAATTACAATGGTTAAAGTTACATAATAGAAAGTCAATTTATACAATGATGGTTGATAAATATGAGGCAAAGGAGTTTATTGCGAATAGAGTAGGTAAGGAGTATATTATACCAACCTTGGGAGTGTGGAATAAATTTGAAGAAATTGACTTTAATAGCTTGCCAAATCAATTTATTTTAAAATGTACACATGATAGCGGCGGTTTGGTTATATGTAAAGATAAATCAAAATTGGCTCAACAAAGCGTAAGAAAAAAAATCAATAATTGTTTGCAAAAAAATTACTACTATAAATATCGTGAATGGCCTTATAAGAATGTTAAACCAAGAATCATTGCTGAAACACTTTTGCAAAATAAAACTGGAGAAGAAATAAAAGATTATAAGTTCCATTGTTTTGACGGAAAAGTGAAAATTCTTTATGTAACAAGTGATCGATTCAGTGGAAAGGAATTAAAGGCAGACTATTTTGATGATCAATTTGAAAAGTTGGATATACAATGGGAACTTCCTAATTCAAATTACAAAATAGAAAAACCTCAAAATTTTGAATTGATGAAATCGATAGCTCAAAAGCTTTCTTCTGATATACCTACATTACGTGTTGATTTCTATGAAGTTAATGGAAAAGTTTATGTTGGAGAATTAACTTTTTTTGATGGTAGTGGATTTGCAGAAATTAGTGGTAATTGGGATAAAATATTAGGCAGTTATATAGAACTTTATTGAAACTTAAATAACGGAGGTATATAATGCGAAAAAAACGGTTACTGTATAATACCGGCTCTTCGCTATTTCTTCAAGTTACATCGATAATATGTGGCTTTATTGTTCCAAGATTGATATTGGAATATTATGGTTCAGGGGTAAATGGTTTAGTTAATTCTATTACTCGTTTTATTGCATTTATATCTTTTTTGGAATTTGGAGTAGGAGCAGTTGTTCAGTCTGAACTATATAAACCATTGGCAGAAGGAAATAATATTCAAGTTAGTAGAATTGTTGTTTCTGCACAAAGGTTTTTTTCAACTCTTGCAAAAATAATGTTAGGTTATATTGTTTTATTATTAATAATATACCCTGGCATTGTTAAAAATAATTTTGGGGTTCTTTATTCGGCAACACTAATTATTGTGATTTCTATAAGTTCTTTTGCACAATATTATTTTGGAATTGTAAATTCTTTGCTACTTAATGCTGATCAAAATGGATATGTACAATATTCTATTCAAAGTGTAACACTGATTTTGAACACTATTGCATGTTTGCTGCTTATGAAAATGGGGCAAGGTATACATGTAGTTAAGATGGTTACTTCAATGATATTTATTCTAAGACCATTGTTGATAAAGTTGTATGTAGATAAGCATTATAACATTGATAGAAATATTATATATAATGAAGAACCAATTAAACAAAAATGGAATGGTGTAGCACAACATATATCTGCTATTGTTTTGGATAATACAGATACTGTTGTGCTTACTTTATTATCTACACTTTCTAATGTATCCATTTATTCCGTATACCATTTAGTTGTTTATGGTGTTAAACAAATATTTACGACCATTACAAATGGTATACAATCTTTATTTGGAGAACTATGGGCTAAGAAGGAATTTGATGAACTAATCAAAGTATTTTCATGGACAGAGTGGATTATACATTCATTTATAGTTTTTGCGTTTGGATGTACATTGGTACTAATTTGTCCATTTGTTCAAGTGTATACCAAGGGGATTGAAGATGCAAATTACTTGGTTCCTGTTTTTGCTATCTTGATTACACTTGCAAATGCTTTTCATGGATTACGCTTGCCATATATTTGCATGATTTTTGCTGGAGGACATTATAAAGAAACACAAAATAATTTTATTATTGCATCTGCAGTTAATTTAATTATTTCTTTAGTTACTGTTCATTTTTGGGGATTAATTGGAGTTGCTATAGGAACATTGGTAGCTATGACTTATCAAACCATCTGGATGGCGTGGTATATTTCAAAAAATCTTGTGAAATGGCCATTTAAGAAGTTTATAAAGCAATTGGCAGTAGATATTTTGATATGGATTTTTGGTTACTTTTTTACGAGATGGATCAGAATGTCAAGTGTTTCTTATATGTCATGGTTAATAATGGCAATAAAGGTGGCTGTTTGTTGGGGAATTATTTGTATTTTGATTAATCTTCTTATTTATAAAATATATGTTGTGAGGTTGTTTAGTAGTATAAAGAAACAACTTATTAAATTATAAAACTAATAGTAATTAGCAAGGATGTTGCCATATATGGATGAACAAACACTCAAATGGTTAGCCCAGAAAACAGTTGCTATTATAGGTTTTTCTAAGAATGCTGGAAAAACGACAACGCTTAACTATTTGTTAAATATCTCTAATTTTCAATATAGAAGAATTGGACTAACTAGTATTGGTCGAGATGGTGAAGAATATGATGTTTCTTCTGGCTTTGCTAAACCAAATATATTTGTAAAAAGAGGGACAATATTTGCGACAACATCTGAGCTGTTGTCTTCATGTGATGTCACAAAAAAGATTTTAGCCTCTACAAATTATTCAACACCCATGGGTGATGTGTATATAGTAGAATGTATGTCAGATGGAAATGTACAGATTGCGGGTCCATCCATGGTCAGCCAGATGGCGGAACTTAAAAAGCTTTTCTTTCAAATTGGAGTTGATTGTCTTTTTATTGATGGTGCCGCTAGTCGTAAATCTTTAGGTAATGGTACTCTGGCAGATGGAGTGATTTTTTGTGTTAGTGCTAATTCTGGAAGTGATTTGGATAAAGTAGTAGAAGAAATGGTGTTTACGGCAGAATGTTTTTCTTTGCCAACGGCAAAGGAAGATAAAAGTTCTCTATACTTTGGAGGAATTATTACAGATAAAATAATTGACGAAATAATTATAAAGATTTTTCAAACTAAATATTTCGGTATTATTTTTGATGATCCTTTTAAAATAATGTGTTCGCGGAATCATTTTCTTAAGTTAAAAAGAATTTGCAATAATATAAAAGTACTAACAAAGCCTAAATTATTAGCGATTACGGTAAATCCAACTTCAATATATGGCTGGCAATTTGATTCAGATATTTTTATTTATAAAATAAAAGAATCTGTGGATGTTCAAGTGTTTAATGTAATGGGAGGTGAGTGAAATAGTAGATATAACGCAAGAGCGTTTAGGGTTATATTTTGTATTACATCAAGTTACACCTTCATCACCGTTTGGACGAGAGCAGCTATTATCGATTCCCTTATATCAATCCGTAGATACCCTTAAAAAAGAATTTCAACGGATTGAAGTTATAGGTCATTTATCAGAAGATAAGATATTTCTATTAACATGTAATTTAAGTCATTATAAAGATATTAGAAATAGCTTTAGGCGATGTATGAATGATATTTCATTGAGTATAACTGAACTTTATGAAATAAAACTTTGGTGTATTCTTCTGGAGGAAATAATTTCACTTATTGAACCGAAAATAGAAGAACTTGATTATATGATTTTTTTTCCTGAAGAGGTATTAAAAATATTAGATCCTAAAAGTAATCGTGAAACGACATTCTTTATAGATAGTAGTTTTTCTTCAGAGATAGATAGGATTAGAGAAGCTAAAAGAAAGATTGATAAACAGATAGCAGATGCTAAAGCTTCGGAAATAATGGAACTAAAAAGAAAAAAGAAATATATTATTGCTGATGAACAAGAAGCTGAAAGAAAAGCTTGTAAAGAATTAACAAAAGAACTTTCAAAATATGCCCAAGATATGCTGAACGCATGTGAGTTTCTTGGTTGCTTGGATTTGCTTCTCTGTAAAAATAAAATGATAAAAGAACAATGTGCAATAATACCGACAATCACAGATGGTAATTCAATTATATTCGAAGATATGTTCAATATTGAGGTAGAAGAATATGTCAAAGAGCAAGGGCATTGTTTTGTACCTGTGTCAATAAATCTTGATTATGGTGTAGCGTTGATTACCGGTGTAAATATGGGAGGGAAAAGTGTTGCTATAAAAACACTTGGTTTAAATGTAATGCTTGCAATGTGTGGTTGGCCGGTTTTTGCAAAAAGAGCTGAATTACCGCTAATTTCTGAAATTAACTATACTGGTATAGATAATTATAAACAATATAAAGGATTATCTTCATTTGGTTTTGAAATGTATGAACTTGTTCAAATGACAAGGAATCTTAAAGATAATGCATTGTTACTAATTGATGAACCGGCAAAAGGAACGAATCCAGAAGAAGGTGCAGCGATTGTAAAGGGTTTCATATCTTTCTTAACAGGAAAAAAAAGTTTTTCATTGATAGCTACTCATTATGATGGCGTAGCATCAGTAGCTGATAAACAATATAAAACTTATGGATTACATAATACTGATCAATTTGAAGATGAATTATCGAATATGACATGTTTTGAACCAGCTATATTTCAGCGTTATATAGATTATGGAATATATTTGTGTGAAGGGAATGAAGAAGTTCCGCATGAAGCTATACGGATATGCCAATTACTTGGATTGGCACCTGAAATAATTACTGCAATTGTTGGTTATCTAAAATAATCTGCAAAGAGGTATTATAACCTATAAAAAGGAGAAAAAAATGATAACAAAAAATGGTTTGTTTGCAAATGTTGGAGAGTCCGATTGGAATGATTGGCATTGGCAGGTTGCACACCGTGTTTCTACATTAAAAGAACTTGAAGACTGTGGAATTATACTTACAGATGAGGAACGCAAAGGCATAGAAGTCACATTGGGAAGACTAAGGATGGCAGTTACACCGTATTATCTTTCTTTGATTGATCTTAATAATCCTTTTGATCCTATTCGTAAGCAGGCTATTCCTACTTCAGAAGAATTATATTTTGCTCCATATGAAGAGGCTGATCCATTGGCGGAGGATGAATTCAGTCCTTGTCCTGGGTTGACACATCGGTATCCAGATCGTGTTTTATTGTTAGTTACGGATCAGTGTGCAATGTATTGTAGGCACTGTACAAGAAGAAGATTTGCTGGTCAGCATGATGATTTTGTTCCGATGGAACAGATTATGAAGGGTATTGAATATATCCGAAATCATAAAGAGGTTCGTGATGTGTTGATTTCTGGTGGAGATCCTTTGATGTTAAGTGATAATTCATTAGAAATCATTATTTCAGAATTAAGAAAAATTAAACATGTTGAAATTATTAGATTTGGTTCCCGAACACCTGTTGTTTGCCCACAACGTATTACACCAGAACTTTGTAATATAATAAAAAAATATCATCCTGTTTGGTGTAATGTACAATTTAACCACCCCAATGAATTGACTGAAGAAGCAAGAAGGGCCTGTGGACTTCTTGTTGATGCGGGTATTCCGCTTGGAAATCAAAGTGTGTTACTTGCAGGAGTGAATGATTGTGTTTATGTTATGAAGGATCTGGTCAATGCTCTTGTCAAAGCAAGAATCCGTCCATATTATATTTATAATTGTGATCCAAGTTTGGGATTAAGTCATTTCCGGACGCCTGTTTCTAAAGGAATTGAGATAATGGAGGCTCTTAGAGGTCATACAACAGGATTTTGTATTCCGACATTTGTTATAGATGCACCTGGAGGTGGTGGTAAAACTCCAGTAATGCCCAATTATGTTATATCTCAAACTCCAAGAAAGATTGTTCTTAGAAATTTTGAGGGGGTATTAACCACTTATACAGAACCAGAACACTATTCTAATGTTTGTCATTGTTCTGTTTGTGAAGGAAAAATAAAACCTTTGAATCCTCTTACAGGTGTTGCAGAATTGTCTTCTGGAATCGAACAGAAGCATATGGAACCCAACATATTACTTCGCAGAATCAGAAAGGAACAATGGAAAAAAGAAAATATTTCTGATTAAAGAGATTTATTTGTAAAATGAGGGAAACTATGAGTAGTAAAATTGGATTAAATCAGGTTAAAGTTGAACAAGCAAGATTAGCGGCTGCCCATATTGCTGATGACATACAGCACTTTATTGATAAAAGGAGTACAGTGTCAATTGAGAGAACCATTTGTCGATTGTTGGGAATAGATGGAGTTTCACCAGTTGGAGTACCTTTACCAAACGTGGTAGTTGATTATTTGCATGATAAAGGTGTGCTTGATAGAGGAGTGGCTTGGTGGATAGGAAATGCTATTTGTACTACTGGTATGACTCCACAGAATATTGCAGAAGAATTAGAGTCAGGTAATCTTAATATTACTTCATTACCAATCAATTCTAGCATTGATATTAAAGCTGTTTTACATCCATATGTACAAAAGGTTTGTGATCATATCAAGGCCAATAAAAAGCAACGAAATGATTTGATAGAAAGTTATGGTGGGGATAAAGAGGGGCCATATATTTATCTTATTGTTGCTACAGGCAATATCTATGAGGATGTAGTTCAAGCTAAAGCAGCAGCTCGTCAAGGAGCAGATGTAATTGCTGTTATTAGAACTACAGGTCAAAGTTTGCTTGATTATGTTCCATATGGTGCGACAACAGAAGGTTTTGGTGGAACCTATGCTACACAGGAGAATTTTCATATAATGCGTCAAGCATTGGATGAGGTTGGCAAAGAGCAACAAAGATATATCCGGTTATGTAACTATTGTTCTGGCTTGTGTATGCCTGAAATTGCCGTAATGGGTGCATTTGAAAGGTTAGATATGATGTTAAATGATGCCCTTTATGGAATACTTTTTAGAGATATTAATATGCAACGTACTTTGGTTGACCAATATTTTTCAAGAGTAATAAATGCATATGCTGGAGTAATTATTAATACTGGCGAAGATAATTATCTTACTACAGATGATGCTTATCTTTCTGCGCATACAGTTTTGGCAAGTCAATTTATTAACGAACAATTTGCAAAAAACGCATATCTTCCAGCAGAACAGATAGGGCTTGGACATGCTTTTGAAATGGACCCAAAACTTAAGAATGGATTTTTGTATGAATTGGCACAAGCACAGCAGGCAAGAGAAATTTTTCCTAATATGCCTTTAAAATATATGCCTCCGACCAAGTTTATGACAGGTGATATTTTTCGAGGCAATGTACAAGATGCCCTTTTTAATATGGTAACTATATTGACCAAACAAAAAATTCATTTGCTTGGTATGATGACAGAAGCAATCCATACGCCATTTATGTCAGATCGAACGATTGCAATAGAAAATGCAGAGTATATTTTTACAACTATGAAAGATTTAGGAGAGGAAATAGAATTTAAAAAAGATGGGATAATACAAAGTCGTGCGAAAAAGGTGTTAGATGAAGCAACACAATTATTAATCCAGATGCAAAAAACAGGACTTTTTGCTGCTATTGAAAAAGGAATATTTGCTGATATTAAGCGACCAAGAAACGGTGGTAAGGGATTAGAAGGAGTTATATTAAAGAGTGATGAATACATTAATCCTTTTATTGATAAGATGATAGCCGATCTTAAAGGAGGAATATGACGATGAGTGAAGGTTTATATAACCTCCATAGAGAAAAGATTGATACACATTTAGATTTATCAAAGCTAAAACCATATGGTGATACCATGAATGATGGCAAAGTTCAAATTTCTTTTACTTTACCAATACAAAATAATGATAAGGCCGTAGAAGCAGCAAAACAATTTGCGATAAAAATGGGACTTATAAATCCCAGCATAGTGCTGTCAAAAACCTTGGATAAGGAGTTTACTTTTTTTGTTATATATGGAACTTGCATTTATTCTATTAATTATGAAAGTATTTATGTAGCTGGGATTGAAGAACCAACCATGACGATGGAAGAAATTAACAATTACATTAAAACGCATTTTGGGAGAAAAATAGTAGTTATTGGTGCTTCGACAGGAACAGATGCTCATACTGTGGGAATAGATGCTATCATGAATCGTAAAGGTTTTGCAGGACACTATGGGCTTGAACGTTATGAAATGTTTGAAACATATAATATGGGAGCACAGGTTCCGAATGAAGAACTTGTAAAAAAAGCAGTTGAAGTTCATGCAGATGCACTTCTTGTAAGTCAAACAGTAACACAAAAAGATATTCATATCCAAAATTTAACTAATTTAATTGAGATTCTTGAAGCAGAAGGATTAAGAGAAAAATTTATTGTTTGCTGTGGGGGTGCGAGAATAACACATGAACTTGCAAAAGAATTAGGCTATGATGCAGGTTTTGGCGTAGGTAAATTTGCTGAAGAAAATGCAACATTTATTGTTACAGAGATGTATAAGAGAGGATTCAAATAGTTATAAGTATTGAATAGATAAGCCCTTAGAGGAGGGGGCATTTTTACACCTGCTCATTAAATCCGTCAGCAGGTGTAAAGATTTTTAATATTATCAAACGTAATTTCTTAAAAAGACCTTATCAAAACCTTCTTCCCCTCAAACGCAAACCCATATTTCCTGATTTTGGCGGCGGCTATTCCTCTGGCTTCCAGGGCTGCTGCGTATTTCTGCCTTTCTATCATACTGTAAAATGTTGTAAAATGCTGCGGTGAATAACTTAAATCTGGAAATTACAGGGAAATAAAATTTTTGATAAAATTGTCAAATTTTTTCTGCTTGGGTTTCTCATAATATGAATTTTTTATTTCTTTATATAATTTTTCTAGTTCTTCTTTTGGGGGTTCCCTGATTATATAATTTTCATGTTTATCATCCATTTCTTTTAGTGCTATATAATAATAATAGTCATCTATTTGGTCAACATCCCCCCCTGTACAAATATAAATTGTTTGATCTATAAAATAAATAATGTTTTTATCACTTGTTATATAATAAATATTTACAGAGTCATATTTGTCTATTGAGCTTTCATAATTTTCATAATATTCTATATTAAAATGCTCATATAATTCATTCGTATATCTTATATCATGATGTTCGCTATTCTCACTATTCAGAAAGTAAGCGATAAATAGCGCTACGTCTAGCAGTAAAATTTGCAGTCCTGCTATAATTAACAGGACTGCAAACGTTTTACTCCATTGCACCAGAGCAAGCGTTCTTGACATCCTGATTCCATGGTGCAAGTTTGTCAAGACAAGCAGCTGACATCGGCGTTTCTGGCAAATGTTCCAGAAGATATTTTAAATATTTATACACATTCAGGCTATAGACCTTCGCCATTTCAACTATCGTATAGACAATGGCACTGGCTTCAGCCCCCTTCGAGGTATCGGAAAACAGCCAGTTCTTACGACCTAACGTGAACGGACGAATGGAATTCTCACTCAGATTGTTCGAAAAACTACATCTTCCGTCTTCGAGATAAGTCATGAATTCGTCCTTGTGGTTCAGGGCATAGTTCACCGCTTTCTCAAAACGGGATCCTTTCCGGGGATTCTGCTTTGCGATCCAGTTCCAGAATGCGTCCAACACAGGCTTTTCTTTTTGGAGCCGCCATTCTTTCCTTTGTTCATAACTGTGTTCCTGTTCTTTCGACTGTTTCTCATAGTCGAAGAGTCTGTCGCAATACTTCACACCTTGCACCGCTGGTTCACTAAAATCCTCTTTTTTCCCTTTAGGAACTGCGTCAACGAAATATCTGCGCAGATGTGCCCAACAACAGCACCTTTTAACGCCTGGGAGCTTATTATATCCCTGATATCCATCCGTTTCCAGATATCCATGAAATCCTTTTAGGAATTCCGCAGCGTTAAACCTTGCACGTGTTTCGGTATATTTAAACAGAATGATCGGTACCAGTCCGTCCTCGCCGCTTCGGAACATCCACATAAACGAGTCCGTTTCCGCCTCCCGTCCTGGCTCCTTCAATACCTGGCACCGGGTTTCGTCCGCCATGGCAAAGCCCCTAAGCACTAATTCTTTGTGAAAAAAATCATACAGCGGTGTAAAATAGTTTGTTGCGCAGTATATGATCCAGTTTGCCATGGTCGCACGCAGCAGTGGAACGCCAAGTTGTTTCCAGTCCGCCTCCTGGCGGTATAGCGGCACGGCATTGCAGTACTTCTGATACATGACCCATGCTGCGACAGAAGATGTGGCATAACTATGGGGAATCAGCGATGCCGGAACCTCCGGTTTCACGAATTCAGTGACCCCTTCCATCTCGGGATTCTCCGTACAGACAGGGCACTTGGCTGTTTCAACATAAATATTGACAACTTTCCCCTTGGCTGGAGTGAAGTGAAATTCCTGGCGGACAAACGCTTTGCCGATAACTTCCATCTCTGCTCCACAGTCAGGACAGTGCCGCTGGTCGTCGGACAGGGGGATGATGATATCTTCTGATGGAACCCCTTTGAATGTGTCTGATTGTTTCCGTTTGGCTTTACGGGTGTGTTCCCTGATAATGATCGGCTTTGCTCCTTCTTCTGGAACTGCCTCCTGTTCCGCTTCATTGAACAGGCTTAACTGACCGGAAATATCCTTGGATTTCTCACTTGAAGTCCCAAAGAGTTTTTTCGTAAGATAATGAATCTGTTCCTGGAGGTTCGCAATTGTTTCATTGCATCCCTGTACAGTGTCCTGAAGGGATTTGATCAGCTCATTCTGGCTGTTTATCACGGTATTCAGTTGACTGATCGTATCTTTCATCTCCATGATCCTGGAGTCTTTTGCAGCCCGCGCCATTCGTGTTTTTCTCCTTTTCCAGATGCTTTCATTATACTGCATAATGTGTTGAAAGAAAAGTGAAAAGTACCACATTTTAGGCCATTTGAGCATTTTATGGATAAGTTTCCCGCAACGGAAATCATGACCGGGCTATGCAGGAAAGTTATCTACATTTCTGGCTTCCTGAACGCTTTGGGCTGTTCAATTTCAAGCCCGGACATCAGCCAGTCAAACTGCTGCCATGTGAGGGTTCGGACTTCCTCTGGATTACGTGGCCAGCGAAAACGGCCCTGCGCCTCCATCCGTTTGTAAAGGAGCAAAAAACCATCGCCTTCCCATAAAAGCGCTTTGATTCTGTCGCATCTTTTCCCGCAAAACAGGTAAAGAGCGCTGCGTCGGGGATCCATATGGAGTTTGTCCTGTATGATGGAGCAAAGCCCGTCGATAGCACGCCGCATATCCGTATAGCCAGTTTATCTTAATTTAAGGATAAACAGGCTTATCCTTAAGACATTTTTATCCCCATCTTTTTGAAACTGCCCGTATCCCTGGTGTTTAAACACAAAAAGATGAGGATAAAAATCAATCCGTATGCCATCATATAATCACCATTACAAATTTGGAGGTGATTTTATGATTAAGCACTACAATGACTATGTCCAAGAGATGGTCAATCTCATGGTCGAAAGCGGTTTTGGCGAGTATGGAAGAACTGCCCGTAAACGCTGGTATGAAGCTTTTGGCCGCTATTTATCAGAGGCCGGACTTGTATACTCTGATGAAAATGTTTCAAAATGGCTTGAGGAGGTGGTAAAACCGGCAAATACCAGACAACAATACCATGTGACTGCAAGGTATATGGAACAGCTCCGGGAATTCATCCGCACAGGGGAAATACGGATCGAGAATCTCCTTTTGGTGAAGCCTGACCACGATAAGCTGCCCCCGGAGATACGGGGCACTCTCGATGAATATCTTGCTTCCCGCGAACCGGATTACAGCCCGGAATCTATGCGTCTTGCAAAACTGCACACGGCCAACTTCCTTTTGCGGCTCTGCGCAGAAGGGATGATGAGAATGGAGATGCTCTCCTATGAAATGCTGGCGGCAGTATTCCGGAGCCGTTGGAACGTTACTCCAGAACAAAGATCGGTGATCCTGAGCCATGGCCGCCAACTGCTTGGCTTTCTTCATGAAAAGCATGGTTTCCGGCGGGGATTCTCCATTCTGTTAGAAGATTCCGTGTTCCAGTATGCATATGTTCCCGGATTGTCCGATGATGCCGTCATGACAGAGCTGCTGCGTCTGAGCCGTGAGCACTCTGTCTGCACTACGGAAGAAATGTATCCCATGATCGCCCGGTTTGCGGACGGGTACAGTGACAGAGGGTATTCCTACACCATGATCAAGAGGGTTACCCATACCCTCCGGTGTCTGTATGTTTTTCTGGATATGCATGGTCTGGACTACTGCCCGGAAGTTTCATGGGAATGGTACACGCTGATCGGAGACAGGATAGGCCGTAACCGCCGGGCGTGGAAGCGTGTACTGGCTCTTTTTGGCAGCTTTGCCGCAGACAGGGAAATACGCTTCCATAAAAACTGTGGGATGACGTCCGCCCAGGAGAAGCGTATGGGGCATTACCCGGCATGGTGTGCGGACGCAGTCAACGGATATGTGGATTGGCTTGCACGCAGTTTCCATAGAGAGTCAACTGTTCAGAACTATAGATACGGCGTCTGGAGTTTATGCGACTACCTTCTGGCCTGCGGCATAAATGGCTTTGGGGACATTACTCCGCAGATGCTTAGGGAATATATAGCCCAGGATCATCACGCCACGTTGAAAGGGCGTTCCACGAGGATAACCATTGTAAACCAGTTCCTGTGGTATGTAGAAACGGGCATCCTTGGAGAGGAAAAGAAACTCTATACCGTGCTCACGGCCGGCACTGCGAAATCTGTGACGGTGCCGGTGGTCCTGACCGATGATGAAGTGAAGCGCATCTATACATACAGGGCAGGATGCCGTACCGGTATCGAACTGCGTAATGCCGCCATGCTGATGCTGGGCCTGCGCCTTGGCTTCCGGGCAAGTGATGTGGTCAACCTCAAGATCGAAAACATAGACTGGAAGCAGCGCAGGATATCGATCATACAGGAAAAAACAAAGCACCCGCTCGTCCTGCCACTATCCATCGATGCAGGAAATTCCCTGTATTCCTATCTGAGCTCATCCAGGCCGAAAGCAGAAAATAACCACGTTTTCATCCGGCACAAAGCGCCTTTCGGCAGGCTCACGATAAAAAGCTGTGAGAACGCCTTCAAAGCTGCGCTTCTGGAAATGGCGGACAGGCCTGGCGTGAGTTTCCACACCTTGAGGCGTACCTTTGCGACCGGCATCCTGCGGAACAATGCGGGCATGGATGCTGTCATGGATGCGCTGGGGCACCACGACAACTCGACTGCTGTAAAATACCTTTCTTTTGATGACGAACGGATGATGGAATGCCCATTGTCATTAAGCGGCATTGCCGTGGAAGGAGGTGCCTTATGACGCTTGATACTTATGAATTCAGCAGTTGTTTTGCGCCATACATCGAGGGGCTGATCCAGCGTAAGCATGAGGAAGGTTTCCTTTTTAACAGCGCAAGACATATCCTGATAAGCTTTGACCGCTTCTGTATCCGGAATGGGTATCATACTCCGGTGGTCACAAAAGAAATCTCAGGCGAATGGGGGATGCAGAGAAGCGGGGAAGGCAGAGCCTATCTCGGGAACAGGATGTCCGCCCTGCGCCAGCTGTCATTATATATGGCTTCCCTTGGGATCGACTGCTATATCCCGGCAAAGTTCTCGGCAAAAAGCAAAACATTGGCCTATGTCCTCAACGAGGATGAGGTCAGGAGTTTTTTCAGGGAACTGGACAGCTACCAGCCTGCCATCCGGGGGACCCGCTTCGAAAGGCTGGCCATGGAATACAGGGCAATCTACAGGCTTATTTTCTGCTGCGGCCTCAGGGTGTCGGAAGCAAGGCTGTTGAAACGGTCGGATGTGGACCTGTCTGCCGGGAAGGCGAAAGCCATGATAAAACAGTCAAAGGGCCGTAAGGACAGGGTGGTTTTCATAGCGGATGATGTTGCAGGCCTTTGTTCCGAATGTATAAACATCCTGCAGGAACGGTACGGTATTTACTCCGAATACCTTTTCCCGGCAGGTGATCCTGAAAAACCATTCCGGGCGGCTTCCCTGAATGCGAAATTCAAGGAGATCTGGTCACGGACACCATACGCCAGGCCCGGCTGCAGACAGCCGACGATACATTCCCTGAGACATAGTTTTGTCGTCATAAGGATGAACAAGTGGATGGAGGAAGGGAAAAACCTAAATGCGATGATGCCCTATCTGAGTGCCTACCTTGGCCATACAAGTCCGCAGGATACCTTTTATTACTACCACCAGATTGAATCCTCATTCCGGATAATAAGGAAGAAAGATATCTCTTCCGGCAGCATAATACCGGAGGTGGGCGGCTATGAGTGAGAGGAACGGTTTCCGCAATGATTTGTTTTTTTCAAGGACAAACGATTTTCTGAATATTTATCTGCCATCGCAGGCGGTAAGAAGTGCCTGCACGGTAAAAACCTATCTTGACGGTCTGACGGTTTTCCGCAGGTATGTCACGGACACAAGGAAAATATCCATGAAGAAGTTCCGTTTTTCCGACTGTACACACGATTTCCTGCTCGACTTCATGGCCCATCTCAGGGACAGGGGCTGTAAGGAAAGCACCTGCAACAACCGGCTTGCCGCTGTGAAATCCTACTTATGGTATGCGGCGGATGGGGATGTGTCTCTGCAGAGTATAGCCCTTGGCGCATCCCGGGTCCCGTTCATGAAGGAAACGAAGCCCATCAGGGAGACCATTCCGGACGGGGCATGCGCCGCAATGCTCGCAGCTCCCAACCTGCAGAAGAAAAATGGCCTGCGGGATATGGCGATCATGGTACTTCTCTATGATTCGGCAATGAGGGTATCCGAACTCCTCGGGCTGACACTGTCATCATTATATCTTGATGCGGCTATCCCCTATGTGCGTATCCATGGGAAAGGAGATAAGGAACGGATTGTATCTCTGACAGATAAAACTGTCGCGCATCTGCGGACATATCTCTCAAGGTTCCATGTTGAGGGGTGTCCGGACAAGCCGCTGTTCTACACGGTGATAAAAGGCCACCTGTCGGCTATGTCATCCGGGAATGTGGAACGGATCATCACCAAATATGCCGATCAAGTCCGGAAAGAACATCCGGAAATGCCAAGGCGGCCTGGGCCGCATATGCTGAGGCGCACGCGGGCGACAGGTCTCTATCAGGACGGCGTTGAGCTTGAACTGGTTTCAAGGATACTGGGCCACTCATCGACCCAGACAACGAGGATATATGCTACGCCATCAATGAAAATGATGCAGGAAGCGATGGGAGGGAGTATTGGAGGTATGCCTGAGGAAGAACCCCTTTGGACAGACAATGAGGACGAGCTGGCGAGGATTTGTGGTCTGAGATGAATTTTTATCCTCATCTTTTTGTGTTTAAACACCAGGGATACGGGCAGTTTCAAAAAGATGGGGATAAAAATATCTTAAGGATAAGCCGCAGACAATGTAAATCTCGTCAGCGGCGGTGATGTCCCCTAGCATAACTCATTCCTCAAAATCCGAATCAGCTGCTCCAGAAAAGCTGGATCTGTCTGCTGCGGTATCCGGAGGATGGCTCCGGCCAGAGATAAATCCACTGCTGGAAATCCTGTCGATGTTTCATTTGAATAATTCTCACATGACGAAAGAACATCTAGCTGGATCACAGATGCAGGGATCTGCGGCTTGGAAATATCAAGCCTTACCACTTCCTGCCTAGCCGGTTTTCCGTCCACGCCATTTGTAGGTAGATTTGTCCCTTTCTGGCGGAAACGCTTTACCCAGTTGTAAAATGTGCCTGGTTTGATGTCGTGCTCTATGCACCATTGATAATCGGTTAGTCCACTGGCCCGGCATTCCATAATCAATCGGTACTGGTCTTCAACAGCAACGGGTTTCGCCCGCATAAAATCACTTCCCATTCTATAATGTGGTGAAATGCTTGCATTTCTACCACTCATTATAGAGCAAAAATTGGAAAATTGCACCCCGTGCCTCTATTTATCGCTTACGAACTTTGTAAGAGGGATATTTTTAATTCTGATATTATCGTTATTTTGTTTATCGAAAAATTAAATTATCATACGAATTTAGTGCTTATGATGTGGATTATAACGATTAGACAGCAATAAAATGCAGTTTAGAAAAATCAATGTTAAGGAGATGAGTATGCCATGATTTAGAAAATGATTAGTTTTTGAGATGTATCAAGTGTCACAAGAAAAATTTTTATAAGGAGACAAGGATATGTTGAATATGTCATACCAAGATTTTGTAGCAAAGAATGAGGCAAACAAACAAAACTTTAAGAACGCAGTCAAAACGGGCCAGCTTAATCTCAATTTGCCAAGTGTAAATCCATACATGAGTATCACGATTGAGCAGGTGAATAGGAATTGTGGAGATGGTGTTGTAGAGGTTAAGCGCAGTTATCGAGGTTGCTATACGAATATGGATATTCCTAGTACTGCATTGCTTAAATAAAAATGAATAAATGTTGCTTTTTTATTGTAGTCGGTGCATAATAATTCTATCACTAAAGAATGGATGGATTACTATGCG
>ERZ808037.626-NODE-626-length-30419-cov-12.371202_pt1 | contig 30419 bp, 28 predicted proteins | sample MGYA00380190_ERZ808037 | MGnify/ENA primary metagenome ERZ808037 (study PRJEB31490, sample SAMN06133399) | mouse gut metagenome | isolation source: J9 | host: mice | place: China: Chengdu | collected 2015-05 ...
CTCCGGCTGGAGGTAAAACATGGGAAATTTTATTTTTAAGGAGAATGAAATATGAGAATCCCTTATGGTTTTAACTTTACTTCTATCGGCACACTTGCGATCAAAGAAAATGAGGCTGAAATCGTCCGTCTGATTTTTGACTACTACCTTGCCGGAGCCAGTTTGGGAAAGGTTGTTGATATGCTTTACAAAAAACAGATCCTCTCCCCGACTGGAAAAGCAAAATGGACACGTGCGGCGGTTGACCATATCCTTTCTAATTCCAAATACATTGCCATTGTTGGCTTTGAAACTTTCACGGATATACAGTTCGAAAAATCTGCCCGCTGTAATGTCGACTACGACAAGGCTGGTTCACCCCGTAGATCAACCCGATATGTTTCGCCTTCTATGCTCCAAATGTGATTTCTGTTTCCAAACTTCAAAATATCTGTTATAATAGCTTCATGAGGTGAGGCATGTTACAGAAAAAGAGAAACTCAACCCCGCGGATTTAGTTGGAATCAGAAAGCTGTTGGAATACCTCGTAGCGGCAGATAATATCACATGCAAGGAACGAGACAAGATCATGCTGCGAATCGCAAAGCAAAACGATCTCGCTGAGTATGTACTTTCTGGCTTCGCCAGTTATGGCCAGAGTAAAGATGAAGTGCTGGATCGTATCGCACACAGGAAAGCGTCCGTCCAACAGGATAAGAGACCGGATGAAAGCTATGTTTTTCTGACCGAACTTGCCCGAGTACACAGTGAGGATGCACCGGGATATGTGATCCAAAGCTGGCTGCGAAGCGGAAACACTCTGGCATTCTTGAATTTGTGGGAAAACGAACATAGCCCTGATTACAGTGAATCTGGCTTTGTGGAGCTGTTAGCAAAAAAGAAAGCAGCTTCCTTTACATTGACACCAAAGCTGTGCAGCTCATTTTGATGAGTATGGGCAATGGGAGGAAAAAATATGAACTTATGTAAAATTGATATCCAAAACTTTAGAGGAATTAAATCGGCATCCATTCTTTTAAACGGGAATGCAGTTTTTGTTGGTGACAATAACTCAGGGAAGTCAACGATATTTGAGGCAATAGATTTGGTAATGGGCCCTGACCGTCTTTCTCACCGTCCTGTGATCGATGAACATGATTTTTATGCTGGTGAATATCTTATTAGCAATGCTCCTGTAGAAATCACTGTGGAAGTAGTTGTTATTGGATTAAATGATGATCAATTAATACATTTTGGTAATCATATTGAATGGTGGGATTCTAATACCAAGCTATTACTTGAAGGGCCGCCTGCAGAAAGTACTGATTCTGATGGTGTGGTACCAGCATTAAGATTACGGTTTGCTGGCAGCTATGATGTGGAAGAAGATGATTTTATTGGGCAGACATACTTTTCAGAGAGTTTGCGTGAGGGCAATCAGCCAGAGGTATTTAGGGCAAAAGATAAAAGGAGGTGTGGTTTTCTATATCTAAGAACTTTGAGGACTGGTAGTCGTGCGCTAAGCCTTGAAAGAGGTTCGCTTTTAGACATTATCCTTCAGTTAAAGGAACTCCGTCCTCAAATGTGGGAAAATGTTTTATCTCAGTTAAGAGATGTTGCTGTGGCAAATGATCCACTGCTTGGCATTGAGGGAATTCTTACGTCTGTCCAATCGTCACTGTCTTCTCTCGTATCCTTCGAATCGGCAGACAAACCGCAAATTAGGGTATCAAATTTGACAAGGGAGCATCTTCGAAAAGTTTTAACTGTTTTTATGGGATCGGGAGCATATTGTGAAGATGGAATAGAATATGCAACACCATATTATCACCAAGGTACAGGAACTATAAATACCCTTGTGCTATCATTGCTATCCATGATTGCTGAGATGAAAGAAAATGTTATTTTTGCAATGGAGGAGCCCGAAACAGCATTACCCCCACATATTCAAAAGCGAGTAGTACTTAGCGTTATTGAAAAATCTACGCAAGCATTATTTACGTCACATTCACCCTACGTTCTCGAAGAATTTTCTCCTAATAACATTCTTACCATAGCGAAGCACGACGGTGAATTATGTGCAATTCCTGCAGGGATGCCACCTGCGGTCAAGCCGAAGAAATATCGAGAAGAATTTAGAAAAAGATTTTGTGAATCATTGTTGTCCCGGCGAGTACTTATCACTGAGGGAAGAACAGAGTACGATGTGTATGTGACAGCAGCTCGGAAGCTGCAATCGCTTCATCCTAATGAGAGTTATGCTTTTGAGTTGCTTGGAATATCACTGGTTAATGCTGAAACGGACACGCAAATTTCTAAATTAGGCAGTTACTATATAGCACTAAACAAAATAGTATACGCCGTCTTTGACAAGCAAACAGATGCTGCCGGCAAAGAAATACGAGAAAATGTCAACTTTGCATATGAAGCCGATGAGCATGGAATTGAAAACGTAGTTTTAAAGAGCATGGAATTTTCTGCCCTGCTTAGATATGGATTGCATTTGGTGTCCGAAAATGAATGGCCTCAGCATTTAAAAGATCAAAAGCCCAACCCCCAAATGACACCAGACGAGTTATATAACGCACTGTTTGAATTCTTCAAATGGGGCAAAGGAAGTGGTTCACTTGCAGATTTAATTGAATTCTGTAATGAAGAAGAAATGCCCGCCTTCATAAAAGGAGCGATTAATAGCATTAGAGCCACTATATATCCAACTGAAGGGTTGCATGAAAACCATGGGCAAAATAATGAGATGTCACTTGAGCATACAGAAGCTTTGAAGTGAGGGCTGGCATGATAGCATTACATGAAGATTCAAAACGGCAAGCAATATTGAGCTCTAAAAACCATTTGCTAATTATGGGTGGTCCTGGTTCTGGAAAAACAACTATCGCACTCTTCAAAGCAAAACAGATAGTTGACTCAGGTATTTTACAAGACGGTCAAAAAGTTCTGTTTCTAAGCTTTGCTCGCGCTACCATCTCAAGGGTTGAGGAGCAGGCTGGAAATTTTATATCATCACATACAAAAAGTCAGATTGAAATAAACACATATCACGGTTTTATTTGGAATGTTATCAGGCACCATGGATATTTGCTAACGGAGCAACCTATTAAGCTTCTACCTCCTCATGAAACATCAAAATATCTGTTAGGCATTAAAAAGGACAAAGTTAAAGGCAAATTGAATGATCTATTCTTTGAACAAGGATTAATTCATTTTGATTTATTTGCACAGCTATGTACACAATTATTAAATCAAAGTTGTGCTATTAAAAGCATTATTTCCAAAATGTATCCAATAGTTATTTTAGATGAATTTCAGGACACTAATTCTGATGAATGGGAACTGATCAAGCTTCTTGGTCAGGTATGCCGTTTGATTGCTTTAGCAGCCCCCAATCAACGGATATATGACTTTCGAGGGGCTGACCCAAAGAGGATAATGCAATTAATTGAGGCCTTTTCCCCAGATATATTTGATTTTGGAGAAGAAAACAATCGGAGCAGTGGAACAGATATTGCAAAATTTGGCAATGATCTTCTTTCTAAGAGCAATTCAGGAAAGCAATATCAAAACGTCAACATAAAGGCATACCCCTTTTTAAAAAAACCAGTTACTCATTTATATATAAAACTCGAGACTTTGCGGACAATCGAACGATTAAAGAAACTCCAGTTATCGGATTGGTCAATAGCTATTTTAGTCCCTACAAATGCATTAATGTTAGACGTGTCTGATGCTTTTCAAAGAAAACAAGTATTAGCAGATGGTAGAACATATCCACCAATTAATCATGAAGTTGCAATTGAAACAGCGGGCCCGTCACTATCAGCCCTTTTTATAGCGTGCTTACTTGAGAAGGGCTCTATTCGAGCATGCACCCTTGACGAAGTGCTTAAAAGAATAATTGATCACATTTTAGGGCGGTGTGGGAATAGACCTGTGCCCAAAAAAGATCTTGAATTTGTTGCGGGAATAGAGAAGTATTTTGCAACCCATAAAGTGCGAGGAAATAGCAGGGAGGCATTAATCAATGAATGTCGGAGTCTCTCAATCGCAGTTAATCAGGCGCTATTTTCTGGCAATATTGTTGAAGATTGGAAATTAATTGTTGAGTTAATAGCACAATGCCACTCAAACTACTTGCAGTACATTGCAAATGATGCAAAATATGTTCGTTTGTTACAGCGAGGAACTCAATTGTATTCATCTCTTGACGGTGTTTTGCGTAAATTTCACACTTACCAACGTGCGGTTAACGCAGTTTCAGACGCACTCACTCAAGAGCATTTTGCTCTGGGCACAAAAAAATGGAGTGGAGTCAATGTGATGACAATTCATAAAGCAACAGGCAAAGAGTTCGACGAAGTAATCGTATATGAAGGCTTATATCAAAACCGAATTGTTTCAAGGCCAGATAGAATGGACCAAGCGCGTCTGAATCTAAGAGTTGCTGTAACAAGAGCTAAAAGGCATACTTTAATCCTAACACCCGCAGAGAATCCTTGTCCATTGCTGTGAATATATCGTAGAAATAAACTGATTATGTCAAGTGGCAAGAAAATTTGTGAAGGGATGATGGGCGTGAAAAAATTTTTAAAGATCCTTTACTGTATAAAAAGAGGGGTCGATAAGACAAACAAATTTTTGACAACAATTTGGAATAATAAAGAAGTCAGATGGGAAATAGGCATTATAATTGTAAGTGCGGGTTGCTCTGCTTTATGTGCTGCTATTACTAAGGATATGATCCTTACGGTCATTTATATAGGGATTACAGCCTTAATCGATATTATTTCGGAAATAGAATCAAAAATGGAGGGATTGATAGATTGGGAAAAAATAATAGGAGGGATATTCAAAATAAAACGATGGATCAAATATGTGGTATGTGTGGGGTTAGCCGTGCTACCCACACTTTTAGGGGTGGGACTCAAGGAGGTTGCATTTAGCGGAATCAAGGATATTCCTTCTATCTTTTTCGTAAATATTTTCCCCAATGTGTGCGGTGCCCTAATTGTATGTTCCCTAATTGCCCATATTTCCAAATTGGATGAAAAGCAGTTTGTCTCTGCCTTAACCCAAGCAAAAAGGAGCTTATTCAACATCATTATTAGGATAGGTTTCTTTGCCTGTTATCTAAATGCAGTGAATTACAAGGCAGATGACAGTTGGAAGTGGGCAAACCTTGCGAACAGTTTATATCTCTTTTTTATCATTTTCATCGGAGCTGTCGCAGTGGTGAGCTTCCTTTCGAGGTTTATAGATAATCGGCCCTTTCCGTACACATCTGGGGAAGTATTCCCTACGTCGACACTGTTTTATTCAACTTTATTCTTGTTTTCCTGTTGTGTAGCTCCTCTAATTGCTAAAGTTGGAAAACATGAGCCACTTTTATTATTTTTCAATACAATCACCACAGGTTTTATATTTGGATGGCTTTTATGGTTTATAGGACGTAGAGCAAATCAGAAGGATAAGTATCCGATTGTCCAGTTTGTCTCTTTTATGACGATCGACTTAGTAATTTGTTTTTTTAGTTTTAGTAATTGGAACGAGACAAGAGATATAATGGGTCAAATAATGTCGGGTGGTCTTATTTTAGGAGCTGCCAACATTATCCTTCTGTATCTAAATCATTTGCGAATCAAAAACTTAAAGCTACAACAAGAAGATGGCTGACAGTCTTCCAAAGGTTCGTGATCTTGACTCTACACTCGTAGAACGAGGACAAAGATACGTCTCAAAAGCATTAACAAAAATGGACTAAACGCATTAAAGGAGGGGACTATTAGCTGCAGTCTCCTCCTTTCCCTCTCTTTTAGAAATGGTGTTTTCAATTTCGGGAGATTCTTCCCACAGATTTCCCTGCTCGTCGGGAACAAGTTTACGAGGCTCCGAATTCAGAGCATGAGTACCACTGTCGTATGGTGACATTCGCGGCCTCTCTTGTAGCATTCATCCTTTCCACAGGTGGGGATCTCACCATCGCACAGATACTGTGCCAGCTCTGTCACATCCTCGGAGGCCGCAGCGTGGGCTGGGACGAATGCTTTTGCCCGCAGGGATTTCACCATTTCCAGCGTTTCCAGATAGGCGGCAACATCATAGATAAAGCCAATCTGATACTTGTCCAATGTCTCCCGGCTGGACAGGCAATCCGCCAGATAAACTACATCATCGGTTGTCCGAAAGCCCACCATATCAAAGAAATGCCCCGGCAGGGGGATGATCTCAAAACCCTCAGGTAAGGATTCTTTTGTCAGTTCCTGGGCGTCGCTCTCCTGGGCCATGAGGAATTTGTGCCGCAGTTCTTTACACGGATAACCACCGTACAAAAAGGACGGCTCCAAAATGGGGTGATGGGTAAAGGCGCAGTCGATCCCCGGAGCGTAGATCTTGCACCCGGTCTGGCCCTGCAAATACCTGTTGCCGCCGATGTGGTCAGCGTTGGAGTGGGTGTTGTAGATCGCAGTGAGCCGCCAGCCGTTGGCGTCCAGAAGCTGCCGCACCTTACGCCCCGCGTCCTTATCGTTGCCGCTGTCAATCAGGCAAACGTCCTGCCCGTTCAGCTTCACCAGCCCAATTTTTGCTGGACTTTGGATGTAATAGCTCTGTTCTGAAACCTGGATCAGCTCGTACATGATGTCTCTCCTTCAAAATTGCTGGTAATGCTCCCCTTTTGGAGTATATGTTGTTCGGCTTTTTTCAAAAATGCCCTTTTTGTGGAATGGACGCTCAATTCAATTTCGCGGTCCAAAGTATAAACCGTAAAGCGATAGCTATGCGTTTTGCCCTTGGGCGGTTTAGGCCCCGCGTATTTATGGAGGCCATAGCCAATCCCTTGCCGGGCTCCGCTCATTCCAGGAACATTTGCGCCGGCGGGGATTTGGGCCTTAATCCTGTCTGCCGCCGGGATATTCCAGACAATCCAGTGCGTAAAGTTTTTAATGGGGTAGGTTAAATCTTCCAGCATAATTGCGATGGTTTGTGCATTGGGCGATAAATTCTTGATTACAAACTCTGGCGACGCATCCAATCCGCGCCCGGTATGTTCTGCCGAGAATGTACCGCCGTTTTCTACGCCGGTGCAAGCAAATTCCAAAACATGATTTTCCATATGCCCCTCCTTATTTATTCGGATAGAAGATGGTGTTATAGACCGCGCACTCGCTCCCGGACAAGTTCTGATAGGCATGGGGCATATCGGCCCGGAAACGGACGGCCTGCTTCTCACTGACGTCCACCGTTTTGTCCCCCAGGACAAGCCGCAGCGTCCCCCGCAAAACAAAGATGTGTTCCTCCACACCGTCATTGTGCTTGTCCGAGGAATGGCGGCAATCCGGGGCAAATTCGATGTAGAAGGTTTCCACACTCCGCACGGGGTCGTAGGTGAACAGCGGATAGGCCCGCATTTTTCCGCCGTCCCCTAAAATCACATTGGCCTGATCCGGGCTGACAATAGTGTATTCCGCCTGCGGCCCTTCCAGGAAGTAGGACAACGGCGTTTTCAGCCCCGTGGCGATTTTCCAGAGGGTTGTCACCGTGGGGATGGACTGACCACGCTCGATCTGGCCCAACATGGGCTTGCTGACCCCAGTCAGAGCCGAAACATCATCCAGAGACATCGTTCGGGTGTTTCGGAGGCTTTTCAGTTTCTCGCCAACTTTCAAATTCATAGATCCCATCGTTATGGCCACCTTGTATGCTTTTACATCTTTTAATATTACTATAGCATACGCCCAAAGGCAAAGAAAGTCAATCAGTAAAACCACCATACCACGCAGTTTTTACCGCGCTCTTGTGGGGGCGGTGGCTTTGCCGCTGGGGGCGGAGGCGGGCAACTCCACAGGATAGGTGGAGGCGGCATGGGGATCGCCTCCGCTGATCGCAGGCAACCCGGCCAAAAGAATTGACAAGAAGCGGAAAATGATATATAAATTGATAAGCCACAAAAAAGGGGGGTCACCATGGTATTCAGCAGCATCCTGTTCCTGCTCTTTTTCCTCCCCGCCCTGTTCCTGTTCTACTTCTGTGTCCCGAAGCGGTTCCGGGCGGCCCGGAACATCGTTCTACTGGCCTTCAGCCTGTTCTTCTACCTGTGCGGCGGGGTCAATTATATGCCCGTGCTCCTCTCCTCCATCGCGGTCAACTACCTGTGCGGCCTGCTGGCGGCTCAGGGGCGGCCCAGGGCCGTCCGCCGAATCGGGCTGTGGGGGGCGTGCGCCTTCGGACTGGGGATGCTGGCCTGGTTCAAGTACGCCGGCTTTTTCGCGGAAAACCTCAACGCCCTGGGGGCCCAGCTCCCTGTCCCCCAGATCGTGCTGCCCATCGGCATCTCCTTCTTCACCTTCCAGGGACTGAGCTATGTCATCGACGTGTACCGGGGAACCGCCGCCTGCCAGCGCAACCCCCTCTATGTGGCGCTGTACGTGGCCCTGTTCCCCCAGCTGGTGGCGGGGCCCATCGTGCGCTACTCCACCGTGGAACGGGAGATCACCCTCCGCAGCGAGAGCCTGTCTGAGTTCTCCCAGGGCGTGGTGCGCTTCCTGTTCGGCCTGGGCAAGAAGATGCTGCTGGCCAACGTCATGGGGGAGATTGCGGACGCCGCCTTCACCACGCCCCCAATCTGGCTCTCCGCCTCCCACGCCTGGATGGGGGCCATCGCCTACACCTTCCAGATCTATTTCGACTTCTCCGCCTACTCGGACATGGCCATCGGCCTGGGCCGGATGTTCGGCTTCCACTTTGAGGAAAACTTCAACTACCCCTATATCTCCAAATCGGTGGGCGAGTTCTGGCGGCGGTGGCACATCTCCCTGTCCACCTGGTTCCGGGACTACGTCTATATTCCCCTGGGGGGCAGCCGCTGCTCTCGGGGACGGAAGATCTTCAACCTGGCGGTGGTGTGGCTGCTCACCGGCTTCTGGCACGGGGCCAACTGGACGTTTGTGCTGTGGGGCGGATGGTTCCTGCTGTTGCTGCTGGGGGAGAAATTCCTGTGGGGCAACGCCCTGGAGCGCCTGCCCGCCCTCCTCCGCCACCTCTACACTATGCTGGCGGTGATCCTCAGCTGGGTGCTGTTCCGCTCCCCCAATCTTAGCGCCGCCTCCAGCTATCTGGCCACCATGTTCGGCCTGGGCATGGGGGCCAGGGACGGTCATGCGGTCTACCTCCTGCTGGAATACTGGCCGGAGTGGATGGCCTGCGTCATCGCGGCCACGCCGGTGAAGGGCTGGCTCCAGGACAAACTGGCCAGACGGGAGGTTTTTCCCACCGCCCTTGTCCGGGAATGGGGGCCCAAGCTGGCGGCGCTGGCCCTGCTGGGGCTGTCCTACGCGAAGCTCGCCACCGGCAGCTTCAACCCCTTTATCTATTTCCAGTTTTGAGAAAGGCGGGATAGCATGAAACGGATTTCCGAGCTCTTTATCACCGTCTGCTTCCTGGGCTTTCTGGCGGCGGCGCTGTTCTTCACCATCGCCCGGGAGCCTGCAACCGTTTCCTATTTTGAGAACCGTACCCTGGCTGCCTTCCCCACATACTCCCCGGAATCCGTGGGCGACGGCAGCTATACCACCCAGCTGGAGCAATACCTGGACGACCATGCCGCCCTGCGGGAAACCCTGCTGAAGGTCAAGGTGCCGGTGGATCTACTGCTCCACCGGCCGGTAGTCAACAAGATCGTGCTGACCGAGGATCGTCTGCTGCCCTATCTGCCTGTGGGCAAAGAGATCGTGGATTCGGCCACCGTAAAGCGGTGGTCGGCCAACATGGCGGAAAATCTGAAGAGTATCCAGGACGCGGCGGCGGAGTATGGCGGCTATTTCTGCTATGTGGCGGTTCCCTGCCAGTACGCCTACTTCGAGGACGACTATCCCTGGTATCTCTACAATCGCGGGGACTACAGCCAGGAGATGGTGACCGGCATCGGGCAGGCCCTGGCGGAGCGGGGCGTTCCCTTCCTGGACATCCGGGCGGAATTCGACGCCATGGGCCATCCGGATGAATACGGCTCCAGGGTGGACAACCACTACACCATGGAGGGTGCCTTTGAGACCTACCGGCTGGTGATGGAAAAGGCGGCGGCGGAGTCCGGGTTCGAGTTTCCCATACTGGGCCGGTCTGATGTGACCTTCCAGCCCCTTCCCAACGAATACATGGGCTCACGGGAGCGCAAGCTACTAAACCTGGTGACAAAGGAGGAGCGCCTGTCCATTCTGCGCCCGGTGGAGGAGGTGCCCTTCACCCGGACGGACAACGGCAATCCCTCCCCGCCGGAGGTATACCAGCTCCCCGCCTCGGAGGACGACCTGCTGACCTATAACCTGTATATGGGGGGAGATCAGCCCCATACCGTCATCGACACCAACCGGGACGAGCTGCCCAGCATCCTGATCTACGGAGACAGCTTCACCAACGCCATGGAGTGCGTGGCCTATCTCAGCTTTAACGAAATGCACTCCCTGGATCTGCGCTACTATAAGGAAAAGAACATCCGGGACTATATCCGGGAGATCCAGCCCGACATCGTGGTGTGCATCCGGGACTACGAGGCGCTGCCGTACCTGGCCGACAACGGCGGGGCGGACTGAGGGATTGGAGCGGAGAGGTCGGGAAAGCAGCCGCTCGCGGAATAAGCGGCACCAAACGCGCCTGAACGTGTCCTGCTGGATAGCCGTAGACCGCCGCCCCATGGGTATCATAGACAGCCTCCGGCTGCCGGGCGGAGCTGGTTTGTTCCATTGCTTGACCGCTTTTGAACCGCTCCACCTATAAAACGCTTGCGGAAGGGAAACGTCCAGCCGGCATACCGGCTGGACGTTTCTGTTGAAAGGCAGCTGTCTACTCAGAGATTCCGATTACTTCGCCATGTACTCCACAAAGCGCTTCAGCAGAGTGGCGACCTCGGCGCGGGTAGCGTCGCCTCCCGGGTTCAGCCGCCCTCTGTCATCGCCGGAGAACAGACCCGCCCCAACGGCCCAGGACATGGCCTCCTGTGCCCAGCTGGAGGTGCGGTCGCTGTCGGAAAAGTCCGCAACCGATCCGCGCTCGGGTGTATCAACCTCGACGACCTTCGCGTAGCGGTAGAGGATCGCCGCGATCTGCTCCCGGGTAACGCTGTTGTTGGGGGTAAAGGAGCCGTTGTAGCCCTCCACGATCTGGTTCTCCGCGGCCCAGGATACGGCTGTCGTATACCACTGGCCGCCGGCCACGTCGTCAAAGCTCACGCCGGCGCTGGCCGGGATATCTTCCAGCCGGTGGAGCACCGTTACCAGCATGGCGCGGGTCATGGTGCCGTTGGGCAGGAAGCGGCCGTCGCCATTGCCCTCGAACAGCGCGCGGCTGGTCACAAAGGCCACCGCGTCCCCGCTCCAGTGACTGCCCATGTCGCGGAAGCCCTTGGCGTTGTCCACGATCTTCACCGTGGCATCGCCGTCCAGCGGCACGTACAGCCTGCCGTCCACCAGGGCGGACTTCTTGAGCACCGTCTCAGTGCCGTCCGGGTTCACCAGGACGGCCACCGTGCCGGGCGTTGAACCGGACACAGGAATCACCACGTCCACGCCGGTATTGTTGGGCAGATCCACCTTGATGGTAGAGGCCGCCGCACTGGCGGCAGCGACAGGTACCCTGGGCAGGGACAGATCCACAGGCCCGCCGTTGGCGTCCGTGACCGCCCTGCCGGACACCTTGACGACGCCGTCTACCCTGCCGTTGGCGGCGATGGTGCCGCTGACGGTGGTGCCGTCCGCGGACTTGTTGTCAAACTCTTTGGAGCCGTCCGCCTGCGTGACGGTCTTCTCCTGCCGTCCGTCCGGCCAGCGGGTGGTCTGGGTTACCACGCCGGTGGTCTTGTTGGTCACCGTAGTGGTGGTGGAGCCGCCCGGATTTCGGGTGGTTTCCGTGGTGGTGGTGGAGCCGCCCCCGCTGCCCCCGCCGCTCCAGCCGCCTGTGCCGCCACCGGTACCTGTGCCTCCGCCGGTGCCGGTTCCGGTGCCTCCGCCGGTGCCTCCGCCGCTGTTGGCGGTGACGGTAACGGTGCAGGTGACGCTAAAGCCCCCGCCCTCCGTGGTCGCGGTGATCTTTGCCGTGCCCGCGGCGACGGCGGTGACCTTGCCGGCGGTATCCACCGTGGCAGCGCTGGTATTGCTGGAGCTCCAGGTCACGGACTTGTTGGTGGCGGTGTCGGGGCTCACCGTGGCGATCAGCGTCTCCGTGCCGCCCACGGTCAGGGTCAGGGCGGTCTTATTCAGGCTGACGCCGGTGACGGCGACCGTGTCAGGATCGGGCGTGCCCGCCGACACAATGGTGATGGTAAGCTCGGCGTTCTTTTCCTGATAGGTGATGGTCAGGACACAGCTCCCGGCGGCGCTGGAACTGAAGCCCGATACCCCAACGCCATTTCCGTCACCGGCGATGGTTTGGGTACTGCCGTCGCTCATATGGGCGGTGATCGTCAGGGTCTCCAGCGCCAGATCCTCGCCCACCGTGTACTGGGTTTGGGCGGCACTGACTGAAATGGAGGTCACGGTGGGCACGGGGGCCACAATCTTGACAGTATAGGTCGTGGATACACCGTGGTAGGTAATGGTCACGGTCTTGTCCCCGGCAGTGTTGGAATCGAAGCCCCCAATCGTCACATTGTTTACAGGGATGGTCTCGGTACTGCCATCGTCCATGGTAGCGGTTATTGTCAGGGTCGTTCGATCCAGGAACTCGCCCACCTGATACTCGCTCTTAAAGCCGGTGACTGCAATGGATTGGACGATCTTATCATTCTCGGTCACAGTAATACTATAGGTGGTTGTTTTCCCGAAGTACTCGATAGTCACAGTCTTCGTTCCGGCGGTGCTGGTGTCGAAATTCTTGATCCAAGTTGTGTTAACGGGTATCGTCAGGCTGGTGCCATCGTTCCTGCTGACGGTGATCGTCAGATTGGTCACATCTACAGGGTCGCCCACCTTGTAGTCCGTCTTATGACCGGTGCTGCTGATGGCGATGCCAGTGACAGCAGCCGCCCCCTGGGGCACGGTCACCTGGACGGCCTCTCCGGGCTCATGGTTATTGTCCCCTTTGTAGCGGACATAGTAGCTTCCAGCGGACAGGCCGGTGATCTCAGCACCCGTGCAATCCTTGGCATTGCCAAAGCTGTCGGTGCTGTCATACTCCATCTCTGCGGTAGTGCCCGTGATTTTGCCGTCACTTTGACCGTGTGCACTGGGGGCGGCAGCACCCAGGCTGGGGGGTGGGTTGGGGTTCCCCGCCTTGTCAATGCTCCAGGAGATGAGCCTATCAGTCTCGGTGCCGTCTGCCCATACGTAGATACTGTTACCGTCTATATCTTTCATAAGCCTGGCCGTGGCTTGATAGCTGCCAACGACGGTGGCCCTATGGCCCGACAGTTCGTATCCACCAGCAGCCATCACACCCATCTGCTCCTGGCCATTATACGTTAGTGTTCGGCCCATGGGCACCTGAACCGTGACCTTATCACCTTTATCTGCCTTTTTCACGGTCAAGGTCGCGCTTTTGGTGATGGCCTGCCCTGCTCCAATGTAATCCGCCGGAATTGTGACCTGGATGTTGTAAGTACCCTCAATAAAGCCCGATTCCAGCAATATTTGTAATTCGCCATCCGCAGGATACAAAATCCAAGAGCCAACTTTGTATCCTAAATAATCAGTGTTTGTAAAATCGTCATGTAAAACAGTCCGTTCTGCCTTAGCATTGTCTATGGAAAACTGAAATGGATTTAATTCATCATTAATGAATTCAATAGCAGGATTCGGATAACCGGTATCAACAAAAGTTGCAGGCATCGGTAATGTTACCGATGTTTCGCCTACTTTAGTTATAGAAGGGCTCAGTTCAAAGTTCTCTATAAGAACCGTGCTGCTCGCCGCGCCGCTTACTTTCCACCCCCCGCTTCCATCCCAAGCCAGTTTGTAATCCGGCCGGCTGGCTGGGGCGGCCAGGGTAAAGCTGTTGTTGGCGGAGTTGACCGCGCTGATGTAGGTGTGTCCAATCGTGGGAGCTGTCAGGGAATGACCGTTGAAGAGAGTACCCACGCCCACAGTGGTGGTTCCTGTAACAGCCCCGGTCACCTTCAGCGTCTGATCCACACCCAGCACCAAGTTACCGCCGCCGGAGAAATTGCCCACAGTCAAATTGCCCATCTGCTGCAACCCCAGGGTGGCGTCCGCGGCCACGGTCAGGGGGGCATTGTTGGTCGAACTGAAGCAGCTGCCGTCGGCAACCGGAACAATCGCCGCGGTTCTTTTCGCGGTACCCGCATCCTTCTGATCCAGCCGGCCGGCGACCGGAGCCAGATTGCCGCTCCTCACATTCAGGCTGCCGATGCTGCTCAGTACCAGGCTGTCGTTCAGGTAGGTTCCGCCGTCATAGTTCACCTGGGCCAGGTTCCCACCAGTGCCGGTGTCGCCGTGAACCTTCCCCACCTTGCCCCCATAGAGGTTAAAGATCACCTGCTTGCTGACTTTGAAGTTCCCCGGGCTGGGAAAGGGCGGGTTGACCTCGTTCAGATAATCGAACCAGTCATTCTCGCTTGTAGGGGTCTCAACGGCCCCGCAGGCATAGAGCTCCCCGATGGCGTCGCCCCTGACCGACGACTCAATGGTGACGGTGGCTGGATGATCAAACTCATTGTTTCTGCCGTCCGTGGAGATGCTGCCCGCAAAGATGCGGCCCGTGGGGCCCAGGTAGGTGTTTCCCTTGATGATGATCTGTCCATGGGTGCCCTGATTCTTGGCCGCCCAGGCGCCCTGAGTTCCCCCCGTCTGGCTGCCGCAGAACAGATTGATGTTCCGGTTGGTGGTGTCCCTTATTACATTCTCCAGCGTGAGGGTGTGCCCGTTGGCCATGATGGCGGGGCGCACGTTGGAGGCCAGCCCCAGGGTGACATCTTGGATGGTTACATCCGCCCCCAGCAGGATGCCGGCATACCGGAACGACAGCCAGTGCTTTTGTCCATCAATGGTTATGCTCTTGTCGATGACCAGCGAGTCATTGCCCCCGGTGAAATTCACAACGAAGGAGTCCGTCAATTGGATGATGTCGCCATTTTCGGCATTATCCAACGCATTATGGAATGAGACCGTATCACTCACCAGATGGGTCTTGCCCGCCGCGCTGGCCGGCACGACCGTGGCGGGAAGCATGGCTATGACCACAGCCAATGCCGTGAACATACTGAGGATGCGTCTTTTCATGCGTGTTCCTCCATTTACTCAAGATTTGCAGCTGCTTTCTTCATCTCCTCCATGAACACGGCGAGGAAAGGCGTGGTAAAAAATACTATGACTATCTTAATGGATATTGCTGAAAAAATCAACTCTTTTTCGGATTCTTTTCGCCCTGTAGGTTTCCCCTCCAAAACCTGGCAGAGCCCTCCAGCAGGCGTTCGATGGCACTGAACTGCATTCGTCGTTCCCCCTGGCCGCGCTCGCTTGGGCTTCATTCTATGAGCGCTTCGGTTTCCCCCAAAAAATTCGAGTTCTGTGCTCTCTCTGCCCTGTTTTATTGGGATAACTTCACAAAAAGGGCAGCTCAGCCTTGACATTTATAGGCATATAGCATATTATTTAATTGGTGTGAATTCAGCGGCTGCAGGTCAAACCAAAGGGGGGCTTTTTGTGCTGAACCGTATCCGTGCCTTTTTGCTGTCCGTCCTTGTGCTTTTCATCCTATGCGCCTGCGGTAAGACAGTGGATGAAACTCCCTATGAGAGCCTGATGGCGGAGCTTGAGGCGTCCAGCACGCCCGCGCCGGAGCAGGATCGGGCGCTTACGGTGGCGACTAACAAGTATTCCCCCTTTTTTGCCGCCCATGCCAGGGCGTATATGGACGCCCATCCCGGCGTCACGATTGAGATCAAAGAGTACCAGGAGCAGGTCATTGGAGAGAACTCCGAGATAGCCGTTCAGGTGATGGCCGGCAGCGGGCCGGACATCGTGGCATCCCTCATCTCCCGGAATTTTTTGGAGAGCGGGCGCCTGCTGGATCTGTATCCTCTTATGGAAAACGACCCGGAGTTCCGTAAGGAAGACTATTTTATGAATGTCGTATCCGCCATGGAAACGGGCGGGAGACTCTATGCGTTCCCCTATGATTATCAGTTTCCGGGGCTCTTCGCAATGCGGAAGGATGTCGATCCGGAGGCCGCCCACGAATTTGAAACCGCCGAACGGGTGACCTATGAAGACATGCTCTCCTGGTTTGAACGCGCAGGCAGCCCGTCCGGCGTTATCTATGAGGGTTTTGGCCCTCATGATGCGCTTCTGTATTGCTATGACTCCGCCATCGATTTGCGGGACAAATCCTGCAATTTTCCGGACTCTCCGCTTGGAGCCATGCTGGAGCGGGCCAAGGCGCTGCCGGCCCCCCACAGCACATATACCTCCGATGGGATGAACATCGAAACGGATCTGAAGCAGGGCACGGATATGTTTACGGATCTGACGAACACGGATTACCGTTATCTTTTTTGGGCGAATCCTGTACTCAATTCCGAGCCGCAGGTGTTGTTTCCCTATGAGGGTTCCATCTTTACAAAGCCCCGGCTGATCTCGTCTGCCGGCGGAAAAACGCTCTTTGATGTGGGAAATGTCCTTGCCATCACCGACAGCTGCGAGGATCCCGAGCTTGCCTGGGACTTTATCAGGTTCTGCGTCGCGGACAAAACCGAACCCTACGACTGGTTCAATTATAATACGGCATCGACCAATTGGTACTACTCTGTGGGAAGTCTCGCCGCGGTAAACCGCTCCACTTACGCGGCACAGTGCGCGTTTTATGCCGACACCCAGTATGAATTGGGGATTGAAGCGGCCGGCATGACTCCAATCGGGGAAAAGGAGCAGGTCATTGCGGACGCGGTCGCCTTTCTCACGGCCCTGCCGGATCAGCTGGAGTTGAGCATTTCCCCCTACACTGTTGTAAACGATATTATCTGGCCCGACCTGTACCTCTACTTCTCGGATCAGCAGAGCATTGACGTGACCCTGGAAAACATCCAGTCCAAGGTGTCGCTGTACCTGAACGAATGACGGTTAAAAAACGGACGGCCCGTCTCCCCGTAAGCGGAGGGCGAGGCAGGAGATTTGCCTAACGGGAGGGATGGTTGTGCACAGGGTAAGGGATGGCTGCCGTTACGGCTATCTGCTCTTTCTGCTTCCCAGCCTGCTGGGTATGCTGGCGTTTTACCTTCTGCCTTTTGCCGCGTCCCTGTATTATGCGCTCACCGATCCCTCCGGGCGGTTTGTGGGCGGAGCAAACCTGCGGGACGTGCTGGGTAGCTCCGCGTTCCTCACGGCGGCGGGCAATACGCTTCGGTTCATGGCGATCTGCGTGCCGCTGAATATCATCCTGCCCTTTCTGCTGGCCTACGCGCTGTACAAGGCGAAGCGGGGGCGCGGCGTTCTGACTACCCTGTTTATGCTTCCCCTGGTGGTGCCCACCGGGGCCACGGTCTACTTCTGGCGGGTGCTGTTTGACGAGTACGGCGTGGTGAATTCCATACTCCGCCAGCTGGGCCGGGAGCACGTCCACTGGTTTCAAAGCGAGGCGGCGCTGTGGGTGGTGATCCTCGCGTTTCTGTTTAAGAACGTGGGCTTCAATCTGGTGCTGTTTCTGTCGGGGCTGGAGTATATTCCAAGGGATTACTATGAGGCGGCCGCCGTGGAGGGCGCCGGCTGGTGGCAGATGCTGACCGGCGTGACCCTGATCTACCTGGCGCCGTCTATCTTCATGGTGACGCTGATGTCCATCATCAATTCCTTCAAGATCTTCCGGGAGATATTCCTGCTGTTCGGCAGCTACCCCTTCCAGTCGATCTATATGCTCCAGCACTACATGAACAATCAATTCGCCGCGGCAAACCTCCAGAAGCTCAGCGCCGCCTCCACGGTGATCTCCCTGGTCATCACGGTGGTGGTCATCGCGCTGCTCGGGGCCCAGCGGAGGCTTGGGCGGAACCGGCAGGGGGTGGCGGGGTGAAGCGGAGACAGCGCGTCTCTTTGGGAACCCTCGCGGCGGCGTTCTTTGCCGTCCTGGTGGTATTCCCCGTGTTGTTTATGGTGATGAACTCCTTCATGAGCGCCCGGGAGGCGGAGAACCGCTATACCTCGGTGGTGACGCCCTACAACTACCTCCACTCGGAGCATGGGGAGCACTATATGGAGGCCACCCTCCTTCCCGATGTGCTGACGGGGGAGGGCTACCGGGCGGCGGTTATGGACAACCAGCTCACCCTGCGGCTGTTCTGGAACTCGGTACTGCTGGCCCTGCCCATCCTGGTGGGACAGCTGATCGTCTCCCCTCTGGCCGCCTTCGCCTTTGAGATGATACGCTTCCGGGGAAAGGAGCTGCTGTTTGGGCTTTATGTCATTGTGATGCTTATGCCCCTCCAACTCTTGATGGTGCCCCACTACATCGCGGCGGAGGCCTTTGGCTACAGCAACACCTACTGGGCCGTCATCCTGCCCGGGATTTTCGCCCCGTTCGGCGTCTTTCTCCTCCGGCAGCAGATGAAGGGGATCAACCGCTCGTGGCTGGAGGCCGCCCGGATGGAGGGGGCTTCCGAATGGCAGGTGTTTTGGCGGGTGGCGCTCCCGTCAGTCCGCCCCACCATGGCGGCCCTGGCGGTGCTCACTTTCGCGGACTGCTGGAACATCGTGGATCAGGCGGTAGTCTTTATACAGGACAGCGTCGCCGAGCCCCTTTCCGTATACCTGTCTCGGCTGGTGGCGGGGAACCCGGGCATGGTGTTCGCCACCGCCTGCGTCTACATGTTCCCCGCCCTGCTGATGTTCCTTTGGGGTCATGACAATATGGCGCACGGGATTGCGCTTTCCTCTGTGGAGACGGGAGGCTGACCATGATAAAGCGAATTGCGGCCGTGGCGGGGATCCTGTTTTTCCTGCTGATGGGCGGCCTGACGGTTTACTCCCGCACCGCCTACCAGTCCTCCCTCCCGCGGGTAACCATTGACCTTCCCCGGCCGGGCAGCTTCACCCCGGAGGACGGCTCCGGCCGCCGGACGCTGGAAAACACGCTTCCCCAGGAGGCCGTCCACACCAGCGGTGCGGACAGCTATGTCTGGATCGTCAAGGAGGTTCAGGGCGCCTGGGGCAAAGAATACGCCGTTGAGCAGCGCTATGTGGCGTGCCGGAGTATTGACGACGGCCGGGTGTATTTGCTGGGCCGAGTTGACAGCCCGGTGGTCATCTCCAGCGACAAGCCCCTGCTGCCGGGACAGTCCGTGCGGTTCTACCCATAGGGAGGGAATGGGTATGGCATCTATTTCAATCCGAAACCTGTGCAAAACATACCCCAACGGCACCGAGGCGGTGAAGGACGTCTCCCTGGAGGTGCGGGACGGGGAGTTTATCGTCATTGTGGGCCCCTCCGGCTGCGGCAAGTCCTCCGTACTGCGGATGGTGGCGGGGCTGGAGGAGATCACCGGCGGGGACATCCTGATCAACGGCGAGCGGATCAACGACGTCGCGCCCAAGAACCGGAATATTTCCATGGTATTTCAAAATTACGCCCTGTTCCCCCATCTCGATGTGTACGGCAATATCGCCTTTGGCCTGAAGCTCCGAAAGACGGAAAAGAAGGAGCTGGATCGGAGGGTTCAGGCCGCGGCGGAGCTTCTTGGCATCCGGCACCTGCTGAAGCAGCGCCTGGGGCAGCTGTCCGGCGGGGAGCGCCAGCGGGTGGCCATGGGTCGGGCCATTGTCCGGGATCCGGCGGCGTTTCTGATGGACGAGCCCCTCTCCAATCTGGACGCCAAGCTGCGAACTCAGATGCGCGCGGAGCTCAGCCGCCTGCACAGTCGGCTTCGCAACACCTTCCTCTATGTGACCCATGATCAGACGGAAGCCATGACTATGGGGGAGCGCATCGTGGTGATGGATCAGGGCGTCATTCAGCAGATTGGCACGCCGGAGGAGATCTACCAGAAGCCGGCCAACCGCTTTGTCGCGGGCTTTATCGGCACGCCGCCCATGAATCTTTTCCCGCTGGATGGGGCTGTGGCCGGAGTCAGACCGGAGCACATCCGGATCTGCGGCCAGGATACCCCGGGCGCAAGGGCCGCGGTGGTGGAGCTGGTGGAATTTCTGGGTTCCGAAAGGCTGATTTATCTGAATACCGAGGGCCAAAGGCTGATCATGAAAGCTCCCGACCGTGCAAATGCCGCTGTGGGGCAGACGGTGCATATCTGCTGGGAGCCCGCCCATCAGCATCTGTTTCCAGCTTGAGCGCGCGGTCTGGCTGCAATAAGCCCGCGTCTCAGCAAACATGGAGAACCTGTATTCACAGCCGAAGATGCCGGCTGTGAATACAGGTTCTGACAAGTTCCATTTAGCAGCTGCAGGAATGCCATAGGCTGCCCACAGGCCTCCCTCCCCATCCCCCAGTTGATCAGCGCGTACCATCGGCGTTAGATCGGCGCTGGAACAGGCCCACACACAAGAAACCAATCCCCACAACGCCCCACACAATGGCGAACCCCACCGCCGACGGCACGAGCAGAATCAAGATAAATCCATTGAATAAAAGGGCCGGAACACAGGCCGTGAAAAGAATCCAGCTGCAAAGGCCGCCGATCCCATTCATTGCGGCCCATAAGAGCCAGCGGCTCAGGCCCAGCCGATGGAAAAAGAGGTTCCCGGCAAGTACAAAATAGACGGCTATGACCACGGGCATCCCGAAGAACAGCCAGAACAGCTGCCATTGAAACGCCAAAAAAGCGAGCAGCAGAAAGACGCCTATGTAGAATGCGATAGATAAGAAAACTGCAGCGGCTTTTTTCATGCGGTTTTTCTGTTTCGTCATACCTGCAAACCTTTCTTTTTTATACGCCTTTGATCTTTGCGGCTTTGGAATAGTTATCTCCGCACCCACTTCCCAAACAGGGTCTTTTTATAGTGCAAAAGCTCCTCCTTCGCCTTGGCGTTTTTCCCGGCTTTCTGGAGGTATGACACAGCTCTCGGAATGTCCGCCTCCACGCCCAGGCCCCGGCCATAGATAAATCCCAGCATATAGTCTACATTGCTGTTATCCCAATCCACCTGCTCCAGATACCTTCTGGCCTCCGCGTAATCCTGGGCCACCCCCTGGCCGTAAAAGCAGCACTCGCCCAGGTAGTAGACCCCCCATTTGCTGCCCCTGTCATAGGCGCAGCGCAGGTGCTGCACCGCCTTGGCGTAGTCCTGAGGCACACCCTGCCCCAGGAAATAGGCCCGGCCCAGGAGATTGTTGGCCCCCGTCTGATCCGGATTGCTTGCCAGCTCCTTTTCAAAGCAGCTGACCGCATAGACCGGATCTTTCTCCACGCCCATCCCGTCCCAGTAGAACCAGCCCACATAGTACCAGCTTTCGCCGTTGCGGCCCTCGGCGGCCTCCTTGTACCAATGGAGGGCCTCTGGATAGTGCTCCTGCTTTTGCAGCTCCTGGGCGTAGAAAAACTGGTGCAGGGGATACCCCAGTTCCGCCCCGATCTTGAAGAGATCCTTCGCCTTCTCCGGCTGCGGTGCGATGATGTCCTCGTCGCCCTCTGTGTAGTACTTGTTCAGGTTATTGGCGGCGAAGTAGACTCCGCCCCGGAAGGCCCTCCAGAACCAATCCTCGCATTTGGAGATCTGCTCCTTCAAATAAGCCTTGAACTCCGCCTGGCTGGGGAAGGAGTCCTTCCCTCTGTTCTGGATGCGGAGAAAGTCCCACCAAAAATAACTGTTGCCCACCACATATTGACAGAAAGCGTCGCCCCCTGCGGCCATGGCCTCCACCTCGTCAAAGGCCTGCTGGAGGCTCTCGAAGGGCATCTTCTTCTGGACGGAGGGAGTCAGCACCCCGCTGCGAAGGGCCACCAGCACCCCCAGGGCGCTTCCCTGCGCCACAGACTTGTGCAGGAGCTTCGTGGCCCTGGCGTCATCCACCGGGAAGCCGTGCCAGCCCCAGACGTACTGGGGACCGCACAGGCACCGGGCCAGCACGCAGCTCGCATCCCCGTCCCCGGCCGCGGAGGCCCGCTCCAGCAGAGCGAAGGCCTCCTTTCCCCGGCCTGTGCGGACGTTGTAGTAGATGTCCCGGAGGGCCTGCTTGACCTCAGTACTCAAAGTTCCGTTCATGGTTTTCCAGTCCTTTCCAATTTTCTATACACGTTCTACCTCTTTGGTGTAATCCTTCCAGCCCGGGCCGCCGGGGAGGAACTCCCCCTTCGAGTAGGCCAGCATCCAGGCGGCGGCCTGCCGGTAGGTGGTCTTCGTGGTAAAAAAGCGCGGCTTGTCCGGATCCGGTCGGACGGCCCGCACCGTGCAACGGCCGTCCGACTTGTCCCCCGTCTCCACCCGGAACCAGCGGTATCCCCGGGTCAGCGCTACCATTTGATAGGTTCCGTCCACCAAGCCCTCCGCCGCCAGCTCCACATCCTCCTGGGTGAAGGTGCTGTGGCGCTCCGCCCCGCCGTTGGCGTAGAGGAGCGCCAGTTCATCCGGGCGGGTGGGCCGAGCCGGCTGATGCGCGGGGTTGTGCAGAGAGGGATCCGGCATCCGCCGCGTCTCCCAATCCCTGGTGTCCGGGGCCTCCCGCCGGAGCCAGGCCAGCAGGAGCCGCCGGGCCTCCCGCTCCTCCACTCCTTTTGTGGCAATGGCGACGCCATCCACCCTCTCCGCGCCCAGCCAGACCGCCCCCTCCGACGCGGAGACGTGGATGGCCCGGAAGGTCACACCATTTCTCTCCACGGGGCGGGTAGGGGTCAGCGTGAAGCACCGCTCCTCCCCGCTGAGGCAGCGCCGCACATGATCCTCCACCAGGGATGCGGTCACCCGGGAGGTCACCTCTCCGCCGGCGGACAGCACCATGTCCTGCGCCCCGCCGCCCAGCATCTCCCGCTGAAGTTCCGCCGAGGCCTTGCGGCTTTTCTTTTGACGGAAGTCCCGCTCGAAGTTCTCCCGTTCCTCATCGCTCAGATTCCAAAAGCTGATCCACTGGTCGTCCGTTCCTCTCCGGGCCCCCGGAACCTTTAAAGCCAGACAATCCGCCGCCGCCCGCAGCTCATTGGCATTCTTGAAGCTGGTGTCCCAATGCTGCCAACGGTCATCGATCAGAACCAGCTCCATCTCCCGGGTGGTACGGACGCGATCGCCTGAATGGCGCTGACGGATCCTGTCCACCACAAAGATCCCCCGGATGCGATCAATCCGGGTGGCAAAATCCCCCAGCACCCACTCCTGCCCAATTCCCAGGGCGTCAAACCACTGGCCGTGCTCCTTCAGATCGTCGTCCACCATGGCAAAGAGCTCCCCTACCGGAGGGGCCTCATCCGGGTAGGGCAGTTGTGCGCGGATGGAGTTGGCCAGCGTACTTTTTCCTGGAAAAAACGCGTCCTTAACCCCACGAATCACCAGATAAAGCCCCAGCAGCAGAAACAGCGTCCCGGTGACGCCGCTGGCAATCAGTGTCTCGTTGTCCACGTCCTTCCAGTAGGTCTGATCCTGCTGAAGGCCTATGGAGAGCAGCCAGAACGAGGCTCCTGAGAGGATCAGGCAAACCAGCCCCCAGATCGCCCAGCTAATTTTCTTTCGGGTTCGGCTGAGGCAATACCCCTCCTGCACACCGTTTGGATTGCTCTTTTGCCTAACCCACATCAAAATCAAAATGATCGGGATGGCAAACAGGCGCAGCACAAGCAGAAGCAGCGCATAGATGACAATATTCCAGGGCCAGCGCAGAAACCTGCCTTTCTTCTCTTTCACCGTCTATCCCCCTCCCGATTCCCAACCTACAGAGAAGAAGTTTTTTATTGATTTTACCAAACTACCGCGGTTTTGTCCAGTCATAGTTGGGCAGTTTGCCGCTTCACTTGTTGGATAGGTCGCGGCTTGGGCAACCGTCATTTTCCGCTGAGGAGGAACGGCGCTTTTGCGCCCTCACGCCCAGCGCCGACTGGTGGATTTTACCCGCGCTTTCTATCGCATCAAAAAGCCTTGACATTAGCGCTTTAACGTGGTATAGTGTAACACAGAAACCGATGAGAAAGTGTAAGTACATCCGGTAAGTACCTTTCAGCGAGCCCCGGGCGGTGGGAGCGGGGCGGGGATGGCCGGGTGGAATGGGCTTTCGAGGGCAAGCCGAACGGATATGAGTAGGCAAGCCGGAGGGGAACTCCGTTATCAACGCCAGCGTATATTGAGTACGCATCAAGAGGGCGCGCACGCGCCAAGCCGGGTGGCACCGCAGATGGCTTTTACCGCCTCTGTCCCAGCATAAAACGCAGGGACGGAGGCGGTTTTCTGTCCCGTCAATCAGAAAGGAGAATTTTCTATGAACGAATCCAAGATCCCCTACAAAATCTATCTCTCTGAGGACGAGATGCCCAAAGCCTGGTACAATCTTCGCGCCGACATGAAAACCAAGCCCGCGCCCTTGCTGAACCCCGGTACCCTCCAGCCCATGACCGCGGAGGAGCTCTCGGGTGTGTTCTGCGCCGAGCTGGTGAAGCAGGAGCTGGACGACGACAGCCCCACCTTTGAGATCCCCCAGGAGATTCGGGACTTCTACAAAATGTACCGCCCCTCCCCTCTGGTGCGGGCCTACTGCCTGGAGAAGGCCCTGGACACGCCGGCGAAAATTTACTACAAGTTCGAGGGCAACAACACCTCCGGCTCCCACAAGCTCAACTCCGCCATCGCCCAGGCCTACTACGCCAAGAAGCAGGGGCTGAAGGGCGTCACCACCGAAACCGGCGCCGGACAGTGGGGCACCGCCCTGTCGATGGCCTGCGCTTACCTGGGGCTGGACTGCAAGGTCTACATGGTCAAGTGCTCCTATGAGCAGAAGCCCTTCCGCCGGGAGGTCATGCGGGTCTACGGCGCCGGCGTCACCCCGTCCCCCTCCATGTCCACCAACGTGGGACGGAAGATCCTGGAGCAGTTCCCCGGCACCACCGGCTCCCTGGGCTGCGCCATCAGCGAGGCGGTGGAGGCGGCCGTGTCCAGCCCCGGCTACCGCTATGTGCTGGGCAGCGTGCTGAATCAGGTGCTGCTCCATCAGTCGATCATCGGCCTGGAGGCCAAGGCCGCCATGGACAAGTACGGGGTGACGCCCGACGTGATCATCGGCTGCGCCGGCGGCGGCTCCAATCTGGGCGGGCTCATCGCCCCCTTCATGGGAGAAAAGCTCCGGGGCGAGGCGGACTATCAGATCATCGCCGTGGAGCCGGCCTCCTGCCCTTCCCTCACCCGGGGCGAGTACCGCTACGACTTCTGCGACACGGGCATGGTCTGCCCCCTGGCCAAGATGTACACCCTGGGCAGCAGCTTCATGCCCTCTCCCGACCACGCCGGAGGTCTGCGGTTCCACGGCATGAGTTCCACCCTCAGCCAGCTTTACGCCGACGGCTACATGGACGCCGTGTCCGTGAAGCAGACCGATGTATTTACCGCCGCCGAGCAGTTTGCCCGGGCGGAGGGCATCCTGCCCGCCCCTGAGTCCGGCCACGCAATCCTGGCCGCCATCAATGAGGCGAAGAAGTGCAAGGAGACTGGAGCGGAAAAGACCATCCTCTTCGGTCTGACGGGTACGGGCTACTTCGACCTGTCGGCCTACGAGAAGTTCCACGACGGTGTGATGACTGACGTCATTCCCACCGATGCCGACATCGCCGCCTCTCTGGCCAGGCTGCCGAACGTATAAAGCAGCGTCTCTTTTTCGAAACAGACCCAAAACCGGCGGTCGGTTCCCAGGTGGGACGGCCGCCGGTTCCCTGTCTCCAATATATCCTTGGCCCGACCCATCGCGGCCAACGTCTTATCATTGCAGCGCAGTAACGCCCAACGAGGCAGGGGAAGAGTAGGCCTCCCGGCCTAAGAAGCCGGCCTGTGTTTTCACCCCATCTTCTCCGCCGCAGGTGGCAGGATTTGCACTTGCAAAATGGTTACAATCCGTTTGTCCCTGCAAATCCCAACCGTATCAGGGGGTACATACCATGACCGCGCCCAAAACCTCCGGATCGTACAGTAGCGCGGACTTGCCCAGGGTGTCCAGTTCGGCCAGCTCCCGGCGCAGATTAAACAGGCTCTGGCTCAAATCGTCCACAGGGGCCTCCTGTTCCATTTTGCGCCGCTCGATAGCTTCAGTAAGAGCAGTTATGCGGGCGTCAATGCTATTCAAAATCTTCAATCCTCCTGTCCGGCGCGGGGTGGAGTAGGCCGGTCAGCAGCCGCGCCCACCCCGAATACACGGGGTTGTCGGTTTGGAAACTGTCAACCCCTCCACGCGCTCCATACGCCCGTAATATGTCGATTGCCCCGCCGGGGTCAGTGGTGGTGCTGCTGCCGTCCGTGAACGCGACAACCACCTTGCAGGGCTTGTCTCTGTCCGCGATCTGCTGGAGTAGTTGGATTTGCCAGCAGGGCCACAATGATCTTTTCGTCTTTGGTTTTCTTGATGGGTTATCACCCCCTTCCCGTGTGTGGTTTTCGCCGGTTTTTGTTTGTCTCGTTACGGTCATAGGCATTACTTTGATTGCATCCACCAGGGCGCTGATCCTCCGGTATATCCCGGATCCTGGCAATCACGCTTTTGGGGGCCTTGACTTCACCGGAAAGGATGGCCTCTTTGATACCGGGAGAGGCGATTTCAGCGGCGTCCAAGCCCCTTGAAAATTGCTCCGCCCTCTGAACGGACGTGCTGCCGATCCCGTGTTCTCTGGCGATGATGTCTTTTGTCTTTCCTCCGATCAGGTGACCACTTTGGGCACTTGATTTTCGATCTCCACCGCTTGCCATTTTCCGCGCTTCGTATTGTTTGCCGATCAGGTACGTTTTTTGCTCATCCGTCAGGTTCCTGCGTCTTTTTTGCAATCCCCGTTGCACTTGCAGGACATGGCCCGCCCATATAACTGCAGCCAGTTTTCCAACGGCATTGTCACCAACCAGGGGGATCTATCTTTGCGGTGGAAAATCGTAGGCACACCATCTTGGAATCGCTGGGCATCTTTGGTGGCCTGCTCCATCCATGTTTCGAGACGCACTTGCTGGCACCGTTTGACTTCGCAATGAATGTGCGGTATCGAGCGATGATTTCCAGTCCTCAAAACTCAGTGGCTTTTGCTCGGCCCGTTTGGCCTCTCGAACGTATGTAGCATATCGCGTTTGCAACACTTTTTCTGCATAGCGCTCACCGTCGGCATCTATTGACGGTTTCAGCATCGCCCAAACAATGGACAGCAACGGATTTTGAAAATTTGGCATCTCCCCTCGCCCACCGTATCGTAGCGCATCAACAAACAGCCGTCCGGCGTCCTCCAGGGGAAGTTGTTCTATGGCGTCAAGCAGGTCAAATCGAAACAACACGCCGGGCCTGTTGCTCACTTATTGTCACCCCCTGATATATCCGCCGCCGCGATTGCATTGGCCACCGCAACGATTTGGGCAGCGCGGTGCCGTAGCCGTTTGGCGCAAGTGTCCCGCTCGTCGGTGCTGCTGGGCATGAAATACCCGTTTTTGCTGTCCTCGCAAATGGGGACGCCACCAAGCCGCTCTTGCCGAATCATTAGCCTGAGTGTCCGCCCGTCCAGGTGGAGCAGATCCCTCAAGTACCTCGACGGCACCGCGTTCTGCTGGCCAGGGCTGAGAAAATCGGCGATTTTTACCGCTTGCCCCTGTGGGGGCGCTGTGGTAAACTGTTGGTGGAGATAAGGCCCTGCCTGTGAAGCTGGCCCCGTTTCCGCCTTGCCGTCCTGGTGTTCCAGCACCGGGGCGGCTTTCTTCATGTTCTGGATCATTCTGTACCTCCCGCACCGCACTGGGCCCGCACCCATTCCCGCAACGCTTCCACTGAGAACAAAGTACAACCGCCGAATTTGAACGCGCCGTGAAAGTCCTCCCGTGCGGCCAACTCGTAGATTTTCGGCCTCGACACGCTCAGCAATTTCGCCGCTTCGTTGGAACGTACTGCAATAAGCTCATGCTGTGCTTTGGGCTCCAGCTTGCCCGCCATCATACCGCCTCCCGTTCCAGTGCGGCAATCGCCGCCATGACACGCTTTTCTTTGTCCTCTTGGAGGGGAACACGAAGCCAACGGGTCAGCGTCGGCTCACTTACCCCGATAGCCGCCGCCACCCTCCAAAGAGGGACACCTGCGGCACGGGCTGCACGGCGCACAGTCTGATTTTCCTTCATGGTAAAACTCCTTTCAAATTTGGTCTTGCACGATCATCATCAATGTGGTATGATTTAACTGCTATCATCAGTATAGCGCAAGAAAACAGAAAATGCAATATTTTCTTGCGTATAATTAAAATCGCAAGAAAATATTGCATCACTGGGGGGATTTGTTATGGAAGCGCAAGATAAGTACAATGCCCCATTTCCTTCTAATTTACGGGCCCTTCTCGATGAGCGAAAGAGTACCATCACTGCACTTGCTCGTGAATTAGGGATAACTCGTCAGGCAGTTTCGCAATATGCAGACGGCACCGGACAACCAAACGCCGATAAGTTAAAACGAATTGCAGATTATTTCGACGTGTCCACAGATTGGTTATTGGGTAGGGCTGGCGGCATAAAATCGCTTAATGCAGATGTTTCCGCTGTGGGAAAATATACTGGGCTTTCTGAAGCTGCTATTGAGTTTTTGCACTCCATCTGTGATCAAGAAAAGCAGTTAGAAGCAATCAGCGCAATTATCTCGCACGGGGCGTTTTCGAGCATTGTCGGCTATGCGCTGGAATTGAAAGATGCAAAAATAGAATCAGAATTTGATAGATGGGGAATTTCCGGGCAGAAAGCAGAGCGAACCACAGACGGAGGACGCATCATCCGTGGATTTGAGCATGAAATTTTTTTAGAGTATATGATTGAAACGTGTATGAAGGTTATTGTTGGCGAGATCACTCAAGACATGATCAGCAAGGAATATCCGATTGAATAAAACGCCGCCCCCAGTGCTGACACACCAGGGACGGCCTATAGGGGCAGTAAACTTTGACGGCCTACTGCCCCTCCATCATACCAGAATCAGGAGGGAGAATCAATGCCAAAGAAAAACGCCCAAAATAGCGGCACTATCCGGCAGCGCCCGGATGGACGCTGGGAGGCCAGGATTACTACTGGCGTCAATCCCGGCACTGGAAAACCCATCCGCCGGAGCGTATACGGCGACACTCAGGCGGCGGTCAGAAAGGAAATGACGGCCATACTCCGGGAACTGGACAGAGGGACATATCAGCCACCCAACAAGATCACTGTATCAGCGTGGATGGAGGAATGGCTAAATACTTTTTGTGCGGGCAAGGTGAAACTCCTGACCTTCCAGAGCTACCAGGGCATCATCAAAAACCACATTGTTCCAGCTATCGGGGCTGTAGAACTCCAGGCCGTCAAGGGCACTCACGTCCAGCGCTTGTATAACTCCATGACGCGAGCGGACTTGTCCGGAAAAACAATCAAGAATGTGTCCGCCGTACTGCACAAAGCATTTAGCGTGGCTTTGAAGCAGGGGATCATAGCCGTTAACCCCTGCGACGCTGCGGAGTTGCCCAAAGTGGAGCATAAAGAGATACGCCCGCTCGCGGATGATGAAATTCCGCTGTTCCTGTCTGCCATCGACGGCTCCCCCATGCGTAACGCCTATGCCCTGTGCCTGTTCGCGGGTCTCCGGGAGGGGGAGTGCCTGGGCCTGTCCTGGAAGCAGGTGGACTTTGAGAAAGGCCGGATCACGGTAAGTCAACAGCTCCAACGAGAGAAGGTTAAAGGCGGCACATACTATATCGCACCCAGTACCAAAAGCGGCAAGCCCCGCACCATCGAGCCGCCGCCCATCGCCTTTGAATACCTCCGGGCCGAGCGAGTAAAACAGATGGAGAACCGGCTCAAAGCTGGGCCCACCTGGAGCAACCCGGACGATTTGGTGTTCACGGATGAAGCCGGGGGCCACTATGCCATCCACACCTTCTACAAACGATTCAAGGCCATCGCGGCCAGCATTGGCCGCCCGGACGCAAGGCCCCACGACCTCCGGCACACGGCGGCCACCGTGGCCATCGCCAGCGGCGCGGACATTAAGAGCGTCCAAGACTTGCTGGGCCATGCCACAGCCTCATTCACTCTGAACGTCTATGCCCATACCTCCGAACAGATGATGAAGGACACAGCGGCACGGATGCAGAGCTACTATGACGGGCTGGCCGCAAAGGGGTAAATTTGGCTGGTAGGGGTAAAGGTAGGGGTCAAATAGATTTCCGCCTTTTTGGTAAAGAACTTTTCAATCCATAAATATCCGAATAATAAGCAAAAACCCCTATATTCTTAACGAATACAGGGATTTCTTTTGGCGCGGAAGGAGGGATTTGAACCCTCGCACGGTTTTACCCGCCTACTCCCTTAGCAGGGGAGCCCCTTCGACCT
>ERZ808037.629-NODE-629-length-30246-cov-12.912460_pt1 | contig 30246 bp, 28 predicted proteins | sample MGYA00380190_ERZ808037 | MGnify/ENA primary metagenome ERZ808037 (study PRJEB31490, sample SAMN06133399) | mouse gut metagenome | isolation source: J9 | host: mice | place: China: Chengdu | collected 2015-05 ...
AGACCGGCGCTCCCAGCCGCACCGACCGCGTGGCCAAGTACAACCAGCTGCTGCGCATCGAGGAGGAGCTGGGCGACGCGGCGGTGTACCTGGGCCGTGACGCCTTCTTCAACATTAAGTAAGAAGCGCCCCTGACAAGACTTGAACGCCCAGCTCGGGGCCCCCATCGGAGCCCAGCGAAAGCGGGGCCGATGGGGAGAGGAGGAGCGGCAGAGCCGCTGAGCTTTCGCCGCAAGGCGGAAGCGAGGTGTGCGTCGCACGCGACGACGCGGGCGACGCGGCGGTGTACCTGGGCCGTGACGCCTTCTTCAACATTAAGTAAGAGGCGCTCCTGACAAGACTTGAACGCCCAGCTTGAGCGGGTCCGATAGGAAACTGAAAATAGCCAGACAGGGCCGCAGGGGATACCTGCGGCCCTGTCTGCGTCCCAGCGGGAAAATCTGTCTGCTGCCTACATCCAGAAAAAGGAGAAACAGGTTATTTCTGCCTGCTGCTGAGCGAATATCACAAAAAAAGAGATGTATTTTTGCCGTCTCCAGCCTTGAAACAGGGAGAGTACTTTGCTATAATAAAACCGGTGATCGATATGGTGTACGTCTGCGACAACTGCGGCTCTCTCTTCAGCAGGAACGAGGAACAGGACCGATGCCCTGACTGCGGGGAGCGGATGGTCCGGTCCGCCAATGCGGTGGAGCAGAGCGAGTTCATCTCCCGAATGGCGGAGCTCATCTGCGGGGAATGCGCGGAGGAGCCCCGGTTCCCCAATCTGGTGGAGACGGAAATCTCCAGGCTCAACGTCTTCACCTTCAAGCTGCCCGCCACGGCGCTGCAAATCGACAGCGGCATGATGGTGGACATCGTGGTGGAGTACGGGGCCAGCTCCGCTGACGGGGAGGAGCTGCTGGCCAACGTGTGGGCCAAGCAGGCCGACGGCGTGACGATCCGCTTCCTCATGCCCGTGCGGCTGGCCGGAAAGCGGGGCGAGACGCCCATGGAGCAGATCAACCGGGTTTTCGCGGCGCTGAATGGAAACGAGACCTTTCAGGCAAAGCTGTACAGCTTTATCGCCAGACAGCTGAAGCCCAGAGAATAGACAGGCCGCGGCTCCCCTTGGCCGGGGGCCGCACCGGGGCAGGGCCGTGACTGCGAAAGTCACGGCCCTGCCCTTTCAATCCTTCCGCGCACCCTGGGCCGCTGTCCCCTGCCGCTTCCGCCCCGCGGAGGCCGTCAGCGCTGATTGAACCCCCCTCTGATTGATGGAAAATCAGAGGGGGGTGATGTTTTATACGCCGCCGGAACTGGGCCTGCCGCTCCACGCCTCACAGGTACCCGGTCTCGCCGTACAGGCGCAGAAGGCCGCTGCCCTTGTCCGAGATGGCGGTGCCCTGCCGGGTGCTGCCCACCACGACAAGCCCCCGCTCCTGCATGGATGACAGACGGGATTTGATGTCGCGCTCGCTGGCCGGAATACCCTTTTCATCCAGACGGCTGATGAGGTAGCCCCGGCCCACGCACTTGGGCTGGGCCTCCTGGAGCAGACGGAGTATGTGCAGGCACAGCGTGTCCAGACCGTCCAGCTCCTTCTCCGACAGGGAGGCGGAGCGCATATCTTGAAGAATGTACTGGGGAATGCACTCCACTGTGATGGCCTCGGGGCCGGGAAAGAGGCAGTGGAGGTATTCCGCCACGTTTCTCAGCTCGCGGAAGTTTCCCGGCCAGGTGTATGTTTTCAGGATTTTGGCGGCGTGGGGGGGAAACTCCTTGTTCCTGCCTCCCAGGCGCTGTATATACCGCTGGAGAAAGGGGATGACCTCTTCCCCCATGGTTCGCACCGGCTGGGTCTGGATGGAGAGCACGTTGAGGCGGTAATAGAGGTCCGTTCGGAACTTCCCCTCCCGCACCAGCTCCTGGAGGGGGCGGTTGGTGGCGGCGATGACCCGCACATCCATGGGGATCTGGTGAATGCCCCCCACCCGGGTGATGAGGCGCTCCTCCAGGACCCGCAGGAGCAGAATCTGAACGTCCTGGGGGATGTCTCCGATCTCGTCCAGGAAAATGGTCCCGTGGTTTGCGATTTCAAACAGGCCCAGCTTCCCCTTTTTCTGCGCCCCGGTGAACGCGCCGGCCTCGTAGCCGAAAAGCTCGCTCTCCAGCAGGGAGCGGGAGAAGGCGGCCAGGTTGATGGCCACGAAGGGGGCGGCGGCCCGCAGGGAGGCGTTGTGGATGGCCTGGGCCATGAGCTCTTTTCCCGTGCCGCTCTCCCCCACCAGCAAGACGGTCTGGTCTGTTTTCGCAAAGGCCTTTGCCATGGCCTTGTTGTGCATGAGCCGGGGCGAGTTCCCCCATATGTCCAGGAAGGTGTGCTTCGCGGAAAACTCCCGGGCGTACAGCTTGCTGCGCAGGGAGCGCTCCGCCTCCTGAATCTGTTCCACCTGGCGGAAGGAATAGAAAATCTCCGGCGCGCCGGATTCTGCTGAGATGATCGCTTTATAGCATAGAAAGTGACTCTCGCTGATGTTGAGCAGGATGTCCTGGGTGCACTGGCTCAGGCGGTGGCCGGGGGTGGTCTGGAGGGGCGTCTTGTCCAGCGTCTCGATGGCCTTTCTCAGCTCCGGGCCGGCCCTAAGCTGTTCTTCCAGGTCGAAAATTTTCTTGGCCTGCCGGTTTGCAAAGAGAAACTGCCCTTTGGCGTCGGTGGAGATCAGCGCCTCCTCCACCTGATCCAAAATGAGGGACTGGGTCCGCCCCTGCTGCTCGGAGCGGCTCAGGGCCTGCACCACCTTCCGGCACGTGTCGATATGCAGGCGGAAGTAGCGGTTCTCAAACACATCCGCATAGTGGAGGTCTATGTTGAGGAAGCTGAGAATTTCCATGAACGTGCGCACGCTCAGCGCCTTCTGCTGCAGGTTGATGACATGCTTAAACGTGTGGGGGCACACGTAGAGCATATTGGGGGTGATGGCGTATTCGAAGCGGTCCAGGTCAATGTCCTTGCCCGGCCAGTAGCCCTCATAGCTGACGTGGTCGATGCCGGCCTGGATCAGCAGGTCGATGGTCTCCAGCACAGGCCCCTTGGGGCTGCTCACCACCAACACCCTGGAGCCCTGGGGAATGGCCAGCACCTGCTCAATGTTAATGCCGATCAACACCCGGTTTGCCGTAATCAGCGGCGCTTTGGGGAATACCGACCGGGCCAAATCCTCCGCGTACCAGCCCGAGACCAGCACCAGGTCCGGCTCGCGCTCAAAGTAGCTGCGGTTGTCCTTGGAGTAGCCGCGGACCTCCACCAAGTGACCGATCACGTCGGTGATGGAGTGGCAGATGTAGTCGTTGACCCGTTTATTAATTGTACATACCACCAAAAGGGGCTGCTGCATCATAGTCACCGCCTGTCTGAACCGGCTGTGTCCCAATCAACCCAATAAAAGCTGATATCTGGACAGATCGGCCCAATGTTATTGACCAATATAACAGACGCCACGCGAAAAATCAAGAGCGTTATATTTCGTTTTGACGAAACCGTGGGGATTCTTCAAAAAAATGCCGGGCTTGTCCCTTGATCCCGACGCTTTTATCGGGATTCAATTTGTCTGCCCGCCGCTCCAAAAAGTTGGCACGGAAATTGTTGAACTATATAGGTGTGCACAAAACTCGGCAAACCCAGGCACTCCCGGCGGAGCGGACGCGCCCGGCAGGAAGCTGCCACACCGGAATGGGCGGGCCTGTGGGCCCGCCACCGAAAACACGAGACAATTCGGAGGAGGAATGTCCATGGAGACAATCAAATATGAGGCAGCCAACTCGGTCGGTTACATCACGCTGAATATCCCCGAGAAGCTCAACGCCCTGCGCCCTGAGATGAAAGAGGAGCTGGTGGAGCTGCTTCGGGCTGTCCGAGGGGACAGCGCGGTCCGGGCGCTGGTGATCACCGGCGAGGGGAGGGCCTTCTGCGCCGGCGGCGACGTGAGCAGCATGGGGGACAAGCTGAAGAATAACGACGGCCGGGAGCGGATGCGCCTGGGCTGCGATTGGATCAAGGAGCTGGTTCAGCTGGAGAAGCCCGTGGTCGCCGCCGTGAACGGCTATGCCTTTGGCGCGGGCCTGTCCATCGCGCTGGCGTGCGACTTCATCGTCGCTTCGGAGAAGAGCAGCTTCCAGAGCAGCTTTGTCAACGTGGGTCTGGTGCCCGACATGGCCCACGTCTGGGCCCTGCCCAAGCGGGTGGGCATGGGGATGGCCAAGGAGATGGCCTACACCGGCCGGACGGTGAAGGCCCCGGAGGCTCTGGCCCTCGGCCTGGCGGACAGGGTGGTCCCCCCCGAGCAGCTGATGGACGCCGCCAGGGAGCTGGCCGAGCGACTGGCCCAGGGCCCTACCTATGTGATCGGGCTGATCAAGACCCTCTTCCGCAGCGCCTACCACACCAGTTTTCAGGAGTATCTGGACACGGAGGTCAACCTCCAGGCGGCCGCGTTCCACACGCAGGACCACGTTATGGCGGTCAAGGCGTTTTTGGAGAAAGGGGAAAAACACTTCACCGGGAACTGATCCGGCACACAAATATGCGGAGAAAGCCGCAGAAGAAAAGGCAGGTCATTGTTATGAAAAACCCGTTGATTACCCCTGAATACGGTCCCCTCCACGGCATGCGGGCCATGCTCTCCGGCAGCGCCCTGGCCGGGCCCTGGGCCGCCCGGATGCTGGGCGACTACGGCGCCGAGATCATCAAGATCGAGACCCCCAAGGTGGGGGATACCTCCCGGGTGGGGCCCCGGCACCCCTCCGGCATCGTGCCCAAATGGGACTCGCTGGACCGCAACACCATGAGCATCGAGCTGAATCTGAATTTCGAAAAATTTCCAGAGGCCAGGCAGGTGTTTATCGACCTGTGCAAGCAGTGTGACGTCTGGGTTAACAACATCCCCGGCATCGGCAAGCACGGCGCCACCGACGCCCTGGCCCTGGAGGCCAACCCCAAGCTCATCATCTGCCACACCACGGGATACGGCCTGCCGGAAAACGGCGGCGACCCCAGCTATTTGGGCCGCTCCTGCCTGGACACCGTGGGACAGGCCTTCAGCGGGCTGACCGCCATGAACGGGATGCCCGACGGCCCCTACATCGCGGCCAACCCCATCCTGAACGACGTGATCGCGGCCACCATGGGGGTGGTGGGCATTCTGGTCGCCTATTACAGTATGCTCAAAACCGGCAAGGGCCAGGTGGTGGACAACAGCATGTACGAGAGCGCGGCCTACTTCCAGAACTACTACTGGGCCATCCAACTCAACGGAGGCGGCCTGTACCAGCGGGGCGGCGCCCTCAGCCCCACCTACTTCCCCTTCGGCAACTATCAGGCCGGGGACGGCGAGTGGGTGGCCGTGGGCGTGTTTGGGGCGAACCTGTGGCGGAAGTTCGTCACCCTCATGGGAAAGACGGAGGAGGAGTACTCCTTCGAGGACACCGGCGTGGTGGGCGGCAATCCGAAAAAGGCCGCTGAGATGGATCAGATTTGGAAGGCGTGGCTGGCCCAGCGCAGCGCCGAGGAGGTGGAGAAGGCCCTTTCCGCAAGCAAAATCCCCTGCAGCCTCATTATGAAGGCGGATATGGCCGCCAAGCACCCCCATTGGCTGGCCCGGAACAACTTCATCACCCTGAAGGACCACACCAACGGTACGGAAATCACCGACTTCTGCGCCGTGCCCCACTTCGGCGGCACCCCCATCGACTACAGCAAATACCAGGCCGCGCCCATTTTGGGCGAGCACACCGACGCCATTTTGACCCGGATTCTGGGCTACTCGGAGGAAACGGTGGCCCAGCTGAAGGAGACAGGCGCTGTGGCGGCCTCCCTGGTGACAAAATAATCTTCCGAACTATGAAAGGAGTACAAACATGTTTGCCAACATGACGGATTTTGATTTCATGCTCACCGAAGAGCAGATTGGCCTGCGCGACCTGGTGCGCGAGTTCGCCCAGAACGAGGTCAAGCCCACCTGCCGGATCCTGGAGCGGGACGGAATCATCCCGGAGGACCTGGTCAAGACGGCCAACGGCATGGGTCTGAACCTGGTCTCCCTGCCCACCGAATATGGCGGGCTGGGGCTGGACAAGTTTACCTATGCCCTGATTCGGGAGCAGCTGGCCCAGGGGGACGCGGCCTTCGCCTCCCGGGTGTTCGGATTCGGCTGGGCCCCCCTGAAGATCGCCGGCAACGAGGAGCAGAAGCGCTGGGTGGCGGACCTGATGCTCAACGGCGGCATTATGGCCTTTGCGCTGACCGAGAGCAACGCGGGCTCCAACGCCGGGGCGATGCAGACCACCGCCCGCAAGGAGGGCGGGGAATATATCCTCAACGGCAGCAAGAACTTTATCACCAGCGGCGGAGACGCCAGCGTGGTGTGCACCTTCGCGGTGACGGACAAGGAAAAGGGGACCAAGGGCGGCATCACCGCCTTCCTCGTGCCCCAGAACTGGCCCGGCTTTATCGTGGGGGCCCACGAGGACAAAATGGGGTTCCGCTGCGCCCACACCACGACCCTCTTCTTCGACGACATGCGCCTGCCTGAGAAGTACCGCCTGGGAGAGGAGGGCGAGGGCTTCAAAATCGCCATGAAGATTTTGGACGAGTCCCGTCCCGCCTGCGGCGCCTCCGCGGTGGGCATCGCCCAGTCCGCGCTGGACGAGGCGTTGGCCTATGCCAAGACCCGGGAGGCCGGCGGCAAGCCCATCCGCCGCAACCAGGGCATCAGCTTTATGCTGGCCGACATGGAGATTCAGGTTCAGGCGGCCCGCCAGCTGGTGTGGGGGGCGTGCAGGTCCGCCGACGCGGGCATTCTGAACAAGAAGCTCATCGCCGCGGCTAAGTGCTTCTCCGCCGACACCGCCATGAAGGTCACCACCGACGCGGTGCAGGTGCTGGGCGGCAACGGCTACAGCCGTGAGTACCCCGTGGAAAAGCTGTTCCGCGATGCCAAGCTCTACCAAATCTTCGAGGGCACCAACCAGATCCAGCGGATGGTGATCTCCGGCGTTCAGATGGCCTGAGTCCGGGCGAATACAGAGGCCATTCATCCGGAAGCTCCGCCAATAGCCGAGGCGCGCCGGCGCGCTGAGGCTATTGGCACGGCTTCTCAGCCAAAAGCAAGATAAAGGGGGCGTCTGATATATTAGTTTCTATCTGCAATGCCATCGGGACCCCGTATGTGGCCCTGGCCATCATCATCCTGACCCTCATTGTGTTTGCCGCCGACAGGTTCCCCATCGGCGCCGTGGCCATGGCGTCGTCCATTCTGCTGGGCATCACCGGCTGCATGAGCATGTCCAAGGTGTACTCCGGCTGGGCCAGCTCTCTGGTCATCATGGTGATGGGCATGATGATCGTGGGACACGCCATGTTTAAAACCGGCGTGGTCGTGCTGATCGGCGGCGCAATCAAGCGGTTCAAGCTGGCCCAGAGCGAGCGGGGCATGATGATTATGATCATGCTGACAGCTGGCGTGCTGTCCTCCGTGCTGTCCAACACCGCCACCGTGGCCACGTTCATTCCCCTTGTGGGGGCCATTGCGGCCTCCTCCGGCGGCAAACTGCACAACAAATTTCTCCTGATGCCGCTGGGCTTTGCCGCCGGTGTCGGCGGGACGCTGACGCTGGTGGGCTCCACCGCCCAGCCCATGGTCAACACCGTTCTGGAGCAAAACGGCATGGGCCTGCTGGGGATGCTGGATTTCCTCCCCGCCGCCCTTCCCTCGTTTCTCATCATGGTGGTGTGGATGTCCACCATCGGCTATTCCATCATGCAAAAGACGTTTAACTTTGAGGATGTGTCCCTGGGCAGCGAGGACACGGCGGTTTTCGAGACCTTCAAGCCCACGGTCAAAACCTGGATCTCCGCCGGTGTGATGGTGTTCTGCGTGGCGGGCTTCATCAGCGGCCTGTGGAACACGGCTGTCATCGCCATTGTGGGCGCGGCCATCGTGATTCTCACCGGCTGCGTGGACTTCAAGGACGCCATGGTCAGCGGCGTGGAGTGGAACTCCATTTTCATTATGGCCTTTGCCCAGGGCATCGCCGCCGGGATGAACGACTCCGGCGCGGGAGAGATGGTGGCCCGGTTCTTCGTGGACCTGGTGGGGAGCAGCGCCCTGCTGCAGCTGATGTCCTGCATTTTGGTGGTGACTATCCTTACCAACATCATGTCCAACACCGCGGTGGCCGCCATGATGACCCCTATTTATCTCATCATCTGTGCGGAGCTGGGGGTGAACTACTATCCATTCTGCATGGCCATTGCGGTGGCGTCCAATTTGACCACCGCTACGCCCATCGGCACCACGCCGGTGAGCATGGTGCTTCAGGGGGGCTACCGCTTCAACGATTTTGTCCGGGTTGGCCTGCCGCTGAACATCCTGATGATGATATCCCTGATGATCATGTGTCCCATTCTCTGGCCGCTTTGAGACCGTCCAGAGCAGTACAGACAATTTCGGAGGAGATGAAACCATGAAACTGACAAAAAAATCGATTATATTCAGCGTGTGCGCCCTGGTGGCAGGCCTGGCCATTGGTCTGTGCCCGCCCCCCAGCGAGGTTCTGACCGGCGATTCCATGCGTGTTTTGGGCATTCTGGTGGGCTGCATCATCATGTGGGCGGGCAACGTGGTTCACGAGTGCGCCGTGGTGCTCCTGATGAGCGCCCTGATGGCCGGGTTGGGCCATGTACCCGTGGCCACCGTGTTCAGCGCCTTCAGCGGCTCCATTCTATGGGTGCTGATCGCCGCCTTTATCCTGGGCGCGGCGATGAAAAAATCCGGGCTGCTGCGGCGCGTGGCCCTGCTGCTGCTGAAGGTGTTTCCGAAAAATTTTGCCGGAACCTCCATTGGCCTGATGGCGGTGGGCGCCGTGATCGGCCCCTTCCTGCCCTCCAAAAATTCCAAGTGCGTCATTGTGGGCTCTATTGTACGTTCTATCAGCGATGTTATGGGCTACAAGCCCAAAAGCAAGCAGGCCAACGGGCTGCTGCTGTCCTTCCTGGGTACCACTCTGATTATTCCCATCATGTTCATGTCCGGCTCGGTCACCACCATTGCAACACAGGGCTTCCTGCCTGAGGAGATGCTGGCGGACTATGACTACGCCGGCTGGGCCCTGCGGTCCGCCCCCTTTGTTATCCCGTTCATCATTCTGCTGGGTATCTTCACCGTACTTTGGTATAGCCCCAGAAAGGGTGAGAACGTCGGCGTGGACCTGACCAACGAGTTTCTGGACAGCCAGCTGGCCGAGTTGGGCCCCTGGTCCCGGGAAGAGAAGATCGTGGGCATCTCCACCGTCCTGATGATTCTGTACTGGATTTTCAAATCCCATCTGGGCAACATCCCCGATTACGCCTCCTGCCTGCTGGTGGTGGTCGTACTGTGGTTCACCGGCTGTCTGGATGCCAAGACCTTCCGCAACGACACCTCCTGGGAAAACATCGTCTTCATCGGCAGCTGCATCTCCCTGAGCACCATTCTTCCCTACGTGCACCTCACCGATTGGATTGTGGAGCTGTTTGCTCCCTTTGCAAATATTGCGTTCTCCTCCCCGGTGCTCACGATTCTGATTTTGTCGGCGCTTGTATTTGTGGTCCGCTTCATTCTGCTGTCTGAGAACGGGTACATGTCCGTTATGTGTGTGCTGCTGTTCCCCTTGGCCCTGGATGCGGGGGTCAATCCCTTTGTGATCGCAATGATCCTGAATATGTTTGTCTCGGAGTTTTTCCTCCCCTACCAAAGCTCCGTGTTCCTGTCCGCCTACTACAGCTTTGGCGACGATGCCTTCGATTCCGGCGCCACCCGCTTTTATTGGGTCGCGTTCACGGTGGTGGGCACAGTATCCCTGCTCATCGCCTCTGTTATGTGGCAGATGATGGGCCTGTGGCAAATTTGACGGGCGCCCCCCAATTCGCAAAACACGCTCCGTCTGCCGCCATCCGGAAAAAAGCATTACCCCTTTCAGCGCATGACAAAAGGGCAGCAGTCATCAGCGACTGCTGTCCTTTTGCTGTCCTGTGCCGCGGTGGGCCAGCCCTGTCCCCCACGCGGCGGCTCCACTGAGAAAGCCGCTGGTCATGGGCCCGGAAAACACCTTACCGCCCCAGACGCCGCCGAAATTGAGCCATTTCATTCCAGGCAGTACGTCGCCGAAGCCCTCCGCCACAGCGTTCAGAGTGATTTCCAGCGCGTCGGAATCCTGCTCGCACAAGGTGTGAAAATGCAGCCCGTCCAGCAGGCCGGTCAGCTCCGGGGACATTCCCCGCATCCCACTGGGCGCGGGTGGCGCCCAGCCGGCTGCCGGGGGCGGAGACCTCCCGCAGATTGACCTCCGGGTTGAAGTTGGTGGCGAAGGCGTAGCCGTGGTCGCCGCCGTTGCAGTCCGGAATGTCGATGGTGTCAAACTCATGCTTCTTGGCGTGGGCGCAGTACGCCTGGGTCACCCCCGGGTCAAAGCCGCAGCCCAGCAGGGCGGTTAGCCCCGCCTCCTAGAACCGCTTCCGGTAAGCCCACTGCCAGCTGTAGTCGAAATAGACGGAGAAGCCCGCCTCCTTGCAGCGCTTTTCATAGACGGCCCGCCACGCCGGGTCGTCGGTGTCCTCCGGCTCATAGTTGGCGGTGTCCATGTAGTTCACCCCGCAGGCCAGGCAGGCGTCCATAATGGTCAGGTCCTGGCAGGGGAGGGCGATGTTCATCACCAGGTCCGGCTTGTAAGCGTTGATCAGATCAATGACCTGCCGCACATCGTCCGCGCCCAAATAGTTGTCCCGCAGGTCGGCGTGGGCGTCGAAGTGAATGATGTGAAGCTTCGGATGCCGCTTCACCGCGCCCAGGGTGACCAGATGCTCGCCGCCCAGCAGAAGTGGGAGCTTCCCCGCGCCCAAAATCTCGGCGGCCCGGGCCTCAATGGCCTCCAGCGCCGCCTGGGCGCTGCCAAAGCAAAGCTCCAGATCGCCGCTGTCAAATACGGCGCAATCCGTCAGGTCCGCGTCCTGGTAGGGGCTGTAGGTCTCCAGCCCGAAGCTCTCGTGGCGCATGGCGGAGGGGCCGAACCGGGCCCCGGGCCGGAAGCTGGTGGTGGAGTCGAAGGGCGCGCCGTACAGGACCATGCGGGCGCTCTCATAATCGCAGTCACAGCCGATAAAGCTTTCAACATTCGGTTTCAGCACAGCTCATCCCTCCACTTCCCGCAGCATCTCCTCCAGAAACGCGGGCAGGCAGAAGGCGCCCACATGGAGCCTGGGGGTATAGCAGCGGGTGTGCAGATTCTGGGTCCGCCACCCCTCCGTGTCCAGATCGTCGGTGGGATGGTACTTCTTGCTGGCAAAGCCGGACAGCCAGTACCCCGCCGCGTAGGTGGGGATATTGGCCTGGTACACCCGGCTGATGGGAAAGGTGCTGACGATGCGCTTGTGGCTGCGCTGCATGGCCCCGGCGTCCTCGGCGTAAAAGGGGCTGCCCTGCTGGTTGACCATGATGCCGTCCTCCCGCAGGGCGTTGTGGCAGCTGCCGTAAAATTCCCGGGCGAACAGCCCCTCCGAGGGGCCGAAGGGGTCGGTGGAGTCCACAATGATGAGGTCGTATGCCGCTTCCTGCCGGCGGATGAACTTCAGCGCGTTCTCAAAGTGGATGTGAACCCGCCGGTCGTCATCCGGCAGGCGTTGCTGGGCAGGTAGGTCCGGCAGGCCTCCACCACAAGGGGGTCCATCTCCGCCAGATCGATGTGCTCCACCCGGTCATACCGGGTCAGCTCCCGCACCACGCCGCCGTCCCCCGCGCCGATGACCAGAATGTCCCGGATGCCGGGGTGCACCGCCATGGGCACGTGGGTCATCATCTCGTCGTAAATAAATTCGTCCCGCTCCGTCAGCATCACGCTGCCGTCCAGGGTCAGCACCCGGCCGAATTCCGGCGTCTCGAAGATGTCGATGCGCTGGTAGTCGCTCTGCTTGGAGTACAGGTGCCGGTTGACCCGGATGCTGTGCTTTACATCCGGGGTGTGAAATTCGCTGAACCACATTTCCATCGTCGGTCTCCCTTCATGCCAGCACGTTCAGCCGCTCCAGGTCCGGGTCCTCCGGGCCGGTCATGCTGCATCCCTTTTCCTTGGCGTACCGGATGTGCTCTAGTATCTCCGCCGTGACGCGCTCCCCCGGGGCCAGCAGGGGGATGCCGGGGGGATAGCACATGACGAACTCGCTGCATACCCGCCCCCGGGTCTCCGCCAGCGGCAGGCCGAGCTTCTCCGCATAAAACGCCTCCTGAGGGCTGGCCACCACCACCGGCTCCGCGTATTCCTGGTTCAGAAGGCCCGTGGGGTCCCGCTGATAGCGCCGCCGGATCTCCGCCAGGGCGCTGACCAGCCGCTCCACCTCCTGGGGGCGGTCCCCCATGGACAGGCAGGCCAGGATGTTGCCGATGTCGCCGAATTCAATCTGGATGTCGTACTCGTCCCGCAGAAGGTCGTACACCTCGATGCCCGCCAGGCCGATGTCCAGGGTATGGACGCTGAGCTTGGCGGTGTCGAAGTCAAACACCGAGTCTCCGTTCATCAGCTCCCGGCCGAAGGCGTAGTATCCGCCCACGGCGTTGATCTCCTGCCGGGCGTACTCTGCCATGTCGGCCACCTGGTGGAACACCGCCCGGCCCCGCAGGGCCAGGTTCCGGCGGCTGATGTCCAGCCTGGACATCAGCAGATAGCTGCCGGAGGTGGTCTGGGTCAGGTTGATGATCTGCCGCACGTAGCCCGCGTGGACGTTGGGCCCCACCAGCAGCAGGCTGGACTGGGTCAGGCTGCCGCCGCTCTTGTGCATGGACACGGAGGCCATGTCCGCCCCCGCCGCCATGGCTGACACCGGCAGACCGCCGCCAAAATAAAAGTGGGTGCCGTGGGCCTCGTCGGCAAGGCATCTCATCCCGGCGGCGTGGGCCATTTTGACAATGGCCCGCAGGCCGCTGCAAATCCCGTAGCAGGTGGGGTTGTTCACCAGCACCGCCACCGCATTGGGATGTTCAGCGATGGCCTTTGCCACCTGCTCCCGGCGCATCCCCAGGGAAATGCCCAGCCGCTGGTCCACATCTGGGTTGACGTACGCCGGCACCGCGCCGCACAGGACCAGGGCGTTGATGACGCTTCTGTGGACGTTGCGGGGCAGGATGATCTCATCCCCCGCTTGCAGGAGGCCAGGATCATGCTCTGTATGGAGCTTGTGGCGCCGCCCACCATCAAAAACGCGTGAGCCGCGCCGAAGGCGTCCGCCGCCAGCCTTTCCGCCTCAGGATGACCGACACCGGGTGGCAGAGGTTGTCCAGGGGCTTCATGCCGTTCACGTCCACGCCGATGCACTGCTGTCCCAGAAACGCGGTCAGCTCCGAATTGCCCCAGCCCCGCTTGTGGCCCGGCACGTCAAAGGGGACGACCCGCATTTGCCGGAAGGACTCCAGCGCCTCGTAGATGGGCGCACGGTTTTGATCGGATCGGTTCGGATGGGTACAAGAACGCTTCAATTTCTTTATGGCTTCTCCCTTCTGGCTGTTGGCAAAACAAAACCGCAAGCTGTGCTGCCTGCACAACTTACGGTTTTTATCCAAAAAACACCTCATCGCCCCCATTTTCCTGCAAAATACCCCTTATCAGAAAGAAACTGGGGATGCTGCCTGGATAAGACGGAGAGATCAGAGTCTATATAGCAATACTACTTTTACCACTCTTATTGACCGTTTCACAAGTCTGCGCACAAGGCACATTTCGGTTATGAAGTAACCAACTTATAAAATTTGAGCTTTTAACTCAATCAATAAGGCAGCGCAAGGCTGCCGATCGGCAGTGGACCCGGCTGTCCGCATGGCCTTGACCCCCAGGGGGGTGGTCCGAGTAATTGCTTTGAAAAGACTCTGGAAGGGACCTTTTCAATTGGTGGCATCCTATCACAGGAGGATTATTTTGTCAAGGTTCAAATGAAGGTGTTAATGATGAGTCAGCCCAGTTTAACAGTACAACCGTCCGTCCTCATACAGACAGGGCTTTGGGCGAAGGACTCTGCGCCTACGGTCAGGATAAGGCGCTGCCCTTGGCCTCGGCGTACTTTCGGGAGATTTCTCCGCTGCGCTCCACGTCCTTATACATGATTCCGCGGGTATGCTTGCTGAACTGCTGGGGAGAGATGCCGTAAAGCTTTTGAAACGCCCGGTAGAACGTGCTGTAACTGGAAAAGCCGCAAAGCTTATAGACTGCCGTGGGCGCTGCCCCGTCATACAGCTTCTGGCGGGCCAGGGTCAGGCGGCGCTGGATGATGTAGTTGTGAAGTGTGATGGACATATGCTTTTTGAAAATACGCTCCAAATGGTATTTGCTGACGAAAAAAGTTTCCGCGATGTTATCCAGCGGCAGAGCCTGCGTCAAATGCTCATTTATGTAATTTGCTACCGACTGCACCAGTTGGGCGGCGGCGGAATTGGTGCAGCCGCTGGTATCGGTCGCGGCGGAGCGATAAATGCCGGCTAGAATCAACGCCACCAGGGAGTAGGCCACTGCGTCTTTCATGGATTTTGCGTAGTCCAGCTCGCTGGCCAGGGTGATTGCATGTTCGAAAATTTGGTTTTGCACCTCGTGCGAAAAGTGGAAGCAGGCGCCCTCCTGCCGGCTGATCTGATCAAAAAAGTCCTTCAGCTCCCCCTGGGGATCGATGGAATCCAACAGCTCCGGGGTAAACCAAATCACCACGCGGTGGTAGGGCTGATGGGAATGGGAGCGGCAGGAATAGGACGTGTGCCGAGGCGGCAGAAGGATGTCGCCTGGAATCATGTCATACTGCCGTTCCCCGATCGAGTAGCTGACATCCCCCTGGAGGAACAGTATGATTTTATAAAAGATATGGGGGTATACATAGGTAATTGCCCCCATCTCCTCATCCTGAAAGTAAAAGGCGTCGAAGTAGGGCGGCCGAATGCTCATCAAAAAGTCTCTTGGCCAGCTGTTCATGATTTTTCTCCTACAATTTTTGCAATTATATAAGGGGCGGGAGGTAAAAAGTGGTCATAAGAATCTCGTAATTGTCGATAAGATACAAAAATTTAGGACTAAAATAGTTGTTATGCACAATTTTTTGGCTCTATGGCAGGGTGAAATCCCAATTCTTATTATAGCACAGATAGCAAGAAATGCAATATTCGGCCGGTGATGAGGCAACAAAAACAACTCTGGACATGCTATACTTTAGTCAAATTCACCGGACAGCTTTGGGAAAACTGACGGAGAAAGGAGTTGGGATTTATGGCAGAAGGGGCTTTGCTGGAATGCACGAATGTTTCCAAATCCTTCGGCCCGACGAAGGCGGTGGTCAATGTGAGCCTGGCCATTCCCCATGGGGAGATTTGTGGATTGATTGGGGAGAACGGATCAGGCAAGTCCACGCTGTGTAATATCATCACCGGAATCCTGAAACCGGATACCGGCACCATGACATTCAAAGGTGAAAAATTTGCGCCGGGCTGCCTGCTGGACTCCAAGCGCAGAGGGATTACCATTCTTCTCCAGGAAACCGGCACCATCAGCGGGATGAGCGTGGCGGAAAACATCTTTTTGGGAAAGGAATCCCAGTTCAGCAGATGGGGCTTTGTGAGCCAACGGCAGATGAACGCGGCAGCTCAGCGGGTGATTGACGAAATGGGGCTTGATGTGTCCGCCGAAGCCCGCATCGACCAGCTCTCCTTTGAGAACCGGAAACTGGTGGAGGTCATCCGCGCCATGTGCGACGATCCAGAGCTGCTCATTGTGGATGAGACCACCACCGCTCTGTCCCAGTATGGACGGGAAAAAATCTACACCATCATCAAACGGATGAAGCAGGAAGGCAGGTCGGTCATCTTCATCACCCACGACCTCAATGAACTGATGGAGGTGTGCGACTCCGCCACGGTTCTCCGGGACGGGCACTATATCAACACCGTCTGCAAAAAGGATTTCAGCGAGGACCGCATCCGCCAGTGTATGATCGGCCGGGATCTCACCGGCAGCTACTACCGCAGCGACACGGCGGGTGAGCTTCCCGGCGATGCGCTCCCGGTGCTGGATGTGCGCAGGGTAAGCCTTGGGCGCAGCGTGCGGAAGGTGAGCTTTCAGCTCAGGCGGGGGGAGATTCTGGGGATCGGCGGCCTCACTGACTGCGGAATGCATTCGCTGGCGCAGCTTCTGTTCGGCGCCCTGACGCCCGACGAGGGGGAAATCCTCCACTGCGGGCAAGGGGTGAAGATCACCTCGCCCAAGCAGGCCATCGACCTGGGCATGGCGTATATACCCAAGGACCGGGATCAGGCGTCGGTCTTTCTAGCCTCCAGCATTGGGGATAACGTGACGGTGGCGGCCACCGATAAACTGGTGCGCCGGGGCATCCTGTCCAAGAAAAGGGAACGGGAGATGGCCCAGCGGGAGACCGGAAAGCTGTCGGTCAAAATGCAGAATATTGACCAGCTGGTGAAGGCGCTCAGCGGCGGGAACAAGCAGAAAGTGGCGCTGGCTAAATGGCTGGCCAACGGCTCTGAAATTTTAATTATGGACTGCCCCACCAGGGGAATAGACATCGGTGTCAAATCCGCGATCTACTCCCTCATGGAGGAGCTGAAGCGGGAAAAAAAGTCCATTATCATGATCTCGGAGGAGCTTCCGGAACTGATCGGGATGTCGGACAGGCTGCTTATCATGAAGGACGGCCGGATCAGCGGCGAGTTTTTCCGGGAATCCGGCATGACGGAGCAGGATATTATCAGGCAAATGATTTGAGGAGGTGGGTACGGTGCTGGAAAAATGGAACCGGATGAGGGAGGGGCATGCCGGCGCATTCAAGCAGATTTTCCCCTATCTGGGCCTGATTCTCATTGTGATGCTCCTGGCCTTTACCACGGGAGGACGCTTTATGCGGCCGGGCAATTTGGTCCTCATTTTCAAACAATCGGTCATTGTCATGATTGGCGCCCTGGGCTCCTCCTTTGTACTGGCCCACGGCAATATGGACTTCTCCATCGGCGGTGAGATGGCCCTGTGCTGTCTGATGAGTTACTATGCGGCCCAGCTCAATCCATATCTGATGTTTCCCGCCTGCATCCTCATTGGTCTGCTGCTCAGTCTGCTGGTCAGTGTGATCCATGTGGTTATCGGCGTTCCGGCGTTCGTATCCGGCATGTGCGTGATGTTCATCGGAAAGGGTGTTGTCCAGTCGGTCTCCGGCAGCGGCTTGACCTGCCCATCCCTCTATGGGACACTGGACGAGACCTGGTTCTACCTGGTTGTGCTGGCGGCGGTGCTGGCCACGACGGCGGTGCTGTTCAACTACACCAAAATCGGCCGCTATAACCGGCTGATTGGCTCCAATCCCCAGGCCTCCTTCCTCAGCGGCATTGACAACGGCCGGTACAAAATTCTGGCCTTCCTTGTGTCCGGCGTCTGTGTGGGCGTCGCCTCCTTCCTGACCCTGGTGCGCTCCGGCGGCGTGTCCGCCCAGTCCGGCGCCACCTTCGAGATGGACACAATCATCGTCCTGACCCTGGGCGGTGCGCCCCTGTCCGGCGGCTCCGGCGTCAGGCTGAGAAGCGCCCTGCTGGGCACCCTCACCTATTTTGTGCTGAGCAACGGCCTGGTACTGTGGGGTATACGCCCTGAGATCATTTTCATCATCAAAGGAGTGCTCTTTCTGGCCATTGTGGCCCTTACATTTGACCGGAGCAACAAAGTATAGCCCTACGGCAGCGCGTCTTTAAGAGGGCGCCGGGCGCCCCGGCCTGTGGGGAACTGCCCGGCCCCCTCTTAAAAATAAAAAAGAATGGTGGAGGTTACTATGAAAAAGCTGATTTCTGTCGTGTTGGTTTTGGCCCTGTCCATGTCGCTGCTGGCCGGCTGCACCAGCGATACCAAGCAGCCGGAGGGCGACGGCAAGTATAAAGTTGGTGTGATCCTCTATGGCAATCAGGATACGCTGGGCGGACGAATCTACTCTCTGCTCAATGACGCCGCAGAGGCTCTGGAGTGCGAGATCACCTTTGCCCTGGGCGATTACGATACCACCGCCCAGCTCACCGCCGCGGAGAACCTGATCGCCGCCGGTGTGGACGGCATCATCTGCCTGCCGCTGGCGGAGACCGCCTCTCAGCGGATCAGCCAGCTGTGCCAAAAGGAAAAGGTCTACCTGGGGCTGCTTCTGCGGACCATGAGTGATGAGAGCATCGATACCGAGGTCCGGGCCAATCCCTATTTCGTGGGAAATATCCTGGGCGACGATATCGGAAACGCCAAGGAACTGACCCGGATCATGATTCAGGAGTACCAGTGCAAAAACCTGTGCATGTATTATGCCCCCGAGGGCACCTCCATGGCCCTGCGCAACGACGGAATGCGCCAGGCGCTCACCGAGTTTGGCGGAGTCCAGCTGTCCGAGGCCACCGCTCCCAGCGATTCCAATATGGCGCCCGTGGCCGGAACCATGCAGAATTTTGTCAACACCAATGCCAGCTTCCAAGGCATCGTCTCCGCCTGCGCCTCCAGTGGTATCGGTGAAACCATTGGCGCAACTCTTCAGTCCATGAATGTGGAAGGGGCCAAATACGGCTGTTTCGACACGTTCGACGGCATGAAGGAGGTCTTTGAGAGCGGCTATCTGGGCGTGGTGTGCGGCGGTCAGGCCCCAGCCTGCGTCTACCTCTTCTCCATGCTCTACAACGCCATGGACGGGCACAAGATGACGGAGACTGGAGAAGAGCTGCTGATGACCTACATGTTTATTCGCAGCGCCGAGGAGGCCCAGAATTTTCTGGACTATATTGACAACCCTGAGGTGGCCATTTACACCGCCGACGAGCTGAAAAATATGACGGTCCGCCACAATCCCGATTTCACGTGGGAGAAGCTGCAAAAGGTCATGAGCGAGTACACCTATGAGAACATTATGTCCAAGCTGGGCTGAGGCCCAGGGGAATCTGACCGTGGCGGGCCGGGGACGGCCCGCCATCAGGAAGGGTGGCAATTATGAAACGGAACAACCATAATCCCGTGCTGAAACAAGCCCTGGAGATCGCCACAGCCTTTGCGGTGCCTGCGGCGATTTACCTGGCATTGACCATCCTCATGCCCGATAAGATCTACCTCGGCAACATCCGCTTTCTGCTCATTCAGGCGATCACCCCGGCGATTCTGGCCTGGGGGGCCAGCTTCAACCTGACCGCAGGTCATAGCGACTTTTCCATCGGCGCGGCAATGCTACTGGCCTCCATCGTGGGGGGAAATCTGGCTGTGCGGTTTGACCTGGGGATCTGGGGTCTGATCGTGATCTGCCCCATCGTAGGTATGCTGAGCAGCGGCCTGACCGGCCTGCTGTTCGTCACGCTGAAAATTCCCTCCATGATTGTTTCCGTGGGCGTTATGCTGGTGGTGGAGAGCGTGTGCAGCTTGATATTCGGCGGCAACGGGGTGAACCTGCCTGCGGGGTATGTCCTGTTCGGCCCATCCGCCAATACGCTGGCATTTGGCTTGGCCGTCTTCATCCTGGCCTATTATCTGTTTAATTTCCGCATCCTTGGCTATCACGTGCGGGCCCTGGGCAGCAATGCGGGCGTGGCTGCCCAATGCGGCTTGAACATCGACAAAACCCGGCTGAAATGCTTTTTGTGCGTGGGGGTTTTTGCCGGACTTTACGCGGTGGTTTCCCTGGGCACCTCTGGGGTGGTGAAGCCTGTGTCCACCATGGGCACCATGCGGACCGCCTTTGATGCCATGATGTGCTTTATGGTGGGCACCGCGTTAGCCTCTAAAATCAACACCATCATCGCCATTTATGTGGGAGCCCTGTACATGCAGCTGGTCAATCTGACGCTCTCGGCCATCAATTTCCCCAGCCTGTTCTCCCAGGCGGTGGTGGCGTTTTTCGTGCTGGTGGTCATGTGCTATTCCACCGTCCAGGAGACCCGAGCCCTGCGGGCCGCCCGCAGGCGGGAGTTTGAGTTGATGTCGGCCGGGAGCTGAGAAGCTGCACCAACAGCCTCTGAAAGTCAGGCCTCAAATCAAAAAACAGCAGGAAGGAGTTGTCCCTGTGGCAGGATTAAAAATTCTTTATCGTCAAGTCCAGGAGGTCCCCGCCGGCAGGTGGAAGGCAAAGCTACGGCTGGAACAGCAGACCGACGCGCTGGAAACAGCACTGGGCTATCCCATGCCCCGTCGTATGCGCTCCCTGTTTTCCAGTGAGCACAGCCATACCGTCCGTGTCGAGGAGCGCGTATTTGAAAGCTATGCAGATTTTGGAAGAAGGCTGGAAGCGCGGGGGAGGAACCGGGAGCTTCAGGCACTGGATGCCAGACGTCAGGCCATCGTCAGATGGGAGCGGGAGGAGTTGTTCTATGTGGACTCTGGAATGCCTGTGCCCCGTTGGATGCAGGCGGTGTCCCGCCGCTCCATGACGGAGGAGGAAATGCGGCAGGCCAATGTTGTGGGCACGCCCGTCTCGGTGCCACCGGAGCGTGCGGCGGCCAACGCGGCAGCGGGAAAGCTGCGCATCCTCTACCGCATCATCCAGGAGGTGCCGCGGGAGCGCTGGGCGGAAAAGCTGGAGCAGGAGCGTATCAGTGATGCCGCGGAGCAGTTCCGGGGCGACCCGCTGCCCACCCGCTACCGCGCCATGTTCGGCAGCGAGCGATCCCAAATCCGCATCAACGAACGGGAGTATGAGGACTATGCGGCTTTTGCCAAAAGCGTGGAGTCCTTCATTGAGGACGTAAGCCCCGGAGATAAGGCTGCCATGGACGCGGAAATCCGCCGCCAGGGCTTTTTCAACTGGGAGCGGGAGGAAATTTACATCGTGGATTCCGACAGCTTCACGCCCAAATGGATGGACTATGCCGCCGAGGAATAGAGGGGGGAACAGGGATATGTCAGTTACCATTATGTACCGCCAGGTGCAGCGGCTGCCTGCCGCTGCCTGGCCCGCGCTGCTGAATTTGGAGCGGCGCATGGATCGGGCCGAAGAGGCGGCGGGTTATCCGCTGCCGCGGCGTTACCGCGCCATGGTGGGCGGTGAGGCGGCCCACACCAGGGTATGCACCCGCATTTTTGACAGCTACGGCGATTTCGCCGCCCTGCTGGCCAGGCGCTATCAGGACGACGGGCTGCAGCGGTTGGACGCGGAGAAGTACAGCCTGCTGGAATGGGAGCGGGATGAGCTCTACTATTTGGATTCCGGCTCTCCCGTGCCCCGCTGGATGCAGGCCATCTCCAGAAAGCCCTTTGACCCGGCCCATCTGGCCTGCGCCATTGAGCGCACCGATTCCACACCAAAAGACCTGGAAAAGCTTCAAAAAGACATTGCGGCGGGAAGGATTCGCGTGCTCTATCGCCAGATACAGCAGGTGCCCCGGGAGCGCTGGGCAGAAAAGCTGGAGCAGGAGCGCCTCAGCGACGAGGTGGAGCGAAACGGGGGCAATCCACTGCCCCTCCGCTACCGCTCCATGCACTCCCCCATGGACTCCCACGTCCGGGTCAGCGAGCGGGAGTACGACAGCCTGGAGCAGCTGTGTGAGCTGACAGAGCGGTTTTTCTCAGAGAGCACCCCAGAGGATGCGAGAATCATGGACGCGGAGGCCCGCCGGCAGGAATTTTTTACATGGGAGCGAGAGGAGCTCTACTACGTGGATTCCGACAGCTTTGAGCCGGGATGGATGTTCTCCGCGCAATAAAACGAAAGAGGAGTGGTGAGCGCGTATGCTTCGTCCCCGCAACACAGCGACCCGCGACGCGATCCAAATTACCGGCCTGTGGGATTTTTGTCTGGACCCGGAGGACAGAGGCGTCCAGGAAAAGTGGTTTACATATGGCCTAGAGTCTCCAGTGCGTATGAGCACAGGGGCCAGCTTCAACGATATTTTTGCAGACAGGAAAATCCGGGATTACAGTGGGGCCTTCTGGTACCGCAAGCGGGTGAAGCTGCCCCACTTCGGTCCGAAGCAAAGGCTGGTGCTGTACTTCGAGTCCGTCACCCACGCCGCCCAGGTCTGGGTTGACGACGTGCCGGTTTGCCGCCACAGCGGCGGCTACCTGCCCTTTGAGGCGGATATCACCCCCGCCGTGGAAAGCGGCGGCTTCGCCTGGATCACCGTCCGGGCGGACAACGTCCTCAGCTTTGGCACCATCCCGCCCGGGGCGGTGGTTCAGGAGCGCTCGGGGCCCAGACAGAGCTACTGGCACGACTTTTTCAATTACGCCGGTATCCACCGGCCTGTGTGGCTGTGCGTCCGGCCGGAGCGCTGCATAGAGGACATTACCGTGGTCACCGATTTCGACGGTGCCGACGGGCTGGTGCGCTATGACGTCAGAACCGCGTCCGGCGGCAGCGTCCGGGCAAAGCTGTACGACGCAGGTGGAGCGTTAGCGGCCGAGGGCAGCTCCGGGGAGCTGCGCATTCCGCAGGTCCACCCCTGGGGGGGTGGGGACGGATATCTGTACCGGGCGGAGTTTGCCCTTTTGGATGGAGATGCGGTGCTGGACGTTTACCCCATGCGGGTGGGCGTCCGGACGGTGGAGGTCCGGGGCGAACAGCTTTTGCTCAATGGAAAGCCGGTTTATCTGAAAGGCTTTGGTATGCACGAGGACATTGCCATTCTGGGCAAAGGCCATAGCGACGCCCATATGCTCCATGATTTTGCGCTGCTGGAGTGGACCGGCGCCAATTCCTTCCGCACGTCCCACTATCCATACTCCGAGGACGTAATGGATTACGCCGACGAGCGGGGCATTCTGGTCATCGACGAGACCCCTGCGGTGGGTCTGAATTTGGTCTGCGGCGGTATCTTCCCCGGCGCAGATCTGCGGACCTATTCCCCGGATACCATTAATGAGAAAACCCAGCAGGCCCATCGCCGGTGTATTGAGGACCTGATCGCCCGGGACAAAAATCATCCCTGCGTCATCATCTGGTCCATTGCCAATGAGCCGGAATCCCAGACCGATGAGGCGGTGGCATATTTTCAGCCTTTGTTCGACGCCGCCCGACGGGCGGATCCCACAAGGCCGGTAGGCTTTGCCAACATGGCCCTGGCGGAGCATGGCCTGTGCCGGGTGACCCAGTTTGCCGACCTGATTATGCTCAACCGCTACTACGGCTGGTACTCGCAGATCGCGGATCTGTCCTCTGCGGAGATGGTTCTGCGAGAAGAGCTGGAGGGCTGGCAGAAGGAAGGCAAGCCCATCATCATGACGGAATACGGGGCTGATACCATGAACGGTCTCCACGCTGTGGAGGCCGACCCCTGGACAGAGGAGTATCAGGTTCAGCTCTTGAGGATGTACCATCGGGTATTTGACTCAATCCCAGCCATGGCCGGGGAGCAGGTATGGAATTTTGCGGATTTCGCCACATCCGCAGGGGCCATGCGGGTGGGTGGAAACCGAAAAGGGATCTTCACCCGAGACCGCCGGCCAAAGGCCGCCGCCTTCCTGCTGAAAAGCCGGTGGACGCAGGAGCGGGCATGACTGTCAAGCGGTAGGGAAAAGGAGTCGCCTCGTGATTAAAGCCGGCTGAACAACATAAAGCAAGGGCAGGGATATGGGACGGTCCGATCAGACGGTTCCATGCTCCTGCCCTTATTCACTATACGACGGCCATTGGATTTGATCCAGCTCGCTAAAAAAATGCCTTCCCAGCTCCGAATCAATATAGATTTCCTGCTTCAGTCCCCGCCCCGCCTAAACGGGTAAAGAAGCCGTTCAGGCGGGGTGGGCTTTTACCCTGTGTACGCCTGACAGCCAAACAGATGCGGGGCTGCCGCTTTCCCGAAAGCTGAAATTGGGCGCTCGACTTTGCGCGTGCTTTATGATAGAATCGTTGAAAAGAAGGAAACGGAGGACATTTTATGCTGACCATCAGGAGCGAGACCCAGATGGGTCGCTGCGGGATCAACCCACCGTGGGGGAGGAGTGAGCCATGAAGGAAAATCGGTACGACGATCCCCAGTTCTTTGAGAAGTACGGCCAGATGGCCCGGTCTCAAAAGGGCCTGGCCGGGGCGGGAGAGTGGCGGGAGCTGAAAAAGCTGCTGCCCGATTTTTCCGATAAGCGGGTGCTGGACCTGGGCTGCGGCTACGGCTGGCACTGCGGCTATGCCGCCGCTCACGGCGCGGCCGGCGTGCTGGGTACGGACATCTCCCAAAAAATGCTGGACGTGGCCCAGGAGCGCAACCCCGGGCCGTCCATTGAATACCGGCAGGCCGCCATGGAGGACCTGCACTTCCTGGACGGCTCCTTCGATGTGGTGCTCAGCTCACTGGCCTTCCATTATGTGGAGGACTTCGGGCCGCTGGTGGGGAACATTGGCCGCTGGCTGACGCCGGGCGGCAGCTTTGTCTTTTCTGTGGAACACCCCGTCTTTACCGCCTACGGCCCCCAGGACTGGCACTACGGCCCGGACGGCGAAATTCTCCACTTCCCGGTGGACAACTACTATTTGGAGGGCCGCCGGGAGGCCGTCTTTCTGGGGGAGCGGGTGGTAAAATACCACCGCACCCTCACCACCTATCTGGACGCGCTGCTGCAAAACGGCTTCCAAATTCTGCGGGTGGTGGAGCCCCCGCCGCCGGAGGACATGATGGATCTGCCGGGTATGCGGGACGAGCTGCGCCGGCCTATGATGCTGCTGGTGTCGGCGGCGAAAGATGCCTTGGGCGGATAAATCAGGGACAGAGAGGACGGTACCCATGGTTGAATTGAGAAAGCTGAAGGCGTTAGCCACTGGATATTCGGGGGAAAGGATGTGATGCAGACAAAAAATTGGAGGTAATACCATGTCAAATATTCCGAACCCCGATGTGATTTTTCCCAACGAGTTCAAGACCTCGTGCTTTCTAAAGAATGTGATCACCGCCCCCAATATCACCGTGGGCGACTACACCTATTATGACGACCCAGTTGATCCCACCGGCTTTGAGCGGAACAACGTGCTGTTCAATTACCCTGAGTTCGGGGACAGGCTCATCATCGGCAAATTCTGCTCCATCGCCTCCGGGGTCAGGTTCATCATGGGTCCCGCCAACCACCGCATCAGCAGCGTTACCACCTACCCCTTCCAGGTGTTTGGCGGCGTGTGGGCGAAGAAGGCCCCGCCCCATCTGTCCCAGCTTCCCTTCAAGGGGAACACAGTGGTGGGCAGCGACGTGTGGATTGGCCGGGAGAGCGTCATCATGCCCGGGGTGAAAATAGGCGATGGGGCCATCATCGCCGCCTATTCCGTGGTGGCGAGAGATGTTCCGCCCTATGCCGTGGCGGGCGGGAACCCTGCTAGGGTCATCAAGAAGCGGTTCGACGATGAGGAGCTGATCGATATTTTGCTCCGTCTGCGCTGGTGGGATCTCCCCGGCGAGGAGCTGTCGGAGCTGGTGCCGCTGCTGTGCAGCCCGGATCTGGGGGCGGTAAAGGAGGAGCTGCGCGGGATGCTGAACTGGATGTAAGCAAAATAGCCTGTATTTCAGCCGCTCCTCTCAACGCTCAAGCAAACAAAACCGGAAAAGACGCTCGCAGCAAATCATCCCTCGACTTGACCGCAAAACTGTGCTATACTGGGGCATTGCGCGGCAGAGTGTGTAAACGAAAAACCTCCTTTAGAAAAGAGGTCGCAACATGATTCAAGCGGTTTTTATCGACTACATGGGTACCATTGTGGCCGCCGACAGCCCCACCAGCCCTGTCCCCACCCCGGCCAGCACCGAGGCCAGGATATACCCAAAATACTCCAACATAAGTGTCCGCTCCTTGCGTTGACTTTTTTCCTATGCTATAGTTAAAGCACGTCAAAAGAAATATCCTATTTCTTTTGACGCCTGCGGCGGTTATCGCCGCAGAGGGCCGCGTTGCGGCCTGCTTTGGACTTCATAGGCAACGCTCGCGTACTTTGTACGCCCAGCGGGCCATTAGCCCACTGAATGAAAAAACGCAAATGGCGTTTTTTCAAGTGCGTTGACTATATCATGGAACGGGGAAAATGTCCAGAAAGGGGCGGATACTTGTGAAGAAAAAGGTTTTGGCCGCGCTGGCGGCCAGTGCGGGGCTGGGTGCATGGTGTATCCATCGGGATCAAAAGTATCCCGTGCTCCGGGAGCTGCGCTTTGCCAACAAGCTGGCGGTCCCCGGCTGGACACTGAATTTGAAAACCGTTGAGATGGCCAACCGGGCGCTGGACCGAATGGCCCTCACATTGCCCGCTCCACCCCAGGGGGTGGAAAGCTGGGGTACGCAGTTTTCCGCAGCGGAAGGTACGTCCGTCCGTCTGACCCGCTACCGTCCGAAGGGGCTGGACTGGGCCGCGCCCTGCCTGGTCTACTTCCACGGCGGCGGGTTTTGCCTGGGAGATGCGGGCTACATCCGCCGCTATGCCGCCCGATATGCAGAAGGGGCGGGGTGCGAGGTGGTGTTCGTCCACTACCGCACAGCGGACATCGCCCCCTTCCCCACACCGTTTGAGGACTGCTATGCCGCCCTGCGCTGGATGTGGGATAACGCCCCAAGGTTACGGATTGACCGGGCCAGGATCGCCGTGGGCGGGGACAGTGCTGGAGGTGCGCTGGCCGCTGCCTGTGCCCTGCGCTCCAGGGACGAGGGCGGTCCCCGGCTGTGCTTCCAGCTGCTGGTCTATCCCGTGACCGACTGCCGGATAGATTCGGCCTCCATGACAAAATACACGGACAGTCCGCTGTGGAACGCAGGGTTAAATCGAAAAATGTGGGAGCTATACCTCCGGGACGGGGACTGTGGGATGCCGGAGTATGCCGCACCCATGCTGGCCCATGATTTTTCGGGCCTGCCGTCCGCTTATGTGGAGGTGGAGGAATTCGACTGCCTCCACGATGAAGGGGTCGCCTACGCCAAGGCGCTGGAGGCAGAGGGAATCACAGTGCAGCTGGAGGACGTGAAGGGCACCTTTCACGGATTCGATTTTTTCGCTGGCAAAGCGATTTCAAGGGCTATGGTGGAAAAGCGGATACAGGCCCTTTACAGTGCGTTCCATCGTTAACAGAACGAATCGGCAGAGAGCAGCGTGGCGGGATTCCCGTTCGTCTCTCTTCCGGTTTCAAATAATCAGGCGCACAGCGCCGGAAAGGAGAAGTCCATGAACGTCAGGAAGCCTACCGATTACAGTGCACTGTTCGCCGCGCTGGATGGTCTGATGGCGGCAAAGCTGCCCCAGATGGAGCTGTATTGCGAAATTGACCGCCTGGTCAGCGGCAGGCCGGAGAAGGGCGCAGCGGTTGCGGCTGCGGAGTATCTGAAGGGTGCGCACCCGGACGTTCCCGGTTTCTCCCCCCGGAACCTACGCCGGATGCGGGATTTTTACCGCGTCTATGCGGACCATCCAGAGGTGCTGGCTGGTGCAATGGGCATCGGCTGGACGCAGAACGTGGTCATCCTGGAATCGGAACTGACACTCCAGGAGAAGGAATGGTACATTCAGGCCGTCCGAAAATTTGGATGGACCAAGCTGGAGCTGTCGGAGCGGATCGCCTCCGCCGACCATCTGGAGATGCCTCTCGACTTGGAGCTGGAAGTGTGCTATACTGAGAAAAACAGTATGATGGAGTGTGCCAGCGATGACAAAAATCCTCTTTATCTGCCACGGCAGTACACATCCTGTCCTTGAAAATGGTTGATATATCTGGACTTTCAGCAGATACCCCTGCAAATGTACTACCTGTTTACTACTTTTGAGGTCTGGACGATAACACCCGCCTCGGCACGATATGGACGAAAAAGGACAAGGCACAAATAGACGGTGCCTTGCCCTTTTGCCGTTGTTGGCATTTCCGTCGTCGGGAAATCCAACGCAACAAAATAAAGATATAAGTATATAAAGAAAAATCAAGGAAAGATTTATCAAATACCCATTCCATTCCTATCCTTTCCCCAACCCCTCCCTTTGTGGAACAGGCGGCAGAGCCGCCGGAAAGGAATGGAACGGAAGCGGAGCGCAGAGATGCAGAATAGCAGCGAGGATAATCAGGGCTAGTTATAATGACCCTCTGGAAGCGTACAGACGCAAAGCGGGTGTACGCTTCCAGAGGGTGCCGCAAGAGGGCCGCGGCCCTCTTGCGTGGCAGCACAATTTCGCAAATCAGAAAAAGCCAGGATAGGAGCGCCGAAGTGTCGGCCTCTTGTCCTGGCTTTTGTGTTCATTTGTACGCATTTAGAACCTCGTTTTTGAGGGTATAGGTCAAATCGTATCGGCCCCTGTGCGACCGCGGCTTGGAAGCCTTGGAAACAGGCCGCTGGATAGGCCCTAAATGCGTAGGCCAATAGCTGATTGCGGCACTATTTAAAGGAAGCGGACAGAGAGCTCTTTTAGGAGCGAATGCTTATCAGGATTTCTCGGAACTTATGAACCAACATAAAACTTTTTTTAGTTTTCCATATTGACTTTCAGACGCGCTTGTGATATGCTTTATAATACAAAGGAGGCGAGAGTATGGGTTTTCAATCTAATGATACCTTAAATAAGAAGCCACGCGAAAAAAGTGCGTTGTATCCTGCGGTATCTATTTCAGACTGTTACGAATTTATAAAGCAGATTGATTCTCTTGGTGGGAAATCAGTTTCTTATGCCAGTATATTAGATCTAATGGGGCTTACGAGTCCAACCACGAAGTCTTTTTTGAGTCGGATAGGTGCATCAAAACAGTTCGGATTTATTACCACCGGCAGCAGTACTGCACAATTAACTGACCTTGCTCGCCGTATTCTCTATCCCAGTTCAGGAGAAGTAGAAAGACAAAAGCTTTTAATTGAAGCCTTTTCAAATCCTCCACTGTATGCAAAGCTGATAGGGCGCTTTAAAGATAAAGCTGTTCCAGCTTCAGGACAACTTGGCAACATATTGATGAATGAATATCGTATTATCAAGCAAGTAAAAGATAATGCGGCCAAATGTTTCCTCGACAGTGCGAATTATTTGGGGTTGCTAAAAAATGGTGTACTTTGCATGGACGAAGTAAGTGATCAACCACAGCCAGAAGTTTTTTCTCAAGAGGAGCAAAGTGAGAATTTAGATTCTACAGAGCGCATACAAAAAATCGACGAGTCTGTTCACTCTCGGGAAGAAGGCTACCTCTTTGAGATCCCAACTATGGGAAAAAGGACAGCTCGCTTTTATATACCTGATGGAGTGACCGAAAAAGACATTGATTATATTAAGCTTTATTTTGAAAAAATGCTGCCAGTTTTCCTTGACAACTTAAAAACAGATCTATAACAAGAAAAGCCAGCTCACACTTCTGTGGCTGGCCCTCTTGCCAATCGGTAGTTATGTGCCGACTGTACGGTATACTGTGACAAGTTAAGTATAGCATATCTATTTCGTTTGTGCAAGAGGGATACACTTCTTTTTTAGAAAGGGGGGTGTATCCATGGAAGAGTATATTATCATATATACCCCTTACATAACTGTGAAAGGCAAACGAATTTACGCCAGTAGCTACGGTTTGAAAGCCTTTAAGTTATGTATTCCCAAAGATCGCTATAAAGTGAAATAAATGAGTTCTGCTTTAGTAGTCGGCGCTGAAGCAGAGCTTTTTTCATTTATTATGCTTGCTGGTTATTCATGTAATTCTCATTTATATCTATTGAGATTTACCTGGTGTACTCTTTCTGAATAAGGGTTTGGGATTATCCCAACAAACAAAAACGGACACGGCCCGGCAGGGGCCGGTTTTGGCCGTTTTTCGGGAGTGTGGCCACACTCCCTATGCTTGCTACGTTAGCGTTCCCACCACATCGAGAACCCCAAAACTCAAAAATTTACTGTCATTTCATACCCATTCCACATTGCGGTGCTATACTACCCTGAAAAGGGGGGACTACGATGGCAACACTACTAATTGTCGAGGACGATCACAAGACTAACGATGCGATTTGTGAATACCTAAAGCCCGCAGGCCACAAGGTTATCCCGGCCTATGATGGCGGGGAGGCGTTACAGCTTTTCCGTGAGAACAGCATCGACCTTGTTGTACTGGACATTATGCTGCCCCATGTCAGCGGTCTGTCCATTCTGCATGAGATACGGCGGTCAAGCACAACGCCCATTCTGATGCTTACAGCCCTTGAGGATGAATATACCCAAGTCAGGAGCTTTGACGAGCAGGCCGACGATTATATGACAAAGCCCTTTTCTATGGTATTGCTGGGGAGGCGGATCACCGCTCTCCT